>JAAUXY010120033.1_pt1 | contig 12268 bp, 11 predicted proteins | sample 7278121 | NCBI WGS metagenome assembly JAAUXY01 (sample SAMN14350117, study PRJNA611818) | marine sediment metagenome | isolation source: surface marine sediment (1.8m) | place: French Polynesia: Moorea | collected 2018-08 | reverse complement strand
GGATCAACGAAGCGTCGATAAAAACCGGCAGGCCGATCAACGAGATCACCGAGAAATACAAGCAGGCCTACAACGAGGACATGGGCGTTCTCGGCGTGCTGCCTCCGGACATCGAACCCTGCGCAACCGATCACATCGGCGAAATGATCGAGATGATCGAAGCGTTGATCGATAAAGGACACGCGTATGAAGCGGAGGGTCACGTGTTGTTCGACGTGGAGTCGAACCCGGATTACGGCGCGTTGTCGAAGCGAAACCTGCGCGAGATGATAGCCGGCTCCCGCGTTGAAGTCGCCCCCTACAAGAAAGCTGCACACGATTTCGTGCTTTGGAAACCTTCAACGCCTGAATTGCCGGGATGGGATTCGCCGTGGGGCCGTGGACGACCCGGCTGGCACATCGAATGCTCGGCGATGGCGGAAAAGCACCTCGGTGAAACGATTGACATTCATGCGGGCGGCCAGGACCTCGTGTTCCCGCACCACGAAAACGAGCGGGCGCAATCAACATGTGCGCACGATGGTGCGCCGTTTGCGCGCTACTGGCTGCACAACGGTTTCCTGAGCATCGATCACGAGAAAATGTCGAAGTCGCTGGGCAACGTGTTGCTCGTGCACGACCTGATAAAGGAAATTCCCGGCGAGGTGATGCGGTTGGCCCTGTTGTCCGCACATTATCGGCAGCCGCTCGACTGGTCGTCCGAAACGATCGACTCGGCACGCAAGATGCTGGATCGCCTGTACGGAGCTGTACGGGGCATCCAGGTATCCGATGCCGCAAGGGCCGCAGCAGAGCCGCCCGAGACGCTGATCGCCGCGCTCGAGGATGACCTGAATACGCCGCGCGCCATGGCCGAGCTTTTCGGAGTCGTGCGGGAACTCAACAAGGCAGGCGACGATGCGGAACAGGAGCGCCTGGCGGCGATCGTTTATGCGTCGGGCGACCTGCTTGGCTTGCTGCAAAAAGATCCCGAGGAGTGGTTCGCCGGCTACGTCGAGGGTGAAATGAGCGCCGACGAAATCGAGGCGCTGATCGACAAACGCAGTGCAGCAAAAGCCGAGCGGGATTTCGCAACTGCAGATGCAATTCGTAGCCAGCTGAACGAAGCCGGCATTACCATCCAGGACGGTCCCGATGGCACGACCTGGCGCAGGGCATGATCGTGACGAACGAAGTCCAGACAGCACAACAGGAAGTCATCGAGGAATTCGCGTTTTTCGATGACTGGATGGACCGCTACCAGTACCTGATCGATCTGGGTCGTCGCCTGCCTGACCTGCCGCAAGACGAGATGGTCGACGAGAACAAGATACGGGGTTGCCAGTCGCAGGTCTGGTTCGTCGCAGAACGAAACGGCGACCGTCTCGAGTTCCGCGCGATCAGCGACGCGGCGATAGTTTCCGGGCTCATAGCGGTGCTGCTGCGTATTTACAGCGGCCGCAGGCCACAGGAAATCCTCGACACGCCGGCGGACTTCGTCAAGGCCCTGGGCCTGGAAAGCCACCTGAGCCCGACGAGAAGCAACGGACTCGCGTCGATGCTCAAGGCGATTCGCTCGATGGCCGCCGAGGCGCTGCAGGCGGCCTGATGGCCAGTGCGCTCAGTCGCGCGTTGTCCTGGCCGTTAATCGGTCTCGTCAGGTTTTATCAAGTGGCGATATCGCCCTGGCTGGGGATGAACTGTCGGTATCAGCCCACCTGTTCCGAGTACGCACTCGAGGCGCTACGCATTCACGGCGTGTTTCGTGGCACCTGGCTGGCGGCGAAACGCATCGGCCGTTGCCACCCGTGGGGTGGCTCCGGGTACGATCCCGTGCCCGATACCGACGAGTCGCGCGATGACGTTTAGGGAGTGGCTCGACGAACTCGTGTATCCGGTGACGTCGTCGGGGACCCTCGTAGCACTCGTGACGTTCGCGCTATTGCTGGGCCTGGCAACGGCAGCCGGGATGTTCGGTATCTGGCTTGCCGTCGTCACCGTTCCGGCCTTCCTGCGTTATCTCACAATGGTTGCCGAAGCGAGAGCGCGCGACGCGGATGCCGCGGCCCCGGGAATCGAATACTTCTCGCTGGTAGGCAACATGTGGACGCTGTTCCCCACCGTTCCCGTCGTACTTGCGGCGCTGGGCGTCGTGTCTATCGCCGAATCCTTTGGCACGTTCGAGGCAGTGGCTTTTGCAATCGTTTGTGCAGCGATCTACCCGGCAATGATTGCCGTGCTTGTAATAACGCACTCGCCGCTGCAAAGCATGAACCCGACCGCCTTGTACAAGCTGATCGAGTCGAGTGGTTCCGGCTATGGCTACGCGCCGCTGACGGCGATCCTGATCGTCATCGTGCCCCTTCAGTTCGGCGGCCTGCCGGGCTGGGTACAGACGATCGCAGAGATCTACCTGCTGGCCGCATTCTTCGCGGTGTGCGGCGCGATCACGCGCAAGGAAAACCTGATCGATGATGTCGACATACCGGATGCGCTCGAACCGGGGGACGACGTCGTCCTCGCGCGGCTCGAAAATCAGCGCAGCGGCGTTCTGAGTCACGCCTACGGGTTCGTGAGTCGCGATAACCGTACCGGCGGGCTCGAGCACATTTACAGCTGGCTCAGGCAAGACCCCGATCCACTGGATGGCTGGCGGTGGTTCTTTGAAAGCATGCTGCGCTGGGAAATCAAGGAACCGGCTTTGTTCTTTGCGCAGCAATACCTCAAGCGGCTTCTGATCGACGAGCAACAGGTTGCGGCCGTGAAGCTGATGATGCGATGCCGCATGATCAACGAGCGCTTCAAACCGCTTGCCGAGGATCGGCAGGCAGCCATAGAAGCCGCGCGCGCGTGCCAGAACGAGGAACTGGCGGCGGTACTGGAACGGGGCTGATCGCGCTAAGATAGCGTTATGGATAAACGTCTTCTGAACATATTGCGGTGCCCGATAACCCACAAGGGCCTTTCACGCGCAAAGCGCGAAACGCTCGATAGTCTCAACGAGGCGATCTCGAAAGGCGATGTCGTCAATCGTGACGGCGTGACGCTGGAATCCGCGCTCAAGGAAGCGCTGGTGACCGACGACGGGAAACTGTTATACCCGGTCAACGATGGTATCCCGGTGTTGCTCGAGAGCGAATCCGTGGCACTGGAACAGTTGCAGCTGTAGAATCGGGACTCGATGCAGCCGATATTGATTGCGTGAAGATCCAGGCGAATCAGCTCTCTTCCTACCTAGGGAAAAGCCTGGCGCCCTGTTACCTCGTCACCGGGGATGAGCATTTGCTCGTTGCCGAAGCGCTGGACGCTATACGCGCGGCAGCGCGCGACCAGGGTTTTACGACTCGCGATTTGCACGTTGCTGCGACAGGATTCGACTGGAACCAGCTACGCGCATCGGCAGGCAACCTGTCGCTGTTTGCCGAGAAACAAATCATCGAATTGCGGCTGCCGACCGGCAAGCCGGGGCGCGTTGGCGGTCAGGCGATTGTCGACATGATCGCGCATGCCGGTCCCGAGTTGCTGTTCGTCGTTAGCACGCCGAAGCTCGATCGCAGCTCCGCGTCATCGAAATGGGCAAAGGCAATCGAGGGTGCCGGCATGATGGTGCAGGTCTGGCCGATCGGCGTTCGTGACTTGCCGGGCTGGATCGCGGCGCGCATGCGTCGCGAGGGTCTCGATCCCGATCGCGGAGCCGTGAATCTGATTGCCGAGCGCGTCGAGGGCAACCTGCTCGCTGCCAGTCAGGAGATTGAAAAGCTGCGACTGCTGCACGGTGAAGGCAAGGTCAGCGCGGATGATGTCAGTCACGCCGTTGCGAACAGCAGTCGCTACGACGTGTACAAGCTGGCCGACGCGGCGCTCGCTGGTGATGCGAAGCGGGCATTGAGGATTCTGGCGGGATTGCGTGCCGAGGGTGTGGAACCCGTTATCGTCATGTGGTCGCTGACGCGGGAATTGCGGACGCTCGCGAAACTCGACGACATTATTCGGCAAGGACAGGACCTGTCGGGCGGCATGCAGAAAGCGGGCGTCTGGCGAAACCGGCAGGGGCTCGTCCGAAGTTGCGTCGGGCGGCACCAGCATGGCGATTTCCACCGACTGCTCAAGCTCGCCCGCCGCGCGGATGCCGCGGCCAAGGGTCAGCTGCAGGCAGATCCCTGGCAGCTTGCTACCGAGATCATTCTCGGCCTGGCAACGGGACAGAGGAGCGCCGCGTGAGTCGCGGCGATCGCGGGGTAGCGACTGGATGAACCCGATCGGGATCTTCGGCGGTACGTTCGACCCGATCCATTACGGCCACCTGCGCACGGCGTTCGAGATGCTCCAGGCGCTCCGGTTCGGCGAGGTTCGATTCATTCCGGCGGGCGACCCGCCGCACCGCGGCGATACATTTGCGCGCGCGCAAGAACGCTTCGAGATGGTGCGGGTCGCGATCGAGGGGCAGCACGGGTTTGCCATCGACGACCGGGAACTCAGGCGCGACGGACCGTCATATTCCATCGATACGCTGATTGCGCTGCGGGCGGAATTAAAAGCCCGGCCAATGGGTCTGATAGTGGGTATGGATGCGTTTCTCGGCTTGCCGAAATGGCATCGTTGGGACGAAATCCTGGAATATGCGCACATCGTGGTCGCACATCGCCCGGGCTGGAAGGCGCCGGACATGGGCCCGCTCGGTGAGATCATCGACTCATGTGGCACCCACAGGATCAGCGATCTGCACGACGTCACGCATGGCCGGGTACACATTCATGCTGTAACACAGCTCGAGATTTCGTCGACGGAGATACGAGAACTCGTTGCGGCCGGGCGCGACCCACGCTTCCTCATGCCTGACGCCGTTCGCGACGTTATCGCAGAAAGCGGCTGTTACGGCGAGTTTCATAACGCCAAGTGAGAAAAGGAGACGTTGATTTGCTGAAAACAAATGAGCAACACGCATGAACAGCGATAAGCTGACTAACCTTGTCGTCGACGCACTCGACGACATCAAGGCACAGGACATCGTCATACTGGATGTCCGGGACATGACAACCGTTACCGACTACATGATCGTTGCGAGTGGCACCTCGAGTCGCCACGTGCAGGCGCTCGTCGAGAATGTCGCCGAGAAAGCCAAGGAAGCCGGCCACCGGCCACTGGGCATCGAAGGCGAGGACGGCGGCGAGTGGGTGCTGCTCGACCTGCAGGATACGCTGGTCCATGTCATGCTGCCTAAAGTGCGTGAGTTCTATAACCTGGAGAAGCTCTGGTCACTGCCTGCGACGAGTGACGCGACGGCTACCGACGGGTAGGCCGTGCACATTCGACTGATAGCGGTCGGTGACCGCCAGCCGTCGTGGGTAGATGATGCGTTCGAGGCCTACACGGCGAGGTTTCCGCGCGAGTGGAAATTTCGGCTCGACTGCATACCGACCGCGAGGCGCTCCAGGAAAAACAGCTCGCTTGCCGCCCGAGATGCAGAGGGCGAGCACATTCTGAACAAGGTCGGTGCCGGCGAGCAGCTCGTGCTGCTCGATGAACGTGGCAGGCAGCTCAGCAGCAAATCCCTGGCCGACAGGCTGTCGGCCTGGCAAAACGACGGGCGGGACCTCTGCTTCGTCATAGGAGGGCCGGACGGCGTTCCGGAGCCGGTCCGCGAACATTCGAATTTTACCTGGTCTCTATCCGAGCTGACGCTGCCCCACGGCCTGGCACGCGTCGTTCTGGCCGAACAGCTGTACCGTGCGTGGTCCCTGATGAGCGGGCACCCCTATCATCGCGCCTGAGAACAGGCAAAATAGGCCGAATGCCGGAGTATTCCCTACATCTCGCGTCGAGTTCGCCGCGCCGCGCCGACCTGCTCGAGGCACTGGGCCTGCGCTTCACAGTGGATGGAACCTCAGTCGAAGAGGAGCAGCGGACTGGTGAGTCGGCCCGGGACATGGTGCTGCGCCTTGCCGTTGCCAAGGCCATGGCCGCCGAGGTGCCCGAAGGCACGCTGGTCATCGGCTCGGACACCGCTGTGGTCCTTGATGACCATGTCTTTGGCAAGCCGGCAGGGCAGCGGGACTGCCTGAAAATGCTGGCTGCCCTCTCGGGCCGCACGCACGCGGTCATGACGGGCGTTGCCGTCCGGAGTCCCCGCGGCGTCGAATCCGACGTTTCGGTGACCAAAGTCCGATTTCGGGAGATCGGTCGCGACGAGGCGCGCGCATACTGGCAAAGTGGAGAACCGCGGGACAAAGCCGGGGGTTATGCGATACAGGGCCTCGGTGGCGTCTTCGTGGAGTCTGTCGAGGGCAGCTACTCGGGCGTGGTCGGGTTGCCGGTCTTCGAAACGGCTCGCCTCCTCGCCCGTGCGGGGCTGGAAATTCTGGAACAGCAGGTAGTCGATGACTGACGAGTCGCCAAAAGAAGAGATACTGATCAACGTAACGTCTTCCGAAGTGCGTGCGGCGTCTCTCGAGAACGGCGTGCTGCAGGAGGTTTACATCGAGCGCACTGCGAGTCGTGGCCTGATCAGCAATATCTACAATGGACGCATCTCGCGCGTGCTACCCGGCATGCAGGCTGCATTTGTCGAAATCGGACTGGAGCGAACCGCTTTCCTGCATGCGTCGGACATCGCGCGCGGCAACGGGGAAACGAACGGTGAGGAGATTCCCGGCATTCGGGAGCTCGTCCGGGAAGGCGACGACGTGCTGGTGCAGGTTGTCAAAGACCCGCTCGGCAACAAGGGCGCACGACTGACGACGTTCATCACTTTGCCTTCGCGCCACCTCGTGCTGCTCCCGAAAAGCAATTCCGTTGGCGTATCCGCCCGCATCGAGGACGAAGAGGAACGGGAACGACTGCGCGGGATCGCCGAAGATCTGATCGACAAACGTGACGTCGGCTACGGGCTGATCGTACGAACAGTGGCAGAAGGCGCGGGCAAAGCTGCGCTCAAGAAAGATCTGAAGTACCTCCTGAAGCTGTGGGACGTTGTGCAGCAGCGTTGCACGAAAACCGGACCCAAGAACCTGATTCACGAAGACCTCTCGCTGCCTCTGCGCGTGCTGCGTGATTTCGTAACGAGCGATGTCGAGAAAATCCTCGTCGACTCGGAAGAGGATTTCGATGCAATGCGCGAGTTCGCAGGCACGTATTTGCCCGAGGTCGAACCCATGCTCGAGCTCTACAAGCGACGGCGGCCTATCTTCGACCTGCACGGCATCGAGGACGAGATACGCAAGGCACTCGACCGGAAGATCCCGCTGAAGTCCGGCGGCTACCTGATATTCGACCAGACCGAGGCGATGACGACGGTCGACGTCAACACGGGCGGATACGTCGGCCATCGCAATCTTGAGGAAACGATCTACCGAACAAACCTCGAGGCGGCCGTCGCGATCGCCCGTCAGTTAAGGCTGCGAAACCTGGGCGGCATCATCATCGTCGATTTCATCGACATGGAAGAACCGGATCATCGAGAAAACGTGCTTGCGGTGCTCGAGCAGTCGATGCTGCGGGACCACGCGAGGTACCAGATTACACCGGTGTCGCCGCTGGGCCTGGTGGAAATGACGCGTAAGCGAACGCGCGAAAGTTTGCAGCATATTCTCTGTGAAGATTGTCCAAGCTGTGACGGTCGAGGATTCGTCATGACGGCGGAAACCGTGTGCTTCGAGATATTCAGGGAGGTCATACGGCAATCGCGGCAGTTCGAATTTGATGAGGCGCTCATACTGGCTCACCAGGACGTCATCGAGGTGCTGCTTGATGAGCAGGCAGGAGCACTCGCCGAACTCGCCGAGCAAACGGGCAAATCCATTCGCCTGCAAACGGAGGCCCTGTATTTGCAGGACCAGTTCGACGTTGTATTGATGTAGACGTGAAGCGGTTTCTCAAAAGCCTGATCAAGGCCCTCGCCTACTCGGCGGCAGGGCTGGTGATCGCCCTCGCGATCGCTGTTGGACTGTTTCGCCTGTTTTTGCCGCGGCTCCCCGAATACCAGGACCAGATCAAGGGCTGGGCCAGTGATGCCATTGGCATGCAGGTTGAGTTCTCCCGCATGAATGCCCGCTGGGGACTGCGTGGTCCGGAGCTCGAGTTCTATGATGCCGAACTGATTCGCGTGAGCAACCAGACGCGAGCGGTTGCGGCGCAGGAGGTCAGCGTCGGCGTAGCGCTGATGCGATTACTCGTCGACCGCAAACTCGTTGTGGATCGGGTAACAGTGCGGGAAACGGCAATCGAAGTCCGGCAGCTCGAAGACGGCCGCTGGTGGGTACAGGGGACACCCTCAGACGATCTGCTGAAAATCCACACCAGCGGCACAAGCGGCATGGGCGAAATCGAGGTCGTCGGCGAAGACATCGAGATTCGCTTTCTGCAGCCGGGCGACGAAAGACCGCGATTCTTCGATCTGCGGCGCTTCTATGTGCACCGGGATTCGTCACGCATCACGGTTGATGCGGCGGTCCGACTGCCGGATGCAGTTGGCCGCAGCCTGAGTCTCTCCGCCATCCAGCTGCTGGCTGAAGACGAAGCAGCCCGGTCCTGGGATGTTTCAGTTAGTGCCGATGGGGTCAACCTTGCGGAAATTACCCGGCTGGCCGGGGCTGATGTGCGTGGTTTCTCGTCGGGGGTTGGAGACACGGATGTGTCACTCGTCGTGAGCGATCGATCCGTCGAAAGCGCCACTGCAGATGTCGAATTCCGCGACGTCAGCATCGGCGACGGCTCGGCATTCGAGATCGATGGCCGCATCGAGTTCAAGGCGCACGACGACGGCTGGCTGGTGGCGACTGAGGAGCTGGTGCTGGTCACAGAGGACGGAGCGTGGCCGGAGAGCCAGCTGCGCCTGGAAACCGAGCACAACGAAGAGGGCGAGATCGTAATGGTCAACGCGCGCGCGTCGTACGTGAAGCTCGCCGACCTCGCGTTGTTCAGCCCGTGGCTGCCCGAGCAACGTGCAGCGGAATGGCGGTCACTGAATGTAGACGGCGAGGTGCGCGGTCTTCAGGCAACGGCTCTGGATTTGCATCGTGACGTGCCCCGATTCGACGTGAGCGCGGAGCTGGACGACGTCGGATTTGCCGCTTTCGGCAAATGGCCGGGTGTTCGCGGGCTATCGGGATCCCTGCAGGGCAACTCGTCCACCGGGCATGTCGATATCTTCTCGGAGGATATGACCATCGTCAGCTCCCAGGTGTTTCCCGAGCCGTTGGCGATCGAGGGTGTCGAGGGTCGGCTGACCTGGTTCGTCGGCAATGCCGGAATGCGGATCGTGTCCGACAGCATTCGCGTGCGCAGCGGCGTGATGAGCAGCGAAAACAACGTGCATATCACTATCGACGACGATGCGAGCGCGCCGTTCGTCGATATGGTGAGCACGTTTACGGTGCCCGACCTCGCGCTCGCGAAACAGTACATCCCCATGAATCTTCTCAAGCCGAAGCTGTACAGCTGGTTTCAGAATGCTCTGGAGTCGGGGAGCATTCCGCGCGGTAGCGCGCGTTTCTACGGTCCCGTGGACAAGTTTCCCTTCGATGACGGGGAAGGCCAGTTCCTCGTTCAGGGTAACGTGAGAAACGCGAGTTTCAGATACAACCCGAAATGGCCTGCGGCCGACCTGATTGACGTCGACGTCATTGTCGACAATGCTCGCTTGTATACCGAACGCGGACGGTCTGCCAGCACGGGTAACCAGGTAATCGATGCCAATGTAGAGATTGCCGATTTGCGCAATCCCGTGCTGACGATAGACGCCTTCGCAACGGGAACGCTGGAGACGGTCCGACAGTTCGTTCTGCAGAGCCCGCTGCACAATTTGTTCGGCGGGCAGCTCGAACGGGTCGATGTTGATGGCGAGGCCGCGTTCGATCTCGATTTGATGATCCCGATCAGAGCCGCTAAAGAGTTCGAGGTCGAGACACGCATACGGACGAACAGCGGCCGTATGCAGGTTGCCGGTTTTCCGGCCGCCGTCACCGACCTCAGCGGTGTGGTCACGATAACCCGCGACGATATTGTCAGCGAGTCGCTCGGCGGGACGTTTCTTGGACAACCTGTCGACATCGGGCTGCGCTCCGCCAGGGAGGATGAACCCGATATTGCGGCGGTCGCCTCAGCCAACGGGACCGTCACGGCCACGGCACTCGTCGAAGAGCTCGGGTTGCCGCTCGCATCGACGATCAGCGGCGAGAGCGAGTACCAGCTGCACGTGCGTTTTCCCAAAGGCGGGCAGGAAACGCCAATGCCGCTGACGTTCATTATCTCGAGCGACCTTGTCGGGTTCGGTGTCGATCTTCCGCCTCCATTCGGCAAATCGCAGAGCGCCGCGCGGCCCATGGCGGGGGATATTCGATTGTCGCGAGGAGGAGAGCTGCTGGAGAGCGCGGGTTCCATTGACGACGAAATTGCCTGGGAACTGTCGGTGACAAACGGTGAAGAAGGCTGGGATTTCGACCGCGGCGTGCTGGCACTGGGCGGCGCGAGTATTGAAGATGCCGAGACTCGAGGTTTGCACATCCGCGGGCGCACTCAAGAGGTTCGCTTTCGCGACTGGCTCGAGTTGTCGAGGAGCGGCGATACACAACTGGGTACCGTGGATCGCATTCGCTCCATCGATGTCGCCGTAGGCGACCTGTTCATACTGGGCCAGCATCTCGTCGATCACCGCCTGCGCATCGATCGCAGCGCTCGTGACTGGCTCGTCCAGCTGGAAGGCGACAACGTATCGGGCTCGGTGTTCGTTCCGTACGACTTTGATGGCGATCGGGCGCTCGTAGTCGACATGCAAAGGCTGCAGCTGCCGGGTGACCAGGTATCCGCCGAGACGGATCCGGCAATGCCGGATCCCCGAGGCCTGCCGCCGATATCGCTGCGAGCGACAGAGTTTATCCTCGGAGATCGCAATTTCGGCGCGGTTAAAACGGATTTGCGCCGAACCGCAGAGGGGCTGGAGACAGACAGCATCATTGCCACGGACGCCACATTCGAGATCGTCGGCAACGGCCGCTGGGTCATCGATGAAACCGATCCAGCCGGGCAGCGAACCTTCATCACAGCAACGCTGACGAGCAACGATGTCCAGACGACAATGCAGCGCCTCAACTACGATCCGGGCATTGCTGGTGACGACATGTCCATTTTGCTGGACCTGAACTGGTCGGGTGGTCCCCGGGCTGATTTCCTTGGCACGCTGAATGGTAAAGTCGAGGCGCGTTTCGGATCCGGTCAGCTGGAAGAGGTCGAACCGGGCGCCGGGCGTGTCTTCGGGCTGATGAGCATCATCGCTTTGCCGCGACGATTGTCGCTGGACTTCCGCGATGTGTTCGATGAAGGATTCGGATTCGACAAGATCGTCGGGACGTTCCGTATCGAGGACGGCCAGGCCTACACGTGCAATCTGTCGCTGCAAGGACCTGCTGCGGACATCGGCATCATCGGCCGGGCAGGGCTGAATGATCGTGATTACGAGCAGACTGCCGTGGTCAGCGCAAATCTCGGCAACACGCTGCCGCTTGTCGGCGCGGTCGTCGCGGGACCGCAGGCTGCGGCGGCAATGTTCCTGTTCTCGCAGATCTTCAAGAAACCCTTGCAGGAAGTCGGTCAGGTCTACTATCGGATCGAGGGAAGTTGGGACGATCCCCTGATCGAATCAACGAATGCCGAAGGATTCGCACGTGTGGGCGAATTGTCTGGCTGTCTGGCCGATAGTGAGTAGAATGCGGGCATGCGCGTAGCAGCTATCCAGATGAACAGCGGCGCCGACGTGACGGCGAATCTCGGGCTCGCTGACCGCTTGCTGGGCGACGCCGCGTCCGATGGCTGCAAGCTCGCAGTGCTTCCGGAGAATTTCGCGCTGATGCCCGAGAAAGGTCGCGACAAGGCCAGGCATGCGGAGCAGCCCGGTGTAGGTCCGATTCAGGCGTTTCTTGCAGACGCGGCTCGCCGCTATCGCCTGTGGATCGTTGGCGGCAGCATGCCGCTGGAATCACCTGAGCCAGGACGCGTGTTCGGCGCCTGTCCGGTAATCGACGATTCAGGGGCTACCCGATGCATTTACCGCAAGATCCACCTGTTCGACATTGACCTGCCGGACAGCCAGGAGTCCTACCGGGAGTCGAACTCGATGTACCCTGCAGACGACGTTGTGGATGTCGACACACCTGCGGGAAAGCTCGGCCTCACAATTTGCTACGACCTCCGGTTTCCCGAGCTGTTCAGGACGCTCGTCGATCGCGGCGCGACGTTTTTCACCGTTCCCTCAGCGTTCACGCAGACGACCGGAGAAGCGCACTGGCATATTCTCCTT
>JAAUXY010104794.1_pt1 | contig 12270 bp, 10 predicted proteins | sample 7278121 | NCBI WGS metagenome assembly JAAUXY01 (sample SAMN14350117, study PRJNA611818) | marine sediment metagenome | isolation source: surface marine sediment (1.8m) | place: French Polynesia: Moorea | collected 2018-08 | reverse complement strand
CGCCGATGACGCGGCCAAGGCGAAGCTGCACACGAGCGAAGTCGAAGCCATGGTCACGGACGAGTGCCTGCAGCTGCACGGCGGCAACGGCTACATGGAGGAGTACGCGATTTGCCGCATGTACGCGGATGCGCGCGTATCCCGAATCTACGCCGGCACGTCCGAGATCATGAAAGAGATCGTCGCGCGCTCACTCGGCATGGATCCGCGCAAGAAGCAGAAGTCCTCCAGCCCCAAAGCCGCGTGATCTGCACGAGTGCTGTAGGAGCGATCGTGGGAGCGGCGTCCCGCCGCGATCGCGGTTTCGCTGCGCTCAACCGCTCCTACAAGCGCTTCTGATATTGTAGGAGCGATCGTAAGATCGCGATCCGAGGATAATCTATGAACGTTGCATTCATCGGTCTGGGCGTCATGGGTTTCCCGATGGCCGGCCATCTCTCCCGGCACGGTCACGACGTCGTCGTCTACAATCGCACGGCGTCGAAAGCGGCGGCCTGGTGCGATCAATTCGATGGGCGATCCGAGCCGACGCCGGCAGACGCCGCGCGAGGCGCCGACATCGCGTTGACCTGTGTTGGTGATGACGATGATGTTCGCGATGTCATGCTCGGGTCCGACGGTATTCTCGACGCGATGTCGCCGGGCGGTATCGTCGTCGATCACACGACGTCGTCGGCGATCGTCGCACGCGAAATCCATGCTGCTGCCGTGGCGCGCTCGCTCGGCTTTCTCGATGCGCCGGTGTCCGGAGGCCAGGCAGGCGCTGAAAACGGCCAGCTTACGGTGATGCTCGGCGGTGACGACGACATCGTGGCGCGAGCAAAGCCCGTGCTCGCGAACTTCGCAAAAGCGATTACCCACATCGGCCCTGCGGGCAGCGGCCAGCTGGCCAAGATGGTCAACCAGATCTGTATCGCGGGGCTGTTGCAGGGTCTCTCGGAAGGGCTGCACTTCGCAAAACGGGCGAACCTCGATCCGGCCGTCGTCATCGAGGCGATCTCGGCGGGTGCGGCGCAGTCCTGGCAAATGGAGAATCGCTGGCGGACCATGGTCGACGGCGAATTCGATTTCGGTTTCGCCATCGACTGGATGCGCAAGGACCTGGGGATTGCGATCGAAGAGGCGAGCCGCAATGGCGCGAGCCTCGACGTCACCGCGCTCGTCGATACCTACTATGCGGAGCTGCAGGCAGCGGGACACGGTCGATGGGATACGTCGTGTTTGATCGCGAGGCTTGATTCCGACGGATAATTCGATCGCGGTCTCCAGTGGGAGCGGCGTCTCGCCGCGATCCCATCGGGCCGGGACGGCCCTCCCACGGAGTCATGGTATATTGCACGCTAGTCTGGGGTGGTCGAAAGACCTGAGATCCGCGCCGGGGCAGGTGGTCCGGCAGCCGCGGGAACCCATTGAACCTGAACCGGGTAATGCCGGCGTAGGAAGGGACTGCGATGCTATCTCGACGCTCGAGGCTGCCGGCCTCGCTAATTGTAATCCTCTATCCCCTGTTTGCCGTTGCCGCCGACCACGACGATGGCATCGAGGAGATTGTCATCACGGCCGACTACCGCGGCCGCACGATCGATGAATTCCCTGCCAGCGTGACGGTGCTCGATAGCGCGCAGGTCGAAGCGCTTGCCGTGCAGCACTTCGAGGAGCTCGTCGGTATCGTGCCGAATTTCAACTGGTCGGGCGACGGCCACAGGGCCCGCTACTTCCAGATTCGCGGCATCGGCGAACTCGAGCAATACCAGGGTGCACCCAATCCCTCGGTCGGTTTCCTGATCGACGACATCGATTTCAGCGGCATAGGCACCGTCGCGACGCTGTTCGATGTGCAGCGCGTGGAGGTTCTCCGCGGTCCGCAGGGCAGCCGCTACGGCGCGAACGCGCTGGCCGGCCTCGTCTATCTGCATAGCACGTTGCCCACGGCTGAGCGCAACGGTCGCGCCGAGGTCATGGTAGCAGGCGACGACGCGTGGTCGGCGGGCCTGGCTGTCGGTGGCTCGATGTCCGACGAGGACATCGCCCTCTACCGACTGAGCGCTCACCATCACTCGAGTAACGGGTTTCGCGATAACCCGTACCTCGAACGCGACGATACCAACGGGCGCAACGAAACGGCTTTGCGTGGCCGATTCCGCCTGCTTCCGTCGGATGTTTTCACGGCCGACGTCGCCCTGATGTATACGGACGTCGACAATGGTTACGACGTGTTCGCGATCGACAACAGCCTGACCGTGCTCTCGGACAAACCCGGCAAAGATGCCCAGGAGAGCATCGGCGCATCCTTGCGGTTAGTGTGGAATTCGCTCGACGTCGCAACGCTGACGTCGATAACTTCGTTCGCCGATTCCGACATCGAATTCAGCTTCGATGCCGACTGGGGCAATGACGACAGCTGGGCGCCCGTGCTCTACGACTACACGTCGGTCAGCCATCGCGAACGGCAGACAATCAGCCAGGAGCTGCGCCTCACGTCGAACCCGACATCGCGGTTGTTCGGCGAAACGACCGACTGGCTCGTCGGCGTATACGCGCTGAACCTCGAAGAGTCGCTCGAGACGAGCGACACGGGCGAGTACTACGACCCCGGCTACGATTTTGCGGACAGCCTCGACAGCCTCATTCGCAGTCGTTTCGATGCAAGCAACCTTGCCGTCTTCACGCAGCTCGATGCCGATCTCGGCGCCGCCACGCGCCTGGGATTCGGTGTCCGTATCGAACGGCGCTCGTCCGACTATTCCGACAGCGACGAACTGGGCCGATCGCCGTCGGACACGATGTGGGGCGGCGAGTTGAGTATCAGCCACGATCACAGCGATACACTGACGAGCTACGCGACATTGTCGAAGGGCTACAAGGCAGGCGGCTTCAACCTCGGACTGGTGCCCCCGGGGGAGCGGGACTTCGGTCCCGAGGAGCTGTGGACCGTCGAAGCCGGCATCAAGTCCGTTTTCCTCGACAACGCCATCTACCTGAACACTGCGTTATTTTTCAGTCGGCCGGTCGACCAGCAGGTGCGGACCTCGGATCAGCTGGTTCCGGGCGATCCGACGACTTTCGTGTTCTTCACCGACAACGTCGGTGATGGCGAGATTTACGGGCTCGAGGCCGACTTGCGCTGGGTGCCCGGCGAGAACTGGGATTTCTACGCCAACCTGGGATTGCTCGACTCGACGTTCGCCGGTGGCAGGGAGCAGCCACATGCGCCCGCCTATACCGTCGCTGCTGGCGGACAGTACCGGCACGACAGCGGGTGGTACGCACGTATCGACGCGTCGGCCAAAGACTGGTTCTATTTCGATGTGAGCCACGATCAGCGTTCGGAGGCCTACGAGCTGGTGAACGCACGCCTGGGTTTCGACGCCGGGCTCTGGTCGGCGCAACTGTGGGTGCGCAATCTATTCGATCGGGAGTATGCTGTTCGTGGCTTCTATTTTGGCAACGAGCCGCCCGATTTCCCGTCGGCGCTCTATATTCGCCAGGGCGACCCGAGGCAGGTCGGCCTGACGCTCGAAAGGAGGTTTTAGTCATGCGAGTCGCCGTCGATATCAGCCTGTATCCGCTCGATGCGGACTTCGTGCCACCCATCAGGGACGTCATCCGGCGCCTCGAGGCCCGGGCAGAGCTCGAGGTGGAATCCAATCGCATGAGTACGCAGGTTCGCGGCGATTACGACGTCGTGATGCGCGCGCTCGACGCGGAGATCAAGACGACCTTCGAGCGCGTGCCGAAAGCCGTGTTTGCCATAAAGATCCTGAACAACCCGCTGGCAACCTGAGTGCAGCAGGTGCTGGAACCGGTCGCCGTCGTCACGGCGATCGCCTACCTGCTGCTCGCCATACGGCAGAACATCTGGTGCTGGTTGTTTGCGGGAATCAGCACGGCGATCTACATCTGGCTGTTCGTCGCCGCTCGACTCTACATGGAGTCGGTTCTTAATGGATTTTACTTCGTGCTCGCGATTTACGGGTGGTACAGCTGGTATTTCGGCCGTAGTGACGGCAACGAATTGCCGGTTGTTCGCTGGCCGGCCAGCGTTCACGCAGTCGCAGTCGCCGCAATAATTGCGCTGGCGGGTATCAACGGCTACCTGCTCGAACGTTTCACTGCCGCCGCGTTTCCTTACGTCGACTCGCTGACCACGTGGGCGGCGATCTGGACGACGTTCCTCGTTGCGCGCAAGGTTCTCGAAAACTGGTGGTACTGGCTGCTTATCGATGCGGCGTCGATCGTCATCTACTGGATGCGTGACCTGAAACTGACGGCCCTCCTGTTTGCCGCCTATGTAGCGATGATCCCGTTCGGAATATACGCGTGGACGAAATCCTGGCGAGAACGACAGCCGTGATGCTCGAGCCCGACAGAGCACTTGCGGATATCCCTGGCTGGGAGCGTGCCGCGATAAAGCCGCTTGCGGGCGGGCTTATGAACCGTGCTTTCCTGGTCAGCGGCGAGCGCGGCAGGGCAGTGCTCAAAGTCGACGACGTGCCGCAGGATTTGCCGCGCAACAGTCGCGCTGAGGAAGCGCACGTGCAAAACGTCGCTTGCGAAGCGGGCCTCGCGGGCAAGGTGCTCTACCATGACGAGCGTTGCTATCTCACGGAGTATATTCCCGGCACGCCATGGACGGACGCCGATGTGCTCGACGCGTCCAATCTCGCAACGCTGGGCCGCGCACTTCGCCGCCTGCATCGCATTCCCGCGACGGGGCGGGAGTTCGACGCGTTGGCAGCGGCGAGAGTCTATGCCGTGTGCATCGAGGGACAGTCCGAGGCCGTAGCAGCGAACCTGGAGTCGATTGCAGCCGTGAAAGCGAGTGGCGCGAGCTGTTTTTGTCACAACGACCTGGTCGCAGAGAACATCGTGTCGACGCCCGACCTGCGATTCATCGACTGGGAGTATGCGTGCACCAACGATCCGCTGTTCGACCTCGCGACGGTGATCGTTCACCACGAACTCGACGATTCGCATATCGAGATGCTGATGAGCGCATACGCCGATGGCAACTGGTCGCACTACCGATCGCGACTCGAAGAGCAGTCACGCGTGTACGCGTCCCTGCTGTGGCTCTGGAGGGCCGCTACCAGGAATTCCTGAGCTCGCGCAGCTTCAGGAATACGGCTTTCGGGTCGGGGTTATCACCGAGATCCGGGTGTTCCTCTACGAGCTTCGCGATGATCGACGGACTCGACAATCGGAAGAACGTATTCATCTCGCGTTCTTGCGACAGCGTCGTCACCAGCGCGTCCTGCGGGTCCTGGTCGTGGTACGTGTCCAGCATCTGCCGGGCAACCGCGTTGTCCGGCTCACGGTCCAGCGTGAATTCCAGGTTGTTGATCAGGTAGTCGTGCCCCGGGTAGATCAGCGTGTCCTCGCCCAGCGACTCGAGCTGCGTGACGAACGTTTCGTAGAGCTCCTCCGGATGTCCGCCATTGTGGCAATTGCCGGCGCCGGCATTGAACAGGGTATCGCCGCTGAACAGTCCGGGTTGGTCGGTGCGTGACAGCAGGCAGATGTGACACATCGTATGACCCGGCGTGTCGAGGCATTCGAGCTCGACGGTCTTGCCGACCTTGATGACGTCACCAGCGCTGACGCCACGGCTCATGTTCGGAATACGGCTGCCCGCATCCTTGTGCGCGATGATGGTCGCCCCCGTGGCATTGACGACACCCTTGTTGCCGCCGATGTGGTCCGGGTGCTCGTGCGTATTGAGGATTTGCGTGATATCCCAGCCGTTCTCGTCGGCGATCGCAAGGCACTGCTTGAAGTCGAGCGGGTCGATGGCGAGCGCTTCGCCGGTCTCGGCGCAGGCAACGAGGTAGTTGAAATTGCGATAGGCGTTGCCAGTCCAGACTTGTTCGACAATCATTGTTCGTCTCCACGCGAATACATGAGTTTTCCACCCACCCAGGTCTGCAATACTTCGATATCGTCGATGTCGCTCGCCGCGATTTCGAAATAGTCGCGGTCGATTACGATGAAATCTGCCCACTTGCCGGGCTCGAGGCTGCCGAGCGTCGTCTCACGATGTGCGGCATAGGCGGAACCGAGGGTAAACGAATGGAGCGCCTCTTCGCGTGTGAGCACCTGGCTCGGCAACCAGCCGCCCTCGGGCAGGCCGTTGCGGTCTTCGCGAGTGACCGTCGCATAAAGGCCGTGAAACGGGTTCGGTAGTTCGACGGGAAAGTCGGAGCCGTTTGCGATACGCGCGCCTGCGTCCAGCAATCTGCGCCACGCGTAGCTACCCTTGATGCGCACCGGGCCGACGCGATCCTCGGCCATGTTCATATCGCTGGTCGCAAACACACCCTGGATCGACGCGATGACCCCGAGCGACTCGAAGCGGTCAAAGTCGGCCGGTGCGACGATCTGCACGTGCTCGACCCGGTTGCGCAGCGGTGACGGTTTGCCCCCCTGCGCGTAGTCGTAGGCGTCCAGCACCATCCGGATGCTGCGGTCGCCGATTGCGTGCACGGCTGCCTGAAACCCTCTCGAATTGGCAAAATTGACCTGCTGCTCCAGCTCCTCCGGCGTCCAGAACGGCAGGCCCAGGTTTTCGGGATCGTCGGAGTAGGGCTCCAGCAACGCCGCGCCGCGGCTGCCGAGCGCGCCGTCCGAATAGATCTTCACGGCAGCAATGTCGAGGTGATCGTTGCCGTGGCCCCTGATGGGTTTACCGATTGCTTCAATGAGCGCCTCGTCCGACGACAGCATCGCGTACACGCGAATCGGCAATTCGCCATTGTCAGCCATCGACATGAGCACCTCGGCTTGCATGAGGCTGATGCCGGCGTCGTGCATGCCGGTTATGCCGAGCGACAGCAGTTCGTCCGTTGCTGTCAGGTAAGCCTGGCGGGTGTAGTCCTTGTCCGGCGCCGGAATGTGCTGCATGACCAGCGACATGGCCTTGTCGATGAGAACGCCGGTCGCCTTGCCACTGTCGTCGCGAATGATCTTGCCGCCGACCGGATCCTGCGTCTCCGCGTCAATGCCGGCGATTTCGAGCGCCTTGCTGTTTGCCCAGCCGGCGTGGCCGTCAATGCGCTCCAGCCAGATCGGGCGATCATCGACGACCGTGTCCAGGTCATCGGCGGTAGGGAACTCGCGAACCGGCCAGAGAACCTGGTTCCAGCCGAAGCCCACGATCCAGGACAGGGACCGCCGGTCTGCGGCGTATCCGGCGACCCGATCGAGCGCGGCTTCCAGGCTGGCGACACCCGTGAGATTGAGCGTCATCGAGAGATCGCCCAGTCCGAACAGGTGGGCATGGGAATCCGTCAGTCCGGGCAGCACCGTCAGCTGCATTCCATCGATGAGCGACGCGTCCTCGTGCAACTCGAGCAGGCCGTCATTGCCCGTCGCCAGGACACGCCCCTCGTCGTCGATGACGAGCACCGAGAACTCCGCAAGACCGTCATCGGTTGGTGTGTAGCCGCGAACATTGTGCAACACCGTGTCTGCCGTTGCGTGCCCCGCAAGCAGGCAGGCGGCGATTGTAATCAGTGTGTTCTTCGTTACCATGGAATCCCTTTGCCATTGACGGGTCTCAGGCCTTGGCATTGTAATGAATTGGAGTCCCCTGATGAACAGACTTGCCACGGTTCTTGTGCTGAGCCTCATGATTGCCGCGTGCGGCAAGCCGTCGGAAGCACCGGAGACGGCGTCCGATACCGCCACGCAGGCCGGCGACAAGATATTCGACATGCCGTACCTGATGCGCGATCTCGACAACGGGCTGCGCGTGATTGTAGTGCCTACCGACTTCCCGGATATCGTCACGATCCAGATTCCAGTGCAGACCGGGTCGCGCAACGAAGTCGAGGAAGGCAAGACAGGCTTCGCGCACTTCTTCGAGCACATGATGTTCCGGGGAACCGAACAATACCCGTCGGACGTCTACAGCGACATCCTCAAGAAGGCGGGCGCCAATCAGAACGCCTACACAACCGACGACTACACCAACTACCACATCACGTTTACGAAGGACGACCTCGAGAAGATCATCGAAATCGAAGCCGACCGATTCCAGCGTCTCGCCTATACCGAAGAGCAGTTTCGTACCGAGGCGCTGGCCGTAAAAGGTGAGTACCTCAAAAACTTCTCCAACCCCATATCGAAGATGTTCGAGCGCATCAGCGATCTCATGTTCGATTCGCACACCTACGAGCACACGACGATGGGCTTTATCGAGGACATCGAAGCGATGCCCGACCAGATGGAATACGCGAAGGTTTTCTTCGATCGCTGGTATCGGCCCGAGAAATCGGTCGTGATTCTCGTCGGCGATCTCGATGCCGAGGCGACATTTGATCTCGTCGAAAAATACTGGGGCAGCTGGGAGCGCGGCAACTACTCTATCGACGTGCCCACCGAACCGCCGCTCGACGGTCCTCGCTACGAGCATCTGCAGTGGGATGGACCGACCCAGCCGTGGTTGACCATGACGTTTCGCGGCCCGGCATTCGTGCCTACCCAGGCCGACATGCCCGCGCTCGACGTCGTATCGGCCGTGCATTTCTCGGAATCGTCAGACCTCTACCGGAAGCTCGTGCTCGAGGAGCAATGGGTCGACCAGTTGTTTGGCTATTTCCCCAACCAGATCGATCCGGGCATGCTGCTGATTGCAGCCCGCCTGACGGATGCCGGGCACGCGAAAAACGTCCGCGATGCAATCAACGATACGCTTGCCACGGCACGCACCGAACTCATTCCCGGCGACAAGCTGGCTGAGACCAAGTCCCGGCTGCGCTACGGGTTCACTGCGCAACTGGACAATTCGAACGCCATCGGCGCGACGCTGGCGCAGTTCGTGCAGTTCTTCCGCACGCCGGAGACGATCAACGACGTGTATGCGAGCTACGACGCGCTGACGTCCGAGGTGATCCGCGACGTCGCCAATCGCTATTTCGTCGACAGCCAGCGCGTCACGCTGACGCTGTCATCGGATGCTGCGATGCAGGGAATCGACGGAATGACTTCGGTCGACGAGATCGTCGCGGCACGCGGTGAAGCCGGTCCGACGCCCGCGAATGACTCGAGCGACGACGATGTGGAAGTCGCCGAACTGGTCGTGCCGGCACGCGAGAATCCTGCGCCGGTTGCCTTCGTGGCGACTCCTTCGGCAACGTCGCCGCTCGTAGACGTTTCCTTCATCGTCCACGCCGGCTCGGGTTTCGATCCCGAGGGCAAGAAGGGGCTGGCGGCCATGACGGCTGCCATGGTGTCCGACGGTGGCTCCGAGGCGCTCAGTATCGAGGCGATCAACGAGGCGATGTACACGATCGCCGCCGGCTTCAACGCACAGATCGACAAGGAGATGACGCTGCTTTCGGGCCAGGTGCACAAGGACAACCTGGATACGTGGTATTCGCTGGTACGCGGGCAGCTGTTGTTCCCGGCATGGTCGGAGCAGGATTTCGAACGCATTCGTACGCAGCTGACGAACGCTGTGCGTACGGATCTCGTCAACAACAACGACGAGGAACTCGGCAAAGAAGTCCTGTACGCGTCGATTTACGGCGAAGAGCATCCCTACGGCGCGTACAACCTCGGTAACTCATCAAACCTCGAGTCGTTGACGCTTGACGACGTCAGGGACTTCTACGCGGAGTACTACACGGTCACAAATATCACGGTCGGCCTGTCGGGCGGCTACCCGGATTCGCTGCCAGCCCGGATCGGGCAGGACCTGCAGAAGCTCGACGTCGGCGTGCGTGCGATGTTGCCGTTGCCTCCGGCGCCGATGCCGGAGGGCCGTCGCGCCTTGCTCGTGGAAAAAGAGACACCGGCAGTTGCCGTATCCTTCGGGTTCCCGATCGAGCTGCGGCGGGGCGACCCCGACTGGCTCGCACTCTGGCTCGCGAGGTCTTACATCGGTGAGCACCGAAACTCGAACAGTTTCCTCTACCAGAGAATCCGCGAAGAGCGTGGTATGAATTATGGCAACTACGCGTATATCGAGTATTTTCCGCGCGGTATGTTCCAGTTCCAGCCCGATAGCAATCTCGGTCGCCAGCAACAGATCTTCCAGGTGTGGCTACGGCCGCTGCGCAGCAACAATGACGCGCATTTCGCGACGCGAACGGCGATGTTCGAGTTGCAGAATCTCGTCGATGAGGGGATGAGCGAGTCGGATTTCGAAGCGACCCGCGCGTACCTCTACAAGTACGTGTCCCTGCTTACGGACGGGCAATCGCGACAACTCGGCTACGCGATAGACAGCCAGTACTACGGCATCGATAGTTTCTCGGATTACGTGCGCGAAGGGCTTCAGAACCTGACGCTTGCCGACGTCAATCGCGTGATTCGCGAGAATCTGCAACTGGACAATGTCCAGTACGTATTCGTGACCAGCGACGCCGAGGATCTCAAAGCGCGTCTCGAAGGCAACCAGCCGTCGCCAATGAGCTACGCCGCCCAAAAGTCCCAGGCGCTGCTGGACGAGGATGCGGTCATCGCGGAAAAACCGCTCGGCATCCCGGCCGAGAATATCTCGATCATGCCGGCGGAGCAGGTCTTCAACTGATGCGAATCGCCAGTTTCGAGGTCGCCGATCGACAAAGCTACGGCGTTGTCGACGGCGATGGCATTCGCGAGGCGAGCAGTGCACTTCGGAACAGGTATCGCGACCTGCGCGATGTACTTGCCGCCGGTGCTATCGCGGCACTGGCCGAGGACACGGGTGAGACGCTCGGCTTCGGTGACATCAGGTTTCTCCCGGTCATTCCCGACCCTGACAAGATCATCTGTGTCGGTGTGAATTACCGGCCACACATCGAGGAAATGGGCCGCGAGGTGCCGGAATACCCGGTCGTCTTCGTGCGCTTTCCGGGCAGTGTCGTGGGACACCTGCAACCCATGCTGCGCCCCAGGGCCTCTGAACAGTATGACTTCGAGGGTGAGCTGGCCGTGATTGTGGGCAAGCCTTGTCGCAACGTTCATCGAAGCAGCGCAGCGGATGTCGTGGCGGGCTACAGCTGCTTCATGGATGGCTCCGTCCGCGACTGGCAGCGACACACACCGCAGTTCACGGCGGGCAAGAACTTCGAGCGAAGCGGCGCGTTCGGGCCATGGCTGGTTACGGCTGACGAGATCGACGACATCGGTAACGTCGAGCTCGAAACGCGCGTCAGTGGCGAGCTCATGCAGCACGCAGAAATCCGCGATCTCGTCTTCGATATACCAGCCCTGATCGAGTATTGCTCGGCGTTCACCCGCCTGGTGCCCGGGGACGTGATCGTAACGGGAACGCCGGGTGGCGTTGGCGCTGCGCGAACGCCGCCTCGCTGGCTGCAAGCCGGCGATTCCGTGGAGGTCGACCTCGGGGCCATCGGCACACTGGCGAACCCCGTGATCGACGAATAACGCGCCAGAAGACCTTGATTTTGCTTGAATTGGTCTGTCCGGACCACGTTGTTGCAGAATTGCCACAAAAACAACAGGTCTGTCGGACAATACGCTATATTGTGTCTAAGGGATTGACAAATGGCGGGATTTCTGCGAACTTTCCCATCAAGCAACCGTAGCCTTTGAGCAACAACCTGGCTGCGACGCGAAAGAAAGACACCTTCAGGTACGACTTGGCGGGGGACTCAGGGGGCCAGGATCGACGTGTTAACGTAGGTCTGAAAAGGCGGTTCATCGAACCGCCTTTTTCTTTGTCAGCGTATTTCGTCGAGCCACGTGTCGATGGCCTGACCTATCTCCACCGGCGAGTCTTCCTGGATGAAGTGAAGTCCGGGCACCGTCACTTCCTTCTGGTTCGGGAATCCCCGGCAAAACTCACGCTGCGCGCCTACCAGGATAGAGCCGGGTTCGGCATTGATGAACAGCTTTGGCACGCCGCTGGTCGCGAGCCACTTTCCGTACTCCCTGACGATCGCCGTCACGTCTGCGGGCTCGCCGTCAATCGGAATCTGACGCGGCCACGTCAGCGTCGGCCGACGGTCCTCACCGGCTTCGGCAAACGGGCGTCTGTAAATCGCCATCTCTGTGTCGCCGAGTTCCCTGATCACCGATGACGGCAACACGCGCTCGACAAACACGTTTTTCTCGAGAACCAGGGTCTCGCCGACATCAGAACGAAACGCCTGGAAGATATCGCGGGCGTTCTCGGGCCACTCGTCCCAGTGCAATGGGCAGACGATTGCTTCCATGTAAGCGATTCCTTTCACGCGTTCGGGGTGTTTGCAGGCCCAGTCGAATCCGAGCGCGGATCCCCAGTCGTGAACGACGAGCGTAACGTTATCGCGTATACCGAGT
>JAAUXY010141547.1_pt1 | contig 12271 bp, 14 predicted proteins | sample 7278121 | NCBI WGS metagenome assembly JAAUXY01 (sample SAMN14350117, study PRJNA611818) | marine sediment metagenome | isolation source: surface marine sediment (1.8m) | place: French Polynesia: Moorea | collected 2018-08 | reverse complement strand
GTAACGATGAAGCGGCATCAACGCATAACTCGTTACAGGTGGTGCCAGACGCAAATGGAAAGTGGGCCGGCGTTCTGCAGAGGGGTGCGTACCTTGAGCTCCTAGATCAACCGGACGGGCCTCCGGTCTGTACGCTTGGAGTATGCCCGGTACCGCGGATTCGGGTCGGGCCGGGGGCCCTCTAGCGAGGTTGGCAGCTCCCTCATCGAATTGAATGGCTCGCTGGCTCGTATGAGAGTGTGGTCGGAGGGTGCCTTGAAGATCGAACCCTCGTGCGCTATCCAGTCTTCCCGGGTGAGAAGGAACATGAAGAATCTGTCCAGTAGGGATGCCTTGACGACTCCAGTCCATGAAGACGTAGGAAGAAGGCTTGAGGCGCTGAGACTTCGCCGGCGTTCATTTTTTGCCGCTGGGCGGCAGGACGAAATCCACACATGAAGACCGAGCTAATCGTCGCGATCGTAGGAATCGCTGGAATCCTCGTCGGTGTAGCAGCGCAGTACTCGTTCGCCAGGCGAACGGAGGCTGCCAGGCACTTTCAGGAGCTCCGCACTCAAGCTTATGTCGACTTCATCAAGTCGACTGCTGCGATAGCCATCGCACAGAGAAATCAAGACCCGGATCGCGAGTTCGATGCGTCGATCCTAATGACAGACGCCAAAGCGCGTATCGCGATCTACGGAAGCCCTTCCGTAACCGCTGCCATCGCCGACTTCTTTCGAAATCATGGCGCCCTCACCTCACCCGATGCCTTCCGTTCGTATGTCCGGATCGTGTCGACAATGCGTGCTGATACGCCTGGGGGCGAAGGCCCCATTCCGAATATCGACATTGGCCAACTCATTCTCAGCGAAGATGTCGAGTAGCCTCAAGTGCTGCCAACCAGTGGTGCCATGACCAGCTAATTACCAGAAACAATGGGCAGGTGACCAGGTGGTGCCGCTCGCAACTAATGCGGATCATGTCACTCAAGGGAATCGCTAGGGCTGAATGCGAAATTTTCTAGGAAAGAAAACAACCTACGTCGGCTTGCCAATTCGGAGCATTGCCTACCTAATTGACTTTGTCATTGCATTTTCCTTCTTTGCTGTCACCCAAATCCTAGTGTTCAAGCCCCTTCGCGAGGCTTTAGGCATTGACGACCGGTGGTTCCTATCAGGAATCAATACAGAGTTCTACACACTGCTAACGATCTCGCTGCCGATATGGCTCTACTTTGCCGTCTGTGAACAGTCCAGGTGGCAGGCCACCGCTGGCAAGCGGTTAATGAAGGTCAAGGTGTTCAGCGCAACAGGCCAGAAGCCTATTAGCTTCTCCGTATCGTTGCTACGTACTGCTATCAAACTCCTGCCTTGGGAGATTGCCCACTTGGCAAACAACTTTCCTGAACCCCTCATGTATTCTTCGCAGCCCGGCTTTCGGCTAGGATTCGCCTTGGTCGGTGTGTTGATGGGGCTCTACATGGCGCTGGTGGCTTTGACCAAGAAGAGGCAAGGTCTCCACGATCTACTTGCGGGCACCGTGGTTCTCAAGGATCGTTGAGCGCTATCGCCAATCGGTTCAGAGTCTGACGGAGTTCGACGCCAGCCGGGCCTGGGCCGGCGGCGAGCAAAAGGGACGACCTACGGTGGCTGGCCGCGAGCCCTGGTTACAATCCGACGCTGGCATTCTTCTTTCTTCTGCAGGGATCATAATTCGGTCTGGGTTCCTAATCCCATTCATCATAATTCAGACCAAGATTTCTATCCGCTCGAAGTGCGACGCTTGACCGTCGGCAAGCCAGAGAGCGCGGAGCCACGCCGGGCGCACTACGCGTCATCCCAACCGTCGGATGCCCGAATGGAGGACGCCATGAAGCTACCAGCGATGACCACAACCGCCTCACTCAGGGGCGAGCCTCGCGCAAGCCTCAAACCAAAACAAGACTGCCTTCGCGGTCGAGGAGTAAAAGACTATGAAGTCAATTGGTAGGATCGGTATCCTTTTCTTAGCTCTCCTTTGCGGCACCCTTGGCGCCTGCAGCCACAATAATGCTCTAGAAACTGCCCGAACCATCACGGTGACAAACAACACGAGCGCCGACATCTGGATCGGAATTACAGCATCGGCGCTCAGCTGCGCCACGACTCCGGCGGGTGGTAGCGATGCTCTTTGCCCGACTCAGGCGGCAGGATCGTGCGGGAATGGTGGAATTACTTGCGTTGGCGGGCCTACGGGTGCGTGGTGCGGCGATTATCCATGGAACCGCCATAACGGATTTTGCTATCAGAAGTCACCCATCGTCTCCAATTCCGGCGGAACGGGCACGCAACTGAAACCTGGCACAAGCCTGACGCTGACAGCGCCCACGGTATCAGACGCGGCGCAATTCGTTTGGAGCGGAAATCTGTTCGCCCAAACCGGATGTGATTCCAGTGGCAATAACTGCCAAATTGGAGATTGCACCAAGGATAGTAATGGAATGTGTCCGCCGGGGACCAGCGGAGCCCCACCCGGTACATTGGCAGAACTGACTCTGGTAAACCCGGCGTTTTCCGGCACGCCCCCGCCGGGCAAAGATTTCTATGACATCAGCATCATCAACGCCGTCAACGTGGCGGCGATTGTGGGGCCAATAGGCGCTGCGACAACCGCATCGTCTCCATACGAATGCACTTCTGCCGGCTCGACGGTAGCGCAAGGGCCACTTCCCGCTTGCAGCTGGTCGATCAATCCCAAGATCAACAATATCGACTATTCAAACGCCCTCGGGTACGTGGCCCTGCCGACTCCAGCGGCTCCGGCGAAGAAGCAAGGCCAACTTCCCTCTGGAGCTAAGTGTCCCGGCGTAGGTGGCCCACCCCCAATCAGCCCGAACCCTGACCGATACTGCCAATGTCCGGGCTCGACAAAATCTAATCTCGTCTATCCGAATGCTGACGGATACTGTCCAGATCCTAATAACGTCAAGGAGTATCCGAACAGCCACGGCTATTTCAAAACATGTAACAGTAATACGGAGTATCCGAATAGCGCAGGCTATTGTCCATGCACTAGCTCCTCTCAATGCGGCAGTCAGACGTGCGGTGTCGCACTGATTACGTCGAGCGCGTCAAGCACATACGCTCAGGTATGCGGAGAATTTATTGGGTGGACTACTGCCGACACACTGTGCTCGTTCTATGCGGGCTCTATCAGCAGAATCCCGCCGTTCTTGCAGCCCTTGTGTAACCCGCCGGGCGCCTCTCACTTCTCGGTCATAGACTACCTGGGCTGTACCGGTACGGGGGCGACATCCTGTTACAATATCGCTACGGAAAGCGGCTATCAGAAGACCTGTTGTGGCTGCGGTACCAGCACTGCCTCCCGGAATAAATTTCCCGGGGTATGGCCCACGGCACAAACGGGAAGCGGGCCTGCAAGCAACGGTGGTTGTTATGGCAACAGCAAGGATTGGAATGACTATGTGCAACCGTCTCTCGTCTACCTCAAACAGGCTTGCCCAACAGCCTATGTCTATCCTTTTGATGACGCGACAAGCACATTTACCTGCAAGGAAGATGCGGCGGGCAATCGGCCAAATTACCAGGTGACCTTTGAATCTCTGAAATGAAGCCACCCGGATATCGGTCCCGGATATCGGTGCCAGGTGATTGGCGGGAAGATGTTCAGGCTGTTCGCCGGGTAACAGCACGGCACTGCATGAGCGAGAATCTTCCGCGGCTTGTAGGGTAACTACGATCGGCCATCTTGAGGTAGATCGAGCTCGCCGGTGCGTTTCAGAAGGTTCTGTGAACGTTGGACGGATCGCGTTGAACATGAGCTGATTGTACCCATATGGGCCAGGTCGCGCAGATTCGCGATGAGAGCAGATGTTGCGCTACGAGCACATTTCCGCTCAAAAGTGGCCAATCGTGGTGCATGAGACGCAACATTGGGGTCTTTTTGTTGCGTCTCGTATACGGATGTTGCTTTTTTGGCAACATCGAGTAGAAATTTGACGCTGGGGGCGCTCGCGGTGGCGCCCGGGACGGCACTCGAAGGGTCTTCTCGGTGCCCGACGAGGGGCTCGAGTCGGCTTCGATGGTGGGGTTGGTGGAGTTGGTGGGGTTTGTGCGCGGCGCGCGCGGCGCGCACCCGCGCGACGTGCGCTCGTGGGGGTACGCGCGTGAAAAAACCCCACATAAACCCCACCAACTCCACCACTCTGGTCTAAATAACGTCATGTCAGAATATAGAGAGTGGTGGAGTTGTCTCAGGACGGGGCTGAAACTCCACCATTTTCGGCCCTCCAGACGGTTTTTGGGCGGTTTTCTCGTCCATCGTCGGTGTCTGGGGCGGAACTGAGGGCCATTTTTGCGACCAAAATCGCGTGCCAGTAGCGTTGACGGCGAGTTTTGCGGTCGAAATCGCGTGCCATTTCCACTGAGGGCGAGTTCTTCGTCGAAACTCGCGCCCCGCTGGCGTTGACAGCGATTTTTTGGTCAAAACTCGCGCCCCATTGCCTTACGGGCGGCATTTTGGTCGTGAAAAAGGCGCCCTTTCGAGGGATGGGCGCGATCCTGGACGCCGCGATGGCGGTTTCAGGGGTATAGATCGTCAGTTGGGTCGCCGAAACGATCATTGATCCACCCAAGATCGGGAGTCTTGTCGGCACATCAGTCCCCGCGGCCGTCACGACGCCGGCGACGGGTATACTCGGGCATGCTCGAACCGAACGAAGATTGGCCCGACGTCAGTCCTTTCAGTGCACTGGTCGAGGTGCCCCCTGAGGAGCTGCGGGCTTGGGTGAACGCCTCTCCGAGGCGTGCCTTTTCCGGCGATGGGGAGTACCTCTGGGTCGCCCGCCTGCGGCAGCCCAGCAAGTTCATGGGCGCGATCAACAGTCCGCCGGAACCGGGGACGCCGGGACTCTGGTCCGTCGATGTCTTCGCTCCGGGATACTGGTCCTGTTTCGTGCTCCATCCGGATGTCGAGGTGCTTTCTCTCGCCTGGGGCGACGATGTTTTCGAACTGACCCTGCGGCTACCCGAAGATCTCAGGGCACAGCTCGGCCTCGACAGCGCCCAGCAGAATCCGCACCTGCCGCCGAACCCTTTCCGTGTCCTCAATCAGCGCAGCAGAAGTAGGCGGGAGCATCACGCGGCGCTGGTCAAGCTGCTGGAGGCCGGCGGTGTCTCGTCGCCGGTGCTGACCAGGCTGGCCCGCGAACGCGCGGAGCGGGAGAGACTCGAGAAGGAGGAGTTTCAGGCCCAGCGACAGCAGGCTACGGCGAGTTATTTCCAGGCCGCCGACGCGAGCGGTCGCTATGGCGTCCCCGAAGACCGTCGCGAGTTGTTCGATGAAACGCTGAAGCGTCACGGCCTCGAAGGCCATGCCGCGAGCCTTGCGAGGCTGACTCTGCCGGCCTACCGATTGGAGACATCGGAAGACGTCGGGCCGCCGGGTACGACGCGGCTGGGCGGCCTGCCGGACCTGCCCGCCGGCGTCGAATGGCCGCAAGACGACGGCCTGCTGTATACGTTTGTCGCCCAAGTTGATCTGGCGGCTCTGAGGCCGCTGCCCGGAGTTCCTCTGCCGCGGGAGGGGCTGCTCAGCTTCTTTGCCGGCGATCTCGAGATCGCCTCCGATCCCGGCGGCACCGTGCTGTACTCCCGGGGACCGGTTCGGACTGTGGCCGTCCCTGACGACGCGGAGTTCCTTGACGAGGACGAAGAGCTCTTCGATGCGCGAGGAGCTCGCTGGACGCCCTGCCTGAGTCTGCCGCCCTATGGAAGTCAGGCGCTGGACGTCCTCGGCTTTTCGGACGACGAGCAAGATCGATACTACGAAGCGTCGAGCGAGCTCTTCGATTCTCAGGGTGACGCCAGCTACGTGGGCGCGCACCCGAGATCACCCCAGGAAGACGTCCTGGGAACCCTCACCTTCCAGCGCCACGGTCACGAGGATCCGCGCTTCTGGTCCCGCGGCCGGCTGCGCCGCAAAGCCGAGGAGGGGGGCAGCTGGCCGCGGAGGCTCAAAGCGCACGAGTGGTGGACGTCGCACCAGGAGCAGGTGGCGACGGAGCTGCACGACTGGGTCTGCTTGCTCGACCTCGACTCCCACTTCGACTGCGGGATGTGCTGGTGGGACGCGGGAAATCTCCTCTTCCTGATCTCTCGCGACGACCTCGCCAAGGGCCGATTCGACGAGGTTCGGATCACCCTGATCACCAGCTGACGAAAAGCGTCCGAGGGAACCCGATCGGCGTGTCTCCGTATCAAGAAGCAAGGAGGTTCCCATGACCGATCCCTGGCGTTTCTTCGATCGTCGCGAGTTTCTGCGCCGCAGCGCGGTGATGATTCCCGCGTTTCACGGTGGCTTGCTCGGAGCCGCCGCGTGGGCAGATAGCGAGCCGACGGCTGCCCCTGGGGCATCCGTCCGGGCGCGCCATCCGGTGGAGTTCCAGGAGCTCGAGCTGCGTTGCCATCGCATCGAAGAGCAGCAGGTGTTCTACCGCGACACCCTCGGGCTCGACACCCGCCTGGACGGCTCCGCCCTGGAGGTCCAGGCCGGGTCCTCGAGGCTGCGCTTCGTACCCGCGGAGAGTGGCTCGGAGCCGATGTATCACTTCGCTTTCATGATCTCCGAGAACAAGCTCGACCGCGCCATCGACTGGATGCGGGGCCGAGCGCCTCTCAGGACGCGGCAGGACGGAAGCGTCGTCTTTCACTTCCGGCGCTGGAACGCTCACTCAATCTACTTTTTCGACCCAGCCGGCAATATCGCCGAGTTCATCGCCCACCACGAGCTTCCGACCGCCGCGGAGGGCGACTTCTCAACCCGTGACATCCTGTTCGCCAGCGAGATCGGCCTGGTCGCGCCGGATCTCGAGGTTCTCCTCGCCGATCTCGACCGGCGCCTCGGCCTCACTCCCTACTTCGCCGCCAGCGACAACTTTGCCCCGGTCGGCGACCGTCACGGGCTGTTCATCTGCGTCAAGGAGCATCGCACCTGGCTCGCGACCGACCTCAAGGCGGCGACCTATCCGGTCGATGTGACGATCCGCGGTACGAGTGAGGAGATCGTCAGGCTCGCGGATCTGCCGTTCCGGGTCCGGACGGTTGCCTGACTCCTGAGCGCCTCTCCAACAGCCTGCTGGCTGTCTTCTCGATACGTTGACGATCCTCCAGCTCGCCCAGCAGATCTTGAGGCAAACGCTCGGCACTGTGGGCGGCTCCCCAGATAGCACCAGCCATCGCTGCGATGGTATCGACATCCCCCCGGCAGTCGATGACGAAAGCGAGCAGCTCCTCGAAGCTCGACCGGAGGAAGCGAGCCGCGCAATAGAGTGCTGTCGGGCAGGATTCCAGGGATGCTACGCCATTGCCCAGCTCCTCGCGGACTTCTCGAGGCGTCGGTGTTTGCGATCTCGAGAGCCACCGCATCGCCACTCTAAGCTTCGCCGAGTGGGGCTCGCTTCGGCACTGCTCTGCCGCCGTCGCCAGAATCGTAAGGGGATCCGATCCCTCAAGCGCCCGGGCGGTCGCGGTCGCGATCGCCCGGGCACCGGCGACTCCTAAGGGATGAGCGTGGGTGATCTCCGTCGCGGCGGTCGCTTTCTCCGCCAGCGAGTCTCCGTCGCCCGCATAAAAGAGCCCGATCACCGGCGCCCGCATGGCGCCGCCGTTTCCGAACGAGCCTTCCGAGAAGACTCTGCGATTAGCGTCCCGCCAGGGACGACCCCGACGAATCTGCTTCAACAGTCGAGCCGCTCCGGGACCGTATCCACGACTCCACCGATAGCTGCTTGCGAACCGTGTTGCCACATCGTCCGGAACGAGGTCGCCGTGGGCGATCAGGCTCTCGGCGAGGTCGAGAGACATCCGGGTGTCGTCCGTCCAGCGGCGCTTCCCGCCTCGGGTTCGGCCGATGGCGCGCCACAGGAGCCGTTCGAGAACACCGCCCTCGAACGGCGCGCCAAAAGCATCGCCGAGAGCCAATCCCAACAAGCAGCCCCTGTACTTCGAAACCGTCATCCTCGAGTCAACTGTACGCGCGCTCAAGAAGGGGCGTCCATGAAGGACGCCCGGTGGCTTAAAGACAGAGGCAGAACTTAGCGCGCTTCGCGCGCGAACCCTGAAAGGGTTCCACCCAATAGCCCAGGGGCTGTCGGTTTGCGCGCCTCTGGCGCGACGGCGCGAAGCGCCGCGCCACCCTGGGTCCCCGGCAATGCGGATCCCAACCCTGAAAGGGTTGCACAGACCCGATCCGATCAGGCGGCTGCTGTGGAACCCCTTCAGGGGTCGATGTGTACTGGGACCGATCACCCAGGGTGGCGCTGCGCTTACCCTGGGCTGTTGGGTGCAACCCCTTCAGGGTTGTAAGCGACTTGTTTTCAACGAGTTGTGCAATTTCCGAAAAGTCCAGTTAGTCGTCCGGCTCGTGCGGGAACTCGCCTTCGACGTAGGTGGCTCGAGATATTTCAGAAACGGGCCACTGAAACCGGATTTCGACGTCGGCGGCGAGAGTTCCTACATTCGCCGCGCGGTCCAGACCGGGCGCTGAGGGCGAGTCTGCTCGCGGGCGACCGAAGTTCCGCGAGGCGCGCTCGGCGAGATGGCGCCTGGGCAGACGGCGGTTGAAACGGAAGGTCCTACCTGCGTCTCAACCTTTCTTCTAGAAGTGGGTCACATTTGACGCAGGTGAGTAGCAGAGTCGCAAGTTGTCAAATGACTGCAGAAGGTATGAGGTAGTAGCATGTATAGATTCGTGACGGTAAAGGGCAGTTGCGGGAATCCATACGACGTCGGTGCTTGCGAGCAGCACGCCAACAGAATGGCTGGCGAAGGGTATGACTTGGTTCAGGTTTATCAGAGCACAACACCAAGTTGTGGTGGCGGGCAGTCGGTCCTGATCATGATTTTCAGAAGTACGGCTTAGCCGTGGGCGGGACACGAATCGGCAGTATAGAGGTCCAGCCGATACATGGAGCCTCTTATCTCTGGGGTGCCCATCATCCTCATTGTGACAGGCATCGCAATCACCTGATCTGGATCTGTCGCCACCCCCTTTGCCTAGGGTGCACCTGCCTTTACACGGGGGCAACAGTTGGTTCTGTCGGTACTTTGTTCCTCGATTGGGACGCATTTGGGTTCGCGATGTGGGCCGCCATTCACTTCTTTCTCGTTTTACCGACGGCGGCTCAACCTTGGTGTCAGCGCAAGGTTTACAAGATAGTTGCTCGCTTTTTCCTGGGCCTGGCTGCAGGCTCCTATCTGGTATCCGGCTTCTTCGCAGTGAAATTTGGCCCTTCCAGGCCGGCGTGGGCTCTCGCGGTGGTGTTTGCCTTTGCCGCAGTGATGCACCTGTTGGTCACACTCCGGAGACTGAAGCCGAGTGATCCTTGCAGTAAATGCCCCCTCGGGATGTATCCAACATGCGAATGGAACCGGGAGCGCTTACTCGCCGAGAACAGCGAGCCTGTCTTGGTAGCAGCATTGGAAAGTTACGGCAATAGTCTCGCAGAAGCACACAGGGAGCAGAAAGAGATAAAGATGATTTAATCAACGAATGTTGGGCCGACAATAATGTCGCGTAGCGTAGGATTCGTTATGCATGTTCTTTGCCCGCTCGCTCTTGGAGCAGGGATCTACGTTGGATGGCGTTCTACTGAGTTGTTAGTATTTCGCTGGATCGAGTCCTGTTCATTGGGGCATCTGCTCAAATTTCGCCCTGAAGTAGAGCTCCCAGAGTGGTTACTCTATTGTTTCCCTGACGGTTGTTGGGTATACGCTATGACCAGTTGGATGTTGATCATCTGGGCGCGGATGATGCCATGGGTTTGGGTCGGAGTTGTTATGGCTGTCGGTGCAGAGATAGGGCAGCTATGGGGTGTTGTTCCAGGTACATACGACACTCTAGATCTCGCGTTTTACATAGGAGCCTTTATTACTGCAGGAGTATTGAATGCGAAAACATACTTGGTCGATTGTAGCGTTAGGTGTTATGTCACTGCTGGCTCTGGGTAGCATGGAGAGCCAGCATCCAGGATCCTCAGGCGGCCATGGCGAGCGGATAACTCGTGCCGAGTATGGCGACGATTGGCCCTTTTCCGTCGCTTCTGGCCGATTGTACTGTGATCCCCCGGGTAGCAACGTTGTCCTGGAATCGTCAGGGAAGATCTACGCCCTCAATGGTAGGGCAATAGGCTCTGCTTCCCAGAGAGGTTATATCGATGCTCGTAAGAGCATTATGCTTAAGGACGGCCAAGGTTTTTTCACAGTTGGGGATATTCAAAGGATCATTTCGCGTGGGCTCGCAATGTGCCGCTAGCCTTTGATGCATTGCTCAGCGGCTATGTGAAAGCGTGCTCCCGCGCCATCCTCGGGATTCGAGCGTCGCTCCGGTAACCGCTTAGCCAGCAGAGTGATTTGTGGGGTCCCTTTGGCTACCGGACAACTTCGATGTCGAACTCGAGCACGCCCAATTCCGAGGTGTGATGCTCTTTTTCGAAGACCTGGGCGATCGCGATCTCGACCCGGTAGTCGCCGGGCGGCAGGGGTTTTCGTCGCCAGATCGCGCGTAGCGGTACGGGCTTTCGGATCTTTTCGCCCGGGTAGAGCATTCGAGGGAAATTGATCCAATGCTCGGCGGGGGGCCCGCCGGTGGCGGGAAACCATGAGACCAGGAGGCCGACGGCGAATTCCTGGTCCCACAGCTGTCGGCGCCACTTGGCGGTGGTCACCAGCCCGCCGCGGTGGGGCCAGGGGGCGCTGCCGCGGTGGTTGATGTCGACGGTCAGATAGATATCGTCCCCGGAACGGACTTTCGTGGGCGGCGACGGGGGCGCGACCGGCCGGATGTCGGCGGTCAAAACGTCGTCTTCGAGCCGACCGGGAAAGTCGGGCGGGAGCAGCCAGTGACGGGCCGCGAGGGCGTCCTGGAGGGGTCCAGGAAGAACCCAGAGACCCTGGGTGAGGGGTTCGAGGGTGAGGGTCTCGAGGCCGATCATTCGAGCGCCCGGATAGAAGCGCTTGAAGCCGAGCTTGTTGCTGAGCGCCAGCTCGCCGGACGGTCGCGGCACTTTGCCGGGCAGGATCTCGTAGTTGTATTCGGGAAGAAAGTACGCGACGTTGAGATAGTTGAAGCCGGAATGCCGCCTGGGATCCCAGTAGATGGTGTCGGGGCGAGGCTCGATGAGCTGGATGCGTCGGATCAGATCCCGCTGCTCGGCGACGCGGTCATGGCGCGGGACCCAGGTGTCGCGATAGGCGTCTTGGGTTCCGAGACAGAAGAAGATTGCCAACCCCACGACCCCCAATCTCCAGCGATAGAGAAACAGCAAGCTGAGGGTCAGCAGGCCGACGCCGGCGGTCGCGGAGGCCCGCAGGATGCCCCAGCCAAAAGGTTCGGTGTGGATCGACACCGCGCTCGCGTTGAAGCTATGCGGTCGCATGCCCATCGACGGCACCCAATGCTGGAGCATGGGCCACGCCAGGCCGCCGAGGAGGATCAGGGTGACGATGCCGGCGACGGCGAAGCGCTTTCGGTGCTCGGGCTTGCCGGCGTCTTTGAGGGCCAGCAGCGCGATTAGGAGCACCGGTAGCAGCACCCCTTCGTTGTAGCGGCCGTAGACCCGGAAGGTGAAGCGCGACCAGGCCTGGGCGAGGTAGATCACGGACAGGGCGAAGACGCCGGTCGCGCTGCCGAACAACACCAGCCAGAAGAGCGGCGGTACTTTCCACTGATCCCGGATCAGACGTCTGCCACTCTTCGACATGAAGCCGAACAGCAGGCCGGCGAAGAGGACGCCGCAGGTGGCGAGGCCGAGGTACCACAGCTGGCCGGTGAACGTGACCCAGATGCTCTCGGGCGGTCTCTTTTCGAACAGCAAGACCCCGAGATGATCCCGGAGTCGGGCCACCGACCACAGGCCGGGCCGGGCGAACCAGGCGACGAGCCCCAGGACTACCGTAGCGGTCGCGGCGGCGGCGTAGAGGCGCAGTTGGCCGCGCGACGGTCGGCGTCGCTGCCACAGGAAATGACCGGCGAGCGCCAGCAGCGTCACGCCGGCGATCGGAGCGGCGCGTTCATGGGTCAGGATCAAGAAACCGCAGGCCGCGAAGGCGGCCAGCCAGCGCCACCAGCTGGATTTCTTAAGAGCAGCGACGATCGCCGCGAGATAGAGGAAGAATGCCGGCATGAAGGCGTTGGCGCTCATCGCGGTCGAGCTGTAAAGCATCGCCGCCGGATAGAGGCTGACGCAGCCGGCGATCAACATTCGATCGACCGGGCCGGTGTCCCGCAATCT
>JAAUXY010055625.1_pt1 | contig 12277 bp, 12 predicted proteins | sample 7278121 | NCBI WGS metagenome assembly JAAUXY01 (sample SAMN14350117, study PRJNA611818) | marine sediment metagenome | isolation source: surface marine sediment (1.8m) | place: French Polynesia: Moorea | collected 2018-08 | reverse complement strand
AGCGGTCTGCGTTTTTTCATCGAGTTCCTCGATTCAAGGTTCAGGGTTCAGAGGTTCAAGAGTTCAGAGGTCCAGGCAGTTCTCTATCATCTGTGATCTGTTTTCTTACCTCTGTTTTCTGGATTTATAACTGAGACCCGACCATTTCAGCCAGATCCACCATTCGATAGGAGTAGCCGGCTTCGTTGTCATACCAGGCCAGCACCTTTACCATATCACCGATAACCTGGGTGGTGGGGGCGTCCACGACCGAGGACAGTGAGCACCCGTTGTAGTCGATCGATACCAGTGGCACTTCGCTGTAACCCAGAATGCCGGCCAGGGATTCTTCCGAAGCCTTTTTTAAGGCGGCATTGACCTCTGAGATTGTGAGGTCGGTTTTTTCCAAGATGGCCACAAAATCCACCATCGACACATTGGGGGTGGGCACACGGACGGCCAGGCCGTTCAGCTTACCGTCCAATTCCGGGAGTACCAGCGAAACGGCTTTGGCCGCACCCGTCGTGGTGGGGACCATTGACAGGGCCGCTGACCGGGCACGGCGCAGATCTTTGTGCGGATAATCCAGCAGCCGCTGGTCACCGGTATAGGCATGAATGGTGGTCATCAATCCGTTTTTCAAGCCGAAATTTTCCAGAAGAACTTTGGCTACCGGCGCCAGACAATTGGTGGTGCAGGATGCATTAGAAATAATATGATGCTGTCGCGGGTCATATTGGTTTGAATTGACACCCATGACAACAGTAATATCAGGATCGCCGGCAGGTGCGGATATGATAACCTTGCGCGCCCCGGCAGACAGATGCTTAGAAGCATTTTCACGATCACGAAACAACCCGGTGCATTCTGCGACAACGTCCACGCCGAGTTCGCCCCACGCGAGATTCTCAGGCTCCTTTATGGATCGGATGGCCACGGTTTCGCCATCCACTTCCAGACGGTCATCCTTAGCGCTGACATCAACATCCAATGTGCCATGCACGGAATCATATTTTAAGAGGTGGGCCATTGTGCCCGCATCGGTTAAGTCATTGATGGCGACGACTTCTAACTCGGGGTTTTTTAATGCTGCTCTAAAGACGAGACGCCCGATCCTTCCAAAACCATTAATGCCCAGCTTTACCGTCATTGTCTTTTCCTATTCCTTTAAATCTATCATCTAGCTCCGCTTATTGCCTTTGAGTATGCCGCTTGCCAATGAGATACTCTTTTTACCGAAGGCTTCCAGTTTGACGGCTAATTTGGCAAGCTTAAATTTTGATCGCTTGTTTGCCGCCTGGATCAAAATGGGTAGATTTACACCCGCGATCACCTCAATTTTTCCTTCCTCAAGAAACGAATAGCTTAAGTTGGAAGGCGTCCCGCCAAACATGTCTGTCAGGATGAGTACCCCATCTTTTGACTTGACCTTTTTAATGCCTTCAGCAATTTTTCTGCGCAGCTTTTCGGCGCTTTCATTCAAATCAATGGAAACCGAAACCATGGCTTCAGGACGGCCACCAATGATAAATTCAGCGGCTTCAATTAATGCATCCCCTAACTGACTATGTGTAACGATAACGATTCCGATCATAATTTGTCCTCTAATAAAAAAAGTGCCTAAATTGACTAAAGTGAGCTAAGGTGCCTAAAGTTTACGTGTCGCTGCGCTCCATCTTTATAGTTAAAATGGCAGAATTCCATAACTTTAGTCACTTTAGATCACTTCCAACTGTACCTCACGTGCTTTGCAATTACGCTTGATCTATGTCTCGATGGATAATGTCGAGCTGTTTTTTTGTTTTTTGAATGTGATTGAAAATTGTACGCGCGATGGTTACCGAACGGTGTCGGCCGCCGGTGCAGCCGATGGCAATCGTCAAATAGGCTTTGCCCTCCTTTTCGTACATCGGTATCAAATAATCAAGGAGATCTATATACTTTTTTAAAAAGACCTGGGTCTCAACATGGTCTAAAATGAAATCCTTGATTTTGGGGTTCTCCCCATCCAGCGCTTTTAGTTCAGGAACAAAATACGGGTTAATCAGAAAACGGACATCGATTATCAGATCAGCATCATGGGGTACACCATACTTAAAACCAAAAGAGACAATTTGGATCTGCATGGGCACCATTTTTTTTCTTTTACGGGCAAATTCAACGATCTTGGCTTTGAGTTCATGGACATTGTAATTGGATGTGTTGATAATCTTATCTGCTGCCGCCCGCAGTTCTTTTAACTGCTCTTTTTCCGCGGCAATACTGTCGATGAGTCCTTTGCCCTGGGAAACGGGGTGTTGTCTTCTTGTGGTGCTGTAACGTTGCACAAGTATGTCTTCGTCGGCTTCAAGAAATAGAATCTCAAAATGGTATCCTTTTTTCCTGAGAGACGAAAAAACGTCCTCATAGGTCAAAAGAAATCCCTTTTCGCGCAAATCCATTACGAAGGCAATGCCGGCGATTTCCGTTTCACTTTCAATGGGCAATTCGAGAAACTTCGGAAGGAGGGCGACAGGCATATTGTCAACGCAATAAAAGCCCGAATCTTCAAAGGCTGCCATTGCGGTGCTTTTACCGGATCCCGAAAGTCCGGTTATAATGATGATCGTTAAATGTTTCACTTTAAATCAACAGTTCTGATTAAAAGTCTTCATCCTCCTCTTTGATAATTTCAAATATCTCCGTACGGTCAGCCGCATTCAGCAGTCGCTCTTTGAAATGGTCGTTTTTAAGAATTCTTGAAATCCGGGCCAGTAATTTCAAATGAAGACCGGTAGAATTTTCAGGCGTTATCAGAATAAAAAAGATACGCGTGGGTTGTCCATCAATGGCCTCAAAATCGACGCCTTTGCGGCTGAGGCCAAATCCGAGGACCAGATTTTCGAGGTCTTTTATCTTTCCATGCGGAATTCCGATGCCTCCTCCGATACCGGTGCTTCCGAGCCGCTCTCTGTCCATTAAAACCCGTACCAGGTTTTTATGATCCTGGCCGGTGATTTCGGCCAATGGCGCTACTAGTTCTTCAAGGGCACCCTTCTTGGTCTGCGATTTTAGATTATCCAAAATCGCTTCCTTTTGCATGACATCTAGAATCTTCATATTACACTCGTACGAAAACAGTCCGAAAGGGGTTTTCTTTATTTTGATCGGATCGAAAACAAAACCGGGTAGCGAGTTATACGATTTTTCGATCAATACTGCAATTAAAACTCACTACCCGCATTTGATTTAGCTGTTGGGTTGAATTAATCCGTAATGGCCATCTTTGCGGCGATACAATACATTCACCTGGTCAGAACGGGCATTGGTGAACACAAGGAAATTATTGTTTAACAGGTCCATCTGTAAAACAGCTTCCTCAACATCCATGGGTTTATATTCAATATTTTTAATTTTAACCTGCCGCTCGAGTTCCTCTTCGGGCAAGCTAATTTCACTTTCCATCATGGTTCTGTTTTTGGCCCTGGCGCCTGTTCGTCGGTCTCTGATTTTATCCTTGCTCTTTTTTATTTGTTTTTCAAGTTTGTCCATGACCATATCAATGGCCGAGTACATATCATTGGTTTCTTCTTTACCATTTATGGTAAGCCGGTCTCCATTGATGCTAATTTCAGCAATATGGCGAAATTTCTCAACCCATAAGACCACATTGGCCTCGGCTGGATTGTCAAGTAAACGATCGAAGCGATTCAGTTTGTCTCCAACATAGGATTTCAAGGTGTCGGAAGGATCAAGATTTTTAAATGTTACCGATGTCTGCATACAGGTTTCCCCCTAAATTTGCTTGCGTTTGTTTGACGGTAATACTTTTAACATTTCACGATATTTTGCAACCGTTCGTCGTGCGATGTGAATCTGGTGCTCTTCTTTTAAAAGCTGTGAAATTTTATCGTCACTGTAAGGCTTTTTTGGATTTTCATTGAGAATGATCTGCCTGATTTTTTCCTGGACACTGGCGGAAGCAATATTTCCACCGTGGGCACGCTTAATCGAACTATTAAAAAAGTATTTTAACTCAAAGATCCCCTGAGGCGTGTAAGCATATTTATTTGTGGTTACGCGGCTGATGGTGGATTCATGCATCCCGATATCCTGTGCAACGTCCCGCAACACCATGGGTTTGAGATGGGCGATTCCCTTCTCGAAAAACTCCCTCTGGAATCCTAAAATACTATTCATCACTTTGTAAATGGTCTTCTGCCGCTGATGGATGCTTTTAATCAGCCAGGCGGCCGATCGGATCTTGTCCTGGATGTAATCTTCGGCCTCCCCTGAGATCTTCTTGCCGCGACTGATCGTGTTTTTATAAAAGGAGTTGACGCGCAGCTTGGGCATGCCGTCATCGTTGAGCATCACCACAAAATCGTTGTCCAATTTGTAGACATAAATGTCCGGATTAATATACTGTGGTGTCTCCTCGCTGAATTGTCGGCCGGGTTTGGGCTCGAGGGCCGTGATCACGTTGACGGCGGCAATCACATCGTCCAGGCTTATTTTCAAGGCTTTGCAGATGCCTTTATAATTCTTTTTTTCCAGATCATGCAGATGGTTGCCGATAATGTCGGTGATAATGGTATCTTCGAAATCGAAATGCCTGGCCTGAATGAGCAAACATTCCTTTAGGTCTCTGGCACATACGCCGATAGGATCAAAGGTCTGCATTTTCGATAAAATGGCTTCAACCTCTTCTACCGGGGTATCGCTCATTACGGAGATTTCTTCAACTGTAACATCGAGAAAACCGTCTTTATTGAGGTTGCCGACGATCAGGCTGGCAACCTTTTCTTCATTTTTGGCCGGTTTGGTCATCAGGAACTGCCAAAGCAGATGATCCTGCAACGATTTTTTGGGTGCGATAAAAGCCTCATAACGCGGTGTATCTTTATCTTCGGCTTCATAACTGACCCGGCCGGGCGTGTTATATTCACCCAGGTAAATGCTCCAGTCGATGTCATCATGAATTTTTTCTTCGATGGTGACTTCTTCGGTTGAAGATTCATCCGAATTCGTGGATTCAGACTGCTCGGCTAGATTCTCATCCGATCCGCTATCCTGGACTTCTTCCAGGGCGGGATTTTCTTCCAATTCCTGGCGAATCGTGTCCAGCATTTCCAGTCTTGACAGCTGCAGCAGTTTTATTGCCATTTGCAGCTGCGGCGTCATAATGAGCTGTTGCGTTAATTTGAGCTGTTGTCGTAATTCAAGTGCCATTTTATAATTTAAACTCTTCTCCCAGATATACCCGGCAGGCCGCTTCACTGTTCGCAATTTTTTGCGGAGAGCCGGATTCGATTACCTCTCCTTCACATAATATGTAGGCCGTATCACAGACACCCAGCGTGTCTCGAACATTGTGGTCGGATATAAGAATGCCGATACCGCGTCTTTTTAAGTGCCCGATTATTTTCTTGATATCGTTGATCGCTAAAGGATCGACGCCTGCAAACGGTTCGTCTAATAAAATAAAAGAAGGATTTGTGGCAAGTGATCGCGTAATTTCGAGCCGCCTTTTTTCTCCACCGGAAAGCACGCTGGCTTTTTGTTCGGAAAGATGTTTAATGCCTAACTCTTCAAGAAGCATATCTGCCTGCTTGGATCGCTCTGAGTCCGAAACCGGTAGAATCTCAAGAATTGCCATGATGTTCTGCTTCACAGACAGCTTTCGAAATATCGATGTGTCCTGGGGAAGGTATCCGATTCCCTTGCGAGATCTTATATGCATAGGGTAATCAGTGATATCTTCATCGTCAAGCAGCACGTTTCCCCCATCGGGCTTTACCATTCCCACCGTCATATAAAAGGTGGTTGTTTTGCCGGCACCATTGGGCCCTAAAAGGCCAACGACGTCGCCACTTTCCACATTTAAACTAACCGAATTGACAACCTGCTTTCCCCCATACCGCTTAATTAGATTTTGTAGATAAAGTGTTGTCATGTGTTACGGTCTTGTCGATCCGAGCGTGTTCAAGTCGATTAGGTCTTTTGATACCCCCTTTAAAGCCATCGTCTCAACTAGCCTATTTTAGATGAGATGCTCGAAAAATGCAACCATTCAAATGGTTCGAATTTGGCCCATACCGGTATTCATTTATCTTTTTCCGGCGGCTTTATAACCGCCTTTACGCGGTTTTCCTCGCTGCTTTCCGCAGTTAGCCTGCCGTTTGAACGTTGCAGTGTAAATTTGGTTCCCGTAATCGAGTGGCCGCCCTGGGTGATTTTTGACTGCGGACCGGCAAGGACAAGAACCCCTGATTTCATTGTGTATTCTGCTTTGTCTGTTTCAGCGATAATATCCTCATGTATGATTTTTACATGCCCGCTGGCGGTAATTTTGTCGATGGATTCATTTTTGAAAGCATCGGCCTGGCTTTTAATTTTATCCGCATCATAAAAGATTTTAAGACGATCTGCGGTGATGACGGTTTCAGCCTGGGTGGCCTTGACGTTTCCGATAAATTCAATTTCGCCCGCATCCACCTCTGCAATGAGTTTGTCGGCCATTATCCGAATTTGATCATTCTTATTTGTTTCGGGCTTGGGAGCAGCGGTGTCAGATGCCATTGCGGCCGCATGCGACTGCATAAATGCCATAACAGCAATGAGGATGCCCCATTTACGCGCCCATCCGAAACGCTGATCTATTCTAAAATTTGATTTTTTTGGCAATAGCGGTTTCAACGCTTCCTTCCAGCGTGAGTTTCCTCAGGTTGAGATCAAATAATATCGAATTAGAGCTGATCTGAGTGATCGTTCCGGAGATGGTTACCGGAACATTTGAATACAGCACGCGCCGTTGATGCGCGTAATTTAGTTTTTCGGTTAACAATCTGTATTCGTTGTTTTTTACGATGACATTGCCGGATACCTCGATATCGTTCGAATCGGTTTTCAATACACCCCGGTCAGCGGCCAAAGTAACTTCACCGCCATCTTCGAGAAAAAAGATGACTGTCAGATCTTTGAGGATCATCTGATTCGACTCTCTGATATAATGGGCCGAGTTCGCTTCCAGATGCCATTCCTTTTTTCCTTTACGGGTGGCCGTTTGCTGAATTTTACCAACCGACAGGGTCGCATCGGGCTCACTCGATTCCGGAATCGATTCCGAGATGGTTGAATCCGGCCGGAATCCAATGTAAATTCCGATTATTCCGCCGAGTATAATTAAAATCGTCGCCAGCAGAAATATTTTTATCTTTCTGGGTTTTTTATATTCAGTTGCCATAGGCGAGCTGCTTTTTTGAAAAGCGACCCGACGCCATTCCACTTTGCGGCGTCGTGCATCAATCGAATATTCATCCGCAGATCTCGCAGATTTACACAGATTTAAAAAATTATAAAGCAATTCTTAAACTTTTATTTCTGCGCCATCTGTTTAATCTGCGAATTATAAATGCAGATATCACTGTCGGTTGGCCGACGGTCTGAAATTTTGGAGAAAAATATTTATCCTGCACACTGTTAAAAGTCAAGAAACGAAAAGAGACCTTGATTCTCCCAGGCTGAACTGTTATTAAATCTGGTTCAACTACATTCTATTTGTGGAGCATAAACCGTTGAAAGAAAAAAGTAAAAACCGAAAACGTCTGTTGCTGGGAATTATCGGCGCCATCATTTTTTTGCCCGTTCTTTGGTTCCTGTTGATGCGCTTTGAAGGCCAAAAACCTGAAATTGTTTTTGATCTCGCATCACCCCATATCGGAAAGTTCAATGAGTTTTCAATTTCGCTCGAGGATAAAAAGAGCGGATTGCGCAAAATTTGGGTCGCGCTGATCAAAGATGGAAAAGAAGTGGTGCTTTCCGAAGATGAATTTCCTTCGGCCGGACTCTTCAGCGGCGGCAAAGTCAAAACCAAATCCCTATATCTCAAATTTGAACCCGAAAAGCTTAAAATCTCAGACGGAAACGCCACATTACGGCTGGCGGTCTGGGATTATTCATGGCGCGGGTGGTGGAAGGGCAATCAAACCTATATTGAAAAGAACCTGATTATTGATACGCTGCCGCCGGAGATTGAAGTCATCAGCCGGGCACATAATTTGACTCAGGGCGGTACCGGGCTTTTTATCTATCGCACTTCGGAAAATTGCCGCCTGAGCGGGATTCAGGTGGGCGACAGCTTCTTTCCCGGTCATGCAGGTTATTATTCTGACCCCCAGATTCGAATGGCATTTGTTGGACTGGGTTATCAACAGGGTCCGAAAACCCGGATTCTGCTAAAAGCAGTTGATGAGGCTGGAAACACCGCCCAAACAGGCGTTCGACATCACATTCGTAAAAAAACATTTCGAAAGGACGACATCCAGATTTCGGACCGGTTTTTAAATTGGAAAATTCCCGAATTTGAGAACGCCCTCAAGACCGAATCGACCGGTTCCCCGGTGGATAAGTTTATACATGTTAACCGTGAAATCAGGAAGGCCAATTATCAGCAAATCACCGAACTGACAAAAAAGACAGCCACGGCCAAGCTGTGGGACGGCACTTTTCTACGAATGCCCGGATCGGCCAATCAGGCGGGATTCGCCGACCAACGGGTATATAAATATAATGGTAAAATCATCGACCGCCAGGTTCACCTGGGAGTGGACCTGGCATCGGTGACACAGGCGCCGGTACCGGCTGCCAACAGCGGGGTCGTTATTTTCAGCGAACCTTTAGGGATTTATGGGAAAACGGTTCTTATTGATCACGGTTTCGGCCTCTTCAGCATGTACGCGCATTTGAATCGAACCGATGTCAGATCCGGACAGCAGGTGTCCAGGGGCGAAACTATCGGCCGTACGGGCAGCACCGGTCTGGCGGGCGGCGACCATCTTCATTTTAGCATCTTGATCCACAATACATTCGTCAATCCGATTGAATGGTGGGATCCGGCCTGGATAAAAAACAATGTCTTATCGAAGATTGAAGCGGTGCCGTCGGCCCCGGCAAATAAATAGGTATTGGATATAAGGTATCGGGTATTGAATTTTGACGGTAAAAGACCTTTTTGTTCTCAATACGCAGATCAATGCCAAATACCCAATGCCCATTAACCGAATTTGATGCCCATTGCCGAATACCCAATTAGCTATGCCTGAAACTATTCGTGCTTTTATCGCAATCGATCTGCCGGCAAACATCCGGTCCTCACTGGGAGATGCGCAGGACATACTCAAATCTTTTGGATTTCGCGTGAAATGGGTTCGGCCGCAGAATATTCATCTGACGTTAAAATTTTTGGGCAATATCGATTCAGATCAAATTGATAAGATCAGTGCGGCGATGAAGCAGACAGCCGATGATTTTTCCGGAGTGTCTCTGTTTGCGAAGGAAATTGGGGTTTTTCCGAACATCAGACGGCCGCGGGTCATATGGGCCGGCCTGAATGGTAAGCTTGAAACACTTAAAAACCTGCAGCAGAAGCTTGACAAGCATTTAGTTGCAGTTGGCTTTCCGGCAGAATCCCGAGCGTTTAAAGCGCATTTGACATTGGGGCGTGTGAAAGGCAAAATCGCTCCAGCCCAGATGAAAACGGCAATCGATAAATTAAAAGGATTTGAATCGGAATCCTTTGAAATTCACGAGATTTTTTTATTTAAAAGTGAGTTGCGGCCGCCCGGTGCGGTTTATAGCAAGGTGCAGCGGGTTGCCTTTTAGTGCCGCGGAGATTATTTTTATCTAATTACAAACATTTACGCCACCAAGACACAAAGACTCAAAGATGAATATTAACCAAAGGTCCGGCGTTGTGTCTTTGTGTCTTCGTGGCAGTTTGCTCCGGTTTGTTAGGATTCGGTATTTAACAAAATTATCGAGGCGATTTTTTTTGTTTGTGGCTATATGTATCAAATAAGAGGAGGGTGTTATGACGATTTCACCGGATAAAGAAAAAGCGTTAGAAACCGCTATGTCACAGGTCGAGCGCCAGTTCGGCAAAGGCTCCATTATGAAATTAGGGAGCCGCCCGGTTATTGATGTACCGGTTATTTCGACCAGCTCGCTTGCCCTGGATAAAGCATTGGGAATTGGCGGTTTGCCCCGGGGAAGAGTTATCGAAATTTATGGGCCCGAGGCTTCCGGTAAAACTACGCTTGCCCTGCATGCGGTGGCCGAAGCCCAGAAACAGGACGGGATCGCGGCCTTCATTGATGCAGAGCATGCGCTTGACACGGTGTATGCCAAAAAGCTGGGCGTTAATTGTGATGACCTTCTGGTCGCACAACCCGATACCGGTGAGCAGGCTCTTGAAATCGCAGACATGCTGGTCAGAAGCGGTGCGATTGATATCCTGGTGATTGACTCAGTGGCTGCATTGGTGCCGCGGGCGGAAATTGAGGGCGAGATGGGTGATTCCCACATGGGTCTGCAGGCACGGCTGATGTCCCAGGCCATGCGCAAGTTGACCGGTACCATCAGCAAAACCCTGACCTCCATTATTTTTATCAATCAGATCCGGATGAAAATTGGGGTGATGTTCGGAAACCCGGAAACAACCACCGGCGGCAATGCCCTTAAATTTTATTCTTCGGTCAGACTGGATATCCGCAGAATCGGACAAATCAAAGACGGGCAGGAAGTTGTCGGAAACCGCACGCGGGTTCGGGTTGTCAAAAACAAGATGGCTCCGCCATTTACGGATGCCGAGTTTGATATCATGTACGGAGAAGGCATCTCAAAACCCGGGGATTTAATTGATGTGGGGGTCGAAGCCGGCATTATCGACAAAAGCGGATCCTGGTACAGCCATGACGGTGAACGCATCGGGCAGGGGCGCGAAAATGTTAAAAAATTTTTGAAAGACAACCCGGATCTTTATGAATCGATGTATCTTAAAGCCAGGGAGGCATTGGGGCTTGCCGATGAGGCCAAAGCGACAGCGGATGAAGAAAAGGCGGAGAAGGTCTAGCCGGACAGGCATTATTTCTGAAAGCATCGACAACCATTGGAGATATCAATGACAGGCAACGAGATTCGCACGCAATTTTTAAAATATTTTGAAAAACACCACCACCGGATTGTTCGCAGTTCCTCGCTGGTCCCCCAGGATGACCCCACTTTGCTGTTTATCAACGCAGGCATGGTGCAATTTAAGCGTGTTTTCCTGGGTGAAGACAAAAGAGATTACGTGCGCGCGACAACGTCTCAAAAATGTGTGCGCGCCGGGGGCAAACACAATGATCTGGAAAATGTTGGCTATACCGCGCGGCATCATACCTTTTTTGAAATGCTGGGCAACTTTTCTTTTGGGGATTATTTTAAAGAAGGTGCCATCGAATTTGCCTGGGATCTGTTGACCAATGGCTATGGGCTGCCGGAAGATAAATTGTACGGCTCTATTTATCTTGATGACGACGAGGCTTATGATCTATGGCGCAAAAATATCGGTCTGCCCGAGGAGCGGGTCGTGCGCTTTGGTGAGGAGGATAACTTCTGGTCCATGGGAGATACCGGGCCCTGTGGCCCCTGCTCTGAAATTCTGATCGACCGCGGCGAAAAATATGGGTGTGGTAAGCCGGATTGTGCGGTGGGTTGTGAGTGTGATCGCTATCTTGAAATATGGAATCTGGTATTTATGCAATTCAACCGGGATGCCTCAGGGAAAATGACACCGCTGCCCAAGCCGAGCATTGATACCGGTATGGGGCTTGAACGCATCGTCTCGCTTATCCAGGACGTTCCGACCAATTATGATACGGATCTTATCGAGCCGATCATCCAGGAGACCGAGAAACTGGCCGAGAAACGATTTGGTGAGTCCGCCCCCATTGATGTGGCCATGAAAGTCATTGCGGATCACAGCCGGGCGGCCGCATTTTTGATCGGTGACGGTATTATGCCCTCAAATGAAGGCCGCGGGTACGTCCTGCGCCGCATTATGCGCCGCGCAATTCGTTACGGGCGTAATATCGGCCTGAATCGACCGTTTTTGCATAAAACCGCCGAGGTGGTATTTGATATTATGCAACCGGCCTATTCCGAACTGGCTGAAGCTTCAGCCTTTATCACCAACATCATTGAAAATGAAGAGGTCCGATTCTTAGAAACCCTGGACACGGGATTGAAACTGCTCAACGATTCGCTTTCTGAGATCAAAGCCAAAGGAGAAAACCAGGTTCCCGGCGATATCATTTTCAAACTCTATGACACCTATGGTTTTCCGGTGGATATCGTTCGGGATGTGGTGCGGGATGAAAACATGAGCCTCGATATGGAAGGCTTTGACAACGCCATGGAGCAACAGCGTGCCAGATCCCGGTCGGTGAGCAGCTTTGCGAGCATCAGCGAGGCCTATAAAAACCTATCGGCCAAAGGT
>JAAUXY010168699.1_pt1 | contig 12289 bp, 22 predicted proteins | sample 7278121 | NCBI WGS metagenome assembly JAAUXY01 (sample SAMN14350117, study PRJNA611818) | marine sediment metagenome | isolation source: surface marine sediment (1.8m) | place: French Polynesia: Moorea | collected 2018-08 | reverse complement strand
CTCTTCGCGGCGGCGGCGCCTGGCGGCCTCGTCGGTTGCCGGGTCGACTGCCGGGGCCGGCGGCGGCAGCTCGACCTTCGGGGCCTTGGCGCGGCTGGGCGGGCTGAAGACGGCTTTGAACTTACCCATGGATTTGCCTCATCAGTGTCGGTCCGCAAGGCGCGTAGCCGTAGCGCGTGAGAAGCTTGACAAAGGCCTCGTCGGCGCCGATGGCCGCCGTGGCCGTCGCGAAGGAGGCCCAGCACTGCTGCGCATCGAACCAGTCGGTCATGGCCTTGGCGACGAGCAGCGGCGCGCGCGTGCGCCGGTAGGCCGGCAGGATGTAGAACTTGACGACGTAGCCGACGCGGTTGAGCGTGAAGTCTCTGTCGTGGGCGACCACGACACCGCCCGCGATCACGTCGTTCCGCTCGGCCAGCAGCACCGCCATGTCCGGGTGCGCCACGTACTTCCGCCAGGTGTCGTCCGAAACCTCGGGGCTGTAGATCCAGCCGTAATCGGACTCTTCGATGAAGGTGCGCGCGATCTCGCAGAGCTGCCACATGGTCTCGTTTCGCAGCAAGTCCTGCTCGGTGAACTCGCGGACGATCACGGCCCTAGTGCAGCATCTTGCCCGGGAAGCGCAGCAGGCCGCGGAAGTAGGGGTAGTTGGCCAGCAAGTTGATGCTCTGCGGCACGATGCCCGAGTAGCCCCAACCGGCCTGCTGGCGCCACTCGCGGTCCTTGGAAGCGTTGGGCGTCACGCCGGGCGCGACGATGGTGACGCTCGCCGCGATGTTGCGGCGCTTCTCCGCGCTGTCGATGGCCATGGCTAGATCGCGTTGGCCTCGGACTCGGTGTAGGTGGTGCCGTTGTCGGTGAGGTCGTACTCGAACTCGGCAGCGCCGGCGGCGTCGAAGATGGTCTTCTTCGTGGCGCTCACCGTCTTCTTGTTGCGCATGGTCATGAACACATAGTCCAGCTTGGTGAGCGGTGACTCATTGGACGCTGGCACGCCCGTCGGCTCGGTGCGCGCGGCGTCCAGCTTGTCGGTTTCGACCTTGACCGCGTCGACGACCGTATCGACCGTGGCAAGCGCCGTGGCCGTCGCGTAGCTTGCGGCGACCAGCGTGCGCGCTTCCATCTCGGCGTTGGTCGGCGGGTCGTAGGCGTTCAGCGCGTCGGTGCATTCGCTTTGCACCTCGGCGTCCCAGGCAGCATTCCACGGCACGGCCGTTAGATGATCGCCAGTCCCGCCGGCTTCCGTGAGGCCTGCGCCGGCCGCGCCGATCTCGGCGGTGTCGGTGAGGATCGCGCTGACGTTGCTGTTCATGGTGTCCAGATCGAGCCCGCCGGCATCGCTGATCGGCAGGCCGCCGGCCGCGTCGGCTGCGGCGTTGGGCAGCGCCGTCAGGCCAGCGCGCACGGCGTCGTCGAGATCAACGGCGTGCTGCGCCGAGGCGTTGCCGTGGGTCTGCACGATGAAAGCCTGGTTCTCGAGCGCGGCGTCGACGACCTGGATGGTGACGCGCTTGGCCTGCATCTCCGTGGCCGACAGCGTCCAGGTCCACAGCACCGAGCCCGTGCCGCCGACGGCCGTCGGCAACGTGCCGATGTTGGCCACGTTACCGCCGTCCTTCGAGACTTTGACGTCGCCGGCCGCGGGCGTCCAGTCGCCGGAGGCGGCAAAGTCCGTGTCGTCCACCTTGACGACCGGGGCCTCGAAGGTGAACTCCACTCCGTACTTGGCAAGCAGATGCATTCAGATACCTCTCGCCACGCCGCGCATCACGCCGCGGCCGATGCCGCGCTCACCGCGGCTGACCTCACCAGGCCGTAAAGCGAAGTGCCCCGCCCACCAGGCATCGCTGCCGGGCGTCGAAAATGCCGCAGGATTTTCAGCGCCAGCCGTGGCCGCTTCTTTGGAAGCCATCATCACAGTGTTGCTGGATCCGGCCGACGCGCCCGCTTCTTTGGCTGATAGGTCCGTGTATCCTGATGGGGCGGTTAAACCGGTTTCTGCATTGTCGTCATCAAGGACGCCGACGACGATACGAAGGGCACCGTCTGTCAACGTGGTGTGGCTAGGCGGGTCCGGATCACCAGCCGCGCCTGTATCCTCGGAGATCGAATTGTCGATTGGCGTGCTCGCGTCCCCGCCGCGCCAAACCTGAAGGATACCCGCCTGCACGGCAGCCGCCGGTACATTCTGTTGATTTATGTCAACGTCCGTGTCGGGTGTTGCCCCCATGACTTTGTACGAAAGCTGATAGCCCGGCTCGGTGGAGGTAATGTCATCCGCCAGGATCGTGTAGCCCTCGGTGGAGACGACACCGCCGCTGTTGCTCGTCCCGCTGTCGAGAATTCGATCAGAGCCCAGAAGAAGCAAAACAATATCGTTCGCCGCGGGCGTCCCAGGCAGTGTCTTCGCTTCGGTTCCGGTGCCGTCAGACACCGTGAATTCCGTTTTGCCGACCAACGTCCAAGCCATCACGTTGTCTCGTCTTGGTCGACTAAGAGAGCTTTGCTCTGTTCGGAAGACCTGGCTTGTGCTATGGCCAGCGTCTGCGGTTGCGGCGACATGAGGTCGTGATGAGCGGCAAGCAACTCTTTTTTGTCTGTGGCGTGGTCAGATCTGGCACGACCTGGCTCCAACTTCTGTTGGATACACATCCTGAGATCGCTTGTCGGGGCGAGGGGCATTTCTTTTCGTCTCTGTACGAAAACCTGGGGTCGCTCTTCATAGAGCACAACAGATATATGCAGAGAGTTGGCGGGACCCCAGGTGCGATTCAGTTCATTCAAGCAGATGTTGATCGGGGCCTTGTCGCAACGATCACGTCCGTGATGAACCGATGGGCTGATCAGGAAGGCATTGTCTGTATCGGTGAAAAGACCCCGAGCAATCTGGCCTACATGGCCCGAATCAAGCGTCTTCTGCCGACGGCCAAATTCATTCATATCATCCGCGACGGCCGCGATTGCGCTGTGTCCGCTTGGCTCAGGAACATGGCGGTCAACAAAAAGGCGATGCAGGAGAAAGACACTGATTTTTCCTCCTTCGTGACAGAGGCTGCAAATAACTGGTCTACGCAAATGAGAGAGGCACGGCAGTTTGCCCGTGAGAACATCGGCGATCTCTATCACGAACTCCGCTACGAGGATCTGATGCGCGAGCCGGAGCGAACACTGAGCCGCGTCTTGGCCTTCCTCCAAATTGACCAATCCCGAGACGTTGTCGCGGCCTGTCTGAAAGCAGCGCGCTTCGAGACCCTGAGTGAAGGGCGACAGAAAGGCCACGAGGACTGCGGCGCTTTCTACCGCAAAGGCATCATCGGCGATTGGGCGAACCATTTCTCCGACAAGGATGCCGAAGTATACGAGGAAATCGCTGGCGACGCGCTACGCGAACTCGGGTATGAGGTTTCTAACTAGTCCTCCTCCAAGATCGCCCGCAGCCGCTCCTCCCGGTTCTTGAGCGAGGCGGCGCGGTTGTCGAGCTCGGCGCGGCTCTCCTCCAGGGCTTGAGCGGCCTTGTTCATCGCCGCAGCCTGCTCGGCCAAGTCGTTCTGCCCGCGCCCCAGCTCCGCCTCGCGCCGCGTCAGGTCGCCCTCCCGGCCCTCGAGTTCGCCCTGCGCCTCGCGCAGCTTCGCGTCCTGCGCGTCCTGCGCCTCGCGGAACGCCGCCTCGCGCTCGGCGAGGGCCTGCTTCTCGCTCTCGATCGCCTTCATGTCGGCCTCGGCCGCGTCGCGCTGCCGACGTTCGGCCTCCTCGGCGGCGGCAATGCGATCATCGGCCTCGACCACGGCCTGCTTGCTGATGGCGAAGACGTCTTCGTTATGCGTCTGCACCCGTGTCATCTCGGCGAGCAGTGCCTGGCCCGCCTGGTCGTCCTTCTCCATCGTGCGCAAGATGCGCATGGCCTCACGCAGGCCGGCGGACGAGGGCCGCGGCGGGGTTTGGGGCTTACCGACGTTCGCTACCATGTCCCATCCTTTCGCCGGAAATGGCCGGCTTTACTTGGGGCGGCGATTGTGGTTCGATCCGGCCATGACCATCTTTTTCGTCGTTCTAGGCGTTCTGGCCTACTGGTCGCTGGCAATCGCAGCGTTCCCCGATCTGTTGAGCGACCGCCGCGAGATGCGCCAAGTCCACGGGCAAGCCGGCTGGCGCTATATCCTGTTCGATGCGAGCTTGTGCCTTGTCATCCCAGCCCTGCTGCCCTTCGTCGGCCTCTGGGGCGCCGTCGCCTATAGCAAGCCGTGGGACGATCTGAAGCACTGGATCAAAACGCGGCGCTACCAGCTTGGATCATAGATCGTCGCTAGTGCCCGTTCGTGCTCAGCGGCCGGGATGATGTCCAGGATTGCGCCCTCGATCCGGTCGAAGCGCCCGGCAGTGTAAGCGGCCGTCATGTTGTCCGCCTTCACCAACGAGCGCTTGCTCTGGCCCGAACGGTGAACACCCAGACCGGATTCGGACCACGGCAATCTGTGGCGCATCTCCAACTCGTCAAGAGTGTCCTCATAGTCCGGATGATTTCTATCCAAGACGTAATAGACCACGTCGCCCGACGCTTTCAGATAACGTTCGCTGTCGAAAAACGAATCGGCCCTATCCAGATCCAGCCATTCGACAACACCTGGATTTGCCGAGTCATGATCACGCCAGATCTGCGTATGAACTGAGTTCGGTAGAAATCGCAAGCCTGCACGACGGACGGTAACGCCGCTCCAAACGCGAAGCTGGCGATGAGCGGGGCCGAACGTACAATTGACGATGGTCACAGGCGACTTGGCATCTATACAGGCGTCCGTCGCGCCCATGAGCGCGCTGCGCTGGATCATAAGATGACCGTTATCGCGCTCGATGACGATGCAATCGCGGTTGTAGAGATCGTAGTTGCCGCGCGGCGGACCAAGGTCTTCTACCGTCAGATCCTCGATCTCGATAATGCCATTGCCGTCCTCGGGATGATCCTTGCGACCAAACATGAAACCGCGACCCCACTTGACATCGGTCAAAGGGCCTGGGACGACGCGCACCCGTCTGATCGTGATCTTGGGCCAGCCTCGAAAATCCGCCGCTGAACGACAGTTGGTGAAGGTTCCGTCCTGGACGATTAGATGTTCAGAACCATCGTCGTAACCAGAGCCCGGAGCCCCACGAAATGCCGAAAGCCCCTTATCCTTGTCGCGGACGTCGAAGTTTTCGATGGTTTTCGTTTTCACGGCGTCGTCTCGCAGGCGACAAACGGACCGCCGAAGACCGTACCGTTTGGGCCGATGCCGTTGTTGATATGAAACAGATTATATGGATTGGTCAGCGCAACGCGCGCGGCCATGCCCATCAGATCAGAACCATCTTCACCGGGAGACATGGCCCCAATACCTGGGTCGTAGAATCGACGCCTTACCGATTCTGTTTCAAACCCAACACGGCTATCATCAAAGATGACGCTCGATAAACAGGCATTGAGCGGGGCCGAGCCGTCTGTGGCAGCGAAAACCGACCAGAAGGACTGGCTATAATCGACATCCCCAGACGTATTGACCAGAACGGTCGCTCCTGCGGTGTCATCTTTGTATGCGTTGATCGTTCCTCCCGTCGTCCAATCGAACATAGCTGACGTCCAGCCGTCCGCAGTGGTCAGCGTCCATGTCGTTCTCAAATGAACTCGATCTTGATTGCTTGAGTTTCGGAGCCGAAAATCGATCGTATTATCGGCAAGCCGAATGACAGAGAGGCGACTGTTTCCGGCCCCAACAACAGTTTGCTGGCTAAAAATTCTCTGTTGAACTCCGTCTCCCCCGTTCATTTTGATGTGCGCCGCGAAGGTGCCCGAAGGTCCGTCAGAAATTCCAAGACCGGCCGACCAGCGAATGTAATCGTTCGTTCCGTCTCCTTTCGTAGCATAGAGAAGGCCCGCCGCACCTCCAGGAAAGTTCCGCGGCCCCAGCAGCTGTCCGACTGGGGCCGTCTGCGTGCCCATCACGTCCGCTCGATCACCGCCACCTTGTGACCGGCCGCAATGTCGAAGTATTCGGGATTTTCGGCACCGAGCGGGATGGTCGAGGACGACGCCGTCGGATTTTCGCCATAGGCGATGTAGCAGTCGGCCTGGGCGAACAGCCGCACGCGCTTGCGGGCCATGCCGTCGGTGGTGATCGCGCTGGTCTGGTCGGACGTCGCACCGATCGAGACGGTCAGTGTCTCCAGCGGCTCGCCCAGAGCGACCTCGCTGGCGCTGTTGTAGACGGTGCAGGATAGGGTGCTCATGGGTTACTCCGTCAGTGCAGCGTCTGCCCGTTCACCTGCTGGCGCAGCGTGTCGAGCGCGGCTTCGGGCCCCAGCTGCTCGATGATGTCGTCGACCTCGAGATCGGTCAGGGTCTCGCCGGGTCTGGCCTTCGCGTGCGCGCGGCGCGTGATCTTGCGCAGGCGCTCCAGGTCCTTGCGGTCGAGCTCGCCGATGAAGGGCCGGCGCTCGAGCTTGACGCGCTTGGCCGTGACCTCGGCCTCGCCCACCAGCAGGCGCACGTCCAGGCCCTGGATGTGGTCGGGCACCTCCGGCACGCGCTCGTCACCGGGTTTCAGCTCATGGAAGCGCACGGGGCCGTGGCGGAAGCCCTGCACCTGGCACAGGTCGTCCATGGCCTCGCGCACGAGCGTGCGGTGCTGCTCCACGTCTTGCGCCGTTTCCTCGCCCGTGAGCCAGGCGGCGGACTCGATGGTGTCGCCGATTTTCATCGCTCTTCGCATCCGAACAGGTGGAACTTGTGGCAGTAGCGGCAGCGGTAGGGCGCGACCCGCCGCTTTTTGCGCCGGCGCGATTGCCGCTTGGCGGTGCGCTCAGCGTCCTTCCAGGTCTCGAAGGCCTGCTTGCCCTCGCAGCCGGCGGCGACGTGGCCGCTGGTCTCTTGCATTCAGCGTCGCCAGCGAAGGGGTGAATACCTGTGGTTCTGCATATCAGGCCGCCGCGCCATGCGCCTGCTCAAGCTGTGCGGATCCATGCGCAGCGCCTGCGCGGCCTTCTGTTCGCGGAGGTACTCGGTCAGCGTCTCCGCCGTCCAGCCGTTGCGCTTCTCGTCCTCGGTGGGCTCGATCAGCGGCGTGTCGGCCTTGACGTGCTGGTAGGCCTTGCGGAACTCGTCGCGCTGCTTGTCTTCGACCTTGGTCACTGCCGCCACCTGTGCGGTGAGTAGCCGGAGTTCTGTTTCGTGGGCCGGCGCTGCTGCCTCGCGACGCTCGCCTTGGGCTTCTCCTGTGGCAGCGCCATAACGACGGCATCTCCCTTGTCGACCGAGCGTCCCAGACGGTCCTCAATATCTTCCTTGGCCTCGACCTTGATGCCCTGCAGCGTCGGCTGCCACGTCGGCGCCGTGAGGTCGGCCTTGAGCTCGCTGTCCGGCGGTAGCGCCAGATCGTCGCCCGTCTCGGGGTCCAGGGCTTCGCGCATGCCCCACCACCATTCGGCCCGTCGGTTTACGAAACCCAGCGCACCCGATCTGTCCTTGGCGTGGCTCTTGGCGCTGGCGATCATCGGCGCGCAGGTCACGTTCATCTCGTCCAGCTGGTCGTAGCAGCTGGCCCCGACGCCGATCACGTCGACCTGGACGACCGCTCCGTCGCGCAGGTGCCGGATGACATGCCCGGCCGCAGCGACACCCGTCGGCACCTCTCGGCCCTCGATCGACACAAGCGGCGCGAACCAGTCGCCGTGCCGCGGCGCGATCACCATGTTCGCCGCACCACCGCGCGCCGGGTCGACGCCCGCCGTATCCATCGGGCCCGGCTTCCGGTCGACCCACCGCGCCATCGCCGCCTCGATCCAGGCCGTCGGGATAACCTGCCAGGCGTCGTCCAGCATGGCCGCATCGAAGCGGCCCTCGAGCAGCGCCGAGCGCTGGGGCTCCGGCATGGCCTGCAGCACGCTGCGATAGCCGGAGCGGGCGTAGTAGGGGTTGTCCTCCAGCTTGGCCGGGATGAACGTGCGGGACCGTGGTTCGATCCGCTCCGTCTTGCCGTCTTTGCCCGTGTGGTCGAACGGCTCCGGTCCCGCAACCTCGGTGTCCTTGCCGTCGATGGTGGCGAACCAGCGCAGCTCGCCGGGCAGCGCCGGGTTGGGATGGTTCCTGTCCAGCCACGGCGCCCAACGGCGGATCAGCCAGGCGCCCTCGGCGGTGAGCGGCGGGTTCGAGGCGCCGATGATGCGGCAGCGCTGGTTCGGGTCGGTGGAGCGCAGCCAGCCCGTGATGAAGACGTACTCGGCCTCGGTGAAGTGCGCCAGCTCGTCGAAGCCGTAGAAGTCGCGCGCGCGGCCCTGGTGCGACTGCTCGTCGCCGGGCCTGGAGCAATGCCCGAACTCCAGCTCGCGGCCATCGCGGGTGGCGTAGCAGCGGTTCGGTCCGCTCCAGTGACCGAAGTCGCCGAGGATCGCGTCGGCCCGGTCGATCAGCGCCTTGGCGTCGAGCTTCTGCTTGCGGAAGACGATCGCCTTGTGGTGGCGGGTCAGCGCCGTGCCGAGCAGCAGGTCCGACTTCCCGCCGCCGGCCGAGCCGCCGTAGAGCGTCTCGTCGGCCTCGGACTCGAAGGCTTCGTTCTGCGGTCGGTTGTCCGGGTGCGGCGCCCAGACCGGCGAGCCGACGCGCCTAAGCGTGGCCAATCGGCGGAGAGCCCGCCGCCTGGCCGAGTTCCTCAGCGTCGGGTTCGCCTCCAAGGAACTCAAGCAGCTCCTCCTCGCTCATGTCCTCGATGCGACGCACGCCGAGCAGCCGGCGATCCACGAACATCCCGATCTCCTTGCCGAGCAGCTCGTAGGCTCGGTTCGCCGCCGTCGGGTTGCGCTCCTCGCCGTCGCCCATGCAGCGGATCGCGTTGTTCATCAGCCCTTCGAGCACCCACGCCCGGTTGAGCTTGGCGTGGTCCGCGGCCGCGGCCTGCAGCTCCCTGATGCGCGCGGCCACGGCGGGCACAGCCTTCAGCTTCGCGGGGTTGCCCTGGCTCTCGACATAGCCGGCCTCGACGTAGGCCTTGCCGACCTTCATGCCCTTGGAGACGAGCTGCGCGAAGGTCTCGCGGCGGGCGTTTTTTAGCATGGGCATGGGGTCAGGCAGCCTGGCGCCAGGAGGCGTAGCCAGCGGACAGCGCCTCAGCGAGATCAAGGCGCTCAGGCAACACCTGAATCGCCTTGTTGGCGTCGCCGTGACAGAACACGATTTGCCCAGGTTCGCCGCGCATCAAGTGCTCTAGGGCGTCAGGATCGAACGTGTCTGCGTTGACCAGCATCATCGGCGGGGTCGGCGCCACCCCCTCACCGAGCACGACGTACCAGGGGCGGGCGGTCATGAGAGCAACCCAGGTGGCAGGTCCTGCAGCGGCACGTGATGCCAGCGACCGTCACGGAACTGCATCACGCCGGTGCCGTACAGGTGCCAATCCATTTCGGCCTTCAGGGCGTCATTCAGTTCGAGAGCTTCCTTGAACCGCAGGAGATCGGCAGCGCTCAGCGTTGTGCCTTCAGTGGCGGTCGTGCCCATGACTACCGGCACCGCCGCCACGGCCGCCACGCTCGAGCGCAGGAAGGCTCGGCGGGTGATCATCATCGCACCAGCCCTGTTGGTGGATCTACCTTGCGAACCCACAGGCGCCCGTCGAACGCGGCAACCCTGACGAGCCCATGGTCCTGCGTCATGAAGAATTCGACAGTGCCGTCGACCAAGCGCGCGCCTTGGAACTTCACCCCGAGACGGTCGACGGCCTCGATCGTGGGCAGCCCCGACAGCGCCATGACAGCGGCGAGCTTCAGCGGCAACTTCAGGAAGTTTCTGCGTTCCATCATCGCCCACCTCCACACGCACCAAACCCGCCGCCCGCGATAGCGCCGCACGGACGGCGGAGTCGAAAAACCCGCACCGATTGGGAATGGATGCCGTCATACCGCATAGCGATAGGGCGCGTCAAGCGCTTCGATGTCGCCCTCGTCGAACTCGACCTCGCGCTCGCCGCCGAGGAACCGCAGCATGGCCAGCACCCGCTTGCCCTTCTTGCGGCTGACGATGCCCTCCTGCCCGGCGAAGATGCCGCTCACGATCCGCAGGCCCTGGCCCGAGATGAACCGCGGCACCAGCTCGATCGAGCCGCCACGCTCGAGCGCCTGCAGCCCCTCCACGACGCCCTCGGCGAGCGGCAGCGGCGGGCGGTCGGTGGCCGCGCGGAGCACGCCCTTGACCCCGGGCGTCTTCTCGATGCCGTGCCATCCCTGGCGCCTGTGCGGGCGCTCCACGAACAGATACCACTCGAACATCGGCTTGGCCGTGTCGGGGTGGGCGTCGGCCTCGCGGCAGAGCGGCGCGTAGACCTCGAACTTCGCATGGCGCAAGCCCGCTGCGGCCCACGCCCACTGCTGCCGGCCGGCGTTGGTCTGGATCACGAACCAGGGCATCGCGCGGCCTCCAGTCGCTGCTGCGCCTCGCTGGGCTCCGGCGCGCCAACCCCAAGTTGCCGCTCGATCCGCTCCAGCCGCTCGAGTATCTCCGCCTGCCCGCGCTGCAGCCGCGCCAGCCGGTTGATCGTCTCCGCATCGCCAGTCATGCAGATTTCTCCTTGGTTTCAACGAGTTGCAGCGGCACCGGGAAGCCGTACTCGCGCAGCAGCTCGGGCGGCGCCAGGCACTGCGGGCCGATCGGCGGATCGCCCAGGTGCTCCGGCCACTGCTCGAAATTCTGCCAGCTTTTCAAGTACATGCGCCATGAGTCCTCGCTCACCTGGGCGGCCCAGTACTCGGGCGTGTCGGGCTCGCAGGCCTCGCCGGCGGGCGGCCCGGTCGCCTCGTCGAGCCAGCGTTCCTGGTTCAGCCACGTGGCCGGATGGGCGATGTACTGCGGGTCCTTGCCGGCGACTTGCTCGGCATAGCGCTCGATGCCGTCGGCGAGGGTCCGGACGTCGGCCTTGCGTCTCGCCGCTCGGTAGGCCTTGCGAGCTCCGCCCTTGCCGACCTTGCGGGGGACTCGCTGCCACCAGACCTCGAACTCCGGATCGTAGTCGCCGTTCGCCTGCGAACCGTTTGCAGTGGGGGGGACGATAGGGGGGGAATCTTCTCCCTTCCTCTTCCCTTCCCTTCCCTTAGACTCCGGGGGTGAATGCTCGACGAGCGTTCGACGATCTAGGTCGGCGAACAATCGGTGATCGCTCGTCGAGGGCTCGTCGATTACTCGGCCATCGCTCGGCGAGGGATATTTGACATTCGGGCGGTCGATTTTCTGGTGATGCCAGCCTCTAACCGCCCAAAATCTGCGCTTTTCGCCCTCGTGCTCGGCCTCGAACTCGAGCAGCAGCCCGTTCGCAATGAGCTCGTTGACGTAGTGTGCGATGTCTTCTGATGTAACATCATCGCCGGGCCAGACCTCCATTTTGAGGCGTTTCACCGAGGCCGGGTGAACACCACCATCGTCGCAGAAGCACCACATGCCGACGAACGTTAGTCGAGCGTTCGACGAGCATTCGACGATCTGTTCCGACGAGAAGAACTCGGGCTTGATGGTGCGGATCCTGGCCATCAGGCGGCCTCCCGATCGAGGTGCTTGAGCGCCCACCTGCCGATGAACTCGCTGTAGGCGGGCGGGATGGCCTGGGAAAGCTCAGTAAGCTGCATCCATTCGATCCCCATTGCTTTCTGCTGCACATGCAAGGGGATGCGCCAGACCCCGACCTCAACTGTGCGGCGCTTGTTGGCTCGGTTCGTCGCTTGAGGGAATCGCGGCGCCTGACTTGCATGATCACAAGTAGGCGTGAAGAGCGAAAAGTTAGTTTCGAAAAGCCGATGACGACGAACATCTAGGCCGAACATTGAGCCGCACAGCATGACAGGGTTGCGAAGAGGCGCGCCGGGCACGTTCTCTATGACCGTTCTCGCTTTGGAGCGCTCGAGCAGGCTCCGGACGCTGGCGATTACGTCGTCATACTCAGGTACATGATTTGGCCGCCGCTTGTAGGCCGTGAAAGCTTGACACGGCGGCGACGCCCAGATCAGATCAAATAGCCTCAGATCAAACGGTGGCGCCAACGCATCGCCCTGCGCAAAGGTGAACGGATAGCGCGGCTGTGGCTTGATATCGACGCCGACCACGTCGAAGCCCGCCCGATGCAACCCCATGGCCGCGCCGCCGGCGCCGCAGAACAGGTCGAGGGCAAGAGGCCACGCCATCAGAACGGTATCTCCCCCTGCCCCTCGCCGCCCGCATCGTCGTGGAAGTGCGCCGTGCGCCCCGTGAACTGCACCTTGGCCGTGCCCGTGGGCCCCTGGCGCTGCT
>JAAUXY010063052.1_pt1 | contig 12290 bp, 6 predicted proteins | sample 7278121 | NCBI WGS metagenome assembly JAAUXY01 (sample SAMN14350117, study PRJNA611818) | marine sediment metagenome | isolation source: surface marine sediment (1.8m) | place: French Polynesia: Moorea | collected 2018-08 | reverse complement strand
TACATGATCACCCTCAAGCCGTGGAGGCTCTCTACAAGCCTGTCAAAGAGGGACCCTGGAATACACTCTTATTACTCGCTTTTGCTGCCGCATTTCTGTTACCACGGCAGTTTCACATGATCTTTACCGAAAATAATAATCCACAAGCGCTTGCCATCGCTGCCTGGGCATTTCCATTGATACTGCTGCTGTTAAATCTACCCATCCCGCTATTACTTTGGGCGGGGCAGATTCTCCAGCTGGAGATACCGACAGATTACTACGTGCTTGGGGTGGCCCTTGCCGAGGGTGGACATTCACCGCTACCGGTGTTGGCCTTCATCGGTGGGATTTCGGCCGCATCGGCGATGATGATTGTCACTACACTGGCGTTGGCATCTATGTGTCTCAACCATTTGCTTTTACCGGCGAGCTATCCCGATCCCGTGGTGGATCTCTATCGTTGGTTGCTTTGGGGTCGCCGGGTGATCATCGCACTCATCGTGATGGCTGGCTACGGCTTTTACCAGCTATTGGAATATGAACAGGGGTTGGTACAGCTTGGGTTAATCTCCTTTGTAGCAGTCGTCCAGTTTCTTCCAGGTATTTTCGGTGTTTTGTGGTGGCGCCGAGCGAATCGAGTGGGATTTGTTGCAGGATTGTTGGCGGGTATGATGGTCTGGGTTGTGACATTGTTGCTCCCGTTATTGGAATCTGCCGGTATCATAAACTTTCAACTAGAGTGGCTGCCTACTGCGATGAGGCAGGATAAATGGACGTATTCCACGTTTTGGTCACTGGTGTTTAATGGCGTTTTATTCGTCACGGTTTCATTAGTGACTCGTTCTAGTCCAGAGGAAATGGAGGCGGCACAAGCCTGCACCAGCGATACGCTCACACCACCAGCCGGTGTCATGACGGCAGTTTCAGTCCAGCAATTCAAGGATCAATTGACCCGTGTGATTGGGAATGAGATCGCCGACAAGGAGGTTAACCGGGCACTTGCTGACCTTGCGATGGACCCTTTCGAATCGCGGCCGGCCGAGCTGCGGCAGTTGCGTGAACAGTTGGAGCGTAACCTTTCTGGTTTAATGGGTCCCCAGCTCTCACACATGATCGTGAATCAACGCCTGCAACTAACCGGTGGAGCTCAAACGGCGTTGGCGAATACTATGCGCTATGTGGAAGAACGGCTAGAGGAATCACGTGTTCGTTTGCGGGGTCTGGCGGCAGAATTGGATGTGCTGCACCGCTACCACAGGCAAATCTTGTTGGAATTACCCTTGGGCGTGTGCGCATTGAGTCCGAACCACCAAGTTAGCATCTGGAATCTCGCGATGGAGCAGTTCTCAAGTCTTAAGGCCACCAACGTCGTAGGGCAACGAGTCAAAGAGCTTCCGAAACCTTGGGGGCATTTGTTGAGTCGCTTTGCTCAAGCAGAGAATAACCATGTGTACCGCATGCGAATCAAGTTGGACGATCGGATGCGCTGGCTGAATCTGCACAAGGCAACCGTGCTAGAGCCTAGGGGTGTTATGGTGGCAGATACCGAACCTGGGCTTGGGGTGGTTATGCTGTTTGAAGACCTCACTGATCTGGAAACCCTGGAGGCCGAACTAGTGCATAGCGAGCGGCTTGCGTCTATCGGTAGGCTGGCGGCGGGAGTTGCTCATGAGATTGGTAATCCAGTAACGGGTATCGCTTGTCTGGCACAAAATCTCCGTGATGAGCGCGAACCCGAGGAGATAAACTTGAGTGTTCAACAGATACTCGCGCAAACCAAGCGTATTAACAATATAGTGCAATCGTTGATAACCTTCAGTCACGGGGGTATTGATGAACTTGAACAGAAATCGTTTGATCTGTGCGATGTGATTGAACAGGCCGTGGGCTTTGTAAGCCTGTCCCATCGAGGTAAACTAATGAATTGTCACACGCAGTGCCCTGGTTCAGTTGTGATCACAGGTGACGCTCAACGTTTGATACAGGTGCTAGTTAATCTTTTAACCAATGCGTGTGATGCCTCGGAGGCTGGTGCAGTGGTCTCGGTTAATGTAGAACCGGCAGATGATTCAGTTAAATTTACCATTATCGATCAGGGCAAGGGTATCGCCGCACAGGATCTTGAACACATTTTTGAACCTTTCTTTACTACCAAGCGGCCGGGAGAGGGGACCGGTTTGGGGCTTTCACTAGTCTATAAAATCATTCAGGACCACGGAGGCAATATCGAGGTTAAAAGCCAATTTGGCCATGGCACCCGTGTATCTGTTTGGTTACCACGAAACTAAAACTGTAACAGAGGACAGCAGCAACAGTGAACAATATCCTGATTCTGGAAGATGAATCGGTCATTCGGTCGGCACTGAGGCGACTGCTGGAGCGAAATGGATATCAGGTCGCGGAAGCCTCTTCGGTGGAAGATGCCGAACGAGCCTTCAACTTGAGTGCATTCGATCTAATCATAGCCGATATTCGTTTACCCGGTGCATCAGGAACGGAGATCATTGATCGTAGCGGGGATACCCCGGTGCTGATCATGACCAGCTATTCGAGTGTACGCACGGCCGTTGAGGCTATGAAGCAGGGGGCCGTCGACTATATTGCTAAGCCCTTTGATCATGACGAGATGTTAATGGTAGTCAAGCGGGTTTTATCAGAGCAGCAAACCGCCCGCCAGAATCAAGCATTGAAGGCTGATTTACAACGTTGCTATCCCAGCGGGGGTATGATTGGAAGTTGCCAACTTATGCAGGAGGTATTCAGCCGGATACACAAGGTTGCACCGACCGATACCACGGTATTGATTCAAGGTGAATCTGGTACTGGTAAGGAACTCGTTGCACGAGCGATCCATGAGGAGAGCCTACGTAGCGAGGCGCCGCTTATTACGGTCAACAGTGCAGCTATCCCTGATGGGTTGATCGAATCTGAGCTATTTGGTCATGTGAAAGGTGCTTTTACCGGAGCGACAGAGGAACACCAAGGTATGGTAGAGGCTGCCGATGGCGGTACCCTGTTTCTCGATGAGATAGGAGAACTGACTTTGCCGGCCCAGGCACGACTGTTGCGCGTGCTTCAAGATGGTGAAATTCGCCAAGTAGGATCCTCAAAATCACGCCACGTGGATATTCGTCTCATTGCTGCTACCAACCGCAACCTCAAAGATTTGGTAATCCAAGACCAGTTTCGTGAGGACCTCTATTTTCGTCTGCAAGTGATGGAGATAAGTTTGCCTCCCCTAAGGCAGCGAGGTGATGATATCATTGAGTTATCTGAATACCTGCTAAAAAAGGTTTGTAGACAACTTAATCGTCCCCGGCGTTCATTGAGTCGCAAAGCTCTGGAGGCCATAGCGAATTACCACTGGCCGGGTAACGTACGGGAATTAGAAAATGCTATCGAGCGAGCGGTTATTCTGGCAGACACGAATAAAGTGACTCCCGAGCAGTTAGCATTAGATTCAGTCCAAAATTTCGATCGAAGTGGGCTAAACCGCAGGGGGATGGATCTTTCTTTGGATGATTACTTCCGTCAATTTGTACTAGAAAACCAGAACAAACTTTCGGAGACAGAACTCTCCAATCGGTTGGGTATTAGCCGAAAGTCGTTGTGGGAGCGAAGAAAACGTCTCGGTATCCCACGCAAGCCTCATTAATTATTAGATTTTGAACGCTCAATAAGTACGATTTTTCCCGGCCCCTGAATATCGATAGCAGCCCGAAATCATGCATGACAAAGCCTAATAAATCGACTAGTTCCGAGTCTTATTCAGATCCTGCGTCAGGTCATATTCAGCGAGTGTCCCGCACAGCGGCTTTCAGTGAACTCGTAAAAGATCACATGGATCGCCCGCCGCCAGTGTTGCCCACCAGTACATCGTGCCACGAAGTCGTAAGGATCATGCGCGAATACTCAGCCGATGCTGTACTGTTTACTGAGAATCAGAGCCGCATCAAGGGTATTATTACCGAGCAAGATGTCGTTCGCCAGATAGCATGCCAACTGCCAGGTAAGGCTCCTGTCATTAGTTTAATGAGCGAACCCGTACATACCATACAGGATAGCGATTACCTATTTCACGCCATTGCGGTGATGCGTCGCCGAGGTCTTAGACATATGCCAGCGGTTAACAGCAAAGGGCGTGTTGTAGGATTGTTATATCTACATAAAGCGTTGGCTGCCGCCTCAAACCGATTAATGGAACAAATCGATGAGCTGACTCATGAAGGAACCCTGGCAGGTCTTCAAAGGGTAAAGCGTGCGCAAGTCGAGGTAGCTGAAGCGTTGTTTGAGGAAAGGGTTCCTGTGCCGGAAATTCAGACACTACTCACTCAGATAAATAATGACATCTATCGCAGGATCATCGAACTTTATTTGAAGCAAATGGAAGAGGGGGGGTGGGGCTCTCCGCCATTTTCTTTTTGTACGATCATAATGGGATCTGGAGGACGTGGAGAAAGTTTTTTGTTTCCCGATCAGGATAACGGTTTTATCATCCAAGATTATCCTCATGATCAGCATATATCGGTGGATATGTTTTTTATTGAATTAGCCTCTCGCATGACCGCGGCGCTCAATAAAGTGGGGATTACTCTGTGTCGTGGTCATGTCATGGCCACCAACCCCCTCTGGCGCAAGACCTTGCCACAATGGAAACAACAAATTCGTTATTGGCTTCGTCAACCCCAACAAAATACCTTGCGACTGACGGATATCTTTTTTGATTTCAAAGCGGTGTATGGGGACTATGCGTTAGCCGCTAAGCTACGAGAAGATTTAACCAAGACCGTGAAGGGTCAATATGGATTTCTGCGTCAGATGCAGCAAGCGCAAAATGATCACGGCGTCGCATTGGGTTTATTCGGCAGACTGGTCCCTGACTCGACTCCGGGTGTACATAAGGGTAAGCTTAATCTTAAGTATCATGGCCTACTGCCGCTGGTTGAAGCCATCCGACTGCTGGCTTTAAGGGAAGGAGTCGCAAAGACCTCTACCCTTGGTAGAATATCTACTCTCTATCGTCTAGGCGTATTGGATCATAATGAACAGGATTATCTATCGGGCGCATTTAACTTAATTACACGCCTGGTTCTTCGTCAACAATTGATGGATTATAAGGATAATCGGTCTGTAAGCGCCTATGTTTCGCCTAAAGCACTATCTAAGCGAGAGGAAGACATGCTCAAAGATGGTTTTCATGCAATCAACGCGCTGAAAGATCGCGTAAGGACTGAATTTACCGGAGATATTTTCTAAAATTAACGCGATAGAGGCTATCCTAAACAACGGTGCTTTTAACGTGTACTGCATGCAGTAATAATGTAGGGGTGGTCCATTGAATATGCTTCGAAGGGATCAGTCGTTATTTGATTTATCTTCTACCTCTGTTTCGCGCTTTCGAATATTGGGCTTTAAGCCGGAGGATTTTAAGAAATTTTCTTGCATTTCTTGCCAGATTTCCAGATTACGCTTAGTTAAATCAGCCATAGTATCGACGGGATTGCTTGTCATCAGTTCTTGAATTTGATGTTGTAAGCGGGTTTGTTGCTCCACAAACAGGCCTAGGACCTTTTCCAGGTAGCTTGAGAACACGTCTTGGACTGAGTCTCCGTAAAACCGGATCATTTTCGATAGAATCGCTGTGGTGAATAGAGGTTCACTTCCCGATTCCTGGTCGAGAATAATCTGCAGCAAGATACTGCGCGTGATATCTTCGTGACTATTGGTATCGATGACTTGAAAATCGGTGCCTTGTTTTACTAAATCGCGAACATTGGCTAAAGTGATATAGCGGCTGATTGCCGTATCGTATAACCTACGGTTGGGATATTTTTTAATGATTCGGGGATTTGACATGCTGTTCTTGCCTTTTGGTGTGTGGGGTTTACTGTAACCCTTAAATATAAAAGTCTACTAATTTTGTAACTACTCAGGTGGGTATGGCATTCTAGAGATGGCTGAGTAGTCACCTAATTTTTAAGCATCCACTACGGTCATAGAGGGAGGTTTGCCAATTTTGAGGCGTGGTATCGAGTGGTTAAGTGATAGACCCTGAGAGGGTGCTCTGCAACAATACCTCGCAGTGGCAGCGAACTATTCACAAGCTCTGAGTACAAAATGCCGCGGATTGACCGTGCTACAGAGGATTCGGTATGGTAAAGATACATGCAGGTGATCTATTAAGCAAACGGGCAAGATTAACACCTAATCGAGAAGCACTCTATGAACTGGAGACCGGCAGGCGTTATACTTACGCAGCTCTCAATGCCCGCGCGAACCAATTGGCGAACTTTTTAAGCGAGGGGTTGGGTGTCCAGAAAGGGGATCGCGTCTCGATCTTGGCCCATAACAGTATTGCTTATATCGATCTCTTATACGGTGTCGCTAAAATCGGCGCTATCTTAGCACCGTTTAACTGGCGTCTAGCAGCCGATGAGCTGAGCTATATCGCTAATGACTGCAAGCCCCGAGTACTGATTTGTGGACCGGAATTTATCCATCTGCTCGGCCGCCTTCAGCAAGCAGTAAAGATCGAGCACTATCTTACGCTAGAAGGTGTCGAATATTCCGGTGCGAACAGCTATGAAGCGGGATTAGCGTCGGCTTTAGAGGTTGAGCCTGAGCGCCCTGCGCTCGACGGCGAAGTGCCCTATTGCCTACTTTACACTTCTGGCACCACCGGTAGGCCCAAAGGAGCCGTAATTCCCCACCGCCAAGTTCTCTGGAATTGCATCAATACGATTGCTAGTTGGGGGCTTAGTGAGCGCGATGTCTCACCCGTATTTCTACCGTTGTTTCATGCAGGCGGCTTGTTTGCGTTTATTACTCCACTTTTCTACCTGGGAGGTCGCATCGTTCTGGCCCGCAAGTTCGATGCCGAAGAATCCCTGAGTGTCATCGAACGCGAATACTGCACCGTTATCCTGGGGGTGCAAACCATATTTCAAATGTGGATGAACTCTACGGTTTTCAAATCGGCTGATTTCAGTCACGTGCGATGGTTTATCAGCGGCGGTGCACCCTGTCCGGAGAGCTTAATGGCGGCCTGGCGCGAGGCCAAGGCCGTTGTCTTCCGCCAGGGGTACGGACTCACGGAAGTCGGCCCAAATTGCTTTAGTATGACTGACGAACAGTCCGTTGTTAAATCTGGTTCGGTAGGCAAGCCCATCTTTCACAGTCAGATGCGGGTCGTGGATGCACAGGGGCTTGAGATGGGGGTCGATCAGGTGGGGGAACTGATAATTGCGGGTCCACATCTATTTGGCGGCTATTGGAACAATCCTGAGGCGAGTGCCCAGGCTATTCGCGAGGGCTGGTTTCATACCGGTGACATGGCACGGGTAGATGCCGATGGTGATTTCTACGTGGTTGGACGCTTCAAAGACATGATTATCAGCGGCGGCGAGAACATTTATGCCGCCGAGGTTGAGTCAGTCTTCCTTAACCATCCCGATGTTGCAGAAGCAGCACTGATAGCTCAGCCAGATGAGAAGTTGGGCGAGGTTGGATTGATGGTTGTGGTGCCGCGAGAGGGTACTTCCCCCTCAGAGGATGCGTTGTTGAGTATTTGCGATGGTCGCCTAGCGCGATATAAAATCCCAAAGCGCGTTATGCTGACCGATGCCTTGCCTTATTCACCCTATGGAAAGGTGCAAAAAGCAGTGTTGAAAAAGAAAATTCTTGGTGACTGAGGGCCTGTGAAAAAACCTCCTTCGGGCCGCGCGGATACATCGCAGATTACTTTATTCCCTAGCCCGCATTTCTCACCAGTTTATGCTTTGCCTCTTACACCTCTGAGGGATTTTAAGCAACTTTGTGACTTCTCAGCTATCTCTAAGAATGCCGGGCATGGCAGATGCTTTACAAGACCGTCAGAGGCCAGGATGGCCTCTGTCGAGCGTACATGGATGTATTTACAGCGTGTCTTGTAAAGCATCTGCCATACCCACCTGAGTAGTTACACAACTTTTTAATCGATTCTAAAGTGATGACTGATCAGGAATCACTTTCCGCTAACGAATTGTTGGCGCAGCTCCCATTTGAGAATTTTCCCCATGCCCGAGAGCGGTAGGCTATCCATAAATGTCACACTTTTAGGGACCTTGTAGTGAGCGAGGTTATTTTTCAAAAAATCAACAAGCTCAACTTCAGAAACCGTGGTTTCCGGTTTAAGTACTACGCAGGCCTGACCTACTTCCCCCCATGTTGAGTTTGGTACCCCGATAACCGCGCACATTTGGACTGCGGGATGCCTATATAATACGGCCTCGATTTCGCCTGGGTAGACGTTTTCACCACCCGAGATAAACATATCCTTTTTACGCTCGGTAACGAAAAAGTAGCCTTCGGCGTCGTAGTAAACGAGGTCACCGGTATGGAACCAGCCTTGCTCATCTGTGACTTGGGCACTGTCCTTCGGTTCATTAAAATAGCCTGAGCAGCCGCTAGGCCCTTTGAGCACCAATTCTCCCACCTGGTTGGGGCCAAGTGCCTGGTTGTTGTCATTCACAACGCGTACATCCACAAAGAAATTAGGGCGTCCGATGCTACCCACCTTGCGAATGGCATCCTGCGGGGCTAACGCGAACAGACCGGGACCAAATTCCGTCATACCGAAGCCCTGCTTGAAACGGATGCCTTTTTCCCGCGTATATTGTTCTATCAGAGGTACCGGCAAGGGGGCTCCGCCACTGGTGCAAAAACGTAGGCTACTCAGATCGGCTGTCTTCCAGTTGTCAACCTGAACCATCATCTGATACATGGTAGGCACCGCTGCAAACACCGTTACTTTTTCGCGTTCAATGAGCTTGAGTACCTCGACCGGATCGAATTGCCGTGTCAGTATCGTAGTATTTCCCAATATGATTTGCGAAGACAGATAGGCGAACAAGCCGCCGGCATGAAACAGAGGAAAGACACATAAATAGATATCGTCATGGTGTAAATCGTGGATGACTGTGTTAAATACATTCCAGCAAATCATTCGATGGCTGATCATCGCCCCCTTGGGTAAACCCGTTGTTCCGCCAGTGAACAGAAGACAGGCCGTGTCTTCTGCCGTTATTGACTCGCAGGAGACGGGGGCTGTCGACGACTTATCAAGCGCGTCTTGGTAAGACAAGCTTCCTTGAATGCCGGGGCCTTCTGAGTGTATGTAATAGCGGATTGCGTGCGGTGTATCGCGAATTGACTCTTCGATTAGCTTAACGTTGTCTTTAAAATCATCGGAGTACAGTAAGACCTTGGGCTTTGTTTTTTCGATTAAAAGTGCATGCTCACGCCCATGAAGTCGCCAATTCAAGGCCGTATGCACAGCTCCCAATTTGTTGCAGGCGAAAAAGCAATCGAGATGTTCCACTCCATCGCGGGCTAGTATGGCTACTCGATCCCCCTTCTTTACGCCTACCTGCTCTGCTAACCAGTTGGCGAGCCGGTTAGCCCGCTCATTCATTTGTTGGTAGGTCAGCCGAAGCTCCCCTGGCTTACCCACGTCAATAATGGCTAGTTTGTTGGGTGAATAAAGCTGTCGTCGCCCCAAGTAATCGCCAATGTACATGTTTTCCTCTTCAGTTGATGAAGCTAAGTATCTTGAATTTACTAAATTTCTCAATTAACCAGGGCCGCCCTGGTGAGAAGTGCGGGTGCTAGGGATAGGGTCCCCAGGGAGCCAGGCTTGGTTTCCATGGCCCCATTCCATAGGGGTGCCAGGCGGCTGGGCCTGGATTCGTAAGCGGATGGAACATCTTCCTCCTGTAGTCGCTCTCTGCTAGTATCTGTTCGCGGCGCAGATCAGCTAAGTCCCTTAAGTAATCCTGAGATGCATCCAACCATTGACGGTTAGCTTCCAACCAGGGGGTATACCACCAGCGGCTGGTCGATGTGTATCTATCAAGGTTCTCTCTTAGCTCCTCGGAGCGTGTACGCAGGCGCTCTCGGCGTTCACTAGCTAGATCGTCGAGATACTGTCGATAAAGATAATTACTAACCCATTGATAGGGATATCGCATTAATCGCTGCTCCGATTTTGTGACTACCTGCTTTTGCATTGGTTCGTATGCATCGGGAGTTGTTGTACCCCGAACTTGGGCTTGCGGTTTCTCAGACTTTGCTTGATTTTGCATCGTTTTGGCTTGTACCTCACTCTGAGTATCACGGTTTGGCTCGGTCTGTGTCTGGAGCTGTTTTGCGGATTGCGCCTTGGGGGGCGTTTGGAATTTCGCCTCGTCAGCGCGCACGAGTTTGCTCACATAACTTGCAGACATAACCGCAGCAACCAAAGTAAAAGTTTTTGGTAATGTGTGCATTACTTCATCTATCCCACGTTTTCCATAAAAATTACAGCGACTCATACAGGATGAGAAACAGCCTATAGGCATTCAATAAAAAAACCTTACAGCACAATCGCATATAGTTCAAAAAGAAGCAATAGGTCATTTCAATACAATTCTATAACAAGGCGACTGGTTCGGGTTTTGACTGCTAGGGGTGGAGGTGTTAAAAAAAGTGAGGGCTGAATACCCTATTATGCTGCGATTTAGTTGGAATTTGAGTTGCTCGCTCAAAAAAACAAGGTGCCCAGCAGCCTGCTGACCCTAATCTTACGTCAGATGCGTGATGCGGTGCTGAGTCCCTTAATTCATTATCTTTACCTGAGAAGCTGTTTTAAAAACCCTCAGGTGAGTGCGAAACAAGGTATATACTTCGAACGGTTGTCAATTACGATTTTTCGCTGGCCCTGAACATCGATAGCCGCGTTACTCAGGCTCGCAATAGGATTTTGCTATTACGCGCCTTCGCGCCTTACTCTCGATGCCCATGGCTCACCCAAAATTTCCCAATTTACAACCGTTCGAAGTTTAAATCGATGAGAAAGCGCCGTTTACAGGGGAGTCAATGAGCCCTTTCGAACCGATTTGTAACACCGTATCGTGCCGGCTGAGGGGTTTTAAAACAGCTTCTGATATTGGAAATCTCTTATGTTCTAATTGCTTGTGAAAGTGACGTTGCTGATTGCTTTTAGTGTAGCTGTGTCCATTCTAGCTCCACAACTTGACATTTTCGCAGCTAGAGAATGAGGCGCAAAATGATGGCTAAGTTATTCAGATTGATTGGATTTTTCCCATTTATATTGATAATTTTTCTCAACGCGTTTGTGGATCTTGGCCACAAGATTGTTATCCAAAACACTGTGTTTAAGATCTATGATGGGCAAATACAAATCGTTCTTACGGCGATCGTCAACAGCCTAATCTTGCTGCCATTCGTATTGCTATTTAGTCCAGCCGGTTTTCTCTCAGATAAATATCCGAAGAACCGTGTCATGCGTATCAGTGCATGGGTCGCTGTTGGTCTCACCGCTCTTATCACAGTATTTTATTATGCGGGTTGGTTTTGGGCGGCTTTTGTAATGACCTTTTTGCTTGCGGTACAAAGTGCGATCTATTCGCCGGCGAAATATGGCTATATCAAAGTACTTGCCGGTAAGGATCAATTGGTGAGTGCAAATGCAATGGTTCAAGCGACGACCACCACAGCCATATTAACAGGTGTATTTGTCTTCTCGATGCTGTTCGAGTACTCGTTGGCAGGAGAGATTTACACTGGCGAAGCGGAATTATTACAAGCTGTCGCACCCATCGGATGGGCATTGGTCGGTTTCTCGGCGATAGAACTTATATTCGCTTACCGTTTGCCTGAAAGACAGCCCATAGAAGAAACACTGAAGTTTGACTGGAGGAAATATCTCCTGGGTCACTACCTGCGCAGCAATCTTAGTGCCATCCTCGGTAACAGAGTAATTTGGTTGTCGATTGTGGGGTTGGCGGTATTTTGGGGAATTTCACAAGTGGTGCTGGCAGCCTTCCCGGCGTTTGCCAAGGAAACCTTGCAAGAAACCAACACCGTTGTTATTCAAGGAATCTTGGCCTGTTCGGGAATAGGTATCATGTTAGGATCATTATTAGCGGGTAGGGCGTCGGCGAACTATATTGAAACGGGTTTGATTCCACTCGGTGCGCTGGGTATCGTGGTAGCGTTGATTTTGTTACCGCAGCTCGACTCTATGCTGCTCCTAGGATTGGATTTTATAGCGTTGGGTATGCTAGGGGGCTTGTTTATTGTCCCCTTGAACGCATTGATCCAGTTCCATGCCAGGGATGAGCAACTGGGTACAGTACTAGCGGGTAACAACTGGGTCCAGAATATCACCATGCTGAGCTTTCTGGCTTTGACGATGGTATTCGCTATTTTCGGAATTAGCAGTATCGGACTATTTTATTTATTGTCATTCATTGCCTTTTTAGGCGCGC
>JAAUXY010152916.1_pt1 | contig 12295 bp, 14 predicted proteins | sample 7278121 | NCBI WGS metagenome assembly JAAUXY01 (sample SAMN14350117, study PRJNA611818) | marine sediment metagenome | isolation source: surface marine sediment (1.8m) | place: French Polynesia: Moorea | collected 2018-08 | reverse complement strand
CCGCTGCATCGTGACGGGCAAGGAGTTCGAGAAGGGTCCGAAGAGGTGGGCCCGTTTCCGCGACCCGCTACCCGAGTGGGACATGTCCTGCGAACTCTGACCGTGACCGAGCCCGACACCGACCCACGACGCGAGCTGTGGCGTCGTGGGTCGTATGAGATCGTGGGTGAGTGGCTGGCGCCCGCATCGCTCTCGGTGCTCGACCGGGTGGCCGAGGTCGTCGACTCGGCGCTCGACGGCTGCCGGCTCCTCGACGTTGCCACCGGCACCGGAACGGTGGCGATCGAGGCGGCCCGACGCGGGGCGGTGGTGACGGCTGTCGACCTGACCGAAGAGCTCGTCGACATCGCCCGCCGGCGTGCGGATGATGCCGGGGTCGACGTGCAGTTCACGATCGGCGACTTCGATCACCTCGACCATGTGGTCGGTGACGCCGAGTTCGACGTGATCACGTCGGCGTTCGGTGTGATCTTCGCCCCCAACCCCGCTGCGACGCTGGCGGGCCTCGAACGTCGGCTTGCACCGGGCGGGTCCATCGGCGTCGCCGGTTGGGGGCCCGACGGCGTGTTCGTCGTGCCGGCATCGATGCTCGACCTCATGCCGGAGCGACCGAGGATGCCCGACATGGAGTCGTGGACGATGGGGATCACCTCGCTGTGTGAAGGCACCGGGCTCGAGGTCGTCTCGACAGCTGTGGGCGAACTGATCATCCCGTTCGCGTCGGTGGAGGACGCAGCCGAGCAGCTCGAACGATGGTCCGGCGGCTGGGCGCAGCTGTTCGAGATGTTCGACGGTCTCGGCGTCGGCCGCGAGGCGCGGGCGCGATTCGTCGATCACCTGGCCTCGTTCTCCGACCCGACCGACCTCGGCATCGGCCTGCACGCCTGTCACCACGCAAGCGTCCTGCGCCGGGCTTCCTGAGCGAGTCGCCGCGACGCTGGTGGCACCGCCGAACGAGACCGACCCTTCCGTGGAGCCGGCGGCTGCGTTGCCCGACCTGCTCCCACCGTGGTGAGCGTCGTCTCGCCGACCGTTTCCGGTACTGACCAGACCTCGACCGCGGCGCCGTGCCAGGTCCGGATCTGCCCGACGCCTGGACGCGCCGAGGTCACCGGTGCGATGCTTGGCGTCCCTCAGCAGGCAGCGAAGTGCAGGTTCCACAAGCGCTCCTCACTGACGGGTGCGTCGACAGGTCAGAGCATGTCCAACCAGTTCGAGCGTCGACGGTCCGCCGGGGTGAACCGCTTCGAGACCACCGGCGACCTCCGCACGTCTCGGGCGCAGGTCCGGATCGGTGTCCTCGTCGCACTGCTCGTGGCGCTCGTGGTGGCCGGCTGCTCGGGGACCGGATCTGACGCCGGACCCTCCAGGTCCGACGATCCCGTGATCGTCGAGCGCGGCGACTGGGAGGCGATCTTCCAGGAGCACGAGGTGAGCGGCACGTTCGCGCTGCACGAGATCGGCGCCGACCGGGTGTTCGTGCACGATCCGGAGCGGGCCGCGACGCCGATGATTCCGGCGTCGACGTTCAAGATCCTCAACTCCTTGATCGCGCTCGAGACCGGTGTCGTCGACGACGTCGACGACACCATCGCCTGGGATGGCGTCGTCCGTGGGATCGAGGCTTGGAATCGCGATCACTCGCTGAGAACGGCGATCGAGGTCTCTGCGGTCTGGATGTACCAGCACCTCGCGCGTTCGATCGGGCCGGAACGCATGGGCGAGGCGGTCCGGAACGCCGAGTACGGCAATGCAGACATCGGCGGCCCGATCGACGAGTTCTGGCTACGAGGAGACCTCCGCATCTCACCGCTCGAGCAGGTCGACGTCATGGTCCGGTTGATGACCGACGATCTGCCGTTCGAGACACAACATCAGTCCGCGGTCCGCGAGATCCTGATTCGCGATCGCGGTGACGGGTGGGTCTGGGGCCACAAGACGGGCACCGCGCTCTCGGCTCGCCCGGTGCTCGGTTGGCTCGTCGGGTACACGGAGTTCGACGGTTCCGTCTGGGTGTTCGCAATGAACGTCGATCTCGGCGACGGGGTCGATCCGAGCACCCAGATCGATCCAGAGGTGCGGCTCACCCTCAGCCGCGAGATCCTCGAGGAAGCGGGTGCGCTTCCGGTGCAGTGACGAGCGCGGCAGCGTTGCGGACACCGTGATCCGAACGGGAGTCCGGTCAGCTCGCGTCGGCGCTCGGATCGAGGGGTCCGAAGAACCCGATCACCTTCTCGACCCGAGCTTCGTCGTCGGTGACGGCGACGTCGAAGCCGGCAAGCAGCAGCTCGCCGTCGAGATGAATCGCCCAGTGATATCGGTGGTGGCCGTGATGCCCGTCGACCTCGCTGGTGCGCGAGTACACCGCACCGGGGACTTGCTCGTGGACTCGGTGAACGTTTGCTTCGAACGCGTCGATGCCGACGAGATCGATCGAGGGGTCGACGAAGTGCACCTGCGGCGCAAGCGCCTTCTCGAGATGGCCTCGCACCTTGGTCGGATCCCGCTCGTTCCACGCTGCGAGCATGTGGTCGAACGATTCTGGCGCTGTGCTCATGGGATGCCTCCTCGGGCGAGCTCGAGTTGATACCGACACTGTGCCGGTATCTTACCGACAGTCGGCCGGTATCTGGGAGCCGTGCCGTACACTGCCGGCGTGGCGACGCAAGCTCAGCGGCGAGCAGCGACCAGACGTCGTCTGCTCGATGTTGCACGCCAGTGCTTCGCGACGGATGGCTACGACCGGACCTCGACGGAGCACATCCGCCAGCAGGCCGGCGTCTCGCGCGGAGCCATGTACCACCACTTCGCATCGAAGCGCGAGATCTTCGAAGCCGTGTTCCGGGAGGTCTCGGACGAAACCATCCAGGGCGCCATCCGTCAGGGCGGCTCCGGTGCGTCTCGACTCGACGATCTCACTCGTGCGTGTCTGGCCTGGCTACGCGAAGTCCGACAACCACACGCGGCAGCCATCCTGCTCGATCAAGGGCCACATGTGCTCGGCTGGCAGCGCGCTCGAGACCTCGAAGCGGAGACGAGCCTGGGGCTCATGGAGGTCGCGCTCGAACGGGCGTCGGCGGCAGGCGAGATCGACGTCGTCTCGGTACCCCTGACGGCACGTCTGCTGAACGCGCTCCTCGCCGAGGCCGCCCTCGTCGCCGTCAACGATGCGCCCACCGCCGCTGTGGCCGACGTGGAGCAGATGATCCGCCAGTTCATCGAGGGCTTGACCCCCGCCTGAAGTCGTCCCGCAGTCACGCCGCCCGTGTTGCGGCGGCCGTCCCTGTCTCTCTCGAGTCGACATGACCGGACGCCGGCTCGCATAGGTGCGCTTGGAGATCGACCAGCCCGGGAACGACGAGGCACCCGCACGCATCGACGGCCTCATCGCCGGCTGAGGGATCGATCGAAACGGACACCTCGACGATCGCGCCGTCAGCAAGTCGGAGTTCCGCTCGCCCCGTCCCCAGCTCATCGAGGATCTCGAAGCCACGCACGATCGTCGAAAGTTGCACCCACCCACCGGAGCGAGAATCACTCCTGTTCTCCACGGCATGCGCGAAGCTCTGCCGGTGTTCGAGACTGCGCTCGTCGTCGTCGTCCCGCAGGCCGATGCCCTGGTCGTCGCCAACCGGCAGCCTCAGCACCCGGGGGCCACCGCCGGCCTCCCTGCGCACGTCACCGTGTTGTACCCGTTCCGGCTCGCGATCGACGATGAGGACGCGGCGTTGATCGGTGAGCTCGCGTCGAAGATCCCAGCCTTCGACGTGACGTTTGCCAGGTCAGGTCGCTTCCCGCGTGGATTCGTCTACCTGGTACCCGAGCCAGCGCAACCGTTCCTCGACCTCACCGCTGCGCTGGTCGACGCCTTCCCCGATTGCCCGCCCTACGGCGGAGCGTACGACCAGCTCGTTCCGCACCTCACGGTCGCTGACGGCCTGGATCAGGCGGCCGCCGCTTCGCTTCAGGCCGACCTTGCGGCTGCCCTACCGATCGTCGCCCCGGTCACCCACCTCACGCTGCTGCAGCACGAGCGGGCTTGGCGCGCCGTTCGCCAGTGGCCGCTGGGTTCAGCGTCGGCCGAAGGGGTCAGCCGACAGCTTGCGGTCTGACGGGGCGCATCACTCGGCGAGTGCGTCGGACTCGAGTGCCTGCCCGAACCAGCCCACCATGCGAGCGAGGCACTGCCGACGTCGACGCCAGCTCGCAAGGCGAGGGGTCCCTTCAGAGGGGTGCTCGTGGGAGGTGGCGGTCCGTTGCGCTCGGCGGCCGCCGGGCAAGCCGTCGGTCACACCGCTACGTGTCCAGGCGGCGCACCCACGCTGCGAAGTCGGCGGCGGCACTCGGCCCCTTCGACTTGAACCGGCCCGTCACGGTGGCACCACGTGCTTCGAGCGGCCGCGCCATCTTCTCCAGCGTCTTGCCGGCGGCGATGGCATAGGTGGTGAAGACCGCGACCTGCTTCCCGTCGAGGGGCTCGAGTCGCTCGATGAAGTCGATCGTCGCCTGCGTCGGGCCCTGACGAATGACGTAGAGGCCCTTGGTCCAGCTCCCGACACAGATCGCGTCTGCGGCAGCGACCGCCGCCGGATCGACATCGTGGATCGAGTCGACGGTGCACTCATGGCCCGCAGCGCGCGTCACCTCTCCCATCTGTTCGGCTGCCGCCTTGGTGGTCCCTGTCGAGCTGTCGTACACGATCGCGACTTGCATCCGTTCAACATCGGCGGACTTCGGGAGCTGTTCCCAGAGCCGAAGGTCCGTTTGCTCGCCATCACAACTCTTGCGCACTGGGGCTACGTTGCTCGGATCTCGCCGTTGCCGATCGAAAGGGAGACATGAGCCGGGATCGAGAGTTCGACGTCATCGTGTTCGGTGCCACCGGCTTCACGGGCCGCCTCGTCGCCGAGTACCTGGTCAATCGGTACGGCGTCGATCGCGACGTGACCTGGGCGATGGCCGGGAGGAGCCAGGCCAAGCTCGAAGCGGTGCGCGACGAGATCGGAGCGCCGTCGAGCACGCCACTGGTCGTCGCCGACAGTTCCGACGCCGAATCGATGGTGGCCATGGCCGAACGGACGCGCTGCGTGCTCACGACGGTCGGGCCGTATCTGTGGTACGGCGAGGGGCTGGTGCAAGCGTGCGCCGACACCGGAACCGACTCCGTCGACCTGAGCGGTGAGGTGTTGTGGATGCGCAGCATGATCGATCGCTACCACGGGCGAGCCGTCGAGACCGGTGCCCGGATCGTGCATTCCACCGGGTTTGACTCGATCCCGTTCGACCTCGGAGTGCTCTTCCTGCAACACGCCGCACAGGAGCGGTTCGGCAGTCCGTGCCAACGGGTTCGCACCCGGGTGATGGACATGCGCGGCTCGTTCTCGGGGGGCACCGCAGCAGCCGGCAGGGCCACCGTGGAAGCGATCCAAGCGGATCCCGGTCTGTTCGCCGTACTTCTCGATCCGTTCGCGCTTGCGGACGGTTTCGTAGGGCCCGAGCAGCCCGATGGCGACACGGTGATCGAAGAGGACATCGTGGGCGGTTGGTCGGGCCCGTTCTTCATGGCACCGATCAACACCAGGAACATCCATCGCTCGAACGCGCTGCTCGGACATCGATACGGCGAGGACTTCCAGTACGACGAGATGTTCTTCGCCGGGCCGGGTGACGCCGGCCGCAAGAAGGCTGAGGCCATGACGGGCATGGCCGGCGCAGTTGGCGGCGACGACGATCCCAAGCCCGGCGAGGGGCCGTCGAGGGAAGAGCGCGAGGCCGGTGGCTATGAGCTGCTGGTGATCGGCTCGCACGCAGGCGGCGGGGAGATTCGGGCGCGGGTGACGGGCGACAAGGACCCCGGCTACGGCTCGACGTCGAAGATCATCGCCGAGGCGGCACTCTGCTTGATCGAGGACTGCCCGGACACGCCCGGCGGGATCTGGACACCCGCCGCAGCGCTCGGGACGACCCTGATCCCTCGCCTCGTCGAACGCGCCGGCATGACGTTCGACCTCGTCGACGCACCTTGAACCCACCCCGGGGGGATGCGGACGAGGGGGATGCCCGACCCCACCGATCGGGGGGAGGGTGGTGCCAACAACTTCACGGATGGTGTCGACATGAGCCTGGATCTGACTACGGAATCGGTGTGGAACGAGATCGAGCGCAACAACTTCGCCGTGCTCGGCATGGTCACCGCCCGACATCACGCGCGAACCGTCGGCATCGTCTACGTCGTCGACGGCCACCGGCTCTACATCGGTGCCGGCCGAGATCAATGGAAGACCAGACACATTGCGCAGAACGGCGACGTCTCGATGACCGTCGCGATCGCCAAGCGCGTTCCGCTGATGCCGTGGATCAAGATCCCCGCTGCGACGATCACGTTCTCGGGGACGGCGCGGATCCTCGAGAAGGACGAGCTCGGGAAGGCGCTACTCGAGAAGCTGTATCGACACGACGCCGACCGCGGTGGATGGTGTGCCATCGAGGTGACCCCGCGACGGGACTTCATCACCTACGGCATCGGTGTCTCGCTGTTGGCGATGCGATCCCCGGAGCAAGCCCGAGCGCGCGTCCCCGTCGAGGCCGATTGACGATCGGCTGATCCGGCCGGTCAGAGGGGCCCGGCGGTGAGCATCGTCGCTGCTTGCATCTGCTCGATCATGGCCGCTGTGGAGCGAAGACCTGCCGGGTTCGGAACGAGCACCACGCGATCGGCGCCGGCGTCGAGCAACCCTTCGACAATGGCCCGGCAACTCGCAGCGTCGCCGACCGCCATGAACTCGTGCAGGAGGTCGGTGGGCAGGATCTGGTCCGACGTGTCGCCTTGGACATGCTCGATTGCCCCGAGCAGATCGTCCCGCGCCGGAGAGCACTCGAGCTGCGGCGTTTCGGTCATCGCCGCCAGGATCCGCGTTGCCCATCGGCCGACGTCGTCGTGCGCAGCATCGGGGTCGTCGTCGGACATCGACAGCACGCACAGCGCCACGAGCTCATGCGCGTCGGTTCGGCCGGCTCGCGTCCGGCCTTCGTCGACGCGCTGCCGTGCCCACGCGACGTAGCTGGGCGAGCTGAACCACCCGAGCAACGTGCCGTCGGCCAGCTCGCCCGACAGGCGGAGTGATGCGGGGCCTTGGACCCCCATGAAGAGTGGCACCGGATCGGCCGGTGGGTGGGAGAGGCGAACGCGGTCGAACGAGAAGTAGTCGCCGCCGTGGCTGAGCTCGCCGCCGTCGAGGAGTCGGCGGATCGACTCGGTCGCTTCGCGCAACAGTCCCATCGGAGATGTGGATTGCAGGCCCATCTGGCGCACCCAACCGGGCGCTCCGTGGCCGATCCCAGCCATGAATCGGCCCGGGAACGCAACACCGAGCGTTGCGAACTCCATGGCCGTCACGGCGGGGTGCCGAGCCGGCGCCGCAACGACCCCGAGCCCGATCGGCACCTCGTCGCTCGCCCCGAGCGCCATCGCCGCCGAGGCGACCCCGCCCAGGTCGAAGTAGTCCTCGGCCAGCCACACTTCGCCGTATCCCAGTCGCTCAGCTTCGGCAATCACCGAGTGCAGCTCGTTGGGCGCGGTCGTCGCTCCGATCTGCATGCCGATGACGTGCTGGTTCATCGCCTGGCTCCTCTCCGGACAGGCGATCATGCCACGAACACGAGAACGGCCACCCGACCTGGGCGTCGCTCGCACCCCTGTTCCGACGGTCCGGCGATCTTCATCGCACGTGGGTGATGCTGGGGTCTCGACCGGCGAGACTGTCGGCATGGAGCGATCTACGGTTCGGATCGAGGGCCCGATCATGTCGGTGGCGCCTTTTCCGGAGCATCCGCCTCCCGGGTTCGTGCGCAACGTGTACGAACATCGGTGGGAGATCGGCCGGCCCCGGTCGGCGGTGTGGGCGTGGCTGAACGACCCGGCGACGTTCGCCGATGGACAGATCCCGCCGTTCCGGGTCGAGTTCCTCACCAATCCGGCCGGAGAGTCGGGATTCGCGGAGGGCGTGTACAACGCCCACGTCGGTCCGTTCATGTCGTTCTCGGGGGTGCTGGGGATCATCGAACCCGAGCGCTATCGCGACCTGCAGTACTTCTACGGCAGCTACGCCGTGAGCCACGCCCTCTTCCGCCCGACGCGCCTCCAGTTCTGGGTCGAGGACGGGACGGTCGAGGGCACGACCGTGATGCAACTCCAACTCGACACCGACGTTCGCCGCGGCGCGGAACGAGTTTGGGTTCGGGGGATGAGCCTGTTCTGGCGACGCTTCGGGAGCTGGTGCGAACGGGGCATCCCGAACAACTGGCTCCGGTGACGCGTGGCGAGTAATGACGAACTCCCCGTGCCGGTGTTCGCGGTGCTCGACACCGGCCGCACCCTCGATGTCGATGGACAGCAGCTGCCGACGGTGGTCATCGACGCCGACGACGTCCCCGAGGTCGCCGACCTCGCACGCGTCCATGCCGTGGAAGGCGTCGGCGACATCCACACCCAGGCGGTCCGGGTCGACGATCTCATCGTGCTCGGCATCCGGATGACGGTGCCGGTCCGCGCCGCGTTCGCGATCGCAATCGATGCGCAGCGTCACCGGGCGCTGCTGGACGACGTCGTCGAGCACGGAACACTCGTCATCGCCCACACGGACCCGCAGCTCGCCGAGACCGACCAGCCGACCTGGCTCGCCGTCGACATCGACGGCCAGGCACTCGCAGTCCAGCTCACACCGAGATGACGACGCCCGCCAGTCGCACGACGCTGTCGAGGGGCGGAGCGATCGCAATGGGTTCCTCGTGCGTCCGCGTGGCACCCTGAGGACCTGATGGATTCTGCGACGGCCAACCTCTACGACCTCGTGGTCATCGGCGGCTCGGCCGGTGGCCTGTCGACGGCGATCTCCTCATTGCGATCCGGTCTCGAACGGGTCCGGGTCATCGAGTCGTCCTCACACGTGGCGCTGCCCGACCTGATCGGTCCGAACCAGCTCGACGTCGGCTTCGGCGAGACCGCCACCTCGGTCGACGTGCTCGGCGAGCACCTGGTCGTCGACACCAACCGGCTGAGCTACCGCACGCGAGCGGTCCTCGTGGCCGACCGTCACGACGACCCGAGCTGGACGCCGCCGATCGAGCTCCCTGCGAGCGATCGCATCCACATCGGCGAGGTCGACGTGGGCACCGATCACGACGTCCTCGTCGTGGGCTTGTCGGACCACGCCGTCGAGCTCACCGCCCAGCTGTCCGGCGCCGGCAACCGCGTCGTCCTCGCAGCGAGCGGCATGGACCCGACCCGGCTGTCACCTGCCGCTGACAGTCGTCTCCGTCAGCTCGAGCACGAGCGGCACGCCACGGTGCTCTATCGGTCCACGCCGGTCGAGCTCAACCTGGTCGAGGGGTTCCCGATGGCCGACTTCGGTGATCGTCGCACCCCGGACCTCCAGTTCGACCACGTCGTCTTCGCACCGCCCCGCGTGATGTTCGAGCCCGCCGACGTGGGCGTCACCGAAGCCGCGTTGGAGTCGGGGAAGGTCTGGTTCCTGGGTGACCCGCACGATTCGCGCCCCGCCACCACGGCGCCCGGCTGGCAGGTCGGCTACCGGATCGCCGAGTCGGTGTTCCCCGAGCTCGACATCACGCCCCCGCCGTCAGGTCTCGCACGCCGCTCCCGCCACCAGGGCGCCATCGAGGAGCTGCGCACCGAGCACTACAACGCCACGATCACCCACTTCGAGCCGACGCACTCCGACCTGTGGGTGCTGCGGGTCAGGCCGGACACCGGCGACACGTCGTACGTCCCCGGCCAGTACGCGTCGCTCGGGCTCGGCTACTGGGAGGAACGGATCGACGACGCCGACGATCCCGAGGCCGAACGGCGGTGGGACAAGCTGATCCGCAGGTCGTACTCGATCTCGTCGCGGATCTTCGACGAGTACGGCTACCTGACCGACGACAACGGGCGCGACGAGCTGGAGTTCTACATCGTCCTCGTCCCCCCGACGCCGGACAACGTCCCGGCGCTGACCCCGCGGCTCGCGCTCAAGCGTGTCGGCGATCGGATCTACCTGGGCCCGAAGGTCGCAGGCCGGTACACGCTGCGTTCGGTCACCGACCCGAACGCCGAGATCGTCTTCTTCTCCACCGGAACCGGCGAGGCGCCCCACAACGGGATGGTCGTCGAGCTGCTCCGCAAGGGCCACACCGGTCCGATCGTCTCGGCCGTGACCGTCCGCAACAACTCCGACCTCGGGTACGCCGAGCAACACCGTGAGCTCGAGCGGCGGTACCCCAACTACCACTACCTGCCGATGCCCACACGCGAGCCGGGCGTCCCCAAGCGCTACCTGCAGGACCTCATCCGCGACGGCGACTTCGCCACCAAGCTCGGCATCGAGTTGTCGCCGGCGACCAGCCACGTCTACCTCTGCGGCAACCCGGCCATGATCGGCGTACCCGAAGAAGTCGACGGGGAGCTGCGATTCCCCGAGCCCACCGGCGTCGTGGAGCTGCTGACCGAGCGAGGGTTCACGATCGACCGTCGCAACACCCCCGGCAACATCCACTACGAGGAGTACTGGTAGACGGCACCGAGCAGCGGTGGTTCAGGAGATGGCCTCGACCGCTCGATCGGTGGCTCGGTGGGTGCTCGGCGGGGGCCTCGTCGTCGCCGGCGTCGGTCACCTGACGTCCCGTCGCGAGGAGTTCCAGGCCCAGGTGCCGGACTGGTTCCCGCTCGACGCCGACCTCGTCGTGCTGCTGTCGGGCGTCGTCGAGATCATCCTCGGCATCGCCCTGATCCTCCTGCGTCGCCGGCAGGCGCTGCTCGGCTGGCTCGTGGCCGGGTTCTTCGTCGTGATCTTCCCGGGCAATGTCGCCCAGTGGCTCGAGGGGACGGACGCCTTCGGGCTCGATACCGACGCATCACGCTTCGTACGCCTGTTCTTCCAGCCGGTGCTCGTCGCGTGGGCGCTCTGGTCCACCACCGCGTGGCGGACCTGGCGCACAGGTGGGGTCGATGCGGTCCTCCGCGAGACCTGAAGCGACGATCCTTGGTGAACCGTTCGAGCGCGCTCGCACGTCGAGCCCTCAGGGAGGCCGTCGAGATGTCGACGACGCTCGTGTCGGTCGGATTGCAGCTCAGGGCTTCGGCGGTTGCTCTGCGTGGGGGTGCGCCTGGAGCCAGAGCACGACGGCGCGGACTCGTCGGTCGATCGCTGCCTCAGGAGGGAGGTCGAGCTTGGTGAGGATGTTGCGGACGTGGGTCTCGGCGGTGCGCTGGTTGACGACGAGTCGTTCGGCGATGGCTGCGTTCGAATGACCCTCGGCCATGAGCGCGAGCACCTCGCGTTCTCTGTCCGAGAGTCGATCGAGCGGACCCGGGCGACGTGGTCGTTGCACGAGGCGCTCGACGACGGCGGGGTCGATCGCCGTGCCGCCCGCGGCGACTCGGGCGAGTGCGTCGAGGAAGTCGTCGAGCTGGGTGACGCGGTCCTTGAGCAGGTAGCCGACGCCGACGGCTCCCTCCGCGAGGAGATCGAGGGCGTATCTGGTCTCGATGTACTGGGACAGCACGAGCACTGCGGTCTCGGGCCGCCGGCGTCGGACCTCGAGCGCGGCCTCGAGCCCTTCGGTCTGGAACGAGGGTGGCATGCGCACGTCGACGACCAAGACGTCCGGGCTCTCTGCTGCGACCGCTTCGAGGAGCTCGGACGCGTCGGGGAATGCCGCCACGACGTCGATTCCCTCGTCGGCCAGCAGTCGCGACAGGCCGTCGCGGATCAGCGCAGAGTCGTCGGCGATGATCACTCGCATGGCAGCGTCGCCTCGATGACGGTGCCGGCGTGGCTGGAGTCGATGTCGAGTTCGCCGCCGACCGCGGCGACGCGGTCTTGCAGCCCCTCCAGACCGGAGTGGTGCGCCGGCGCTGCTCCGCCGACGCCGTCGTCAGCGACTCGGACGATCGCAGCGCCGTTGCTCCTCGTGATCGACACGCCGATGCTGGTCGCGCTCGCATGTTTCGCCGAGTTCGTCATGGACTCGGCGATGACGTAGTACGCGGTGAGCTCGACTCGTGCGGGCAGATCGACCGCTGACTCCGCGATGTCCACCGGGACGGGCGACCGCTCTGCGAGCGCTTCGACGGCGGCTCGAAGTCCGCGATCCGCGAGCAGGGCCGGTGGCGCACCACGAGAGACGGCGCGCAACTCCTCGATCGCCGCACGGGCCTCGGCGGTGGCGTCCTCGAGGAGTGTGACGACGTCGCCGGACCGACCGTGCTCGGCGAGGCGACGCGCCCGCTGGAGTT
>JAAUXY010105775.1_pt1 | contig 12296 bp, 9 predicted proteins | sample 7278121 | NCBI WGS metagenome assembly JAAUXY01 (sample SAMN14350117, study PRJNA611818) | marine sediment metagenome | isolation source: surface marine sediment (1.8m) | place: French Polynesia: Moorea | collected 2018-08 | reverse complement strand
TGCAGCGCTACGCCTGCTGCACTTCGCATTCCATGCTCCGTTTGCAGTCCGGCCCATACCTCCATGTATGGGCGTTTGCAGCTCCTTAACCCGCTGCTTACCCTGCTTCGCTTGTAGAACCAGGGCTCACCCTCCGTGGCGAACCCGTTCGGCCGGAAAAAGCGCCACCGGTGCTTTTCTTTGTTCGGACTCACCCCTGTACGCTCGACAGAGGCCTTTCAGCGCTGCGCTTTCCTGCTACGCTTGAAAGACCCGGGATTGCCCTCAAAGGCAATCCCGCTCGACGCAACGGCAGTTCGCTGGACTGCCGTCTGGTTCCGTCTCGCCCTTGGCCTCTGACGGTCTTGAAAAATGTACCCCTTGCCTTGTTCCCCGTGAAGAAGTGTAAAGCAAAATGATCGGTCCCAGGAGAAGCAGGGTTAGTTCGCGGTAAGTTTCGACGCTGTCCTTATGATACGCTAGCTGATCTAATCTTAACTCGTTTGCAGCAAAACTAATGCCTCGAGCAAAACCATCCTTTACGGTCGGTATCGAAGAAGAGTACCTGCTAGTGAGTCGCGAAACCCGTGATGTGATGAGCGATCCGCCCCACCAAATTCTTGAGCAGTGCAGGGCGCTCTCGGGGGGCGGATTTGTAGAACCGGAGCTGCTGCGTTCCCAGATCGAAGTAGATACTCGAGTCTGCCAAAGTGTGCCTGAAGCGCGCGAAGACCTTGCTCGCTTGCGCCGGATCGTGGCGCAGGTTTCACAAATCTATGGGCTTGCTCCCATTGCTGCATCTACTCATCCCTTTGCTCATTGGCAAGAGCAAATGCATACCAACAAAGAACGTTACCTGATGTTGTTCCGCAACATGCAATCGATTGCCCAGCGCATGCTGATCTGTGGCATGCACGTGCACGTAGGTATCGAGGATGACGAACTGCGCATCGAGTTGCTGAACCAGTTCACACATTTCTTGCCATTATTATTGGCGCTGAGCTGCTCATCTCCTTTTTGGGAAGGGGTTAACACGGGGCTCAAGTCTTTCCGCCTCACGGTATTTGATGGCTTTCCTCGCACCGGCTTGCCCGAACGGTTTACGAGTTTCGCAGATTACCAACACCATGTGGATATCATGCAAAAGGCGGGAATCATCAAGGATGCCACTGTCATCTGGTGGGACCTCAGACCTAGCGCTAGGTATCCAACGCTAGAAATGCGAATTACCGATGTGTGTACCCGTCTGGATGATGCCGCCAGTCTCGCTGCGCTTACCCAGTGTATCCTACACCGCCTGTATCGCCTACAACGCAAGCATATGAGCTGGCAAGTTTACTCTCGCTTTCTGGTGGATCAGAACCGGTGGCATGCTATGCGTTATGGTTGTGATCGAGGTTTAGTGGATTTTGCTGACGCTCAAGTAGTACCTCTCACGGATATACTAGAGGAAGTTGTGGAAATGGTCCACGAAGATGCCGAAGAGTTGGGATGTGTCACCGAATTGGAGCGCGCTCTGGAGATCCCCACTCGTGGCACCAGCGCTCACCAGCAGATACAAACCTATGAACATGCCTGTGCTGCAGGGGCCAGCCAAGAAGAGGCTTTATGCAAAGTAGTTGATATGCTGATTACAGAAACGCTAAGGAATGTTTGAATTATACCCATGACGGATGGGTTTTATACTTCGAACGGTTGTAAATTACGATTTTTCGCCGGCCCAGAACAACGATAGCCGCGTTGCTCAGGCTCGCAATAGGACCTTGACTATGACTCGCCTTCGCGCCTTGCTCTCCATGCCCAGGGCTCACCCAAAATTTCCCAATTTACAACTGTTCGAAGTATAAGGGACTTGGAAGCAAATAATATCCCCATCTTACTGGTCTTTTTGCCCGCCTTCGGCGTTGCGATAACCGTTACATAGCCCAAGCTATGCGCCTGTTGTCGCGCCTTGAAGACGAACGATCATGCGGCGCCAGAGGGGGAAGTTATTTCGCTAGCATTCCTTATAGAGTAGAGTGAAACGAGTTACTTCTGAATTCGCTCAGCTGGGAATCGGCAGGTGAACGTACTTCCTTTCCCAACTTCGCTCTCGATACTGAGTTTGCCGTTATGTTGGTTAAGCACATGCTTGACGATAGCAAGCCCTAAACCTGTGCCTCCTGTTTGTCGAGATCGGCCTACCTCTACGCGATAAAAACGCTCTGTCAGCCGAGGTAAATGATGAGCTTCGATGCCAATACCGGTGTCACTCACTGAGAAATAGGCCCCTTTCTCGTCAGCAGACCAGCGTAGCTCGATTTCGCCATGGGGGGGAGTATAACGCACAGCGTTAAATACCAGGTTTGAGAATGCGCTGCGCAAATCATTTGGATTGCCTATCAGCCGTACGGTTGAATCGACATTCACTTTAATTTGATGGTGGGCATCCCCACTCAATGCGAGGGCGTCCGCTCGGATGCGATGCAAAATCGAGCCAACGGGGACGGTTTCCGGAGCGGGCTTTTCCTCATCGAGCTCTAAGCGCGAAAGCATTAGCAGGTCATCCACAATACGCTGCATACGCTGACTCTGGTTGGAAATCTGGCTGATTATCCCGTGCCAGCGTCCATGTCGAATTTCTTCGGTTTCAAGCAGGCTTTCCACATAACCACTAATTACGGTGAGAGGTGTGCGGAGCTCGTGGGAGACGTTCGATATAAAGTCTTGGCGCACCTGTTCCAACCGGTGGAGTCTGGTCGTGTCCCGGGCCTGTAACAGCCGTTTGCGTTTTGCCGTGCATCCGCTATGCAGGGTAAGCCACTTTGCGCTATCTAACGGTGAAGGGATTTCCAAAGGTTTTTGCCATTCGTTATTCTGAATACAGTCGATGAAATCTGGATGCTGGATGATATCCGTGATGGGCTGTCCAGAGTCGCGTTCCCGCCGCAGACCCAATAGACATTCGGCTGCCTTATTCCACCATTCGATTTGGCCCTCTTTGCCCAATACCACTGTCGCGTCGGGTAAACATGCCGTTGATCGATTAAAGCGTTGAAATGCACGCCGGAGTTTATGTTTACGCTTGCTAGCGATTTGTTGGTGTTCGTGAATAAGTGAAAAGATGTCACTCCAGGCGCCTCGAGTCTTAGGTGGGAGAGGCAGTTTTTTTCGCTTGAGCCATGTGTAGAGCCGATAGCGGTTCGTCAGTTGCCAGCCTAGATAAATCAGACAGCCAGCAAACAGGGCTGTGCTCAGGTTTCCCAGCCACAAACCGGTCAAACCAAGCCCCGAGATAGCCGCCACTACTACGGTCAATTCCGTGCGCGCCCCGGGACCGACCCCCTTGGTCATGCCTGAATGGAAAAGCGGTAGCCCGCACCTCGCACGGTCTGCAGCATGTTGTCATGACCTCCCTGCGCCAGCGCTTTGCGCAAGCGGCGAATGTATACATCGACGGTTCGATCCTCCACATTTACGCCATTTCCCCACACTCGATCCAGCAACTGACCGCGACTGTAGACGCGCTCCGGGTGAGTCATGAAAAATTGTAACAGTCGAAACTCGGTCGGTCCAAGATCGATGTTTTCCCCATATGCGGTGACTCGATAGCTGGGAGGATCGAGGCGTAAGCCTCTAATTTCTATGACTTCTTCGTCAGCTTCAGGTGAACCTCGCCGCCACACTGCCTTGATTCGCGCGATTAGCTCACGGGTGGAAAATGGTTTGGAGATATAATCATCGGCACCACTCTCAAGTCCGCGGACCCGATCATTTTCTTCACCTCGCGCAGTCAGCATGATAATGGGTATATGTCGGTGGAAAGGATCCCGCTTAAGCTCTTTCGCAAATTCTAACCCACTCATTCCAGGAAGCATCCAATCCAGCAGGATCATGTCCGGTGGTTGCTGAGTGAAGTGCCTGCGAGCTTCTTCTACATCCTCTGCTTCCTGCACTCGGAAGTTAGCCTGCTCCAGCATAAAACGAAGCATCTCACGCACAGCATCCTCATCCTCAATAACTAGAATTGATCTCTCTCTCATGTTGATTAAAGGTTGTTGTTCTCAAAGCGCAGTTTAATGCTAATGCCAATTTAGAGCTAGATTTTCAACGGTTAGCATAAACAATAGCTTAATTAAAGATAGGGCTGACTATAGGTTGTCTGAATTAGTATTGTAATTCGCTTATTTTGCTTAGAAGTTGTTTTAAAACCCCTCAGCTGGCACGATACGGTGTTATAAATCGGTTCTAAATGCTTCCCATTGACTCCCCTGTAAACTACGCTTTCTCATCGATTGATGCCGTGTCTCGCACTCACCTGAGGGGGTTTAAAACAGCTTCTTAATTAACCCTTAATGCGTGTAACTAATTCGCAAGCTAATTAAAGCAGAAAAATATGACATATGTATGACACTGGGTGGAGATTAAATGAACCCAGTGGTTTGTCTCGCAGAGTGCGACCGATGGGTTAAAAAAAACAGCTAATTGACGAATCACAGAGCCTTAGGACTCTGTGTCTTCTTTTTTAGCGTCTATAATTGATTGATTTTACTGCTAATACAAAAGTTAAGTCCGAAGCGGTGTAAACAGATAGGCTCTAGGGGTTTTAAGATGATGGCAGCCCTAACAACCGATGGCGCATCGTATAGATACATGGCTAGTTTTTACGGTTTTTAACGGTAATTTAATATAAATGTCTTAAAAAATTCATAAAAATGAAAAATTTCGCTCATCACAATGTAATAGTTAGAGGGTATCGTAGGAGCTTCGAACGCTACAGAAAAACGCAGCGTTTACACTCTAGAGAGCCTCTCAAGTAATGAGAAGAGCGATTGTTTTACAGTGTGTGAAAAAACTTTTAAGTAGAGCATTTATAAGGAATTATCTCGAGGAGAAGTCAATGAAAAAAAACCTATTGTTGTTTTCCGCGTTGATATCAATCGCGATCGGGGGGCTAGCTACCAGCGTTCAAGCCGCACGCGACCATATCAACATTGTCGGATCATCTACTGTTTATCCCTTTGCGACGGTGGTGGCCGAGCAATTCGGCAAGACCACTAGGTTTAAGACACCCAAGATCGAATCGACCGGATCGGGGGGTGGCTTAAAATTATTCTGTGCGGGGGTGGGCGTTGAGCATCCCGATATCACTAACGCTTCGCGCCGCATCAAGCAATCAGAGGTCGAGCAGTGTGCGAAAAATGGAGTCAAAGAGATTGTTGAGGTTAAGATCGGATACGACGGCATCGTGCTTGCCAACACCAAGAAAGCAAAACCATTCGAGCTTTCACTGAAAGATATTTACCTAGCGCTTGCTAAAGATGTCCCGGATCCAAAGGGTAAAGAAAAGACCGTGCCTAATCCCTATCGTACCTGGAAGGAAGTAAACTCCTCGCTCCCCAATACCAAGATAGAGGTGCTCGGGCCGCCTCCAACCTCCGGTACCCGAGATGCATTCGTAGAATTGGCGATGGAGGGCGGTTGCAAGACCTTTGACTGGATTAAGGCCATGAAAGGTAAGGATAAGAACGCTTATAAAGCGTTATGTCATACCATTCGGGAAGACGGCGCTTATATTGAAGCGGGGGAAAATGACAATCTGATCGTACAGAAACTGAATGCTAATCCAAACGCCTTGGGAATCTTTGGCTTCAGTTTCCTCGATCAAAACACCGATATTGTACAAGGTTCTAAAGTCGATGGTATGGTTCCAACCTTCGAAGATATCGCTAGCGGTGACTACCCCGTGTCCCGTCCACTGTTCTTCTATGTTAAAAAGGCGCACATTGGTGTGATTCCGGGAATCAAGGAATATCTGGCTGAGTTCACCAGTGAAAAGGTTTGGGGGCCCGAAGGTTATCTAGCCGATAAAGGCATGATCCCCATGCCCGACGAAGAGCGCAAGCGCATTCAACAATCTGTTGCTGAGTTGCAAAATCTCAAGCTGGCGACTCATTGAGAAAGTCCTATCAAGTCATATCAATTAGGGGGGTGGTGACCGGTGAAAGTGTGCCGGTCACCACTTCTTTATGTAGAAAGCGAATGATTTTAAATGACGGGAAAAAACGGCCCCTTATAACAAGCTCATAGCGCTCTACGAAAAATTTTTTATTAAGACTCAACCAATGAATCCCCCTGTTTTGTTCTTCGTCCTGATTGTTTTGTCCATCGTGGGCTATTACATGGGCCACAAACGTTCCATTGCAATAGTTCATGGACGCAAGGGGATGAAAAACCTTCACTCTCTCCCGAGTTATTACGGCTACTTGACGGCCATCTGGTGTGGCATACCCACCCTCATTCTGTTTTCTTTGTGGCTGGTGTTCGAGTCGACCATCATCACTTCGCTAGTGGTGGGTGATCTTCCTGCGGATATGCAAAATCTGCCAAAAGCGCGGCTGGAGCTGATCGTCAATGACATAAAAAATGCGGTCAGCGGAAACATCGTTTCGAGGGAATTGGATGCAGACATGTTAGCCGCCGTAGACCACTACAAACAGCTGCAAAATCTGAGTACGGCCTCTTTAACGGTGATCGTGCTGGCGCTGGCCATAGGTGGAACGGCCATTGGACTGAGCACGATCTCGCCCACGCTGCGCGCACGAAACTATGTGGAATCCGTGATCAAAATATTCCTGATCGTTAGCTCGACTGTGGCCATTTTCACAACGATCGGTATCGTGCTGTCATTGCTCTTCGAGGCGATTCGATTTTTCCGCATGATCCCTATTACCGAGTTTCTATTTGGCCTTCACTGGAGTCCGCAAATGGCAATCCGAGCCGACCAGGTGGGAGCATCCGGTGCGTTTGGGGCCATTCCGGTGTTTGCCGGCACTTTACTTATTTCGGCGCTCGCGATGTTGGTGGCCGTTCCGATCGGGTTGCTGTCGGCCATTTATCTTTCTGAGTATGCAACTCCTAAATTTCGTGCGGTGGCAAAACCCGTGTTGGAAATTTTAGCTGGCATTCCTACCGTAGTCTATGGCTTTTTTGCGGCATTGACAGTGGCTCCGTTCGTGCGACAAACCGGGGAGGCGCTGGGTATGGGGGTGTCTTCGGAAAGCGCGCTCGCTGCCGGGTTGGTCATGGGCATTATGATCATTCCGTTTGTCTCATCTTTATCGGATGACGTGATCAACGCGGTGCCGCAGGCGATGCGTGAGGGTTCTCTGGGGCTCGGTGCGACCCATTCTGAAACCATTAAACGGGTAATTTTCCCAGCAGCCCTGCCGGGTATCGTGGGCGGTATTCTGTTGGCGGTGTCGCGTGCCATTGGCGAGACTATGATTGTAGTCATGGCGGCAGGTCTTTCGGCAAGACTCACGGCTAATCCCTTGGAAACCGTCACCACGGTCACGGTGCAGATCGTCACCTTGCTGGTCGGCGACCAGGAGTTTGATAGCCCTAAAACGCTCGCGGCGTTTGCGTTGGGTTTAGTGTTATTTATCGTAACGCTAGTTTTGAACATTATCGCTTTAACTGTGGTGCGCAAATATCGAGAGCAATATGAGTAACGTAAATACACATACCCAATCTCTCAGTACCCGGCAAAAAGTTGCGGCGAGCATAAAACGTAGATACCGTGCTGAACGTCGCTTTCGATATTATGGTTTAATCGCCATCGTACTCGGTCTGTCTGCGGTGTCACTGTTGTTCATCGATATTGTAAGCAAAGGGTATCCTGCATTTTTCCAATCCTATATCCAGTTAGAGATTGATTTCGATGAGCAGCTTATCGATCCTCAAGAAATGCGTGATCCCAACGTGTTATCCAGGGCGAATTATGCCGCACTGATCAAAGCCTCTTTGCGTAAAAAGTTTCCAGACATAAGCGGCCGCCGTAAGCTCAGGTCACTGTATGCGCTGGTCAGCTCCGGGGCGAGCTACCAATTGCGAGATCTGGTTATGAAGGATCCATCCCTCATCGGCACTTCCAAGAAAGTTTGGGTACTTGCGGATGACGATTTAGATACCTTCATCAAGGGAAAAATAGATCGCTCTTTGCCGGAAACGCAACGTCGAATTAAAGACACACAGATTCAGTGGATCGATCGGCTCGTTGCGGAAGGCAACATCGAACTGTATTTCAACAGCGTGTTTTTTACCCAAGGCGATTCCCGCGAGCCCGAATTGGCGGGCATCGGCGGAGCCGTTATGGGATCTCTGTTTACGCTGATTGTGACCCTAGTTCTCTCTTTTCCTATGGGGGTGGCGGCCGCGGTCTATCTCGAGGAATTTGCTACCAAAAACAGGTGGACTGATTTGATTGAGGTCAATATCAACAATCTGGCCGCCGTGCCTTCCATTGTGTTCGGTCTGCTGGGTCTAGCCGTGTTCATTAATTTTTTCGGTTTGCCGAGATCCGCTCCACTGGTGGGCGGCTTGGTGCTCACCCTGATGACTTTGCCGACCATTATCATCGCCAGTCGTGCGGCCTTGAAGTCGGTGCCACCTTCCATTCGTGAGGCCGCTTTAGGGGTCGGAGCGTCGAAAATCCAGATGGTGACACATCACATACTGCCTTTAGCGCTGCCCGGGATGCTGACCGGAACCATTATAGGAATGGCTCAAGCGTTGGGAGAATCTGCGCCACTGCTCATGATCGGCATGGTGGCTTTTATCGTAGAGATTCCGTCCGGCGTCTTTGACCCCTCTACGGTATTGCCGGTGCAGATCTATTTATGGGCAGACTCGCCTGAACGCGCCTTCATGGAACGTACCTCCGCTGCGATTATGATCTTGCTGACTTTTTTAATTGCAATGAATGCCTTAGCGGTGATCTTACGCAAGCGCTTCGAGCGTCGGTGGTAAGACATCCCAACTTGTCGAGTTAAACAAGTAGCTGTTCAGTGATAGGCGGCTGAACAGCTACGAGGTTATCAAGATTAGTTATAAGAAGCTGTTTTAAAACCCCTCAGGTGAGTGCGAGACAAGGCAACAATCGGTGAGAAAGTGCAGTTTACAGGGGAGTCAATGAGCATTTAGAACCGATCGAAGTATATAACGCCGTGTCGTGCGAGCTGAGGGGTTTTAGAATAGCTTCTAAAAGTTTCAGTAAATTATATACAGAGGAGGTCAAGAGCATGGGAACAACAACGCTGGATGAGGCTATCCACGGCATGTCTTCGACTCGATTGAATGATCCTATCGAAGTTCGGACGGACGTTGAGACCAGACCCTTTAAAAGCAAAGGCAGCACGCTGGTCTCAAGAGAGTCTCGAGAAACGGTGGGTAAGATTACCGTGGATAACCCGCGTATGCGCATGCGCGATGTCAACGTGTTTTACGGCGAGAAACATGCGCTCAAGAATGTTAGTCTAGACGTCGCGGCTAAAGAGGTAGTCGCATTTATCGGTCCCTCGGGGTGCGGCAAAACCACCTTTCTGCGCTGTCTAAATCGTATGAACGATACCATCGAGGGCTGTCGAGTAACGGGTGAGTTGTACTTAGAGGACGAAGACATCACCAGCAATAAAATGGACGTGGTTCAGCTTCGAGCCAGAGTGGGGATGGTATTCCAAAAACCTAACCCCTTCCCGAAGTCTATCTATGAAAACGTGGCGTATGGACCGCGTATCCACGGACTCACTAGCAGTAAAGCGGAATTGGATGACCTAGTTCAACAGAGCCTTGAGCGGGCAGCCCTATGGGATGAAGTTAAAGATATTCTGAATCAACCTGGAACGGGTATTTCAGGTGGACAACAACAGCGCTTGTGCATCGCACGCGCAGTTGCAGTGAATCCGGAAATTTTACTTATGGATGAACCTTGTTCGGCCCTAGATCCCATTTCAACTGCCAAGATCGAAGAGCTCATCGATGAGTTGCGGGAAAATTACTCGATTGTAATCGTGACCCACAACATGCAACAGGCGGCGCGTGTCTCCCAGCGAACCGCGTATTTTCACCTCGGAGACTTAATCGAAGTTGGCGAGACTGGCGATATTTTCACCAGTCCCAGCCATCAGTTGACCCAAGACTACATTACTGGACGTTTCGGTTAAGTCGGTAGATCGCGGAACAGGCAAATGAAGCAAACTCCTTCTTAACCGAAGTCTATCACTTGATTTTTAACAAGGAGACTTGGAGAACTCATGGTTGAACCTACAGAAGGTCACACTGTAAAACGCTACGATGCCGAATTATCGCATTTGCGCAGCCGCGTGATTGAAATGGGCGGACTGGCGCTTGACCAGATCAATCAAGCGATCGAAGCCTTGATTAAGGAGGACCTGGAAGCGGCAGAAAATGTCATCGACCGCGATCATATCAACGACACATTAGAGGTGCAGATCGATGAGGAAGTGGTCAACCTGATCGCCCGTCGCCAACCGGTGGCCAATGACCTCAGAATAATCATTGCGGCATCCAAGGCCGTTGCTGACCTAGAGCGAATTGGGGATGAAGCGGTGAAGATCGCCCGTCTTGTGATGTATATGTACGGTCATGATGAAAACACCCCAAATAAGAGGCTGTTACGTGATGTCCGAATCACTTCCAGACTGGCTGCGGGCATGTTAAGGGAGAGTCTGAATGCATTTGACATGCTCGATGTGGATAAAGCGGTGAAAGTGATAGAACAGGATATGAAACTAGACGAGGAGTTCCAGGCATCCGTGCGTCATCTTGTCACCTACGTGATGGAAGATACACGTACGATAGGCCATGCGGTCAACGCTGTCATCATTATCAAGGCGCTAGAGCGTGTCGGTGACCATGCCAAAAATATTGCGGAATACGTCGTCTATCAAGTTAAAGGTAAGGATATCCGTCATAAAGGCGTTTTTGAGCTGACTCAAGAAGTATTAAATAAAGAATAGGTAAAATTCGCGTATTCGATGTCGTCGTGTCGACACAGGGAAGCTAATGAGTCGTTATGAGGGGTGTGAAAACAACGCTTAAAACTTCTTTGATTTTGAGCGACCCCTTCGCATCTTTTTCTACCAGCATAAGTTGCTGGGCATCTTTGATGCCGGCTGGCAGCACCATCTTACCCCCCGGTTTCAATTGATTGAGCAGCGAAGCAGGTATTAGTTCGGGTGCTGCCGTGACGATGATCTTATCAAATGGACTGTACTCAGGCCATCCATAGGAGCCATCACCTATCTTGAGCTCAACGTTTGTATACCCTTGCTCGCTCAGCTTGCTTTCTGCCTGATTTGCCAGCTCTTGAATAATTTCTATACTGTAGACGGCCTTAGCAAGATTCGCCAGGATCGCTGCGTGATAACCCAGGCCAGTGCCGACCTCAAGGATGGCGTCCTTGGCCTGGATATCAAGCAGATCTGTCATTAGGGCAACTATGAATGGCTGGGAAATAGTTTTCCCGTAACCGATGGGTAATGGTTGATCCATATAAGCGAAAACCTGTAGTTCTGGCGGTACAAATTCATGCCGGGGCACGGTATTCATAACGTCGATGATTTGGGCTGCTGGAAGCCCTGTGCCAATTTGGTCACTGACGGCGTTGTAGTGCATCGTTATTTGCTCTAACATTTCCCGCCGGGCCGCGGCTAACTGTGCTTCAAGAGTGTCTTCCATAGCTGCAATGGTATAATGAATATTTATTCCTAGTTAGGATTCGAGCACTATGCGCAGCATGCGGCGCAAAGGCTCAGCCGCTCCCCAGAGCAATTGATCACCCACTGTAAACGCAGATAAATACTCTTTCCCCATGTTCATTTTTCGCAACCGTCCCACTGGAATGTGCAGACGACCGTTCACGGCGGTGGGTGATAAATCTTGCAAACTAGGCTCGCGGTGATTGGGCACTACCCTGGTCCAATCATTTGCTCGAGAAATAATATCCTCTACCTCGTCAATGGGGACATTCCGAGCTAGTTTAATGGTAAATGCCTGGCTGTGACAGCGCATCGCGCCTACCCGCACACAAATTCCATCTATGGGTGTCGGCGACGCATGGTGGCCGAGGATTTTGTTAGTTTCAGCCTGTCCCTTCCACTCTTCCCGGCTTTGACCATTTGGTAGTTCCGAATCTATCCACGGCAATAAGCTGCCCGCTAAGGGAAAACCGAAATGATTTACCGGAAAGTCGTTGCGACGCATAGTATCAGCGATTTGCTGATCAATATCCAATATGGATCTGGCCGGATTATCCACATCCTGCGCCACACAATCATGAATCTCTCCCATCTGGCGAATCAATTCCCGCATGTTCTGTGCACCGGCTCCGGAAGCCGCTTGATAAGTCTGCACGCTGAGCCATTCAACCAACCCTCGCGTGAACAAACCCCCGATGGCCATTAGCATTAAGCTGACCGTGCAATTACCTCCGATATAATTCTTTATACCTCGGGTGAGGCCCCCTTTAATGACGT
>JAAUXY010017356.1_pt1 | contig 12296 bp, 12 predicted proteins | sample 7278121 | NCBI WGS metagenome assembly JAAUXY01 (sample SAMN14350117, study PRJNA611818) | marine sediment metagenome | isolation source: surface marine sediment (1.8m) | place: French Polynesia: Moorea | collected 2018-08 | reverse complement strand
GGGTCAAGTTCAAGTGCCGGCCGCGCACCCAGTTCGTGCTCAGGCGCGAGATCTACCACCGGCTGCGCGAGGTGTTCGCCGAGAACGGCATCCATCTGGCCCGGCGCAAGGTCGAGGTGGTCGCCAGCGGCGACGGCGAGGCCCCGCCTCCCGCGCCGCTGACCGGCTCGGCGGTCCTCGCCGAAGACGCCGTACCGGGGGCCGGGTCGGGCGGCTGAGCTGTGGCTAGTTCATGCTCGGACAGCGGCACCGCTTTGCGTCAGGTCTTCTTTCGTGAGCCTTTGAGACACGACCATCTGCAAGACGAATGTCTGCGATGTGCCAACACCAGACATAGCCTCGTCCCTCTCGTCCGTTGCATCACTTATCATGGTGTCGAAACCTTCCCCCAGACACGCTCAGTGCCCCGCCTGATGGTATTGTTGCCGGGAGGATGGACGTGCCCAGTATCCACTATGCCTCGGCGCCGGCAGCCGCGCGTCGCATGCCTGCCGCTTGCGTGGCAGGCGCTTTTCATTCAACGGATGTCGGTTGAATTGTCCCTTGGCTCCGGCGCGAAGCCCGGTGCGGAATCGTCCCGAACCCGAAGCGCTAAAGGTATGGGATAGCGATGGACAAAGAGCCGCAAGGCTTCCTTCGAGGCGTGATCCGCTCTGAACTGGCGTGCTGGGTCGGTTTCGCAACCGTTCTCGTGTTCTCAACGGTAGGAGCGGACTGGCTTGACGATCTCTCCAGCCCAGCCTGGTTCGCGTTCCTGTTCGTTTGGCTTTGCGGCGTCATCCTGTGGGCTGCGTTCGGGGTGACGAAACACGCGGATTGCCTCGCGATCATGCTGGGCGAACCCTACGGCACACTGCTCCTGACGGTCGCCGTGACGGGCATGGAAGTCATCATGATCATCGCGGTGGTGGTCACCGGCGATGGGAATCCGACCGTGGCCCGCGACACGATGTTCTCCGTCGTCATGATCCAGTTGAACGGCCTCATCGGCCTGACGCTGCTTGTCGGCGGGCTACGGCACCGTGAGCAGCCCTTCAACCTGCAGGGCAACACCGCCTTCCTTGCTGTGATCGTTGCGCTTTCCGGGCTCACCCTCGTGCTGCCGCGACTGGCTCCCATGCCGCCATGGTTTCTCGCCGCCGCGGCGGTTGTGCTCTACGGCACATTCCTCGGCATCCAGACGATGCGGCACCAGGGCTACTTCAAGCACCCTAGCGCCGATGAGGGTGAGGAGGATGCGCACGACCATCATGGGCTGGTCATGCGGTCCCGGCCCTATCACGTGGTGTTTCTGATGCTGACGATGCTGCCCATCGTCTTGTTGGCGAAGAAGTTCGCAGTCCTGATCGATTACGGGGTCGATCAGATGGGCGCTCCCATCGCGCTCGGCGGGCTCCTCATCGCGATCCTGGTCCTGTCACCGGAGGCTATGAGCGCGGTGAAGGCCGCCCACGCGAACAAGCTTCAAAGGTCCGACAACATCGTGCTCGGCGCGACCTTGGCGACCATCGGACTCACAGTCCCCGGCGTGCTGGTGGCGTCCTTCTTCACCGGAACTCAGGTGGAACTGGGCCTCGACAACGCCGGGATCTTCCTGCTGTCCGTGACCCTGTTGATCTCGGTGATCAACGCTACCGCGGGACGAACCAACATCCTGCAAGGCGTCATCCACCTGACGCTCTTCGCCGCTTTCCTGGTCGTCATCTTCGTCTGAGCGAGCGGCTGGGTGCCAAGCCCGTTCCGGGTCAGATCGCGACCTCCGGAAAGAGCAAGCCAGAATCCGCTTTCAGAAGAGCTTCCGACCGAACATGTCCCCTAATACCGCCGGGTCAGCGCGGCCCAGCTCAGGCGCAGGCCCAGGGTATCCGACACGCGGCCGAGGCGCGGGTTGTAGACGTCGTGGCCGGCGCGCTCGAGAGCATCGAGATGGGCCTTGGCGATGAGCCCGAGCATGCGCACCGCCCGCCATCGGCGCGGCATGTGCGGGCGGCGGGTCTTGGCGACCTCCAGATGGTCGCGGGCCTTGTCGGCGATCTCGGTGACCGCCGCGTTCAGTTCGGGGCCCGATTTCAGGCTGAACAGCGCACGCTCGCTCACGCCATGGCGCCGCAGCACGTCGGCCGGCAACATGCTGCGCCGGGCGCGGAGCTGGAACGGCAGCGCGCGGAGCGTCCCGGCCAGTGCGTAGCCGACGCCGATCCCCCACAACCCGTCGTCGGCCGTCTCATCGCCGGCTTCGCCGAGCACCCCGGCGCCGAGCTGCAGCAGCGTGGCCGAGCTTGCGTCACCGTAGTCGACGAGATCCTGCAGCGACCCGATCGGCCGTTCCTCCAGGTCCAGTTCGCGGGCAGCGATCAGGCGCTCGAACGGTTCGCGCGGCAGGCCATGCCGCTCTACGGCGGCGGCCAACGCCAGCACGATCTGATGATTTCGCGGGGTGCCGGCGTAAATGCCGTCGATTGCCTCGCGCCACCATTGCAGGCGAATGTGCCCGAGCATGGCTTCGGAGACCGCCTCGCGGGTCTTGGCGATCTCCAGGTTGAAAGCGTAGAGCGCCAGCAGGTCGGCCCGACGGTCTGCCGGTGCGAACAGGGCGGACAGGTAGCGGTCCCGGTCGTAGCGGCGAACCTGATCCTCGCAATAGGCGCCCCCCTGCGCGGCACCCTGGGGGATCGAATGGGTGGGTTCGGACTCGGTCATGGCCTCGATATAGGCGACCGGGCGCAATTCGTAACCATCGAAAGGCGGTTGGAATCGCGGCTTGCGCGCGCTATGTCCGTTGCGTCATCCCGAAATGGCCATCGCCGCAATGAGAGGAAGTCGACCAATGGCATTCGAACTGCCGCCCCTGCCCTACGCGCACGACGCACTGGCGCCCGTGATGGGCCAGGAGACCTTGGAGTATCATCACGACAAGCACCACAACACCTACGTGGTGAACCTGAACAACCTGATCAAAGGCACCGACATGGAGTCCCAGGACTTGGAAGCCATCGTGCGGGCCACCTACAACAAGCCGGACCAGGCCGGCATCTTCAACAACGCCTCCCAGCACTGGAACCACAACTACTTCTGGCGCTGGATGAAGCCGAACGGCGGCGGCGCCATGCCGGGCGAGCTGGAGGCCAAGATCAACTCCGATCTCGGCGGCGTGGACGCGTTCAAGGAAGCCTTCGTGCAAGCCGGCGCGACCCAGTTCGGCTCGGGCTGGTGCTGGCTGGTGATGAACGGCGACGGCAAGCTGGAAGTGACCAAGACGCCGAACGGCGTGAACCCGCTGTGTTTTGCCGGACAGACCGCGCTGCTCGGCTGCGACGTCTGGGAGCACAGCTATTATCTGGACTTCCGCAATCGCCGGCCCGACTACATCAAGGCGTTCCTGAACGACCTGGTGGACTGGGAGTACGTGGCGAGCCTGATGCCGAACTGAGCGCGGGCCTTGAGCAAGTGAGTGAACGGGGGCCGTGCGGCCCCCGTTTGACTCCGAACACCAAAGACATGACCGATGCCAGCCATATGCTGCGCCGCTTTGCCCGCAACAACGCGTGGTCCAACGCGCGCCTGCACCGGACCTGCGCGCAGCTCAGCGAGGCGGAATACAGGGCCGAGCGGGTCTCGTTCTTTCCCTCTATCCATTTGACGCTGAACCATATTCTGGCGGTTGACTGGTACTACTACGGCTGCCTAACCGACGACGCGGCGTTGCGCGCCCGGGCGCAGAGCGATGAGGCGTTCGGGGAGCTGGCACCGCTCACCGCGGCGCAACACGAAAGCGATCGCGCACTGATCGCCTTTACCGACGCGCTCACGACGCCCGATCTCGACAGGCTGATCGTGACCGAACGCCCCGGCGGCCTCCGGCCGGAAGAACGGTTGGCGGACGTCCTGATGCATCTGTTCCAGCACGACATTCACCATCGTGGCCAGGTGCACGCGATGCTGTCGGGCACATCGGTCGCCCCGCCGCAGCTCGACGAGTTCTTCCTTGAGCAGGACGCGCCACTGCGCGTCGGCGAGATGGACGGATTGGACTAGGGCCCGTTCTGTCATTGCGAGCAAAGCGAAGCAATCCAGCGCTTTGGGGATCAAGTTCCTTTCTGCGGCTTGGGCCGCAAGCTCGATGGCGTTGTCTGGATTGCTTCGCTGCGCTCGCAATGACGGTGAGGGTGTCGGCGGTCGCCTGGGGTTCTACCCGGTCGGCATCAAGGCCGCGGCGACGCGGCGGTCTTCGGTCATTAGGACGTTGTAGGTGCGGCAAGCGGCGCCGGTGTCCATCGGCTCCAGGCTGGGGCCGGCGGCCTTGATCGCCTGACGAACCGCGGGCGGGATAAACCGAAGCTTGGCGCCGCAGCCGAGCAGCAGGATTTCCACCGGCGGGTCCGCGGCGAAGATGGTGGCGAAGCTCTCGGCGGTGAGCCGGGTTTCCCAATCCCCTGCCCCGTCGACGTCCCAGGCCTCCGTGTGCTCTGGAAACACCAGGATCGGCCCGGTGAACGGCGCCTTGGAGACGACGAAGCCGGTCGGCCCGTAGCGGTTGATGTACTGCCGGCCCGCCGGGACCAGGGGGGTTACGTCCATGGTGACCTCAACATGCGCCGAGCCGGTGCATGCACGCTACTCGGCCGCTTCCTCGGCGGTGTCCTCCTCACCGACCACCGCGCTGCGCTTCAGGCGGAAGACCAGCAGGACGGGACCAGCGATGAAGATTGACGAGTAAGTGCCGATCAACACGCCGAAAATCATGCCGAAGCTGAAGCCGCGGATCACCTCGCCGCCGAAGAAGTAGATCGCGCCCAGGGCGAGCAAGGTGGTCACGCTGGTCATCACCGTGCGCGAGAGCGTGTCGTTGATCGACAGGTTGAGCAGCTCGAGCAGTCCCATGCGCTTGTACTTGCGCAGGTTCTCCCGAATGCGGTCGAACACGACCACGGTGTCGTTGATCGAATAGCCGGCGATGGTCAGCAAGGCGGCGATGGTCGACAGGTTGAATTCGATCTGGGTCAGCGAATACACGCCGATCGTCGCGATCACGTCGTGGGTCAGTGCGACGATGGCGGCGACGCCGAACTGCCATTCAAAGCGGAACCAGATGTACAGCAGGATCATCAGGATCGCGCCGGTCACGCTCCAGATCGCGGCCTCGCGCAGTTCCGAGCCGACCTTGGGGCCGACGAATTCGGTGCGCCGATAGTCGACACTGTCGCCCAGAACCTCGCGGACCTTGGCGATCGCGGCCTGCTGGGCTTCGGGATCGCCGGACTGGCGCTGAATGCTGATCAGCACGTCCGACGGCTGTCCGAACTCCTGCAGCTGGACCTCGCCGAGATCGGCCGCGCCCAGCTTGGCGCGCATGTCGGCGAGATCGGCCGGCCCGGATTTCGAGCGCACCTCCATCAGGATGCCGCCCAGGAAATCGATGCCCAGGTTCAGCCCGGTAGTAGCGGCCAGCCCGATCGAGCCGACGATCAGGAAGGCGGACAGCACAAGCGCGATCATGCGCTTGCCCATGAAGTCGAGATGGGTGCCGGCAGGAACGATCTTGAGCAGTTTCATGAGGATTTCCCGCTCAGATCGGCACAGCCTGCGGCCGCGCGCGACGCAGCCAGGTCACCACCATCAGCCGGGTGACCATGATGGCGGTGAACAGGGAAGTGACGATGCCGATCGCCAGCGTCACCGCGAAGCCCTTGATCGGCCCGGTGCCGAAGGCATAGAGCAGGACGGCGGCGATCAGCGTGGTCAGGTTGGCGTCGACAATGGTGGTGAGCGCGCGACGGTAGCCGGAATCGATCGAGGAGATCGGGCCACGCCCGTTGCGGATCTCCTCGCGGATGCGTTCGAAGATCAGCACGTTGGCGTCCACCGCCATGCCGATGGTCAGCACGATGCCGGCGATGCCCGGCAGGGTCAGGGTCGCCTGCAGCAGCGACAGCACGGCCAGGATCAGTACCAGGTTGACCAGCAGGGCGACGCAGGCGAAGGCGCCGAACATGCCGTAGCTCGCCACCATGAACACCATCACCAGGATCAGGCCGATGATGCAGGCGATCTGACCGGCTGCAATGCTGTCGGCGCCGAGCCCGGGGCCGACGGTGCGCTCTTCCAGGAACGTCAGGTCGGCGGGCAGCGCGCCGGCGCGCAGCAGCAGGGCCAGCTCGTTCGCCTCATCGACGGTGAAATTGCCGGTGATGATGCCGGTGCCGCCGGGGATCGGCTCGTTGATACGCGGCGCGGAGATCACCTTGTTGTCGAGGATGATGGCGAGCGGCCGGCCGACATTCTCCGAGGTCACCTTGCCGAACTTGCGCCCGCCGGTGCCGTCGAACCGGAAACTGACCGCGGGCCGGCCGTTGTTGTCGAAGGAGGGCTGCGCGTCGACCAGGTTCTCGCCCGATACGTAGACCCGCTTGGTGACCAGCCACTCGATGCCTTCGGTTCCGGACCGTTCGTCCTCCGGCAGGACCAGATAACCCGTCGGCGCCCGCCCGCCGGGGACTTCGGTCGGATGGACCATGCGGAAGGTCAGCTTGGCGGTCTGCCTGAGCAGGCTCTTGATCGACTCCGGATTGTCGACGCCGGGAATCTGGATCAGCACCCGGTCGTCGCCCTGGCGCTGCAGGCTCACGTTCTTGGTGCCGGTCTCGTCCAAGCGGCGGCTCAGGACCTCGATGGTCTGCTGCAGCGTACTGAGGCGTAAGCGCTCCAGGGCGGACTCGGTCAACGCCATGCTCAGCCGCTGGCCGTCCGCTTCAATCTCGTACTCGCGATCCTGGAGGATGTCGATCTGCTGAGGCTCCAGGTCCTGCAGAATGCGCCGCGCCGCTTCGACTTCCTCCGGCTTGGTGACGGTGAAGCTCAGCACCTTGTCGGGCGAGATGCCCAGGCGCTGCACTCGGATCTTGTTGGTGCGCAGTTCGGCCCGGACCGAGTTCTCCAAGCTGTCCATGCGCTCGGTCAGCACGCCGGCGATGTCCGCTTCCAGCAGCAGATGCAGGCCGCCCTGCAGGTCGAGCCCGAGGTTGACCTGCTTGACCGGCGCTAGGGTCGTCGGGTCTTCGACCTCCTGGCGCGGCAGCACGTTGGGGGCGGCGTAAACGAAGCCGAACAGGCAGATCAGCAGGACGAAGATGATCTGCGTGCGCGAAATGTTGATCATTGGCCGGATGCCCCCGCGTTCCGCGCCTCAAGCGCCGCGCAACACCTCATGCGTCTGCCGACTCCTCTTCGGAGCCGGCGGCCTCCTCAGACTTGCTGCGGCTGCCACGGCGGCCCTTGCTGCCGGTCTCTTTGGACGCTTCCTGGGTCGCCGGCGCGGTCTTGCTGGTCACGTCGAACACCAGATTGCGCAGCACCACGACCCGGGTCCCGGGCGCGATCTCGACTTCCAGCTCGTCATTGTTCTCCCGGACCTTGGTGACCTTGCCGACCAAGCCGCCGCCGCTGACGATGGTGTCGCCGCGCCGGATCGCAGCCAGCTTCTCGCGATGCTCTTTCTGCTTCTTCTGCTGCGGGCGGATCAGGAAGAAATAGAAGATCGCAATGATCAGAACGAACGGCAGAATTGCGGTGAGAAAATCTCCGCCGCCCGCCGCGCCGGCACCTTGCGCGTAGGCCGGGGAAATGAACATGGGCTTCTCCTTGGCGTCTCGGCGCCGCGTCCGAGATGGCGCTGCGGCGGGCGCTTTGGCCATATTTGCGGCCGGGGGCCGCGGCTGGCGGGACTATACCCAGCGGCGACCGATTTGCAATGATGTGGGACCGCAGAGCCCGATTTCCAAAGGCTTTTCACTAGGCTTTGCCGACCACGCCTATGCTAGCGTCCGCGCGCTTTTCTGCCAGTGATCCCGACCAGAGATGACAGACGACCTCGCGCCCCTGCTCTCGCGCATCGCCGATGCGCTGGAACGCCTGGCCCCGTCAGGCGCGCATGACAACGACCTGAGCGGGGCGGACGCGTTCGTGTGGCACGCCGAGCGTGGCTGGCTGGAGCCGGTGGCGCGGGTCAACCGGGTGGACCTCGGCCTGTTGTGCGGAGTCGACCGACAGGCCGAGACGCTGCTCGCCAACACGCGCCGCTTTGCCGCGGGCCTGCCGGCCAACAACACGCTGTTGTGGGGCGCGCGCGGGATGGGCAAGAGTTCGCTGATCAAGGCCGTGCACGCCAAGGTCAACGCGGACGAGCCGGGCAGCCTGGCGCTGGTCGAGATCCACCGCGAGGAGGTCCCGTCCCTGCCCCGTCTGCTCGCGGTGCTGCGCGGCGCAGAGCGCCGGGTGGTGGTGTTCTGTGACGACCTGTCGTTCGACAGCGATGACACCAGCTACAAATCGCTGAAGGCGGTACTGGAGGGCGGCATCGAGGGCCGGCCGGGGAATGTGATCTTCTATGCCACCTCCAACCGCCGCCACCTGATGCCGCGCGACATGATCGACAACGAGCGCTCGACCGCGATCAACCCCGGCGAGGCGGTGGAGGAGAAGGTCAGCCTGTCGGACCGGTTCGGCCTGTGGCTCGGCTTCCACAACTGCGACCAGGCGACCTATTTCGAAATGGTCGACGGTTATGCGCGACACTACGGCCTGGAAATGGCGGCCGACGACCTGCACCGGCGCGCCAACGAATGGTCGGTCACCCGAGGCGGCCGGTCCGGCCGGGTCGCCTGGCAGTTCATCCAAGACTTGGCCGGCGAGATGGGACGGCGGATCGAGGGTTAGAGCTCTAGCCGACCAGCTCTTCGTACTCAGCCCGGCTGAGGCGGAAAAACGGCCCGTCCAGGCCGTAGTGGAACTCGGTTCCCATATGCTTCATGCCGATCTTGTGCAGCACCCTGACCGACGCGGCGTTGTCCGGGTGGATGGTGCCGACGATCGGGTCGAAGCCGATTTCGCGGAAACCGTAGTCGAGGACCGTGCCGGCGGCCTCGGTCGCGATGCCCTGTCCCCAGACCGACGAGATCAGCCGGTATCCGATCTCGATCAGGCCGGTCTTCTCCAGCGGGACCAGGCAGACCCAGCCCAGCCAGCCCGGGGTCTCCAGCCACTCGATCCCCCAGCGCAGCCCATCCTTGGCCGACGGTTTGGCCAGCTCGCTCTCAAATCGGGCGCGCAGATATGCCCGGTGCATGTCCGGGTTGGGTACCCCGTCGAGGAAAAAGTAGCGGTGCACCTCAGGGTCGAAGTCCATGGCGAGGCACGCCTCCACATCGTCCAGCGTGATCGCCCGCAATCGCAGTCTGTCCGTCTTCAGAGTGGGCGCGCGCATGGAACGTCAGGATTCCGCTGTAAGCCGTTGATGGACGGCGGCGAACGCCTGGCTCCAGGCCTCCGAGACCTTCGCCTCGGTCAGCAGGTCCAGGCCCTGGGCCGTGATTCCGCCCGGTGTGGCAAGGCCTTGCAGGATGTCGCTCAACGGGCGCTGTGGATCGGCAAGCGCGACCGAGGCGGCGCCGCGCGCGGTTCCGAGGACCAGCTCCCGGGCCACGGCATCGGGCAGACCGGCCGCCTGGTTGGCGTCGGCCATCCAGCCGAACAACGCCACGAACCAGCCATAGAGAGCCGCATTGACGGATGCTGTCTCGAAGGACGCCTCGTCCGGGACCGCGATCACCGTGCCCAAGCGCTCCAGGACGGCGCGTGCCCGCGTGTCATCCGGGAACAGTGGGGTCGGGCTCTCGCACAGAGCGGCGCAGGAGATCGGCATCGCGCGCACGACGCGCGCCGGACCCGCCACCGCCGCGAGGGTGGCCCGCTTGATGCCGGCGCAACAGGAAATGACGTCATGCTCCGCGCTCAGCTTCAGCTCGTGCAAAACGGCCGCAGCCAGGGCCGGGCGGACGGTCAGGAACAGCGTCTCGGCCTGGTCCGCCACCTCTTGATTGCTGCGGGCGACCGTCGCGTCGAAGCGGGCGGCCAGGCCGGCGGCGCGTTCGGCGTTGCGCGGCGACAGAACGATCCGTCCCTCGAAACCGCCACGGCGCAGGCCTTCCACCAGAAAGCCTGCCAGATGTCCTGCGCCGATGAAGCCGATTGTGCCGGTCATGCCGAGGCCCGCTCCGGCCGGTCCTCCGCCAGCCCCAGCAGATGCGCGAACAGGTCTTCGGCCCTTGGGCAGGGCATCGCACCGGCGGCGGCCAACTCTGCGCTGACATCGACCGGCAGGCTGGAGTTGGTCTGATCCGGGATCTGGTTCAGCTTGCCACCGATCAGCACCGGGGCGTGGACCCCCACCGATCTCAAGGCCGCGTTCAGGCGCTCCAGGTAGTCGAGCGCGACGCCGTTGTAGGTGCTGATCGCGATCAGGTCGGCCCCGCCGTCCAGGACCTCACCGGCGACCTGATCCGGCTCGGCGTGCACGCCGGCGTCGAGCACGGCGACGCCAAGCCGGCGCAGCATCTCGCCGATCAGGATCTTGCCGTACTCGTGCACGTCGGTCGCGCAGAGACAGACCGTCAACCTCGCGTCGGCGATTGCAGCGCGTTGGGATGCAGACAGCGCGGCGATCTTCTTTTCGGCGGCGCGCTGCAAGGCGCTGATCGCGCTGGAACGGACGACAGGCGCCCGGCCGCGTAGCTGATCCGGCGCGGCCGACCCGGGCCCGAACGCCTCTTCCAGACGGCGCGGTCCGATGCGCCGGATGGCGAGCAGCAGCTCGAACGCGTCGGTGGTGTCGAGGCCGGCGTCGGCCAGACCGGCCAGGACTCGGTCGCGGAACCGTTCTCCGCCGGTGATCATGTCCTCGGCGATCCGGTCAGCCTTGGCGATATCAATCAGCGGCTCCAGATCCTCGGCATCCGCGATCACCCGCAACGCGAACACGTTCGCATCGATCACCTCGTCGATGTCGGGGATGCGCACCGCTTCGGAGATCGGCACCGGGTTGATCGCGTGGCCGGTCGGCGCCAGGCGCTGGGCCAACGCGTCGACCGACAGATAGCTGGACAGCGCGGCATAGTTCTCGTGTCCGGCGCCGTCGTAGAGCGTGGTCGCGCCATAGACCATGGTGCCGGGCGCGCCCGGCCGCTTGGCGAGCGCGCGCTGGAACGCAAGACGCATCAACGGGTCGGAGAACGTGTTGCCGAAGCAGTGGCCAAGCGGCGCGCCGATCAGGTCCTCGACGACGTAGCGTTCGATCAGAACCGCGCCGAAGGTGCAGGCGAGATCCACGAACAGCGCGGCAAAGCCGTCGTCCAGGTTGGAATGGACCAGCACCTCAACCGGCTGGGCGGCGATCAGGGCCATCGCTTCCACGGTGGCGGCGGTGGTCTGCACGTCATCGGTCCAGCCGGGCATGCGAAAGGTGAAGTACTGGCCGAGATTGCCGATGCTGGTCGAGCCGGCGCGCAAGGCGGCGGCCGTGTTCTCGACGGCGGCCGGCGTGCCGATCACGAAGTCGCCGAAATGCGCCGCAACCGGTGCCTCGGCGGTCAGGGCGGCGAAGGCGGCCTGGTCTTCCAGGATCAGCCCGGTGCCGCGCGGCCGGCCGGCGCGTTCGGCGGCCGGATATCCCATCGACCAGTCGAGACAGATGCCGTAGCGGTCGACCCGTCCGCCGGCGCGGGCCACCGCGTCGTGGATCTCGAACCAGGCGCGGCGGCTCTTGGCCGGGTCGCGGTAGCCGATCTGGGCGTGCAGCATGATCCGGCCGTCGGCGGCGGCCTGGCGTTTGTAGTCGGACTCGCACGCGACCCCGAAATACTCGGCAAAGGCCGAGCGGCCGACCTGTACCTCGGACGCCAACGCGCGGCCGCGGGGGATCAGCTCGGCCGCCTTCGGCAGGTCCGGCTCCGGCAGGATCGTCTTGCGGTCGAAATCTCGGTCTGGCACGCCTTGCTCTTTCTGTGGCCTTGCTCTCGCGGGGCCGGGCGCAGGGATATTGCTCAAGGCCGCCTCACGCTGGCAAGGTTGCGGCCCATCCGCTGCGGCTGCCCAACGCACAAACAGGTCCTCGCCATGTTCGCCAAGACGTCGATCCAACCGCTGTTCCCAACCAATGTCTGGCGCTTCGAGCTGCCGGCCGACGTGGCGAGCCGGATCAACTTCAACGCGCTGAACAAGCTGGAGGAGCTGACCGCGCCGCGGCCACCGGTGCCGCCAGGGCAGAATTGGCAGACCGACCAGACGCTGCACGAACTTGAGGATTTCAAGGAAGTGGTGGGGCTGTTCGAGGCCGGCTCACGCCATGTGCTGGACCAGCTCGAGGTCGAGTATCAGAACTTCATCGTCACCGCCTGCTGGGCCAATCTCAGCCCCAAGGGCTCGTTCCATATCGCACATTCGCATCCCAACAACTTCCTGAGCGG
>JAAUXY010075159.1_pt1 | contig 12298 bp, 12 predicted proteins | sample 7278121 | NCBI WGS metagenome assembly JAAUXY01 (sample SAMN14350117, study PRJNA611818) | marine sediment metagenome | isolation source: surface marine sediment (1.8m) | place: French Polynesia: Moorea | collected 2018-08 | reverse complement strand
TAGGCGGTCAGGCGCTTCTCGTCTTCCGTCATCGCCATGGACCGGCGCTCGGCACCCATCATCACCTTGTCCTTCGCGGCTTCGAAGTCGGCCATCGTGACCAGCCGGCGGTTGGCCCGGGCGGCGAGCAAGGCGGCCTCGTTGACCAGGTTGGCGAGGTCGGCGCCCGAGAACCCCGGCGTGCCGCGCGCGATGATGCGGGCGTCCACGTCCGGGCCGAGCGGCACCTTCCGCATGTGCACCTTGAGGATCTGCTCGCGGCCGATCACGTCCGGATTGGGCACGACGACCTGGCGGTCGAAGCGGCCGGGCCGCAGCAGGGCCGGGTCGAGAACGTCCGGACGGTTGGTGGCCGCGATCAGGATGACGCCCTCGGTGGCCTCGAAGCCGTCCATCTCGACGAGCAGTTGGTTGAGCGTCTGCTCGCGCTCGTCGTGTCCGCCGCCCAGACCGGCGCCGCGGCTGCGGCCGACGGCATCGATCTCATCGATGAAGATGATGCAGGGCGCATTCTTTCTAGACTGCTCGAACATGTCGCGGACCCGGGACGCTCCGACCCCGACGAACATCTCGACGAAATCGGAGCCCGAGATCGTGAAGAAGGGCACGTTCGCTTCGCCGGCGATCGCGCGCGCCAGCAGGGTCTTTCCCGTCCCCGGAGGCCCGACCAGCAGCACGCCCTTGGGGATTTGGCCCCCGAGGCGCATGAACTTCTGCGGGTCCTTGAGGAAGTCGACGATTTCCTCGAGCTCCTGCTTCGCTTCGTCGATCCCAGCCACGTCCTCGAAGGTCACGCGCTTCTGGTCGGGCGACAGCATGCGCGCCTTGCTCTTGGCGAAGCTCATGACGCCGCCCGCGCCACCACCCTGCATGCGTCGCATCATGAACAGCCAGAAGCCGATCAGGAGCAGGATGGGCAAAAGCGAGAAGAAGAGGGTACCGAGTAAACCGGGCTGAGCTTCGGGTGCAGCCGTGATGCGGACGCCCTGCTCGCGCAGCGGCGCGACAAGATCGGTGCCGGCCGGCGCGAACGTGCGAAAGGACTCTCCGTCGTCGTAGCGACCCGAAATGCCCTGGCCTTGGATCGTGACCTCCTGGACTTGGCCGGCCTCGACCTGCGCCAGGAAGTCGGAGTAGCTGACCTCGGTCAAGGTTTCCGCCGGCCCACCACGAAAGGCAAAAAGCGCCAAGGCCAGCAGGAGGCCAAGGATAATCCAGGTCTGAAACTTGTTGTCAGCTTTCATGGTTCCTTCGTCCTAGATCGAGCGGTGGTGGTACGGTCTGACCTTTGGTCAGTTTTTTGATACATTCCAATATACGCGTTAGCCCACGGAATAGACTTGTCTTCGAGACGCTTTATTCGAGCTTCCGTGACGACGTCAGGGCTTGCGCCAGGGATTCTACGCTGCCAATGCGCTGCCGCGGCCCCTCGAGCCGGACAGCCGACCCTGGCCGCGCTGTTCCATGGGCCAAGGTCTCGGCTAAGCGGCATCCGCCCGAGCCACAGGCGCCTGCGCCTCGGACTCCAGGACGACCGCGACGGCATGCGTAACCGAGGCCAAGCGGACCGCCGTCTGGATTGCCTCCTTGCCGACGCCAGCCTTGCGGAGCTCCTTTTCGTGCGCCTCGATACAGAGGCCGCAACCGTTGATCGCCGAGACGGCCAGGGACCACAGCTCGAAGTCCGACCTCTCGACGCCGGGGTTGGCGATCACGTTCATGCGCAAGCGCGCCGGCATGGTGTTGTACTCTCCGGACGTCGCGAGATGAACGAAGCGGTAATAAACGTTATTCATCGACATGATGGCGGCGGCGGCCCGGGACGCCGCGATCGCGTCGGCCGACAGATGTTGAGCGGCTTCCGACTCGATCGCCGCGAGGGTTTCGACGTTGCGCGACGCGATCGCCGAAGCGAGGAGGGTGCCCCAGAGTTGCTGCTCGGTAAGGACCTCCTCGCGCAGCAGGCTGGACAGGTTCAGCTTCAGATCCTTCGCATAGTCCGGCAGTCGGGCTCTCAGTGCTTCAATCGACATGTTCGTTGACCTTCATCTCTTGGTGATGGAAGACCGGCGCGAGGCGCAGGCCGACCGGGCCCACGCCTCCGACGCCTGAGGTCAGGCAGCCTGCAGGGTCTCACCGCCAACGGGGCGATTGCAGGGGCAGAGCTCGTCGGTCTGAAGCCCGTCGAGGATCCGCAAGGTGTCCGTGGGATTGCGACCCACATTCAAGTTGTTCACGGCGACGTGCTGAATCGTGTTGTGCGGATCCACCAAGAAGGTGGCGCGAAGGGCGACGCCCTCCTCGGATCGCACTCCAAGCGCATCGACCAGCGATCCCGTCGTATCTGCGAAGGACCAGTGGTTGAGACGGGCCAAGTCCGGATGGGCGCGGCGCCACGCCAGCTTGCAGAATTCGTTGTCGGTGCTGCCGCCCATCACGACACAGTCGCGCTCCTCGAACTCTTCCGTCAGCCGCGCGAACTCGGTGATTTCAGTGGGACAAACGAAAGTGAAGTCCTTCGGATAGAAGTAAATGACCTTCCACTTCCCTTCGAAGCTGTCCCTGGTAATGGTCTCGAAAGCGCTTCCGTCTCCCGGCTCCATCGCGCCCGGCTTCACGCCAACGACGGAAAACTCGGGCAGGCTGTCACCCACAGTGAGCATGCTAGATCTCCTTTGGTCCTGAAGGTTTGAGATTTTAATCTTTATTTATCAGTCTGTTAACTTATATATTATATTGATTTCAATGTGCGATTTGGGGCGGATGCCCTTGGGAATCAAGCTTTTGCTGAAGATTTTTTCCGGGTACCGAGGCTGCGCCGCTCTGGATGTCGCCAAGCGGCGCAGCAGGCTTCGGATCAGGCTCTTCGTGACGCTATCGGTGACAGGCACGAAGAGCCTGGTCAGCACGCTTTTCTGCGCGCGATGCTAGGCATGGGTCGTTTGCCTTCGCTGCACGTCGCCAGCGCAGTGCTGAGACACGGCCCAGATGTCGGCGCGGCTCACACCGATGTCGTAGAGGGTCTCATCGCTGAGGGCCATGAGTTCGTCGTAGGTCTTGCGGGCCCGCCGGTGGGCGGCCCAAGCCCTGAAAATCGTTCCTATACCGGAACGTCGAACCCGGCCCGCCACAAGTTCGCTCATCTGTCATAGCTCCTTGGCTTGCCTCGGTTGTTGCACTGCAATACGCCACGGGAGGCGCTTCGGACCATGTCCTGGATGCATGTTTGCGCCAGCCGGCAGGCATAGAAGGACGGATGGCAGACCGGACGGCGTGCCTCTCACTCGGCGGCCTGGAGATTGGTACACGCGCACAGCGCCTTCACTCATTTGCAGACTCGGCGAAGGTGGTGCGACGCGAGCCGCCGTCGGGCGCAGCGATGCGACCGTGACTTGCGATCGAAGCAATCGGGATTGGCGTCGCCTGCGTATGAAGTCATCAACAGAGGAGGTAATCATGGTCGAACGCGCAAACTTGATATCCTGGGCGGCGCGACTTCAGGTCCTTGCCGACAAGATCCTTTCGAAGAGGAACGTGACGCAGACAGACGTCGACTACGCGGCCGTTCTGCAGCGGCTCGCAGCCGAGGCTCTTGTTTCTTCGGGTCGGCAGCGTCCCACCGACGAAGTCTGGGCTCGGGTGTAGCGGGACCATCACGCGGGGCCTGCTGGCGCGGGACTTCGAGGCGGCGCGTCGCGCGAATTAGCAGGTGTGCCGGCTCTTGAGCACGCCCGCGGCGGCGGACGGGTCGGCGTGCCGAGTAAGGATCCGAAGACGGCCATCCCATGTGGAACGCGATGTCGGACCGCCGCGAAGACAAACAAGTCTCGATGTTTGAAATTACGGAACCCTCCGAGGAGTCCGAACTCCGAGCGGCTTGGCGGTCGCTCGTTGACGTTGCGCTTCCGGCCGCGGCATTGCGGCATGGATGGCCGATCACTGAAAATCACTGCTTCGCCCGCGTCCTATTGGACAACGCCGTCGGTCGTCCTTGGCGCGAGGTCGTCCCGCCTCCTGCGTGGCGGAACACGCCGTTAGAGACCCTGCACGAGGCGGTGGACCTGGGCCTCGCCCTGCTTACCGGCCAGGAGGACATCGACAGGCTCAACGCGGCGTCGCTTCGTCTGCGCGGCAAGCTGAGACCGAGTCGAGGTCAAGGCGGATGCCGACGAAAGCGGCAGGGAGCCCTCGAGCCTGGACGTGATGCTGACGAGAGCTGACCGGGCCGGCACGCTGGCCTTCGTCCAGCGGCGGAACCGCCCGATCGCACGGCCGGCAAGTCACGAACGTCATCATGATCGTCAGGTCTGCACAGGCTGACAGGCCTCGCAGACGTAGGCACGGCGCGCGTCGAGCTCGAAACGCCGTATCGGTCCCTTGCATTTCGGACAGGTCTGTTTGCCGAAGATGTTCACGCGCTCGCGGAACCGGCCACGCCCGGATGGCGGGTTGGCAACCGTTACAATCGAGTTTCGCCTGACGCCGATCTCGAGCAGCTCGACCGCGTCCCTCCAGATCCGCTCGAAGGCGATGCGATCGATTGCCCGCCCGGGCGTCTCGGGGTGAATGGCCTGCCGCCAGAGGATCTCGGTGCGGTAGATGTTGCCGATGCCGGCCATGACCGACTGATCCAGGATCAGGCGGCCAATCGATGCGCGGCTTCTGGAGATCCGACGGAAGGCACGTTCCGGATCGGCATCCGGCCGCAAGACGTCGGGTCCGAGGCGTTGCAGGCGTGATGCCACAGCCTGTTCGTCCAGAACCTCGCATATGTTCGGTCCGTTGACATCGACCACATGGGTCGTCCCTACGAGCCGCACCCGGACGGCGCCGCGCGGCTCGGTCAAGGGAAGCTTGCGTTTCCGGATCCGACCGAAAAGGCCAAGGTGGAGGTGGAGCGCTTCCTGCCCCTCAAAGCGATAGATCAGATGCTTGCCGTAGGCCTCGACGATGAGACAGCGCCGTCCGTCGAGGCGTGCGGCCCCTTCCGTGAAGCGGCCCTGAGGCGAAGAGACGGCGAGAACCTGGCCGCCGAGCAGACGGCATTGCTCCCGCGCGGCGCGGTGGATGGTGTGACCCTCAGGCACGGCACGTCACCTTTACCGACGAACCCGACGGCGAGACGATTTCAAGTGTCAACGATCTGCAGAAGGATACGCGGCATCAAGGTGCCTCCGAAGATGCGCGGGTTCGCTTGAGGTCTTTTCTCTGGGGCCTGCTTGGAGATGGAGCCAAGGCGTGCACCGATCAAGCGCTCGCCACAGACCCCGCGAATGGCCTTCGGAGATAGGCGGCTGCGGCCAAGAGATCGCGTCGGAAGCTTTCCGTTGCCACAGCTTTCGATTCGCGGTCGGGCAGTCGAAGCAGGTAAGACGGATGGATGGTGAGGAGGACCGGCGTGCCGTCGTCGGCCCGCTCGATCCGGCCGCGGCGCTTGAGGATTTCCTGACCGCGCCCGGTCAGTGCCTCGGCCGCCGTCGCGCCCAAGGCGACGATGAGACGGGGCCGGACGAGTTTCCGCTCCAGGTCCAGCCACCATCTGCAATGAGAGATCTCGCCCGCGCTCGGCCGCTGATGTATCCGCTTCTTGCCGCGCGGCGTGAACTTGAAGTGCTTCACCGCATTCGTGACGAACACGCTCTCGCGTTCGATGCCGGCGGCCTGGCAGGCTTCGTCGAAGAGCCGTCCGGCTGGACCGACGAAGGGCCGGCCAGCAAGATCTTCGTAGTCCCCCGGCTGTTCGCCGACGAACATCAGATCCGCATCGGCCGGTCCCTCCCCCATGACGACCTGTGTGGCCTGGCGGTAGAGTGGACAGCGGGTGCAGGACTGTGCCGAGTGCCGCAAGGCGTCCCAGCTGTCCGCCGGCTCGATTGCGGGATCGCCGGGCGAGGGCCGCGCCTTGATCCTGACGGCGCGCCGTGGCGGCAGTGTCGGCGCGGCCGTCCGCATCGCCACCGCACGCGCTTCTGCCAGCGCGATCAGTTCGGGAATCAGCCGGGCTTCGGGCAGATTGCCCCAGTATTTCTTCGGCATCTCGCTTTGCATCGCCTTCACCTTCAGCCGCGACGGGTTGAAGATGTTCCGAAAATAGGTCGACCAGAGTTCTTCGGCCGCGTCCTCGGGCAGCGGCGGCCTCTGTCGACCTGAATCAAACCTCAGTTCGCCATCCTCGAAGACTGCGGTCCGGTCGGGCGTGACGATGCACCAGTCCATGTCGGCAAAGCGCCGCGCGAAGAAGGGCGCTGTCGGCTCGACCGTGTGATGCGAGGGCTCGAACCAGGCCGCAAAGCTGCGGCGCAGGGCATCCGCCGCGCCGATTTCCCGGAACCGGACGAAGGCCTTCATTTTGTGCTGGCAGCGGCGGACCGACCTTTCCATCACGCGAAGCTGCGACAGGCCCGGATGGCCCCGGTCGGCCATGACGACCGAGCGGTCCTTCACCTCCCAAAGCAGGGCGTAGAGACGGGCGAAGCGTTCCGGGTCGCTGTGCCAGACGACGCTGTCGGCGAGATCAATGAAGGATTTCGAAACCTTGAACCTGGCTCTGCCGGAAGGAGCGAGGGTCTCCTGGGCAAAAAGATCAGGCGCCGCTTCGCCGTAGCTCCAAAGAATGTTCTCGGGCCGGATGCCCTGCGCCAGGCAGGCGCGCGCGGCCTTGCGCCAGGCTTCGGCCGTACCGATTGCCGGCAGTCGAATGGAAAGCGTCACAACAGGCCCAGTTGCTCCGGCGGTGGCGCGAAGCGCGCGCGCAAGTTCTCGCTGTCGATCAGCGCGCCGGGCGTCCAGTCCGACGTCGCTATGAAAGGCTTCGCTTTCTTCAGGCTTGCGCCCATGTTCCTCAAATCCCGGTAGCTCACCCTGCGATGTCGGCGGGTCGAGAGAATCCGATTCACGGTTTTCACCCCAAAGCCGGGGATGCGCAGAAGCATCTCCCGCTCCGCGACGTTCACGTCGATCGGAAATCGGCCGCGGTGAGCGAGCGCCCAAGCGAGCTTCGGGTCGATGTCGAGATCGAGGTTGCCGTCCACCGTGGCGGCGGTGATTTCGCTGAGGTCGAAGCCGTAGAACCGCAGCAGCCAGTCGGCCTGATAAAGCCGGTGCTCCCTCAGCAGCGGCGGCCTGATGAGCGGCAGCTTCTCCGACGCGTCCGGAATGGGAGAAAAGGCGGAGTAGTAGACTCGCCTGAGCCTGTAGCTCGCATAGAGCCGGGTGGAGGTGCCCAGAATGGTCGCATCGCTGGACCCATCCGCACCGATGATCACCTGGGTAGACTGGCCTGCAGGCGCGAAGCGCTTCCCGCGTCGACCCCTGTGGGAGCGGTCCTTGGCCATTTCCCTGCGCAGCCGCACGTCGGCCATCGTCGCCCGGATCGTCTCGGGGTTCTTCTCGGGCGCGTAGGAGTTGACGCTCCGGTCGGTCGGCAGCTCGACGTTGATCGAGAGGCGATCGGCATGGAGGCCCGCCTCCTCGATCAGCTCCGGGCCGGCGTCGGGGATCGTCTTGAGGTGAATGTATCCGCGAAAGCCCTCGTCTTCCCGCAGGCGTTTGGCGATGCGAACCATATCGGACATGGTCGCATCGGGGGACCTTATGATGCCGGAGGACAGAAACAGCCCCTCGATGTAGTTGCGCCGATAGAACTCGATGGTCAGCCGCACGACTTCGTCTATGGAGAAGCGCGCCCGCGGCACGTTGGACGAAACGCGGTTCACGCAGTAGGCGCAGTCGTAGATGCAGAAGTTCGTCATCAGGATCTTGAGCAGAGAGATGCAGCGTCCGTCCGGCGCGTAGGCATGACAGATGCCCGAGCCTTCGTTCGACCCAAGCCCCTTGCCGTCGCGACTGTCGCGCTTGGCGCCACCTGACGACGCGCAGGAGGCATCGTACTTTGCCGCGTCGCTGAGAATCGCGAGCTTCTGCTTCAAATCGAGCCGCGCCATTTGTTCACTATATGTTCCAAACGGCGCCCAGGCAATGCCCCGCGACCTGCGGTCACGAGGGTGAGAACCGGTCCGGGGCACGTCCCAGCCGGGATCGGATGGTCCGCTTTGCTACGAGCGAGTGCCGGCGTGAAGCTGATCATCGATTACGTCGCCGCTGCCACGCGCGCGCATGGCTGACGACCTAGCGAATGATGGAGATGGGGCGACCGCCACCTCGTCCCGACGTCAGCCAAGGAGCGTGAAGAGCAGGATCCACCCAGCAGCGAAGACGCCCAGCCAATGAAGCACATTGCGGCTGTCCGGAGCGAGCCTCACCCGGGCCTCGGGCGACGCAAGCAAGAGCCACAGGGCATAGAGCGATCCCACGCCCAGCACGCCGGTGCAGGCAAAGATGACATTCAGGATTATCTCCGAGACCGTCAGGCTGCCATAAACGAGCGCGACGAGGGGCACGAACGACAATGCGGTCCAGATCAGGATGGTCACGATGGCGCCGCCCTGCAAGAACGCGGTCAGCAGCACCGTGCGCAGATTTGATGATGCCTTCATGCCAAGACGGACCTGCTGCTCAGCGAGGGACAGGACTGGCCAAGCCCAGCCGCACAATGGCGCGCTTGGCGGCCGTTAGACGTCGTCTTGTCGAGGCCCGCCGTGAAAGCGGGCAAAGACCTTGCGATACTCCGCAAGGGTCACGCGACCATCCTTGTCGAGGTCGAAGTCCTCAAAGGATGCACCGTAGTTGCCGAGACCACCTCCGGCGTATTCATCGGGGGTCATGGCTCCGTCCGCGTCGACGTCGGCCTTCGTGAAGATGTGCTCGGCGATGGCAAGAGGCGTTGCTGGCTTGTCGGCCGAGGCGACCCCGCTCGCTGCCGCTGTGCCCGCCACCAGCGCGACCAAGAAGGCTCCGAGACGATTCATGTTGCTTCTCCATTTGTCCTCGCGACAGCGGTCGTCGCGGTTGTGTCGGCGTCTGTCCTGCGCAGCGGAGGGCCGTCATGGGTCGGGGGATCACCAAGGCTTCTGCGGCTGCAGAATTGAGATGCCAGGTCCGCGAACTTGCGTGCTTTCCGGTTAGACCTTCCGTAGAACGCATTTGTTCTGTCTCTTACGGCCCTCTCTACGTGGCTGAGCGGATATTGGTTTTGCCCTCAACCACAACACCGACTAGATGCGCCACAGTCCGGTGGCTCTCCACGAAGAGGCGACGTCGGCGGTCATCCGGTCAGACCTGAGGGCCGTAGGCCTTGGCAATCGGTGCCATAACCACAGCAGGGGGTTGAGATCCCACGTGTCAGAAAGCTCATCGGGGTTCTAGCGGCTTCGCTCATCGCTCTCTGCGTCTGGCAACTGGAAGCCGCTCGCTCTGGCCTTTCCATTATGCCGCTTCGCGTTGGCGATACGCCGGCAACTGTTTACCGAAATCAGAATGCCCCCGGACCCGCCGTTGTCATTGCCCATGGCTTCGCCGGCTCGCGGCAGCTCATGGAGGCCTTCGCCCTGACCTTCGCGCGCGCCGGCTACACGGCCGTCAGTTTCGACTTCCAGGGTCACGGCAGGAATCCGGTTCCCATGTCCGGGGACGTGACGCGAATCGAAGGCACGACGCAGCGGCTCGTCGCAGAGACGGCCTCGGTGATCGACGCCACTCTGGCGCTCGAGGGCGTGACGGGCCCCGTAGCGCTCGCCGGCCACTCGATGGCATCCGACATCGTCATACGTCAGGCAATCGCGGACCAGCGCGTCGCCGCCGTCGTCGCGGTGTCGATGTATTCGGAGGCTGTGACGGCCGATACGCCCGACCGGCTTCTCATCGTCACCGGCGCCTGGGAAAGGCGCCTTCGCGCGGTCGCGCTCGATACGCTTCGCCTCGTAAGTCCGGACGCGGAGGAAGGCGAGACCGCGGAAAGCCCGACGACCGGCACGCTGCGTCGCGCAGCCGTCGCGCCCAGTGTCGAGCACGTGGGCGTGCTCTATAGCCCAACCTCCCTTCGGGAAGCCCGGAGATGGATCGATGACGCTCTCGGCCGCGAAAGCGCCGGCCCCGTCGCCGCGACGGGCGCCTGGATCGCGCTGCTCCTGGTCGGCATCGTCCTTCTCGCCTGGCCGCTCTCCGGCTTGCTGCCTCAAGGTTCCGACCGACCGGAGACGCCAAGCCGCGCGGCGTTTCTGATGGCAGTCCTGCTGCCTGCGGTCCTCACACCGATCGTTCTCTCTCCGCTCGAAATGCGAGTTCTACCCGTTCTTGTTGCGGATTACCTGGCGCTGCATCTGATGCTTTACGGTGTGATCGCGCTTGCCGTCCTCCATCGTCGCGGCATCGGTTTCGGGCGTCCCGCCCTCCTTCCGAGTGTCGCGCTTTTGGTCTTCGGTCTCGGCGTATTCGGCCTGGCGCTCGACCGCTACGCGGCGAGCTTCGTGCCGCATGCGGGGCGGATCCCAATCATTCTCGCGATGACGCTTGGCGCGGTGCCTTTCATGTTGGCGGACGGCCTGCTGACAGAGGCGGGGCGCGCGCGCCTCTGGCGCCGGATCTTTGCCCGGCTCGCCTTCCTCGCCTCTCTCGGCCTTGCCGTGGCGTTGGATTTCGAAAGGTTGTTTTTCCTTTTGCTCATCCTGCCCGTCATTGTTCTGTTTTTCCTCGTCTTCGGGCTGATGGGCGCCTTCGTAGGCCAGAGAACCGGCAACCCGATGGCCACCGGACTTGCGCTCGGTCTGATTCTGGCTTGGGCGCTCGGCGTGAGCTTTCCGCTCATCACAGCCTGAACGGCCGAGATCTTGATGGCGCCCAGATAGAACCCGCCGAGCCGGCTGCCCCGCAGAGCGCGTCTTCAATCAAGCGTGAATCGGCACAGGGCTCGCCGCGAGATCGCTCGCTGGCGATGAAGACGTCGCCGCGCTACGCATGCCTGAATGCGCTTCGGTTTTGCGCCCCGCATGAGAGGCTGACTGCCGAATCGCAGTCCAAAGAACTCGCTAGTTCCGATATGGATAACACCGCGACCGATCAAGGCTGAGCCCGTAGTGTGTGCCGAGCGCTTCGATCGCGGAGTCATGCGCCGGGTAGGGGTCGGCATTTTCCACGCCGACGACAATGATCCTGAATGCAGGATCATCACGACCGCATGGCGGAAGCATCGCCGTTGCCAAACCACCGCCCTGCGAATCCCTCAGCGTCAGAAAGAGCGGCATCTCGCGCTGAACGTGTGCCTCCAATCCGATATTCTGCTCTATGAATGTCGCCGAGTCAGGTTCGTAACGGGCGACTGCCTTCTCCCTTTCGCGCCGGAAATGCTTCGCGACCGCGTGACCCATCAGCGTCGACTCCTGCTCGGCCTCGGCCTCGGTTTCGAAGCGGAACCAGGTCTTCTTGTCCGGAGCGTCGCAGACAAACTTCATGACGGTGGCCGATCCGAAACTGTCATTGATGCCGCCCTCGCAGCGCCGTCACAACTTCGCAGCCCATCAATGCCACGTGGTTCCTAAGGGGCTTCAGGGGCGGAGAATGGGGCTCAGCAGCCGGGTGATCGGGCTGGTGAAGCGGACGCTGCCTTCGGTCACGGTCAGGCAGATGCAGTCCTCGACCGGGTCGGCCACAGGCCGGTGCTGTGTCGTGGGATCCGCGATGGCGACGTCGCCGCGCGTGTAATGGCCGGATGCGTCGCTGAACCCGCCCGTCAGCACCAGAGTGTATTCCATTCCCCCGTGCCCATGCCGGGGAACCGCCGTCCCCGGCTCTATGCGCATCAGCCGGACCCGAAGGTCAGGGCCGTCCCCGAACACGCTGGCTTCGGCGATGCCGCCCCTTTTTCGCCAATCGAGGCCCTCGAGGGGGCCGGCGATGTAGTCGCGCAGCGGCTGCGGCAGCCTGATGTCGACGTGGCGCCTCGTCGCGACGGCAAGTTGGCCCGAGACATCGAAGGCTGTTGCCGCAGGCGCGTCAAGCTTCTCGAGAACGCGCGCCAGGCTATCGCTCCTGAGGGCGGAAGGCCGCTGACCTTCCAGTTCATCGCCTCCGAGGCTCTCGTAAGCTGCGTGGACGCGCCGGCAATCCGGGCATAGCGCCATGTGCGTCGCGACGAGCAACCCCAAAGGCTCACTCGCGCTCCCTGCCGCGTAGCGCAGCAGCATCTCTTCGGATGGGTGATGGTGCGGCATTACCTCAGTTCTTCCAGGTTGCGGCGGAGTTTCCTCATCGCGAGGCGTATCCGCGATTTCACGGTGCCCAATGGCAGACCCAATTCCTTGGCGATGGCGTCTTGCGTCTTCTCCTCGAAGAAATGGAGCCTCAAGATCGTCGCCTGTTCAGCCGGCACCTGCGCGATCGCTTGCCGGATCAAAGCTCTCCATTC
>JAAUXY010206985.1_pt1 | contig 12299 bp, 7 predicted proteins | sample 7278121 | NCBI WGS metagenome assembly JAAUXY01 (sample SAMN14350117, study PRJNA611818) | marine sediment metagenome | isolation source: surface marine sediment (1.8m) | place: French Polynesia: Moorea | collected 2018-08 | reverse complement strand
CAACGTTGGCAAAGCTGGCTGGAAGCGGCGCGCGACCGAATTCGTGATTGCCCGCAATGCCGGATTTTCGCCAGCGACAGCGATGCCCGCGTACTGGACATCGCCCGGGCCAACGCCGAGCGGGCAGGGGTCGGTGAAATGATCCGATTCGAACATGCGCAGGTTTCGGATTTGAAGTTGCCGGCCAGCGATCGCGAAACCCTGGTAGTTACCAATCCGCCCTGGGGTCAACGCCTGCAGGCCGAGCAGGGTCTTGCCGAGCTGTACCAGGACCTGGGCGACTGCCTGCGGCGGCATCGGCCGGCGCGGCTGGTCGTGATTACGGCCAATCCCGACTTGCTGCATCGCCTCGACCTGCGTCCGCTCGAGCGCAAGCCGGTGAAAAACGGCGCAATGGACTGCGTACTGGCCAGTTTTACGACCGAAACTCGCGACGCGAGCGAGACAGCCGACGCACAGGCCGTGGAATTGCCCACCGAAACGGAGCCGTTGGTCAATCGCCTGCGCAAGAATGCGCGCCACCTCGACCGCTGGGCGCGTCGCAGTGGCATCGATTGTTACCGGATCTACGACGCGGATCTGCCCGAGTTTGCCTTTGCGCTCGATTTTTATCGCAGCGCGCTCGATCCCGACGACGGCTGGTATCACCTGCAGGAGTACCAGGCCCCGGCCAGTATCGACGCGCAACTGGCTGCCCGACGGCTCGAATGGTCGCAGGCTGCCGTGCGCCAGGTTTTTGCGGTCGACGCCGGACACCTGTACGTCAAAACACGTCAGCGCCAGCGCGGCAAGGCCCAGTACCAGCGGCGCGACAGCCAGCGCGAGTGGTTGCCGGTACGCGAGGGTCAGGCGCGCCTGTTGATCAATCTCGGCGACTACCTCGATTCGGGGCTGTTCCTGGACCATCGTCCACTGCGTGCCCGCCTGTTTCGCGAGGCGCGCGGCAAGCGCCTGCTCAACCTTTTCTGTTATACCGGCAGCGTCGGTGTGCAGGCGGGTCTCGGCGGTGCTACCGCCGTGGTCAATGTTGACCTGTCGGCAAACTACCTGCGTTGGGCCGAGGAAAACTTCGCACAAAACGGCCTGGACGACGAGTCGCGCTACCAGTTTTTGCGTGCCGATGTTGGGGAGTTGTTGCACAATCCGGCCAAGTTTGACCTGCAACCGGAGTTCGACCTGATTTTTCTCGATCCACCGTCATTTTCCAATTCGAGCGCGATGGCGCGTGACCTGGATATCCAGCGCGATCATGCCACGCTGGTGGATGGCGCCATGCGGTTGCTGCGCAGCGATGGATTGCTGCTGTTTTCGACCAACAAACGCGGTTTCCGGCTCGCCCCGGAGTTGACCGAACGTTATGCAGTGCAGGATATAACCCGCTCGACAATCGACGAGGACTTTCGCCGACGACCTAACATTCATGGCTGCTGGGAAGTCCGCCATGGCGACTGAGGTGACGGGCGCTACGCGAGAAACAGACGATTTCCGGCGTTTGTTTATCGACGAGGTGCCGCTGATGGACGTTCGCGCACCGGTCGAATTCGACCAGGGCGCTTTCCCACAGGCACACAACCTGCCGCTACTGGACGATCGGCAGCGGGAAGTCATTGGCAAGCGATATAAAGATGCCGGCCAGGACGAGGCGATTCGGCTCGGACTGGAACTTGCGACGCCGGATATTCGGGCGCAGCGCCTGGCGTCCTGGCGCGAGTTCTGCGAGCGCCATCCGGACGGCTACCTCTATTGTTTTCGCGGTGGCCTGCGATCGCGCACGACCCAGCAATGGTTGCGCGAGGCCGGCGTCGACTATCCACTGGTACGCGGCGGCTACAAAGCGATGCGCCGTTTCCTGATCGATGAACTCGAAACCTCGGCCCGCGAGATACCGCTGGTTTGTATCGGCGGCCTGACCGGTTGCGGCAAGACCCGCGTCCTGCGCCGAATCCGCCACCACGTCGATTTCGAGGGGCTGGCCAATCATCGGGGTTCGGCCTTTGGGCGCGATCCGCTCGATCGACAGCCAAGCACCGTCGACTGGGAAAACGCCGTGTCGGTTGAAATGCTCAGGCACCGCGCGCATTTCCCCGGACAGGTACTGTTTGTCGAGGACGAAGGTCGATTGATCGGTCGGGTCAACATGCCGGATAACCTGTACGCGGCCCTGCTGCGGGCGCCACGAGCGATATTGCGCGCCAGCCTGGAGCAGCGGGTGGAACTCATCCGGGAGGACTATGTTCAGTACGCCTGGCCGGCGTATGAACAGGCACACGGAGACCAGGCGCGTGAGCAATTCAGTTGCTATGTGCTCGATAATCTGGCACGAATACGCAAGCGTCTCGGGGGAGAACGCTATTCGCGCGTGCGTTCCCAGTTCGAAGCCGCGCTCGAGCGTTTTTTCGATCTCGGAGAAGCAGACGGATTCAGTGCGGGAATACGCCTGTTGCTCGAAGAGTATTACGATCCAATGTATCGTTACCAGAAATCGATCAAGCAACCCGAGATTGTGTTCGAAGGCAGCGACATCGAGTTGCTGGAATGGGCAAAAACCGTATTACCCGCTGAACTAAGTCAGACAAACAGCGTCTGAAGCGGCACAAAACCTAGAGAAACAACAAATGAAAAAAATAGCCCTCGTGGTGATATTGCTGGCGCTGGTATTGCTGTTCTTCCAGTTCGATCTCGGGCAATACCTGACGCTGGAGTACATCAAGGGTCAGCAGCAGGCGATCGATGAGTACTACCAGGAAAACCGCGCGCTGACGCTGATCGGCTTTTTCCTGGTGTACGTTGCGATCACCGGTGCGTCGCTGCCCGGTGCGGCGGTGTTAACCCTGGCCGCGGGCGGCATATTCGGCCTCGTCACGGGCCTGATCCTGGTATCCTTTGCCAGCACCATCGGCGCCTCGCTGGCGTTCCTGGTTTCACGTTACCTGTTTCGCGACACGGTGCAGTCACGATTCGGCGCCAACCTGAAAGCGATAAACGCCGGTATCGAAAAAGACGGTGCGTTTTACCTGTTTGCACTGCGCCTGGTGCCGGCCTTCCCGTTTTTCGTGATCAACCTGGTCATGGGCCTGACTACCCTGCGCCTGTGGACCTTCTTCTGGGTCAGCCAGGTCGGCATGTTCGCCGGCACCGTGGTTTACGTCAACGCCGGTACCCAGCTCGCGCAAATCGAATCCGCCTCGGGTATTTTCAGCGCCGAGATCATCCTGTCTTTCATCGCGCTGGCGCTATTGCCCTTCGTCGCCAAAAAAGCGCTGTCAGTCATCGCGACGCGCAAGGCGCTCGCCGGCTTTCAAAAACCGTCGGCCTTCGACACCAACCTGGTCGTCATTGGTGCGGGTTCGGCTGGCCTGGTCACCGCTTATATCGCGGCCGCGGTCAAGGCAAAGGTGACGCTGATCGAGAAACACAAAATGGGCGGCGATTGCCTGAACTTCGGCTGCGTACCGTCCAAGGCCATCATTCGCTCGGCCAAGTTCATGTCACATGTCACCCGCAGCAAGGAGTTCGGCATCAAGGAAGCCAGTGCCGACTTCGATTTTGCCGAGGTCATGGAGCGAGTGCAGGAAGTCATCGCAAAAATCGAACCGCATGATTCGGTCGAGCGTTATACCGGTCTCGGCGTCGACGTGGTCCAGGGCGAGGCGCGCATCACGTCGCCGTGGACCGTCGAGGTTAACGGCGAAACCCTGCGTACGCGTAACATCGTGGTCGCGAGCGGTGGTCAGCCGTTCGTGCCGCCGATCGATGGTATCGACCAGGTCGACTATTACACCTCGGACAACCTGTGGGAACTGCGTCGCAAGCCGCAGAAACTGGCGGTGCTGGGCGGCGGGCCGATCGGCTCCGAACTGACCCAGGCCTTCGGTCGGCTCGGTGTCGAGGTTACCCAGGTCGAGATGCTGCCGCGTATCCTGTTGCGCGAAGACCCGGAGATTTCCGACCTGGTACGTACCCAGTTCGAAGCGGAGGGGATTCGGGTACTGACCGGGCATCGGGCCAGGCAGTTCGTCAAACGCGACGGCAAGGATTTCCTGATCGCCGAGCACGATGCCGGCGAAGTCGAAATCGAGTTCGACACGCTAATTGTTGCCGTTGGTCGCCGACCGCGCACCAGCGGCTTCGGTCTCGAGGAACTCGGCGTGCGCCTGAACCAGAACGGCACCATCGAGGTCAACGAGTACCTGCAGACCAGCATCCCGACGATTTATGCCGCCGGCGATGTTGTCGGCCCCTACCAGTTTACCCACGTCGGCGCACACCAGGCCTGGTATACGTCGGTCAATTCACTGTTCGGTATCATCAAGCGTTTCAAGGTCGACTACTCGGTGATTCCATGGGCGACTTTTACCGAACCCGAAATCGCCCGGGTCGGTCTGAATGAAACCGAGGCGAAGGAGCAGGGGATCGAACACGAGGTTACGACTTTCGGCATCGACGACCTCGATCGCGCGATTGCCGACAGCGAGGCGCACGGTTTCGTCAAGGTGCTGACCGCGCCCGGCAAGGACCGCATACTCGGCGTCACCATCGTCGGCGAACACGCCGGTGACCTGATCGCCGAATACGTGCTGGCGATGAAGCATGGTCTTGGACTCAACAAGATCCTCGGCACGATCCACATCTATCCGACACTGGCCGAAGCCAACAAGTACGCTGCCGGTGAATGGAAACGCGCGCATGCGCCGCAGGGCCTGCTCGAGTGGATCGGCCGCTTTCACGCCTGGCGCCGCTCCTAGGCCTTCGCAGGCCGGTCGCCAGGCTCAGTGGTCGGCGAAGACCTTGTTGTACTGTTCGGCGGTGCGAACGAAGGTGGTGCACTTCGACAGCCACTTGAGTTTTTTGGCACCGGCGTAGGTGCAGGTGCTGCGGATTCCGCCGAGCAGATCCTGGATGGTGTCCTCGATTCGGCCACGGTAGGGCACCTGGATTTCACGCCCTTCTGATGAGCGGTACTCCTTCAGTCCGCCGAAGTGTTTCTCGTTGGCCGCGCGCGAACTCATGCCGTAAAAGTTGACGAACTTGCGCTCTTCGATGACGTCTTCCCAGCCATCGCCGTCCGGCCTGACTTCGCCTGAGCGATAAAAACGAGTGATGATTTCCCCGCCGCCCTCGTCGTGGCCGGCCAGCATGCCGCCGAGCATGACGTAATCGGCGCCGGCCGCGAAAGCCTTGGCCAGGTCGCCTGCGCAGGTGCAGCCGCCGTCGGCAATGATGTGTCCGCCGAGACCGTGCGCCGCGTCGGCACACTCGATGACCGCGGACAGCTGCGGGAAACCGACCCCGGTCTGAATCCGGGTCGTGCAGACGCTGCCGGGACCGATGCCGACCTTGACGATATCGGCGCCACTGAGAATCAGTTCCTCGGTCATTTCGCCAGTCACGACGTTGCCGGCGATGATGACGATGCCGGGATAGGCTTCACGCAGGTGTTTGATGAATTCCGAGAATCGCTCGGAGTAACCGTTGGCGACATCGACACAGACGTACTTGAGGCGCCTGCCCGTGCGTTCGTAAACCGATTCGAACTTGGCATAATCCTGCTCGGTGATACCGGTGGAATAGGCCACGTTTTCGCGTCTTGTCGGGTTTTCGCCGGAGAAGAAATCGATCAGCGCTTCGGCCTCGTAGTTTTTCACCAGGCAGGTGAACAAGCCGAGTCCCGCCAGTCGGTCGGCCATCGCGAAAGTGCCCACGCCGTCCATGTTCGAGGCCATGATCGGAATGCCGCGATAGTGAATCTCTCGCTGGCCCTGGTAGTTGCGAAAGCTGTATTCGCGTTCCAGTTCGACATCCTTGCGACTGCCGAGCGTGCTGCGCTTCGGGCGGATCAGAACGTCCTTGTAGTCGAGCTTGATATCGTCTTCGATTCTCATCTGCGTTCGGGATCGATGAAGCTCCGGGACCTTAACATGATTCCGGGAGCGGTTACAGGAAGCCCAATGACTATAGCTCAAATCGACCGACTTGAATGTGCCGTGATGGCTGCGTATTCTCGCGACATGGCGGCCACAGCGAAGCACAGGCAAACCGGGTTGCGGCCGAGAGACGACGGGCAGTGGCCCAGTTAAAAGTGAAAAATAGCGCGCTTTTGATCGACCTCGACGGGGTTGTCTACCAGGCGGGTCAACCCGTCGACGGTGCGGTTGCGAGCATCGACTGGATTCGACAGCGGCAAATCCCGCACCTTTTCGTCACCAATACGACTTCACGCTCACGTGCCGCGCTGCTGCAAAAATTCGAGCGTCTCGGCTTCAGTGCCGAAATCGATGAAATCATGACACCCATCGTTGCTGCCGATGACTGGCTGTTACAGCAGGGTTTGCAAAGTGCCGCGTTATATCTGTCGAACGAAGCGCAGTCCGACTTCAGGTCGGTAGAAGCCGTAACCCTGGAAGGCGATGCGCCGGTTGATGCGGTGGTGATCGGCGATCTCGGCCAGGGCTGGAGTTTCGATTTGCTCAATTCGGCCTTTCGCCGGCTGATGGCCGATCCCGCCCCCGCGCTGCTGGCACTCGGCATGACGCGTTACTGGCGTGGGACGAACGGCCTGCAGCTGGATGTCGCGCCGTTCGTGAAGGCGCTGGAACATGCCACGGGGCGGGAAGCGATTGTCGTCGGCAAACCGGCAGCGGCCTTCTTCGAGGCCGCGCTCGAGCGTCTTGCCTGTACAGCAGAAGAGACGCTGATGATCGGGGACGACATACGCGGGGATGTCGATGCCGCGCAGCAGTGCGGGATTCGCGGTATCCAGGTACGTACCGGCAAGTTTCGAGAAGCGGATCTTGAGGGCGAGATTCATCCCGCCGCGGTTATCGACTCTTTCGCCGACCTGCCGGCCTGGTGGGACGCACAGGTCTAAAGGCGGCTCCGTACCCCGCAGGAATCCGCTAACCCGATTGCGGCAGGCTGCGGCTTCGGTGGTTTAGCGCGTGCGCGGGCAGACGCCGCTGTCGCCGAAAAAGAATTCGATTTCGTTGCGGGCAGTGTCGGGTCCATCGGAACCGTGCACCGCGTTTTCATCAACCGTTTGCGCAAAGTCCGCGCGGATCGTGCCAGGTGCCGCATCGGCCGGGTTGGTGGCGCCCATGACTTCGCGGTTTTTGGCGATGGCGTTCTCGCCCTCGAGAACCTGGACCATGACCGGGCCGGAGGTCATGAATTCGATCAGGTCGTTGTAAAAGGGACGCTCACTGTGGACCGCGTAAAACTCGCCGGCTTTCTCGGCGGACAGGTGCTCCATGCGGGCAGCGATGATGCGCAGTCCGGCCTGTTCGAAGCGGCTGTAGATTTCGCCAATGACGTTTTTGCCGACGGCATCGGGCTTGATGATCGAAAGAGTGCGTTCGATTGCCATGTCAAGGAATCTCCGGGATTAAAAATGCTGCGCATGATATCCGTAACCCGCGCCTCGCGCCAGTGTCTGCGAGCCGCTTGAGACCGGCTGTTGCCGCCCCCAGCTTAGGGTACACTAACGAGACTCACCCTGGGGACCCGAATGAAAACCGACCAGCATTTGCGCCGGCATTTGAAGGACTATCGTCCGCCGCCGTTCCTGATCGATCGCACCGACCTGGTATTCCATCTCGATGCGGCGGGCACCCGGGTGGGCAGCCGGCTGTGGATACGGCGAAATACATCCGAGACGGATGCGCCGCTGGTGCTCGACGGAGTGGAACTCGAATTGCTCGAAGTGCGTCTCGACAAGAGTGTGTTGACCACCGACGAATATCGGCAGGACGAGGAAAGCCTGACGATTTTCCGGGTGCCGGACGAATTCGAGCTCTACACCGAGGTGCGGATCGATGCTGCCGCGAATACCCGCCTCGAAGGCCTCTACCTGTCGAACGGCAATTTTTGCACCCAGTGCGAAGCCGAGGGATTTCGCTACATCACTTTTTATCTCGATCGCCCCGACGTGATGTCCGTGTTCAGCACCGAGATTCACGCCGAGCAGGCGCGTTACCCGGTGTTGTTATCAAATGGTAACCCGGTTGCGAGCGGTGCCGATGGCGATGACCACTGGCAACGCTGGGAAGATCCGTTTCCGAAGCCGAGTTACCTGTTCGCGCTGGTGGCCGGCGATCTCGCCTGCATCGAGGATGGTTTCACGACCCGTTCCGGGCGGGACGTGACCCTGCAGATCTATACCGAACATCACAACCGCGACAAGTGCGATCACGCGATGCAGTCGTTGCAAAAGGCAATGCGCTGGGACGAAGACGTTTACGGCCTCGAATACGATCTCGACCTGTACATGATCGTGGCGATCGATGACTTCAATATGGGCGCGATGGAAAACAAGGGCCTCAACGTGTTCAATACCAAGTACGTTCTGGCCAACGCGCAAACCGCGACCGATGACGATTACCTCGCGATCGAGGGTGTGATCGCACACGAGTATTTTCACAACTGGACCGGTAATCGCGTTACCTGCCGCGACTGGTTTCAACTCAGCCTGAAAGAGGGCCTGACGGTTTTTCGCGACCAGGAATTCAGTGCCGACATGTCATCGCGCGCGATACAGCGGATCAGCGACGTGCGCGTGCTGCGCAATCACCAGTTCGCCGAAGACGCGGGACCGATGGCGCACCCGGTGAGGCCGGCCGCTTACCAGGAAATCAATAACTTTTACACCGCAACGGTCTACAACAAGGGCGCCGAAGTGGTGCGCATGATGCACTGTCTGCTGGGTGCCGAGAATTTTCGCAAGGGCATGGACCTCTACTTCGAGCGTCACGATGGCCAGGCCGTTACCACCGACGATTTTCGACTCGCCATGCAGGATGCATCGGGTATCGACCTCGATCGGTTTCAGCGCTGGTACGAACAGTCCGGCACACCGCGCATCGATATTCGTCGTGAATACGACGCGGCCGAGCGTCGCCTCTGTCTCGTGATAACCCAGCAGGCCGGTACCACGCGCGGCGAGAACAATCGTCCGTTTCAGCTGCCGATGCGACTTGCGTTGTTCGACGCCGAGGGGCGGGCGCTGCCGCTGGATGCCGATGGCGTTACCGAGCAGGTCGTATCGCTGACCGAACACTCGACCCGGCTTGCATTCGACAACATGCCGGCGGGCTGCCTGGTGTCAGCCTTTCGCGGTTTTTCCGCGCCGATCATCCTGGCTACCGATGCCACCGACGCCGAGCTGGCACGCCTGATGATTTGCGACACCGATCCGTTCAATCGCTGGGAAGCCTCGCAGCAGTTCGCCTGCCGGGTCATGCTGGCGATGCTGGAGTCGGCCGATGAGCGCTGGGACGGGATTGCCGAACCGCTAATCGCGGCCTACGGCAATCTGCTCGAACACGATGTCATCGATCCCGCCCTGCTGGCCGAAATGCTGGTGCTGCCGAGTGAAAAATACCTCGCGGAAATGCTCGAGCGGGTTGACGTACACCGGGTTCGCCGCGTGCGAGAGGCGCTGCGCGATGATATTGCACGACAACACGAAGCCCGCCTGCACAGGCTTTACCTCGGCTGTGGCGACGAGCGCGGGTATCGTTTCGAAGCCGAAGCAATCGCCAACCGGCGGCTCAGGAATCGCTGTCTTGCCTACCTGCTGACGCGACGCGACGAACGGTATTTCAGCCTGTGCGAGGCGCAGTACGACAGTGCCGACAACATGACCGACCAGATCGCCTGCCTGCAGTTGATCGTCGATTACCGTCACGGTTTGCGGGATCGAATCGTCAACAGTTTTTATGAGCAGTGGCAGGATACGCCGCTGGTCATCGACAAGTGGTTTGCCGCACTCGGCATGGCGCAGCGCGAGGATGCACTGGAGGCCATCCAGCCCCTGTTCGAACACCCCGCGTACAGCCTCAGTAATCCCAATCGCGCGCGTTCCCTGCTGGGACCGATGATCGCCAACAGCCTCGCATTCCACCGCAGCGACGGCGCGGGCTACCGTTTCGCTGCCGACCGTATCCTGGCGCTCGATGCGATTAATCCCCAGGTGGCGGCGCGCCTGGCCAACCCGTTCGTACACTGGCGCAAGCTGGTGCCGGAACAGGGGCAACAGCTCCGCCAAAAAGTCGAGGGCATGCTCGACGAGGATAATCTGTCGGGCGACCTGAACGAACTGCTGTCCGCCAGTCTCGAATCCTGACCGGGCGATGGCGCCGCGGGCCCAGATTATTCTGCCGGGGCTGTTCGATCTGCCCGCGGGCGAGCTCGACAGCGAATTCCTGCGCAGCGCACTGCCGGGTCTGAACCAGGTGCTGCGCTTCGGGACGGCGCAAACCAATCGGCATTTCACCCTGGATGCGCTGATTGGCGACGCGCTTTACGCGCAACCACCGGTCGGGACGAATTTACCCCTTGCCGGGCTCTGTGTCGAAGATCCGCGGGCCGATGATTCGCATGCGCTGTTACTGGAGGCGGTGCATCTGCATGCCGATCTGAACACGGCACTCTTGCTGCCGATCGCAAAAGATCAAAGAAATCTGCAAGATATAAGCATAATAATCAAAGACTTATCAAAACTATTTAAAGCTGATTGTGATATAAGCGAACTCGCCGACGGTGTCTACTTGATGATCCTCAAAGATTTTCCCGCACCGACGAATTACCCGCATCCGCTGTCGGTGCTGGGCAAGGCGGCCAATCCTTACATCGAACAGTCGCGGGCGAATCTGCCCTGGTACCGCCTGCTCAATGAAATGCAGATGTTCTTGCACCAGCACGACCGCAACGCGGAGCGTGCCCGGGACGGGCTGATGACGATCAACAGCCTGTGGTGCTGGGGTGGCGGCAGCGTCGTATCGGAAGCGCGCTCGGCAACCTGGTTTTGTGACGATGCGTTGCTGGGTCGCCTGCCGCAACAGTTCGGGCTCGAGACGCTGCCGCTGGCAGCGTTTGCCGGGCATACCGACACGAACGACCGGGTCTATATCGATCTCGGCCTGCTCGAGGCGCTCAAGGGGAGGCGCGATCTCGAGCTGAAAGACTGGTTGCTCGAGTTTGATCGAACGATACTGGCGCCGGCTGTCGAGCGCTTGAGGAAACAGGGCGGTTCGCTGACCCTGCGCGCTGCGGGTGGCGATGACTATCGGCTCGCTGCCCGCGACCGGTTTCGATTCTGGCGCGCCGAGCGCTCGCTGTCGGCGCTGCTGTCCCCGGATTGAAGGGTGATACTCAAGTCGTGTTGACTGTGCGAAGATACGCTTTTTTGGACGGAATGACGGCATGAGCAGCATCAGCAAGATACGCTCTTTCGCGACCATCGAGGATGTTATCGAGGATCTGAAGCCGGGTTACCCGGTGTACTGTCTGCGACCCGAGGAAATCAAACGCCAGGCGCGCTATTTTCTCGATACCTTTCCTGGCCGCGTCATGTATGCAGTCAAGTGTAATCCGCACCTGACCGTCCTGAAAGCCCTCTACGACGCCGGAATCCGGCATTTTGATACCGCCTCGCTGGGCGAGATCGCGCTGGTGCGCGAACACTTGCCCCAGGCCGACTGTTATTTCATGCATCCCGTTAAATCGCGCGCGTCGATACTGACCGCGCACGAAGTGTACAAGGTCGACCACTTCGTCATCGATCATGCCAAGGAGCTGGACAAGATTCTCGATCAAACCGGCGGTGGCGACGGTTCGGTGGTGCTGGTACGAATCGTGACCCCGGTCCACGATGCCCAGTACCAGTTATCCGACAAGTTCGGCATCGCTGCCGATGCCGCGCCGGAACTGCTGCGCAAGGTGCATAACGCCAATTTCCAGACCGGCGTTGCATTTCATGTCGGCTCGCAGTGTCGTACACCGCAGGCTTTCGTCGACGGCGTCAACACCGCGCTCGACGTCATCGAGGAAGCCGGCGTACCGGTACATTATCTCGATGTCGGCGGCGGTTTCCCGGCGCTGTACCAGGACGACCAGCCGCCGCCGCTGGCGGCCTATTTCGATGCCATTTACAACGCCTTCGACCAGGCGCGTCTGCGCCGTGATTGTGTGCTGATGTGCGAACCGGGTCGTGCACTGGTGGCGTCGGGCTGCACGCTGCTGACCCAGATCCAGTTGCGCAAGGATAACCAGCTTTATATCAACGACGGCATCTACCAGAGCCTGTCGGAAACTCTGCTGGGCAAGATGAAACTGCCCGGCGCCTCGTCAATCCGACCCGCCAGTTGTCGGACGAATTCCAGGATTTCACGATTTACGGGCCGACCTGCGACAACCTGGACATCCTGCCGGAGCCTTTTCACCTGCCGGTGGACGCGGAAGAGGGCGACTGGATCGAAATCGGACAGACCGGTGCCTACAGCAATTCGGCCGCTACCCGTTTT
>JAAUXY010159716.1_pt1 | contig 12302 bp, 11 predicted proteins | sample 7278121 | NCBI WGS metagenome assembly JAAUXY01 (sample SAMN14350117, study PRJNA611818) | marine sediment metagenome | isolation source: surface marine sediment (1.8m) | place: French Polynesia: Moorea | collected 2018-08 | reverse complement strand
GTACCTACCGCGTCAACATGAACATGATCGGCACCAACGGCCGACCGCAGGTGAAGAACCTCAAGCAAACCCTGCAGGAATGGATCGCGTTTCGCGTGACCACGGTGCGCCGCCGCCTGCAGTGGCGCCTGGACAAGGTCGACGCGCGCCTGCACGTGCTCGAGGGTTTGCTGATCGCGTTCCTGAACCTCGACGAAGTCATCCGCATCGTGCGCGAGGAAGACGATCCGAAGGCGGAGTTGATCAAGACTTTCAAACTCACCGAGATCCAGGCCGAGGAGATTCTCAACACCCGCCTGCGCAACCTGGCGAAACTCGAGGAAATGAAGCTGCGCGCCGAGCAGGAAGAGCTGATTGTCGAGAAGCAAGAACTGGAAACCCTGCTCAAGTCAGAGCGCCGGATCAAGACGCTGATCAAGAAAGAAATCGAGGCCGATGTAGAGACTTACGGCGATGACCGCCGCTCGCCGATCGTTCAGCGCGACGCTGCGCGCGCGCTCGACGAAACCGACCTGGTGCCGTCCGAACCGCTGACCGTGGTGCTGTCGAGCAAGGGCTGGGTGCGCGCGGCCAAGGGTCACGACATCGATCCGCGTACGCTTAATTACAAGGGTGGCGACGGTTACCAGGCGTCGGCGCAGGGCAAGAGCAACCAGAGCGTCGTGTTTCTCGATTCGAACGGGCGCGCTTACGCGCTCAGCGCGCACTCGCTGCCGTCCGCGCGCGGCCAGGGCGAACCGCTCACCGGGCGCTTCAAGCCGGCCAGCGGCGCCGAGTTCAAGTCCTGTGTGATGGGCCGCGACGACGATCAGTTCCTGCTGTCTTCGTCGCACGGCTACGGTTACGTCTGCCGCTTCGCCGACATGCTTACGCGCAACAAGAACGGCAAGGCGCAGCTGAGCCTGCCGAAGGGCGCCGGTGCCATGCCGATCGCGTCGGTGGTCGACTATGAAGCGGACCAGCTGGTTTCGATTACCTCCGATGGCTACGTCGCGCTGCTGGCGGTCTCCGAGGTGCCGCGGCTCGCAAAAGGCAAGGGCAACAAGATCCAGGGGGTGCCGCCGAAGCGCATCAAGGCCGGCGAAGAAGAGATTGCGTATGTCGCCTGTCTGCGCGACCGGCAAAAGCTCGTGATTCACTGCGGCAAGAAATACAAGACCATGAACCTGCGCGAGCTCGAGGAATACCGCATCGAGCGCGGCAAGCGCGGGCGCAAACTGCCGCGCGGCTACCAGAACGTCACCGCCGTCGAAGTCGTCGACTAGCCCCCGATTTCCCCGCCGCGTCGTTGCAGACACACGAGTCCCGGTCAAGCCTCGAGACGCCAGCAGTGGGTTGAAATTGGTGCTGCCGGGCCCAGATTAAACTCCAGTTTCAGCGCTTTCGGACTTGACATGTTAAGCCGTATCGGATTGTTTTTACTCGCCAATTTCGGCGTACTCGCCGTGCTTAGCCTTTCCATGCGGATATTGGGCGTGGATACCTATCTGGCCGAGCAGGGCGGCGCTTTCCAGATGAACGGACTGCTGATCATGGCCGCGGTGATCGGATTTGCCGGTTCCTTCATTTCGCTGGCGATGTCGAAGACGATGGCCAAGCGTTCGATGCGCGTGCAGGTGATCGAGCCGCCTCGCAACGAGGCCGAAACCTGGCTGCTGGCAACCGTGCGCCGCCAGGCCAGCCAGGCCGGCATCGGCATGCCCGAGGTCGGTGTGTTCGACACACCGGTCATGAATGCTTTTGCCACCGGGATGAACCGCAACGACGCGCTGGTAGCCGTGAGTACCGGCCTGATGCGGAACATGACCCGTGACGAGGTCGAGGCCGTGCTCGGTCACGAGGTGGCGCACGTGGCCAACGGCGACATGGTAACCATGAGCCTGTTGCAGGGCGTGTTGAATACCTTCGTAATCTTCTTTTCGCGCGTGATCGGTATGATGGTCGATCGCATCGTGTTTCGCGTCGAACGTGGCATTGGCCCCGGTTATTTTATCGGTTCGATCGTGGCCGAGATGGTGCTCGGCATTGTTGCCGCGATGATTGCCGCCTGGTTTTCTCGCCGGCGTGAATTCCGCGCCGATGCCGGCGGCGCCCGGCTCGCCGGAACCGGTAACATGATCGCCGCGCTCGAGCGTCTGCGTCAGGACAAGAACGATCCGCGCCTGCCGGGCGAGATCGCGAGCCTCGGCATCAGCGGCTCGCTGACCGCATTGCTCGGCACGCACCCGCCGCTGGAGCAGCGCATCGAACGCCTGCGCGAGGCCCAGCGCCTGGCGTAAGCGTCAGGCGTTCGGGTGACGCCCGGCGCGGGAATTCAGTCGCAGCGAAGGGCGTCGCCGTCGATCGTCGGGTCGTCGACGAATCGCCCCGCGACCAGCTCCGCGCATTCGTCGCTGGTCAGCATGCTGTGGGAAAAACCGAAGGTCGCGAGTCGGCTGTGGCCGAAATATTCGCGCTGCGCGACGACGTCTTCGAGCAGCGTCACCGGGTCGTAGGTGCCGTGCAGGAACAGGGTCGGCACGTCGGTGTGCCGCGCCTCGGCCATGGGCGGGTAGCCCGCTTCGATCTGCATGCGATCGCACTCGTCGTCGACTTCGAGCGACAGCCGCATCATTTGCTTGAAGTAGCCGTCCGGCAGGGTCTCGATCTGCCGCGCGATAGCCTCTAGATCAGTGTAAGGCCGGGTGTCGAAGCAGTAGTGGGACTGCATGCTGACGTCGCCGTAAGCGGGATCGAACATGAAATTCAGGGCCGATTCGAGATAGGGACGAATCCGCCAGGTCCGCCGCTTTTCGAGTTCCGTCACGATGCTTGGCAGGTCGCGGTAAATCTCGATACCGTAGATACCTTCGAGCAGCGCCGACAGAAAACGCTCGCCGTTCAGCTGCAGCGTTATGAGACCGGTCTGGTAAGGGTGGTCCAGCTCCAGCGCGATCGGGTCGCGATTCAGCGCTGCGTGCAGTTTCCACAGGCGCGCTTCGAAATCCGGCAGGGGCGCGAGGCAATCTTCGCGGTAACGGCAGTAGTCGAACAGGGCGCGGTAAGGCGCCTGTGCCCGGCGCAGGTAGCTCCGCGCGTCGGTAAGGCTGGCGAAAGTGGCGCTGTCGAGCACCATGGCCTCGACGCTATCCGGATTGTCCTGCGCCACCAGCTGGGCGTAGATGGTAGCGTAAGACACCCCGAGCAGTACCCAGCGATCGATGACGAGCGCGCGACGCAGCAGTTCCACGTCCAGCGCGACCGCGCGGCTGTTGTAGTGACGCAGGTCGACACCCTGACGCAGGTAGTCGTCGATGCAGGCCTCGTAGTCCCGTTCGATGGCGCGCCATTCTTCCCGCATCGTCAGGTTCTGCGCCAGCCGCGGGGTCAGGTTTTGCAGGAAATCCCAGCACACCAGGGCCGGTTGCGCGAGACCCGTGCCGCGCGGATCGATCACGATCAGATCGCGCCGCTGATCGATGGCGATTTGATCGTGGTATTCCCAGATCGTGCGTACCGACTCGGTCGAATCCAGGTACATCGGCCCGCCGGGACCGCCGCCGCCGAGGTGCAGGACCGGCGGCCGGTCCGGCCACAGGCTGAAGCCCGACTCGAAACGCACCACGGGAAAGGTTATCGAGCGACCGTTCGGCTCGGCGTGATTTTCCGGGACGTGCATGCGAAAACACGCGGTGCGCGGCCAGTCCGACTCGATCTCGAACCAGCAGTCGACCGGTTCGAGCCGCGGTATGCCGGCGCTTTCCGAAGCCGCGGCCGGCGGGCTGGCAAATACCAGCAGGCAAACGGCCGGCAGCAGCAGGATTCGGGGGAAGGGTCGTCTCACGGGCCGGGGCAGTGGCGCCTACATCGAGCTGAAATCGTAATTCAGCTCTTTTTGCGGGGCCTGCAGGAAATCGCCCTGGACAAAATCGACGTTCAGTGTCCATAGCACGCTGAGAATCGCGGCGTCGGTAACGCCCGGCGTAATCGTCTCGACCTCGCCGTCGCTGGCGGCATAGGCCAGCTCGCGGATGCTGTCCTGGTTTTCGTTGTTTTGCGCGAGATTGTCCATGTAGACGTCGTTGATGCGCACGTAGCGTGCGTTCAGGTGTTTGACCAGCTGGAACGGGTTGATGCCGGTGCCGAATTCATCGATGGCAAACTTGCAATGCAGCTGTTGCAGCGCTTTGGCCAGTGTCTTGGCGGCTTTTAGATGATTGACGGTATGCGCTTCGTCGACCATGAATACCAGCTGCGCACCGTTGACTCGCGATTTGCTCAAGTTTTCCGAGACCCACATCGCCAGCGACGGGTCCTTCACCGAGTCGCCCGACAGCGGAATGAAGAACTCGATCTTGCGCCCCTGCTTGCTCGTATCGGCAATCTTCTTGATCGCATGCAGGATCTTCCAGCGATCCAGCATCTTGGCTACACCGGTACGCTCGGCGGCGTCGTGGTAATCTGCCTCGACCGCCGACATGCCGTCCTCGGAAGTAATTTCGAGGCTCGATACATAACGTTCGCCGCCCTGTGCCTTGACCCCGACGATCGGTTGGTACAGACCCCTGATGCGATTGTGATTCAGGGCATCCTTGATCAGGTCCGCGGTCAGGCCGTCTTCCTCGGTCTGGGAAATCTCGCCGGCCTTGGGGATATAGGTCTTCGATTGGCCACCGCCGGCCTGCTGCACTTCCTCGCAGGTTTTTTCCGCGCGCGACATCAGCTCGTTTGGATTGTCGGGGGTGTTTTCGTCTATGAACACGACCGCCGCGCTACAGGTGCAGCTAATCGACTGGTCGCCAACCTCGGCGATGTGCTGTTCGACGTTGGCCGGCAGCCTGGCGGCAAAGGTCTCGGCTTCCTGTTTGTCGCCGATCTTGCCGATGCAGGTATAGGCGTAGGCGCCAAAGCGCGCTACCAGGAACTGGTCGCCGGCAGTGTCGTTCAGGATCTTGCCGATATCGGCAACCAGCGTATCGCAGCCGGAAATGCCGACCATATCGCGGATGGACTGAAAGTTGTCGATCGCGACGTACACGATGGCTGACTGGTGCATGCCATTCACCGCCTGCGTGATCGAGGTTTTCAGCTCATCCATGAAATACTGGCGGTTGAAAAGCCCGGTGACAAGATCGTGCTGGTGCAGGTAGTTGATCTGTTCCTCGAGCTCGGAGGTGTCGGCGCTGGAGCGAATCAGTATCTGGGTACAGGGCTCGCCGTCGTAACTCGCGCGTGAAAATTCGAGCGTGGCGGAAATGGTTTCGCCGCTGCTGTGGATCAATTCGAGATCGAGTTCGTTGGTCTCGTTTTCGTTCCTGGAAAGCTCGCGCAGAAAGGTCTTCAGATGTGCCTGCTGCGAGGCATCGACCATGTCGATGATCGGCGTGCCCTCGAGTTCGTCGAAGTCGGTGCAGCCGAACATGTCCAGGTAGACCTCGTTGGCGAAAATATGCATGCCCTCGTGGACGTAGGCCACCGCGTCCTTGGAATGGGTAAGCAGGTTCTGGCAGCGCTTCTCGCTCTCCTGGAAATCCATTTCGAGGCGCATCGCGCGGCGCCAGATATTGATGTTGTAGGATTCGCGCTTGATCACCTGGATCAGGTGCTCGAGGCTGTCGGCCGCAACCACGTCCTGGGCGCCGTCGTCGATGGCGGCCACCAGCACCTCGGTGTCGACTTTTTTCGTCATCGCGATCAGGGCGACATGCCGGCCGCATTCACGGATCAGGTGTTGCGCCTGCGAAAGGGCAAATTCGGGCAGGTCGAGCGAGAACAGCACCAGGTCGAGCGTTTTGTTCTCCAGAATGTCACACATATCTTCGCTGTCCTCGGCGAATTCGGCACGCACGTGCATACCGGTCGCGCGCAGCGAGCTGGTGATTTTTTCGGCCTTGTGATACCCCTCGTCGACGATCAACAGGCGGATCAGTTTTTCTTCTTGCTCCATCGAAACCGCAGGAATTACAACTGGTTGTGACAATCCACCAATAATAGCGGATATGTTCGAAACCGTCCCGGATTCCGGTATGATTGGCGTTTTTTTGCGACCGGGTTCACCATGGCCAGTTACAGCACCAACGAATTTCGCAGCGGGTTGAAAATCATGATCGACGGGGAACCCTGCGCAATCGTCGAAAACGAGTTCGTCAAACCGGGTAAGGGCCAGGCATTCAACCGGGTCAAGATTCGCAATCTCAAGACCGGAAGGGTGCTCGACAAGACCTTCAAGTCGGGCGAAAGCGTAGAGGCCGCCGACGTCATGGATACGGACATGCAGTATCTCTACAGCGACGGCGAATTCTGGCATTTCATGGACCCGGACAGCTACGAACAGCAGGCCGCCGATGCCGCCGCAGTGGGCGATGCGCATCAGTGGCTGAAAGCGCAGGACAGCTGCGAGGTTACGCTGTATAACGGCACGCCGATCAGCGTGACACCGCCGAACTTCGTCGAGCTCGAGATCACCGAAACCGATCCCGGCCTTAAGGGTGACACGGCGCAGGGCGGCACCAAGCCGGCGACGCTGGAAACCGGTGCGGTAGTCAAAGTACCCCTGTTCATCGAAATCGGCGAGGTGGTCAAGGTCGACACTCGCACCGGTGAATACATGTCCCGCGTCAAGAAATAAGCCGTGACCTGGGCGCCGCGCGCCGAGCTGTCGGTACTGCGCGAGAGAGCGCGAGTTTACCGTCAGGTTCGCCATTTTTTTACCCAGCGCGGCTGCCTCGAGGTCGATACCCCGTTGCTGTCGCCGGCAACCAATACCGATATCCACATCGCGTCGCTGACGGCCGACATAGACGGCCGGGATTATTATCTGCAGACCTCCCCCGAATTTGCGATGAAACGCCTGCTGGCTGCCGACTGCGGCTCGATCTTCCAGATCGGGCACGCGTTTCGTGGCGGCGAGCGCGGTCGCCTGCACCACTTCGAGTTCGCGCTGCTGGAGTGGTACCGGGTCGGTTATGACTATCACCAGCTGATGGATGAAATGGAGCTGTTGATCCTGACCCTGAGCCGCAAGTCCTGCCGGTTTTCCCGTAGCAGCTATTTCGACCTGTTTCGTTCGCAGCTCGACATCGACCCCGTTTCGAGCGGACTCGAGACTCTGCGTGACCGTTGCGCCGAGACGGTACCCGGCACGGATGCGAGTGATTACGATTTCGATACCTGTCTCGACCTGTTGCTCGGCGCCGCGATTGCGCCGCGGCTCGAAGGCTACTGGTTCGTCTACGACTATCCAGTGTCGCAGGCAGCGCTCGCGCGCATCAGCGCCGACGATGCGCGCGTGGCCGAGCGTTTCGAATTGTTTTACGACGGTGTGGAGCTGGCTAACGGTTTTTCCGAACTGACCGACGCGGCCGAACAGCGTCGGCGTTTCGAGCGGGACAACGCGATGCGCGTCGCGCGCGGACTGCCGGAGTATCCCGTCGACCAGCGGCTGCTGGCTGCGCTCGAGGCCGGCATGCCCGAATGTGCCGGCGTTGCCCTCGGTCTCGACCGATTGCTGATGGTGTTGCTCGACCTCGACGACATCGACCAGGTTCTCAGCTTCCGCGATTAATCCCGGTCCCGCGGGAACGAATAACTAGCCTTCTGATTTGGGGAAGTGGCCGATGAGCTGGCCCATCTTGACCGCGAGGCCGGCCTTGACATGCGGCAGCCACTCGACCTTACCCGGCGTCAGCAGGATGCAGGTCGAGCCCATGTTGAAGCGTCCCATCTCGCTACCCTTGGCAATTTTCTTGGTGGTGTGGCTGAAGTCGAACTCGTTGATCTTCTTCGCTCCGGGCGGCACGATTTGCCCGGTCCAGACGGTTTCGATCGCGGACACGTTGATCGCACCGACCAGCACCATGACCATCGGGCCGATGTCGGTCTGGAACAGGCAGGCCAGGCGCTCGTTGCGCGCGAAAATGCGCGGGATTTCGGCTACCGTCCATTCTGCCACGCTGAACAGACGGCCGGGAATGTGCAGCATCCGCACCAGCTCGGCATCCAGCGGCATGTGCAGGCGGTGATACTGGTGCGGCGCGAGGTAGACGGTCGCAAATTTGCCGTTGGCGAAAGAGGCCGCCATCTGCTTGTCGCCGCCGAGCAGTTCGAGCACGCTGTACCCGCGGCCCTTGGCCTGCAGCACGGCGCCGGCGCGGATCGGACCGGCCTGCGAAACGGTGCCATCGCAGGGGCAGGCCAGGGTGTTGTCGCCGGGCGCGATCGGCCGGATATTGTCGCGCAGTGGCCGGGTGAAGAACTCGTTGAAGGTCTGGTAGTAACCGGTCTCGGATTCGGCTGCTTCGCTCATGTCGACAGCATAGCGCTCGACGAACCAGTTGATCATCGGTTTGACCTGCGGGCCGCGCAGGCGAGTCGCGAGATAGACCACGCGCGAAACCGCGTGATGCGGCAGCACCTGGAACAGAAACTTCAGGAATTTTTGTTTTCGGGTGAGATCCGCCACGAATTATTTTTTGACCGTCATCTGCAGCTGCTGGCGACTGCCGTCACTGAACTCTAGCACAAGGTCGACGAGGTCACCGGGTTTGGTGGGCTCCAGCGGCATCATCATCATCAGGTGATAGCCGCCGGGTTCGAGCCGGAATTCGCTGCCGGCGGGCAGTTCGATACGCTCGACCGGGTCCATGCGCATCATGCCGTCCTGCTCGTAGGAGCGATGAATCTCGATCCGCTGGAAAGCTTCGCTGCTGGCCCCGGTCAATACTATCGCTGTGTCGCCGCTGTTGTGCAGCCTGAGATAGCCGGCGCGCATCGGTACCGTCGGCGGTAACTGTTTGATCCAGGCGTCGTGGATTTCGATTTCGGCAACGGCAAGGATCGGCCACAGCAGGCAAAGCAGCAACAGGCGTTTCATTTTCGTCTCCGTGAGGGCGATCGGTTCAATGGCGTTCGACGATGCGGGTCATGTCGCGTGCCATTTTCTGTGCGTCCTGCGGTGCACCGAACAGGCCGGCATACTTTGCGTCGGGTGCGATCAGCACGATCGATCCGCTGTGGTCGACGTCGTAGACCGGATTGCCTTCGCTGCGGTTGCGAAATTCGTGCGCAATGCCAAGCGAGCGCGTCAGCACCCGCAAACCATCCATTGCCGCGGTGGCGCCGATGAAGTCGGGATCGAAATAGGTCACGTAGCGCGCCATCAGTTCGGGCGTGTCGCGCTCGGGATCGACCGATACGAAATAGACCTGGATCCGGTCACGCACGTGCGGGTCGTCGATGGTCTTCATCATGTCGGCCAGTGTCTGCAGACTGATCGGGCAGATATCGGGACAGTGGGTATAACCGAAAAACAGCAGGCTCCACTCGTCGGCCAGCCTTGCCGGATCGAGGGTTTCCCCATTGTGGTCGATCAGCGCAAATTCGGGCAGTGCGCGGGCCTGTTCGCCGAACCACAGGCCCGACTCGAGCTCGATCGGGCGCTTGTCCGCGACATACCAGGAGGCGCCGAATCCAACAGCCAGGGCGATCAGCGCTATGAAGACGATACTCGATTTATTCATGAACGTAATGGTGTAAAATCCGCGGCATTATATTTCAACTGTTTGCAAACTCAACGTGACCATTCCCGAACCCCTGCGGGTGCTGTCGTCGATGCGCGACTTCATTCGCTGGGGCAGCAGTGAATTCGCGCGCGCCGAACTGACTTACGGCCACGGATTCGTCAGCGCCTTCGACGAAGCCCGCTACCTGGTCCAGCATGCGCTCGATCTGCCGCCCGACTGGCCCGAGGCCTACCTCGACGCGGTATTGACCGAAGCCGAGCGGGAGCGTGTGCTCGAAGTCCTGCAGCAGCGCATCGATACGCGCCGTCCGGCGGCCTACATCACGCACGAATCCTGGTTTTGCGGGCTGCCGTTCTACGTCGACGAGCGGGTGTTGATTCCGCGTTCGCCGATCGCAGAACTGATCGGCAACTACTTCGAACCCTGGGTCGACAGCAGCCGCGTGCGCCGGGTTCTCGACCTTTGCACCGGCAGCGGCTGTATCGCAATTGCCACCCAGTACGCTTTCCCGGAAGCCGAGGTCTGGGCCTCGGACCTGTCGGGCGACGCGCTGGAAGTAGCCGCGATCAATCGCGAGCGACACGATCTCGTCGATCGCCTGAAGCTGGTAGAGTCCGATTTATTCGACGCGCTGGCGGGGGAAAGGTTCGACGTCATCACCTGTAATCCTCCCTATGTCGATGCCGAGGACATGGCCGCGCGCAGCGAAGAGTTTCGCCATGAGCCTGAACTCGGCCTGGCGGCCGGCGAAGACGGGCTGGCGGTGGTCGACCGAATCCTGTCTGCCGCCGGCGATCACCTCGCCGACGATGGCGTGATCCTAATCGAGGTCGGCAATTCGCAGGCTGCGATGGCGGAAAAACACGCGGACCTGCCGATGACCTGGATCGAGTTCGAGCACGGTGGCGACGGCGTATGCTGTATTCGCGCCGAAGATCTGCGACCAGTCGACCGCCTACGGACCGAGCGCGCATGAGTAATTTACCGGACCGAGTGGATTCGCGCGAAGTCGGCCTCGTTGCCGGGCTCAACCTGTTCCATTTTTTCCTCGGAACCCGTGACCTGCACTACGGTCTGTGGGGTGACGACCTGGAAGTTCGAATCCAGAACCTGCCGCAGGCGCAACAGCGTTATTCCGATTTCTTGCTGGGCCACATCCCGGACGGAGTCGGGCGAGTGCTCGACGTCGGCTGCGGTGCCGGTGGTGTTGCTACCGAGCTGATCGCGCGCGGTTACCAGGTGGAGGGTGTATCCCCAAGCCCGCTGCTGTCTAACGCGGCACGCAACCAGGCAGGCGAGGATTTCGTCATTCACGAGGGACGTTTCGAGGACGTCCGTTTCGCCGCCGACGACAGGTTCGACCTGGTGTTGTTCAGCGAGAGTTTTCAGTATATCGATCTCGACCGTGTGCTCGAACATGCCAAGCAGCGCCTGAATCCGGGTGGCTACGTGCTGATCTGCGATTTCTTCAAGGTCCGCGCACCCGGCCGCTCGGTCATAGGCGGCGGCCATCCGATCGAAAAGTTTCGCGCCGTACTCGAGGCTTCCGGGCTCGAGGTGCTCGAGGATATCGACATAACCGCCGAAACCGCGCCCAATCTCGACATCGTGGCGCAGATGGGGCAGGAACTGTTCCTGCCGACCGCGGAACTGGTGGGGTATGCCTTCGATCGCAACCACCCCTGGCTGTCACGCCTGTTCCGCTGGAAGTACAGGAAGAAGCTGCGCAAGATCCGGCGCAAGTATCTCAGCGGCGAGCGTAACGGCGCCAACTTCGCGCGCCACAAGGTTTACCGCCTGCTGTTGTTGCGCCTGCCGGAGCTCTGACGTGGCCTGGTGGGGAAAAGCCATCGGCGGCGCCTTTGGCATCATGTTCGGCGGACCCTTCGGTGCGCTGATGGGAATCGCCTTCGGCCACCTGGTCGACCGTGGCCTGAGTCAGCTCGACGAAGGTGCGCCGGACCACCACGAACGCGTACAGGCGGCGTTTTTCACCGCGACCTTTTCCGTCATGGGTTACATCGCCAAGGCCGACGGCCGCGTTACCCGCGATGAAATCCGGCTGGCCGAAGCGGTCATGACGCGCCTCGGCCTGAACGCAGAAATGCGCGAATCGGCGAAGAAGCTGTTCAACGAGGGCAAGGCGGCCGATTTCCCGATCGACGAAGTCATGCAGCAGTTCCGCCAGGAAATCGGACGTCGCATCACGCTGATCCAGATGTTCCTCGAAATCCAGCTGCAGGCGGCCTACGCCGACGGCGTCATGCACCCCGCCGAGCGCGAGGCGCTGCACGCGATCTGCCGCCACCTGGGCGTGCCGGCGGGGCTGCTCGAACGGCTTGAGGAAATGCTTCAGGCCGGCTTCGGCAAGAGCGGCCCGGGCCCGGCCGGCGCGGTCGGTTCGCTCGACGACGCCTACCACATACTCGGTGTCGATGCATCGGTCAGCGATGCCGACCTGAAAAAGACTTACCGCCGGCTCATGTCGCAGCATCATCCGGACACGCGGGTGGCCACGGGTCTGCCGGACGAAATGGTGCAGGATGCCACCGAGAAAACCCAGCAGATCAAGGCTGCCTACGACATGATTCGCAAGTCGCGCGGCAGATGAAGAAACTCTACACGCACGAAAACAGGATCATCCTGTTCAATATCAGGAACCTGTTGCGGGAAGCCGGCATCGAGACCCAGTTGCGTAACGAGTTCGCCGGTGGCGGCATTGGCGACCTGCCCGCTTTCGATACCTGGCCGGAGCTGTGGGTCGAGGACGATGCCGAGTTCGAGCGCGCGCGCAGTATCCTG
>JAAUXY010079871.1_pt1 | contig 12304 bp, 15 predicted proteins | sample 7278121 | NCBI WGS metagenome assembly JAAUXY01 (sample SAMN14350117, study PRJNA611818) | marine sediment metagenome | isolation source: surface marine sediment (1.8m) | place: French Polynesia: Moorea | collected 2018-08 | reverse complement strand
AGCCCCCCTTTGGGTTGTCCCTAATTTCATTTGCGCACATTTTACCCCTCGACAAGTTCGTTTAGTTTCTCAAACTACGCTTACCACTCCCGCTACCCGGTGGTTTTGTCATCGAAGCCGAGTTCTAGAAACCATTCGAAGCCATAGAGTGTAGGCCAGGATTCCCGCTTGCGAATAATGGCCTCCATATCGATGGGTTCGGGTTGATTATTGAACTGGAATCGGCCCTGAAGATTGATATTCTGCCAAGCGACGGGCGACACTTTTTTCAGCAGCGCCACACCTTCATGATCACCGATTTGTTCCCGGTAAGCCAACAAATTCGATAAGATCGCCGCGTTGTAATAAATAATGCAGTTGGTCACCAGGCGGCTACATTCACTCCAGAGTTGCTGCTCATGCTCGGTTTTAAAGCGCAGCGTGCCAAAGTTGACATGATGGCTTTCATGGTCATTCGCCCCGATGATCTCGACGTTTACCGGAATATGATTGGCCACCAAGGTGTAGGCAACGATGCCTTTCTTCAGTCCAAAGTACTTGGGCGAATGACGGGCGTTAATGGTGTCGATGCGAGTCTCAAACTTTTGCCCGTCGCTGCTGGAATGGATTGCATCGCCGATATCGAAATGGCGAAAAATAGCCAGTGCGGCGATGGCGTTACTGACGATATCGTTGGCTGCTTTCAGCGTTTCCAGGCGGATGAAATTATCCGAGCTGCGCGCCAGCTGGTGGCAGCGAATATCGGAGACTTCAGCCATGCGACCCATTCCCATATTGGTGGCCCAGGCAATGAGACAGGCGACAATCAGGCGATTGTCGGCGTCTTGTTTTGCGTAGCGGCCGAGCACATGCTCGAAAGCATCCATTAAACCGCACTGCTGGTGAACAAAATGCAGCACGCTGGCGATATCGACCTGCGCCAGTGCATCGAAAAACGGATGGTTCACCGACTCGCCGCTGCGCGGATACGGCAGGCTCCAGCGCGTTTGCCGGCCGCGATTTTTGATCTGGAAGTGCTCATTCTCGCCGCTGGCGATGCGCCGGTTGACTTCGGCAAAGCATGCTTCAAGCTGTTGCGCCAGCTCGGCTAAATGCCCGCGGATCGGCTGCTTGAGCATAGTCAATCCGGTATCGCTCAGCAGCTGGTCTTTATGCTGCATTTGTTCATCGTCCAGCAGATCGTCTTCAAAACTGCGAAAGCGAACGCTGTCACGACAAAAAATATCGCCTGCTTCCAAACCGTTGCGCAGCTGGCGGTAGACCAGAAACTCATAACGATTAGCGATCAGCTGCGGCTCGGCATCCTGGGTGTAGAGATAGCGTTTTACCCCTGATGAGATAAACCGCGCCGGTAAGGCCGGGGTGCGGTATTGACCCAGCGGGCGGTTTTTGCGAAAAGCAGCCTTGAGAAACGCGACCGCTTCCAGCAACGGGGTCTGCGCTGAGATGGCGGCAAATTCGATCATCTGCAGAACCGGCCGCAGGTGGCGCTTAAATTGACCCGCCAGCTGATCGATGTATTCCCATTGGAACGCTGTTTCATCGAAGCTGACTTGCCTGACAATATGATCGGCGATGTATTCCAGCTTGGGGCGCGCCAGAATCGCAAAGGCTCGGGCCTGAACGTGCTCAAAAGGCGTCTCTTCAGCAATCTCATCGTCGGTAAAGAGTTTCAGCACCTGGCCGGCTTTGCCCAGATTTTGATTGTTCTCAATACGCAACTCGTAGACGCGTTCTTTGGCCGTGGCTTTGGCTTCGTCGCTGAAGCGCCTGACGTTGTAAATCAAGCACTGGATCAGATTATCGTGCAGGCGTTGATAGCGATGGAAAGTAAAGCACAACAGATAAAGATAAACCATCCACTCGTTGAGCGCCTTCAACCGATAGACCGAGTAGTAGCCGACCAACGAGGCATAGTATTTGATGCTCTCATTGGATATTTTCAGTGTTGGCAAGAGCGCTTGCGCCAGCCAGTAAAGATGGCCCAAGCGTTCGCCGCGGGCGATTTCGCGTTTGATCTCCGTGGCGCTGAAATCCTTAGGTTCGCGTTTTAGCTGGGTGACTTCATACAGACCTTCGGTATCCACTAATAATTGCTGCAATGCCTCCACATCGAAAGGTTTCAGCTGCGCTTGAACCAGTGCGATTAAGCGTGCCTGCTCACGCGACAGTGCCCGGCTAACCGTATCCTGCAGCGAACTGTAACCCGGCATCTCGACGCGCTGTTGGGCCAGATAGTGCATCAGCTCGCGAAACACATAGACCGGTTTGGCGAAAATCATCGCCGCCTGGCGCTTTGACATCCAGTTGTCGGCGTTCTTTAGCGCCGCAATGGCGATAACCGCAAAGCTCAAGAATCAAGCGTTGTTGCTTAAGCCGGGTGACTTTAGTGATTTCCAGATCAGTCAGCAGGATGTCAGAAAAATACCGTGCCCGGATGAATCTGACATCGTCTTCTACCTTTTCCAAGCTGAAACTGAAAAATAGTTGCCGCGCTTTGACATAACCCAGCTGCAGGATAAAGTAGATACGCGCTTTAATCGAATGCAACTGCTCAAGGGCGGCCATTTCCGTTAACGAGAGTGAGAAGTACTCGATACGCTCCTCTTCGGTGAAATGCGGTCTGGCATAAAGCGCTTCGATTTCGTCTTCGTCCAAGATACGCAGGCGTTTTTCGGTGTTTTTGCTGGCCGTCATTGTCAGCGTACTCTCCGAGTTCGTCTTCCGTATGGGAAGGCGAACTGTAGAAACAAATGTGTGCTCTGACAACACAGGCAAGAATAAATAAAAGGTTTAGTTATCCTAGGCTTAGTGCGTGGATAGACGTATTTGCGCTGAGCATTGAATTGCGAATAAATCTCGTTATCTTTGATAGATTACGAACTCTCAAAAAATAGATCGGGAAATATGGCTTACCAGTATGTCAGGCAACCGTTACGCGCTGAGGAATCCGATCAGCTATATCATGCTTGTGAAACAACCGAAGTAAAACTGGTGGTCTGGACGCTGTTGGATACCGGTCTTAGGGTCTCAGAGCTGTGTGAGCTGACACCTCAGCAAATGTTGTAGCAACAGAAAGCACTGCGTCTTGCCGGCAAAGGCGGGCCCTATGGCAAGAAGTCCAAGCAGCGGGTAGTGCCGATGTCGAAACGCATTCAGGCCCTGCTGGAACATTACTTTGCGATCCATGAACGTTGGTTTGTTGGCCCGCGGCAGGTGCAGAAAATGGTTAAACGCGTGGCTAATCGCGCCCAGATCACGCAAAACGTGACGCCCCATGTGTTGCTGGCGCTCCAGAAAGGGATTTCTCTGGCGGCTGTACAAAAAATCCTGGATCATGATAGGCTCATCACACGATTTATTTGAATCTGACCGATGCCCATATCGTCGAGGAGTACTCAGAGAAATGGTAGAACATCGTGAGGCTTGATGAGTACAGCTTTGGGCTGCAGTCGACCCATTTTGGTCATTAATTTTAACAACGCGTTTGTTTACAACGCTTAATTCGGTGAGGGGAAAAAGACATGGCGGAATACGGTGAGTGGAATCGCAAGGGCGCAACGCTCAGCGACGTAACCGCGAAAAAGGAATATGGAGTGGACCGCGACTTCATTGTCAAGGGCATAAAAGCTGGCAAACTTGAATACCGGGAAGGAGTGATATGGGGAAATCCATATCTCAGGCTCTTGAGAAGTCAGCTTGAGCAGTATATCGCTGAGGAACTCGGCGAGGACCGTTTGTCGACCGGAAGGAATCAGACAGAGCTTCGCAAGATCAAAAGGGAAATGGCTAACTTGAAAAAGAGATTGAATGAACTTCAAACCCGAAGAACGGAGCTTGAAGCACAGATAGGAAAAGAGAAGAGGGAATAGGCGGATTCACTCAACTTTCATTCCGCCACCGGCTCCATGAAAGTGGGCGATCCTTGACTTTACTTGTCGAAAGACGGCTGTTGACCGTAAGCAGCTATTGATCATCTGCTCGGTTGCTTTTAAAACCCCATCATCTGCGAACCACTATTGGCTCAAGATAATTTCTGGAATATGCCTTTTCAAGGGTTCCTGCAAAAAATCCCAGCTTGAGCCACAGGCTACCGTCGCCCTTCAAGTCCTCGAGATAGTGACGCTGTTAGCGCTAGCGGAATCCGATAGGATTCCAGACAAGCTGGAAGGGCTGTATGAGATGATGGCAGCCAAGCCCAAAGAGTTCGTCGGTGGTTTGGAACTTTGCTGGCACCAAGCAGTTCATCAGCCAAAGAGAACAGTTGGCCTCTCACGGTTGGCTCGTTGATCTTCTCACTGCCGTGGAAGGGCAAGACCGCAAGGCAATGCTGGCCGCCATTGAGACGGCGCGCTTTACTTTCCATGCGGCCAAGAAAACGAAATAGAAAAGTTTCGCTAGGGTGAAAGGCGAAATTTGGCTTGGGCGTTCTCAATCCGACGTGGGGTGCTGACATAAATACGTATGAGCGTAAGGGGCAGAGTTGCAAAATAAGACACTTGCGACGGGTATCCCGCTGCAAGTTTTAAGTCGTAAACGTTAGGCTTGGGATCGCATATTCTTAAATCACTCCAATAGTATTGTGGGTGGCTACACCTAGAGAACTCGCTAAAAGCGCCTGCAAGCGATCGGCGGCACTAAAACTGAACGTAGATGAAGCCACAGTCTTCTCTATGAGTTATCGTCATAATCATCAATATCACCGATACGGCGCCTGAAAACCCCCAGCGCGGCATGCGGGTCATCGCCTACGAGGGTTGTTTCCCGCAGAATCCAGTGCACGGTGAGGAGTCCGCCGATCACCACCAGCATCTTCCTGATTCCTCCGGGGAGAATTCCCTCAACGGGTCCTCCGCTCAACAATGTAAAGTTAATCACCTGTAAGGGACTTGGAATCAAATAATATCCCCATCTTATGGGTCTTTTTGCCCGTCGTCAGCGTTGCGGCTTTGGTTACCTAGTCCCAGCTACGCGCCCTTCGCCGCGCCTTGAAGACGAACAAAAATCCGGCGTCATAGGGGGAAATTATTTATTTCCAAGTCCCTAATTTGATCGGTCTCTCCTCAGCTAGCACGATACGGCGTTATAAATCGGTTCGAAATGCTCATTTACTCCCATATAAACTGTGCTATCTCATTGATTTATATCTGGTCTCGCACTCACCTGAGGGGTTTTAAAACAGATTCTTAATGTTCGAATCGCTTTAAGCTTCGGCATCCCCCCTCATCAACGCTGCCAACTTCTGCATCAGCGGCACAGTTGCGTTATCCGTAAAACGCCGCCCTTCCTCGATATATCCCCAGACGGTGGTCTCATGTCGCCAGCCCCCTGGCGTTGGATGGCCTCGAAATCCTCCTGCACGCGGGCCGCCGCCGTGGCCAGTCCGCGGCGAAAGCTGTGACTGCTGAGCTCGGTGGCAAACTCAAAACCACAGGCCTCACCCATAGATTTGAGCACGGCTTTGATGGCGCCGGGATTGAGCGCCCTCGATTGAACTTGATCCCAGCGGTTAATCGGTCGAAACACCGGACCGCGGTTAATCGCCGCAGCCTGGAGCCAGGTTTTCAAGGAACGCACTGGGCACACCGCTCCAGTGCCGTAGGGTAGGGCGCGGCTGATGCCTTCGCCATGAGGGTCTGTTTCTGAGCGGGGCAGCACAATATTCACCCCTTCAGGTTCCCAGTGCAGATGGTCGTGTTCGATAGCCACCAGTTCGCTGCGGTGAAACGCCCTAAAAAAACCCACCTGAATGAGGGCGAGGTCGCGTGTGCGCTTTTTCGTTTCCGGCTGTTGCCCAAGATAAGCCAGAATCATGGCCACATGTTCCAGGCGTAATGGGTGGGCTTTGCGTTTAGGCTGCTTATGCGTGCGCCGAATCCCTCCCAGCGTTTTACGCACCGCTGGGTCTTCCCGCCGGATCGGCAAGGCCTTGAGAGCGGCGCCACTGGCTTAACGCCGTTAGACCCACGGCCAGAGTGCGCGGATTCAGGGTCTCGGCATAGGCTAGCAGATAGCCGATCAGTGTCTCGCGCGTCGTGGGCAGCCGTCTGCCCCAGCGCTCGAAATGGCGAATCGCGGCGCGGTATGCCCGCCGAGTATTCTCGGCTGTGGCTGTCTGGAGATACTCACGCTGACGGGTATACAGAGCTGTGGAGGGGATGTCTTGGGTCTCGGTCAGCGGGCCTTCGTTACGTAATTCTTTGGTTTGGGACGATGCGTCTTGGGGCTCACTCATTGCAGTCTCCATCGTCAGTGATCGGAGGAACCGGGAAATTGTACCGAAATTATGGCGTCGTTTGCGCCGAACTCTGATATAACCGATGATAATACATTTTATCGTTGGTTATAAAATCATAGTTTAATTATTTTTAATTAAAAAATATTATGTTATATTACATATTACGTAATACAATTTTAAATATAGGATTGAGTATGGCCCGTTCCGGCGTCACTTATCTTGATGTGGCTAAAGCGGCCGAGGCTATTCGCAGCCTCGGTCAAAACCCCACCGTCGACCGCGTGCTGGCGCATCTGGGCACCGGCAGTAAAAGTACCTTGGCTCCATTGCTTAAGCAGTGGAAGTCCAGTCAGGAACAGACTGCAGAACCCTCTGGACTGCCGGCGGAGGTAATCGAAGCAGTGAAAGCCTTACATGAACGCTTGCAGCACAATGCTGAGCACACCGTCGAGCAAGCTAAACAAACCTTTCAATCGCATTCTGCAGAGTTAAAGCATCAGCTCGCCGAGGCCGAATCCCGCCTCGAGACATTGCACGGGCAACACCGAGGACTTGAAAAGCGGGCTCGAAAGCTGGAGGATGAAAACGCCACCCTAAAGGCCGAATACGAAGTGGTACGCATCCGTGCCGCCAAGCTCGAAATCGAGCGCTCCGCAGCCCAAACGCGGCTGAGCGAGACCCAGTGCCGCCTACAGGATCAAAAGCAGGAAATCCACCAGGTCCGTGAACATTTCGAGCACTACCAATACCAAATGGCCGAAGAGCTTCGGCACGAACGCGATCGAGGCCAGACCACGCAACAGCGGTTAGAACACCAACTTAATGAGCTCACGCAACATCTGCATCGCGAACTGAAACGTATCGATGCCCTGGAGGCGGCCAATCACGACGTCGAATCCATCGCCGAGCGGCTGCGCCAGGACCTTGATCAGGCTCGACAAGACCAGCACGCCCTCGAGCTTGAGGCCGTAAAGCAAGATGAGGCGATCAATACCCTGAAGGCGAATAAGAAGACGCTTGAAAAGCGCCTGGGCGCGCTTGAAGCAGAGTGCGAAACTTTAACTCAGTCTAATCGAGCACTGGAAATGTCCAATCAACACCTCGAACAACGCACCGCGCAGCTCGTGCAGCAGCTGTCAGATACCGCCGATCGGCTTACCCAGGCCACGCAAGAAAACCGGCAGCTGCTGCAAGAAAAAGCCGATTTGCAGGGTCAGGTTAAGCAGCTCCAACACCGGGGTAGCCAACTGATCAATGCTCGATCACGCACAAGCTAAATAACCCACGAAAGCTAACTTAAGCTGGGGTGGTCGGTGAAATCGATAACGGGGTTTTTTGCAGAAACCCTCGAAAAGGTATGTTCCAGATAGTGTCAGGTTAAGGTTCGTCGAATCTTAACTGCGACAGCTGTTGAATAATGGCCTCCATATCGATGGGTTCGGGTCGATTATTGAACTGGAACCGGTCCTGAAGATTGATATTCTGCCAAGCGGCGGGCGACACCTTTTTCAGTAGCGCCACGCCTTCATGATCACCGATTTGTTCCCGGTAAGCCAACAAATTCGATAAGATCGCCGCGTTGTAATAGATAATGCAGTTGGTCACCAGGCGGCTACAGTCACCCCAGAGTTGCTGCTCGTGTTCGGTTTTAAAGCGCAGCGTGCCAAAGTTGGCACGAGAAACGGCCCGCGGTCTCCACCGCAAGGTAGTGGGAAGGCCAGCTCACTTTAAGGTGTACAAAATGGGGTTATTACGGTTTTCATCAGACCATCACAAGCATAAACCCATATTAGACCGGTTGTTGATCGTCTTGTGTACTGCCGTGCTTTTAGCCGGTAGTTCTCAATGGGTTGGTTCCTTAGATTGTAAATGCGGAACCTGCCACGACGGTGGACACAAGTCGTCGCATTGGGTTCCAAGGCGCCGGTGTCGAGATCTCCAATAACACGTTACGAGATGATATCAACATCCGCATCGAGAGACTGGAAGAGCAGGATTTGCCACCACTATTGCCTGGTATGATCAACGTTACGGCCGAAGGCGGAGGTTATCGCTTTCTGCCAGCAGGCAAAAGTTTCGATAAATCGGTCCGAGTTTATCTTCTCCTTGACAAGAGCTTGTTCGATGAGGAGGGAAACTTATTATCGGCAGCGCACACTTATTATTGGGACGAAAAGCATACTCAATGGCTTTCGCTTACCAGGGTCCATGTTGATCACGAAAAATCCTTACTGGTCAGTGAGACAAAGCACTTTACGACGATGATCAACGCGGTTCTGACCGCACCTCGAATCAGGATGCGCTCGGGCCTATGTGGTATTATATGACATTCGTAGGGTAACCGCATGCGCCACAGCCCCTATATGCAGCACCAGTGATAGCCAAGCCTGTACAGGCATGGATGGCCAGCGGCCCACCACTGAGAGGCAGTTGCCATCTCACTGTTGCCTCCCTTTGCTCGAGACATCGGGACTAGGTCTGGTCCGGTTTCGGCAACAATCGGACGACCGCTTGACAGCATCACATCGCAAAGCACTATTAACAGCCCCGTCAACAAGCGGGGTTTCTTTAGGGGATCGAAAAATGTCGCGAGGATGTACTGCGCGGATCAACGAGTTCGAGATGTACTACGAGATTCATGGCGAAGGTGAACCACTTTTCCTACTTCACGGAATGAATGGCTCTGGGGCTAATTGGGATCTCGTGTTCTCCAAGACCATAGATGGATTCCAAACCATCATCCCCGACCTGCGGGGACATGGTCGCTCGAACAACCCGGCACGCCACTTCTCGATTCGACAGTGCGCGAGAGACGTACTCGCCCTCGCTGACGAGCTGCAAGTCCCTAGTTTCAAAGCAATTGGGCTTAGTCTCGGCGGAAACACCATGTTGCATGTTGCATCAATGGCCAGGCAGCGCGTCGAAGCCATGACGATTGTCAGCGCTACTCCGTATTTCCCCGACCAGGCCCGCAATGTAATAGATCAGTTAATCTGCCAAGAACCAGGAAAGGAGGAACTCGCACGGCTAAGAGCGACACACGTCCGGGGCGACGAGCAGATCGCGGAGTTGAGACGGTACGCTGTCGACATGCGCGATAGTCATGACGATATGAACTTCACGCCTCCCAAGCTAGGGACCATAGAGGCGCGAACGCTCATTGTTCACGGAGAAAAGGACCCTCTCTATCCTTTGGAAATGCCATTGGTTCTCTATCGGGCTATACCGAATTCAAGCTTGTGGATACTGCCAGACGCAGGCCACGGCCCAGTGTTCCTGGATAATGCGCCACTGTTTACCGCGAAATCAATCGAGTTTCTACGTAAGTAGTCCATGGGTCGAGTGACGCCATGGGCCGAATCCCGCCTTTCGACACCCTGTAGCCAGTTGAATTGGCCTGCCAGACCAGAAGCGGCCGAGCGTATGCTCAAAGACGTCCACGAACTGGCACTTTTTCTTAATCTCGATGTGCTCGCTCTCGCCAGCACGATTATGGTTATTAGCCAATAATACAAATTTGCACCCCTTACCCCTACAGCTTATTTTTAAAGTGTTATGCAACAAGTGAGTTAACCCCTTTTGTTTACCCCTTAATCAAACTGTCCATCGAGTGCCCTTTTCGCTTACTGATGCGAAAGATAGAGGCCGCTCTTGTTGGCAGAGCGTGCGCCCACTCCGAGGTCCTGTCACCCAATACCAGCAAGCAGGGCGTCAGTGCCAGCGTCAGCAAGGTAGCAAAGGAAAGACCACCCGCAATGGCACTTGCGAGTTGTGTCCACCACTGGGTAGAGGGAGCACCGAAGTTGATAGCCCGATTGATCAGGTCAATGTTCATGGCCAGCACCATAGGCATCAGGCCAAGTATTGTCGTAAATGCGGTAAGGAACACCGGGCGTAGACGAAGCCGACCGGTCTCCAATGCCGCGTCGATCGCATCCATCCCATTTCGGCGCATCCGGTTATAGGTGTCGATCAAGACAATATTGTTGTTCACCACGATACCGGCCAGGGCAATGATGCCCAACCCGACCATCACCACGCCAAAGGGTTGCCCGGTAAGGAGCAGTCCGAGCAACACCCCGGCAGTTGAGAAGACGATGGCTGAGAGTACAATAACGGACTGATAGAGGGAGTTGAACCCTCGCCGGCGGTACTCTTCATCTCCTTGAGCCCTTCAACAGACTGCAGTTCTCGCTCCATGGGCCTTACCAGCAAGCGCTCGGCGTCCTCGGGTGAGATACCATCGTGGGTCATGGAGACATAGATTATAGGCACCGCAATATCAGGCTCGGATTCTTTCGGGATGCTGCTGTAGGCTAATGCTCCAGCCCCAAGGATGAACAATAGGCTCAGCAGTATTGTGCGGCGGCGAGAGAAGGCAAGATCGATAACGGTGTTCATTGTTCCCCCTTTCAGGATGCCGGCACCGGGATCACCGACTCCCCATCGGTCACGAATCCCTGACCCTGGGTGATTAAACGTACCTGCTCGGGCAGACCCGATACCCAGACGCCATCGGCCTCTGTGCGTACCAGATCGATCGGGAAAAAACGGACCACACCCTCGTCATTGACGCTTTTCACTCCGACCTCCCCGGTATCATCCAGCGAAAAAAAGGCCGGCGAAAGAAAATGGGCAACTTCGCTATTGACGGCGATTCGCAGCTCAGCACTTGTTCCTGCATTTAATCGTCCTTCCGGATTCGGAACCTCGGCCTCTACACGAAAGCTGTGGGTTTCGGTATCACCCAACCTCGAGATATAGATTAGGCGCCCCTCGGCTTCACGACCGTCGAGCAATCGCACCTTGATGCCTTGTCCTAGACGCAGCTTGCTGGCACTTTGCTGCGAGACGCGCCCTACCGCCTTCAGAATAGACTCATCTACCAGAAGGGCTACCCGCTCTCCCTTCTCCACATGGCTACCTAGCTCCACATAGCGATCCTCAAGCACACCGCCAAAGGGCGCCTTGATCTGAGTGTAATCCAGTTCGAGCCTAGCCCTTTTCAGATCGGCATTAGCCGCTGCCAGCGCCGCCTCGGCGGATTTCAGGCGATTCTCTGCCTGTAATCCCCGTTTCGTGAGCTGTCGGGCACCCGCTACTTCAAGTTTCTGATTGTTCACTTCAGCCTCTGCACGCTTTAACTGCGTTGCTCGATCCTCTTCTGCCAACCGGATCAGCAAGGTACCGCCAGCCACTGTTTCGCCCCTGCCGACGGAAAGACCAATGACCGCAGATGCCGTTTGAGCCCTGACCTCCACCTGACGTAATGGCTCCAGCTCACCCTGAAGCAAGATCTCGCGGGTGATCTTCTCCGATGTAACATCGAGCACACTGACTTTCATTTTCTGAGGGGTTTTGCGTAGCTCCTGCCCAAGCACCTGAACCTCAGGCACGCTAGTGGCAATACCGCTAAGCATCCAGACCACAACTGCCAACAACAGTCCCAGTGAAAGATAGCTAGAATTTTTCATGTCAACCTCTTCATGACCTTCGGTCAATACGTGACCAGTAGTCATAATACAAGAAAAAAAGGTAAAACAAGGGGTCGAGTCCTGCATAGAATTGTTTGGTGTTTGTCATAATTACTGGCATTATTAGCTGTTCATTACCAATTTCATTGGAATAGATATAACACCGTTTCTTTCCTCTGGCTCTGATTGAATTACAAACCCTAACTTTTTATACACGGGTAAAGCGTATTTAGAAGAATTGACGGTAAATATGCCTGGATTTCCATTGGATAGACATGCCCTCACTGCAACTTGCCATAATTTCTTCGCGAGCCCTTGATGCTGATACTCCTCAGCGACAAACAGGTGATACAAGTGACTATTATCTCTGACACCGACTACACCACCTACTTGATCACCAATTTCGGCAACATGATATCTAAATCCTGACTGAATGCATTCTTTGATTACACCTGGCTTCATTGAATCCAACAATGTTCTTGCTCCGTCTATCGTGAACTCGTGAGCCATATATTTTTCCGATAACGCATAAACCAACTTGCTGATACTTGCTGCGTCGTCGAGTGTTGCATCTCTAATATTCAAATTATCT
>JAAUXY010170055.1_pt1 | contig 12305 bp, 19 predicted proteins | sample 7278121 | NCBI WGS metagenome assembly JAAUXY01 (sample SAMN14350117, study PRJNA611818) | marine sediment metagenome | isolation source: surface marine sediment (1.8m) | place: French Polynesia: Moorea | collected 2018-08 | reverse complement strand
GTTGGATATATCAATGGTTTTATTTTTTTCGATTTAAGATTGAAACTATAGGTGCTATCACAAGACCAACGCCTATTCCTATGAGAATAGATGCAACGAACAACAGGCCTGATGTTCTAAGGAATATGAATCCAACACCGACACCTATAAGGGTTGTTCCACCAATGATCCACGTGCTCTTATCGACTTTTTTATTCATTTTAATTTGCTCCTTTTACCCATTCTAACACTTCGGACTTTGAACTCAGAATGCCTGCCGACCCAGCTGTTAAAGCAAAGGAGGGAACAATTGAACCTATGACTCCAGGATTTTCTTCATCGTAGTGCCGTCGATGTTTCCGCCGCTGAGAATGATGCCGACGTTACCCCGGGATTGAATTGCGCCGCTTAGTGTCGCAGCGACACCCAATGCGCCCGAGGGCTCAACCACTATCTTCATGCGGTAAAATAAAAATTGGACCGCTTCGATAATGGCTTCTTCTGTTGCTGTCTTCATATCGTCGACATATTTTAAAACGAGAGGGAAGGTCACTTTTTCTCCCAGAGATGGGGTGCGGGTTCCATCGGCAATGGTGGGCGGGTTATGGACCGTATGAAGTGTACCGCTGTGGAAGGATCGGGCAGCATCGTCGGCCAGCTCCGGTTCGATACCGATCACGCGACATGCAGGCGCCAGATTTTTAGCGACAACGGCTGAGCCACTCAACAAACCGCCGCCACCGCACGGCACCAGCAACATATCCAGTGACGGGACCTGTTCAAAAAATTCGAGGGCGGCTGTTCCCTGGCCGGCGACGATGTCAACGTGGTCATAGGGCGGTATTAATGTATATCCATGTTTGTTTGCGAGGTTTGCAGAAATCTTTTCACGGGTGTTTTCTCCAGGGTCGTATTCCACGATACGTGCCCCATATGCTTCGGTGGCAGCGCGTTTGGTTGCGGGGGCATCATCTGGCATGACGATGGTTGTTTGAATGCCCAGGAGCCGACCAACCAGGGCGATGGCCTGGGCATGATTTCCGGAGGAATGGGTAATCACGCCCCGTTTGCGTTCAACTTCACTAAGATGAGACATAGCGTTATAGGCACCTCTAAACTTGAATGCGCCCACCCGCTGTAAATTCTCACATTTGAGATAGGCCCGGGCGCCAATTCTCTGATCAAGGGTTTGCGAGGTCATCACAGGTGTAATATGGGCTTGCCCGCGGAGTCGATCGCTTGCGGCTTGAACCAATTCAAACACGTTTTCTTTAACTTTTGTCTTCATTCAGCAGCCGATATGGTGCGCGTTGTGTGTTTTGAAGGGTGATGCAGATTTGCAAAATCGGGGAACTATAGCAATTTTATGAATGATTTACCAGTGGGATGGAGGCAATACCTTCCACGGGTAGCTGTCTTTGGCAACCTCTGCCCAAAAAAGGTTGCCCGAATTGCGCCACGGATCAAGCACGATGCCTTTACCAAAAGGCTGTCCTCTGGCGGTAATCACAACGCAGTTGTGTTCGCGCAATTCACTGCCGCGATAGGCAACGCCCCAATGAAGCTGGAAGCTTTTTAAGTTTAACGCTTGAAGCCGTTTCATGAGGTCTTCCGTCCAGTGGTAGCATAATCCACGCTCCTTCATGCCTAAAACGACCAGCAGATTGTGGGTCACCGCCGGACGAACCAGTTGGTATTCTTCAGCCAGAACCGCTGATTCACGAACGGCTGTTTCTGCTACGAGCAGCGCCTCTGTTTTGTCGACCGTCTCATTTAAGGTATACAACGCCTGTTCGAGCTGTTTGACTTTGTCGCGGTAAATCTGGGCGTCACCGGGGCTGCCAGATGTCGTTGCGTTAAATGATCCGTTGCCGGGATAATAAACGTTGGCTTTCACACACCCAAACAGAACGACGAGCAAACAGTACGCTGTTATATATCTAATTCCGGATTTCATATGCGACCCAATTTAATCTTAATTATATGATGCCTTTTATATATGAATACCTAAGTTTGCAAGTTGCTTTGATATAATGGCCTCCCATCCACGGTTGGCTTTTGGATTTGCCGGGCTTGGATGGGTAATTACACCTATTTTTACCTTATTGTCTCTCAATGCAATCCGGGCCCGTTTTTCGGCAAACTTGCCGACACCGATCACATACTTCGGTTTGAGGTGTTGAATCGTTCGTCGCAGGGCCCGATCACATGCCCCCTCCAGCGGCTTGCGTTCCGCAGCGCGGATATGGTCCGGGGTGCGATTTCGACCACTGTCTTCAATGAAAAGCAAGGGGCAATAATTGGCAACAAAGAAGCGGCTGAAAAATCGATCGGGGGATCGAAACGTTTTTTGAGCCCACCCCCATAAGCGCTTGCCGCTGACTTCCCTTTTAGTGCATTTAAACCCCAGCACCGGCCGTTTGGGATGTACTTTCGCCGGGGTTTTAACAGGTGCTTTGATTTTCATCCAGTCTTTAACTGCGTTGATTTCGCCGAAAGGAATTCCGGTCTGTGCCATGCCCCAGGGCCCCGGATTCATCCCTAATAATACAACTTCTTTGGGTGTGAGTGCATATTTGGCGAAATACTGTCGATAGGGTTCACCTGCGTATTCAAGCGGGTTGTAAACATGACTGACGGGCGGACCGAATCTCAATGGACGCAGGTCATCAATTAAATCATCGACGATAGTTTCCAGACACTCCATTTCAGCATTTATACGGCGCACCGCACCTGTCCCTGTTTTTCAAAATAGCGTTGATGGTAATCCTCCGCCGGCCAGAATGTTGAAGCTGGAACAATATCCGTCACGATGTTTTTTTGTAAAGGGCTGATTTTTGGAGTCGATTCTTAGATGCCAGGGCTGCGCTTTCCTGCTGTGAATTATGAAAGAAAATGACGGAGCGGTATTGGGAACCCATGTCCAACCCCTGCCGATTTGAAGACGTGGGATCATGGATATCCCAGAATACAGTCAACAGTTCATCATAGGTCACAACCGCAGGGTCATATGCCAGCTGCACAACTTCGGCATGCCCGGTGCTGTCAGAACAGACTTCCTCATATGTCGGCTCTTCCTTGGTGCCGCCCATATATCCAACTGCTGTGGACTTAACGCCTTTTATTTTGCAGAAGGCCGCTTCGACCCCCCAGAAGCAGCCGGCGCCAAATGTTGCGGTGTTCATTTTTTAAGGTCTCCGAATAACTGCCCACATATTTCAGTCTTAAATTCCTGTATAAATCGAATCCCGTTGCTGCAATCGGTTGCAGAAAGTCTGAAATAATTGGCTTTTGTATTGTGAAATTAAATGCATTATTTGTTATTGACTGGAAATGAATTAGCAATAAAGTAGGCAGTTTTGATTGAATAGTCAAATTTCATTGAACTGTCTGATTTATAATTGGGGGTTATGATTTTATGAATAATAGGTGCTGGAATCAAGAAGGTAAGGTGGGTTAGATGTTATTTTTACGCTTTTCGCGACAGCCTTCATCGCTTAAACAGTAAGACGGCTGATTGTCCGATCCACAAAAGAAGGATCCTTCCATGCGTTCAAGCAGGCCCTGGGTGACCAGCTCTTCAAGATCTTTTCGTTTTCCTAAATGATTACCCGGATAATAGACCCCCCTTTTCATTTTAACCAAAATCTCTGGCTTCATCTGCTTCCTCTTGAATTGTCTGGTTGGACGTTATTGCACGCGGCAATCATTTTTTATTTCAATTGTCAATTGAGAGCTGTTTTTTCATACACACCGCTGTCTCCGGGCATAAACTGTTAAATTCGGTTGTTTTCTGAATAGCAGGCGGAGCCGACTTGCGGTCGATTTTTCGATATCCCTGTTTTGCAAAAAAACGTTCAGCGGTGAGTGTCAGCAGATAAAGGGTATCGACCCTTTGGGATTTGGCATATTTCTCTATTTCTTTAACCAGTTGTCTTGCCAGACCTTTGTTGCGCTGGGGCTCAATTACCGCCAGTGACCGCAGCAATGCATGATTATGCTTCAGTTCAAGACCCACCACCCCGGTTAACGTTGAATTGGGTCCATCTTTTAGGACCAAAAAATGCTGTAGGTGGGATGGCGTAATGTCCTGATGATGAAGACCGCCGGCTGTTAGGACCTCCTTTATTTTTTTTTCATCCGCTACCGATGCAAACGAAATTTTCATTTAAAGATGTTCACCCGTATTGAATCTGACTTGGTCAAAGCTATTCTGAACGAGCAGGGCGTATCTGATATACATAAATGGGATCGTTATGCAGGCTGTTTTGCAAACGCAAGATCTTGCTGGGCATAAATTCAGGCAGCGGAAAATTGCTGGATACGACGATCGCGCCCGGTTTCAGTCCGGATTTAAACTTGGCCGCCAATTTTCTCATTACGTCCGGATAAAGATAACAAAAAACCACATCTGCCCCCGACAGATCTGCTTCCCAGAAATTTTGACGTTTAATTTTAACGTTGCTGCACCCGAAAGAAAAAAATCGGGCTTTTAGGTAGGCAAGCGGGTTGATTTCATAGCCGATGGTTTGAACCCCATACCGCCTCCGCGCTTCCCGAAGCACGCGTCCGTCGCCGCAACCCAGGTCGACCAGCCTCTGGTGCGCTTTCATCGGCACTGCATCTATAAATGCGGCGATTTTCTTACGAGAAGTTGAAACATAAAGTGCACCCTGGGTAATCGGCAATACCAGGGTGATGCTCAGGACATATATGATTTTCAGGCCAAACAGACCGCCAGCCAAAATAAGAAATATCCAGATCCACGTGGCCATTTGTTTCTCTTGCGATGTCTAGGATAGAAAAATTCGACAACAATCGTATCTCAATCATATCCGTGCCAGCGTGTCAAGCCCTTATCTTGTCGATAATTTCGGCTTAGCCCCTGATTATCAACGATTTACGAAGGTCGACATTTTAAAATTGGCTGAATTTTCAATTATTTTTGATCGACAATTTTAAGTGCCGCTAAAATTTTTCAGTATCTTTAAAAAAGTCACTGATGAATATTATTTTTCCGTCCTGCAGCTCCATCAGAGTAACCCCCTCATTCTCGTATGGCAGGTCGCGTTTGTTTTTTCCCTGATTGGTCCAGTGAATAGCCGCCTGATTGCCGTCAACAATGATGCGTTGAATTTCGAATCTTAATTGGGGGTATTGACGAAATAAAATGTTCAAAAATTTTAAAATGCGGGCGGTACCGATCAACGGCTGGGTTTTGGGAAAATAAAACGCTGCATCAGCGCCCAGGAGATATTGAATTTTATCTAAATTGCGTTTGTTAAAAACCTCAAAAAATTCCCGGATAAGCGCTTCGGCTGACATATGAATCCTCCAGTGGGTTGTGGGGAAGGTTGAGCCCGTTACCCGTTAGCCCGAAAATATTGATAATCCTTCTTTCTCTTTTCACGGGCCTGATCCGTTTTACAGGGACCTTCGGCCGGCTGAACCGGCAAGCGGCAAACCTGATTTGGTGTTTTGCCAGTTTTTGATTTTAAAGGTATGCGTGATCTTGAAAATCGTATTACACACGCACTGCCAGCGACTTAACCGGCTCTGGTACCATTGGGAACGGGCCTTTCCGGAACCGCCAGAACCGGCATTATATTGTCAGCATAACCGATATCAAATAGCATGCCCTCGGATACTTCACCCATCATTTCTCTGGGTTCAAGGTTGACAACAAATAAAGCCTGCAGACCGATAACCTCATTAAGCTGCGTCCGTTCTGTTTTAATGCCGGCCAAAATATAGCGCCGGTGATCGCCAAAATTGACCCTCAATTTTACTAATTTATCCGCATTTTTGATGTTCAGAATTTCTTCGATTGTTCCCACCCGAATGTCAATCGTGCTAAACTCTTTAAAGGTAATTGTCGGTTTGACGGGGGCGATATCTATTTTCTGCATTTTTTATCCCTTTATAAAATTAAATGGTTTTAGGTTCTATCCATCAATTAAAGGTTTCAGTGTTCAGGTGTCAGGTGTCAGGGCCCTGGGTGCCAAAAAGAAACCCGAAATCTGACACCTGAACACTGCTCTCAAAGAACTATGCTAATGAGTGCGGCCACTCCGAAAGCCAGAATGACAAAACCCGAAATTTTATTGATCCATGCCAGTTTGTGATTATTGATTTTGCTACGAAAAATACTCGTGGCACCGCTTAAAATCAACCACCAGGAACCGGAGCCCAGAAAAACGCCGATGACCATCAGCCCGGCGGATGTATACACAATGGACTCACTGACCAATCCCAGGCCGGCGAATACGCCGGCAAAAAATAAAATCGTCATTGGATTGGTGAGGGTTAGAAAAAAGGTGGTGCCATATGCAGAAAGAATAGTGCGATTTCCCAAAGAGAGCTCCGGGTCCTGCGGTTTTGATAAAAATGCCTTAATTCCAAGATAGCATAAAAAAAGCCCACCGATCAGGCGAAACCAGAAGGACTGCTCCACCAGGAAATTAGATATAAAAGTTAAACCAAATGCGGCAATAAAACCGTATATCGCGTCAGCGGTGGCTGCACCCAAACCGGTAACCATCCCTTGAATATTGCCTTCAGACAGCGTTCGCTGAATACAAAGTATACCGATGGGCCCCACCGGTGCCGCGATGGAAAAACCGATGATAAAGCCTTTGATGAATAATTCTGTTTCCACTATTTGCTCCCTGCGTTCACGACCGACAGACTCGGTTTTTCGTTCACCATCAGCTGAAAAACATCCGGCCGGGCATAATGTCCGACCACGTCAAAATCAAATTTGCTACGGGCAATCTCACCAAGATCAAGCGTTGCCGACAGGATGCCTTCCCGGTCATACAGCGGACCGGCCAATACGTTGCCCAATGGAGAAATAATCGCACTGCCACCCCGGCACATCACTTCCGGCTGCTCATCAAGTTCCTTCAGTTCTTTCAAATTATCCGGATACATTTCTTTGGTCATATATTGATTACAGCCCAGTACAAAGCAACGCCCTTCGCAGGCAATATGACGCAATGTTGCCTGCCAGGTATCGCGTGCGTCTGCGGTGGGAGCTAAATACAATTCGACACCTTTGCTATACATCGCCATTCTGGCCAGGGGCATATAATTTTCCCAGCAGATCAGCCCGCCAATTTTGCCAAATTCGGTTTCAACAACCGTTAGGGTGCTGCCATCACCTTCGCCCCAGATCAGACGTTCCGCCGCGGTCGGCTTAAGCTTCTGATGTTTACCCAGGAGCCGGCCGTCAGGGCCGAAGTAAAGCAGCGTGCAATACAACGTGCCCGTGCCGCGCAGGGTATCACGTTCGATGACACCGATGGCTAAATAAACATTTGCTTCTCTGGCGGCTTCACCCAGTACGGCTGTTGCCGGACCCGGAACTTCGACGCTGTTTTCCCAATAGGCCTGCCAGACCTTTCTTCCGGCCGGATGACGACTCCCCACGACTGTTCCGAAGGTTAAACCGCGCGGATATGCCGGAACAAACGCTTCAGGAAATAAAATAAGTCTGGCTCCTTCCTGAGAGGCTGTCCTGATTAAGTCACATGTTTTTTCAATGGTGGCATCGAGATTAAACAATACCGGTGCAGCCTGCACCACAGCCACTTCTATTATTTTGCTGTTTTCGACCATGCCTCCTCACTTTTTTGACAAACCAGATGGTGATGGGCAAAAAGCCCATGAATTAATCTTTCATAGAAAAGCGGCTCAAAACCGTATTTTTTGAATGCGGATTGAACGTCCGTGAAACAATACAGACTGTGGTTCTTAAACAGCGGTTGGAAAAGCTTTGTGATCAATTTTGGAAAGACAAGATCAAACCACATAAAATACCCTCCCGGTCTTAAGACCCGGGTGACTTCCTGAACAGTAGCTTCCCAATCCGAGAGGTGATGAAAAACGTTCTGAGATATAACCAGGTCAAAATCGGCATCTCGGAACGTGAGTCGGTTGGCATCTTCAACCCCGAAATGCAGGTGCTCAGATTCGGGCTGGACTTTGCGGGCAATTTCAATCTGCTTTCTATCATAATCGGTGCCGTGCACATTCATTCCATAGACTGCAGCCAGGTCAGCTGCCACATAGCCGGCACCGCAACCGATCTCCAATACATCCCGAATAGACTTCGTGGGGAGCTCCTGGAGGCGGAGATGGACCCTGGCGACATTGCGCGTTGCCTTTTTGCGGCGATTCACAAGCCATTTTTCCAGTCGCGTCATTTCCACCGGTATCGGACCTTTCCAATCTCAAAGCATTACTACCTGACTGAACCATGCAGCTTTTTGAAATCAAAATACGCGGGCTTTTTCCGGCCGCTGTTGGTAATCAAACCGACTGTATTGAGGTCCGCATCAAATTCAGCCAGGCCCACATCATGAAGCAATGCCCAGGCAATGACCGATACATTAATGTGATCCAACAGTTCCGGCAACTGTTGAATAAATGCCTGTTGTTCAATCTCATTTCCACTGCCCCGGGTCGGCCAGCCGACCTCCATGAAAAGGACTTCATCTTGGCTTTTAATGTGGCGATACATCCAGCGATAATAATCATGCGGCAATTCTTCCGGAGATTCATGAAACGGTGAGGGGTAGGTCGTTAACCCCACCACATCCAGCCGGGGTCTGAACACTTCAATAACTTTGGTGTGTTCAGTGATCTTTTGGGGCTCCTTGGCATCTATAATGCGCATCCACTCCCATTGGAACGAAACAAACACCTTTGTTGCGGGGGATATGTGTTTAACAACTTCATATGCTTCCTTATACAGGCTGGCGAAATGCAAAAATTCCGGCAGTCTTTGCATGGCCAGGAAATTAATTTCGGTCGCCAGGCACAGATAGGGCGGCTGCAAGCGTGCCAGCTTTCTGACCGTCTTTTTAAAAGCCTTTCGGATGAGCGGATTGGCAAATGAAATTGCTGAACCCGCTTTACGGCGAATATCCGGTGGGATATCCAGTTCTTTGCGGCCCTGATCCAATGTGGTCGGGCTGAGGCCCAGAATCGGTGTAAGCCCGGCCTTTTTTGATTTGTCAAGCATCAGCTGAACGATACGCATATTCAATTCATGCCACTGATAAATAAATACCGCATGTTCGGAGATTTTTGCGGCAATTTGAAATGCATTGTCAACATCCAGGGCCGAATGTGACGGAAAATTTCTTGGGGTGATGGCCACACCCAAAGCAGCTTTAATTTTAAGGTTCTCCGTTTGTTGCGGTTCGGCTTCTTGGGCACAAACACATATTGGGAATAAGACCAGAATCATTAATGCGATCAATAATTGTCTCAAATAGCGGATCATCTGGTTTGCCCTTTCAATAAGTCCGGTCTGAGAGTCCTATGTTTTAAATTACGCGATTTCTTTGGAGACAACACCCAAATCTTGCCTAACCGACCAGCCGATCTTTTCCCAGAACCGGATGCCTTCAATATTGTTGTTAAAAATAAATAAATGGCATTTTTGAATCCCGATCCGCTGCAGTGCGGTAACACATCGTTGAACCAACGTGCGGCCGATTCCCTGATTTCGATGGGTGGGATGAACGGCCAGATGGTGCAGATAGCCGCGTCGGCCGTCGTGTCCGCACAAAACAGCACCGACAATCTCCTTCTGGTATTTGGCGACAAAACTCATTCCCGGGTTTCGTTTCAAATAGGCCTCCATACTGTCTTTGGAATCCGCGCTGCTGAGGCCGATACCATTACTGCTTTTCCAGAGCGAGATGACATCCTGGTAATCCCTTATTTTAAATTCATCGTACGCTACCCGCATATGTTTGCACCTGGAAGATTTATTGACTCGACCTGCGAAGATAAAGATGTCGTATCGCCGCAATCTTATAAAAAACACCCATTGTCCAAGCAGGTATTTCTACGCTGCTGGAATGTGAGTTGTGGTCACCTCGGCTAACAGCCGCCCTGCTTCGCCGGTCACCCGGGTGCGAACAACCTTTACGCGTTTGCCGTTGCGCACAAATCGCGCCTCTGCTCGAATTTCCCCTTGGCGTTGATTTCCGAGCAGCTGGGTGTTCAAATTTATAGCCAGGGGAAAACCTTTTCCATCCGGGCCGATTTCGACACTCGCGAGCGCCAATACCGTGGCCGTGACATCTGCCAGCCACAGCATGGCGCCGGCATGAACGGTGCCAAACGGGTTGAGAATTCCTTCTTTAACCGGCATGGTGCTGATCACACAATCGTCACTGCGATCTTTGATAAAAAATTCGATCTCCCCGGTCTTTTTGTTTTCTGCTATCTTTTCATGGATGTTTTTCATGTATAAGCATCTCGATTCGAAATCTAACGTGTATAAATATCAATTACATGACCCTTGGAGGTTTGGCACAGGCCGAAACCGCCACCTTTAAAGCCCATCACTTTATCGGATAGCCTGAATCTGCATTTCATATAATTTCCCCGGTCGCCGAATAAAAAAGCTTCTGTATTTCCGCGAAGTTCGTCAACAGCAGGAAAATCTATGTCCGATGGAGCACCCGGAGGCATGGCCACGGGCTCCTTGATCAGTTTGCCAATAAAAAGTTCTCCATCCGGCATTTGGATCTGAAGTCCGGCTGAACCTAATTTTTCATCTTCGTATGTCAGCTGAATGCGTTTACCGCTGTATCTGTCGACACCCTTCATCGAGCCCGAACATGCCATCGATAAAAAGACCGTCGTTATTAGTATGATAAACAGGACCGGCTTTCTCATTTTTTTGTCCTTTCTGAGGGGGGTCTTGACTTACTTACAGGCCATTGAAAGCGCTGCAGATGTTGATGAGCTCTTTTTTAAATAATTGCATAAACGAATTATGGATCAAGGATTAATGCCTTCAACTTCCAAACGGTTCATTTTTATACGGATCTGTCCTGCGGTGTCCATCGGAAACCTTTTAACATAAGATTCCACGACTTCGTCGATAAACGCGCTTCTTGCTTGCGTTGGAATTCTTTGCGTATACGGCAACCATGTTGTTCGGATCCATCCGGCAAAATGCGCTCTGTCAGGATGCACCATATCTTTCGGTATTAACTCGAGTCTGATTTGCTTTAAGCCGGCCTGTTGAATCCAGCGCCTGTATTCATCGATTCCGTAAAACCCATAGGGGAACACAAAATCGTGAAAATGCGCTTTCCAGGGGGTCAAAGCAATAAGCCTGTCCAGCACGTCAATTAGATCCCTGGCGTTTCCTTTGCCGCCCATTTGAAAAAGAAAAACACCTGGCCTTTTCAAGCTTTTTTTTACACCTTTCAGCACCGACAGCTGGTCTTTGACCCAATGCAGCGAAGCATTTGAAAAAACAACATCAAATTTATCGCTAAAATGCAGATGGGCGGCATCCATCACGTAAAAGTTCAAATTGGGATACATGGAGACAGGGTAGCGTTGTTTTGCGCTTTCTATCATTGACTCAGAGCTATCGATACCAACCACCAAACCATCTGGAATTTTTCTGGCCAGCAGGGCGCTTACGGCGCCACTCCCACAACCGATGTCCAGCAGTGATTCCTTGCCACTAAATTTAAGTTTCTCAATGAGTTCTGAAGCCCACTGGTACTGAACAGATGAATGTTTGGTATAATCCCGAGAATCCCAATTATATGAATCCGGTGACATCTTCAAATATTCATAAAATTTTATCAGGTTCTAACGGTTTGCTGAAGGCTTAAAATATGTATTCTGCTTATAGAGCAAATATTCCCGCCACACAAGAGCACATATTATTAAAAACATTTACAACGCGACGGTTACATGGGTCAGAAGATATTCGTATCCGCCAAGTCTGCTTCTATGAGGATAAATTCTCGATTGTCAAATCCACAGGGCGAATTGCGAGCCGTATTGTATTGCTAAAGCGAAAGTTTAAAAGATATGGCATCATTGAAATACGATAAGAGATCTATAAAAGCTTATTCCGAACCGCCACGGCCAATGACAGAGATGATCAAGTTGTCAGAATGCATTCATTCTATACTGACAGCGATGGGAGTCCGAATAAACTTCGGGTGTCATCTTAATAAGGAGTTTAAATAAATAGTTATCTTTATTTATTAAAATGTAGAAAAAAATACAAAGTGGAGACAAGATATCCGCCCATTGAAACTAAAAAAGGCAGCGTCCCAACTACGCTGCCTTCGTTATTTTTTCTGCGACCCATGAATCCAGGGCCGGTTCAGTGGCAATTAATCCAGATACAATGTTTGCTGGCCCGGAGCGGAGCCTTCTTTACGATAGCGCTTGACTTTTTGCTCGCTTTGTTTTCTTTTGCGGCGCTCCCTGACGATAATAATTAACATAACGACAATGACACCGATTTCCGATATCAAAAAAAGGCT
>JAAUXY010090753.1_pt1 | contig 12317 bp, 11 predicted proteins | sample 7278121 | NCBI WGS metagenome assembly JAAUXY01 (sample SAMN14350117, study PRJNA611818) | marine sediment metagenome | isolation source: surface marine sediment (1.8m) | place: French Polynesia: Moorea | collected 2018-08 | reverse complement strand
CGGTTTCTCGTGAGAGCAGTGCGATGAGCTGTTCCTTGCGCCGTGTCGCATACCCCCGCGTATCCAACATCATGTATTCTGCGTCCGGTACGATAGCCCACGGATTGCGCAAGCCCGCTGTATCCACTTCGATAATCTCGTTGCGCTCAAAATCCAGCAGGTGCGCATAGTTGATCCAGGCAATAAGCGTCGCGCCTTCAGGGACAAGGCCCTGCAGGGTCCTGACGCGATCCTCGGCAACACCTTCGAGCACGTATTGGTTGTAGTCCCGGTAGTACTGGTTGCAAGCGAGGTTACTGAACGACAGGCTCGACCCGCAGGAGGTGTACTGCTTGATGAAAGTAAACTGCGTGGGAAGCCACTGCACTATCAGGAGCAACGGAACAATAATACACAGCGCTCGATGGGCCAGGGGGTTGGCTGGAAGGCTACCGTCCCCTTCAACCCGGTTTGAGGCAAGCATAAGACACGCGACTGGTACGAGGCCGATCAAAAAGGGTGCTGAGTACCTCAATGTTGTGTCAAATGTGTGAAGCTCTTTGCCGATGAACGCAACTGAATAAACCAACACCAGTGCCGCTGCGGTGATTGCTGCAAATGCGCTCCAGTGTTCAGGTTCAGAAAAGCGCTTTTCGCGGACAACGCTGGATACCACTAGCACTGCAGCTCCCGCGAGTGACAGAGCGTAAAAAATTGGCGCGCCCCCGTAGAAGCTCGTTTTGTACTCGAGTAGCCGCAGGAGATTCTGCCAATTCGCGGACACCGCTAAACCCATTCCGTCAGCCCCGTCTGCTGAGGCCGCGAGAAACACAGTTTCAAGTGCCCAGGGAAGCAGGACGGCCAACCCCAGTAGTGTCGCTATCGCGCTCCACCGAGTTACCGGTACCGCCGGGTAATACCTCGTCAGGGAAATGACGACGAATGGGAAATGGAAAATGGGAAAGAACGCATAGGGTGTTTTGAGAGCAATCAGGGTTGCATAAAAGGCTCCGAAGCCAATTGCGTACGGCAAGGTGAGACTGCCAGGTGCCTGAGACAGCATTCGCTGGTGCAGAATCACCACCCCGATCGCATAGCACACAAATGAGTAAACCGAGGAGATATTCACATACTGTGGGTGTATGACCGCCAGCAGTAACGCGGAGAGCACACCAGCCAGCATAAGCCTGTTTTCGCGGCCAAATTCGAGCAGGAGAAACGCTGCTAGCAGCTTGCAGAAAACGGCGTCGAAGGTGTTGATTGCCGCAATGCCATTAAACCCGATAAATATCGCCTGCGCTGCCGCCTGGCCACCCAGGGTTTCCTTGCCCACGGTAGAGAGCGGGCTTCCGTAAAAACTCCCGGTCGCCAGCATTTTCACCGGCTGAATAAAGTACTTCTGGTAGTCGTCGTGGAAGTTGTACGCTTCCGGGAAGGTCGCTGTGACGGCGCACAACAACCAGACCACAGCCAGAACAGCCACAAGGATAAGCAAATCCCTGGATGGGGAGATGCTGAACTGATTATTGCGAAATGAAACGCTGCCCAGCTTGATGGCGTTGTACAAGCCAAAAGCCAGTGGCACTGCGAGCACGCCTATGTACGCTATCCGGAAGAAGTTCAGGATACCCGTTACAAACAGGAGTGCAGTGAGGCCCACCAGGATGCGCATCGAATGCAGGCGATCCTTCACGATCGCCGATCCTATTCCCCAACATGCCGCCGAAAACAGCAGCAGGTAAAGAAGCAAGATTACATGCTTGATGATTATCATTAATATCGCCGGATTCTAGGGGAACTAACTGGACTGGGCGCGAGTTCGATTTTAGTGTGTGCTTCGTTCGGGCTGTTTTGGAGCCCAATGCGTGGGAAGGTGCTTTCATCCGAAATTCGGTCGTGCATCTTACCAGAGTCGGGAAGATGTGTATCGACGAATATACGCAAGCCAGTACCGTCCATAGTGTGCTTACTGGAGATTAAAGAGCATCAAGACGAGCCTCTTCTACAGACGATTTGACCGATATTCCGGCGGCCACCAGAAGGTGCTCGATTACTATAGTCATTTCGAAGCCAGTCCTGGCTGGACGCCACGGATATTCTGGGCGGAGGGGTCTTTGCCCATGGCAGAAAGCGTTTGGGCGGGCCGTGAGGCTGCGGGCGTCACCAAATACCAGCCCGCTGCGGCTGACCTGGTATTCCTGGCCGGCATGGACTGGTCTGCCTATCTGCCCCTGCGCCCTGATCCGGAACCCGCGGTGATCAATCTGATCCAACACGTTCGCCACGCTGACCCCGCTTCAAAGCGCGTCTACCCCTTCCTCAGCGAGAGGGCCATTCGAATCTGCGTCAGCCCGGAGGTGGAGGAGGCCATCCTGGCCACGGGGCGGGTCAATGGCCCGACGCTGACCATCGCCAATGGCGTTGATGTGGACGCGCTGCTGGCGTGTCAGCAAGCGCAGCGCGTTCATGATGTGTACGTCCTGGCGCGCAAGGCGCCGGAGTTAGGCCGTCAGGTGACGCAGCGCCTTGCATCAGAGGGGCTGTCTGTTTGCCTGCACACAGAGTTTACCGAGCGCGAGTCGATTCTCGAGGCCATGGCCTGCGCTCGCGTGAGCGTGCTCCTGCCCCATGCCACCGAGGGTTTTTACCTGCCCGCACTCGAGGCCATGGCGCTCAGTGACCTGGTGGTGGTGCCGGACTGCGTGGGCAATCGATCATTCTGCGCCGACCAAAGAAATTGCCTGATGCCAGGTCGATCGGCTGATGAGCTTGCCGCGGCCACCCTGGAAGCGCTCGCGCTGGTACAGGGCGGGCGCGGTGAAGACTTCCGAAAAAGGGCGCTGCGAACGCTGGATGGGCACCGCCTCGAGAGAGAGCGGGCAGAGTTCCACAGCCTGCTGGATAACCTGGATACGCTGTGGTGACGAGCACCGACTGGATCTTTACCGGAATTCCCCGGGCGGGCACGTCGGTCAGTACGCGTCTACTGGGTAGCTTGCCGAATACAGTAGCGCTTAACGAGCCGCTGCAAATGTCTGACCTGGAGGGCTGCGACGACGAGGCGGGAGTTGTACTCCGGATTCGCGAGCGCTTTGCGTCGATTCGAGAGCAAGTTGAAACGCGCGGCACGGCCCCCGCGGTTAATGTCGCAGGACTACAGGGTGACGCTCGAGTCGAGTCGCCCACGGCTGTAGGCACACTCAGGCAGCAGCAAGGCCAGGTGTCGGATGTTGCCGTCTCCGCACAGCCCGGTTTTCGGCTGCTGATCAAGCAGAATGCGCTGTTTACCGCAGTCCTGCACAGGCTTGCGGAGGAGTTCGAGTGCCTGGCCCTGATCCGCAATCCCCTGGAAGTGCTGGCCTCCTGGCAGACGGTAGACCTGCCGGTGAACCGGGGTCGGCTGCCGGTCGGCGAGCGTTACGCCCCGGGACTGGCGGCGGCTCTCGATGCGGAAGCCTCCGCTGTGCCGCGCCAGCTTCTCATCCTGGACTGGTTCTACGCTCGCTACCGGGACCATTTACCCCCGGAGCGCATAGTGCGTTTCGAGGATGTTGCATCCGCTGGAGCCGCTGCATTTTCCACGATTTTTGGCGACACGCAGGCGACAGCTGAGCCCCTGGCATCCAGGCCGCTGGCGCAGCGATATCCGGGCGTTGACCTGGGGGCACTCATGCAAGCGCTGCAATCCGGCCCGGGCGCCTGGCGAGACTTCTACACGGAAGCGGATTGTGAACACGCCCGCAGCTGAGCAGCTTGCGCGCGTCGGCGTGGTGATAGCCACCTGGGAGGATGCGGACCATACCCTGGCCTGCCTGGACTCGCTGCTGGGCCTTGCAGGCGCTGGGGAATCTTTCACGCTGCAGACAGTCGTGTGTGACGATGCCTCATCAGAAGCCGCCTTTGACGCACTCCGCACGGGAATCGAAGCCAGGGCGGGCGATGTAGAACTGGTCCGCACGCCTGAGCGAACCGGCTACGCCGCCTGTATAAACCTGGGCTACGGCGTGCTGCGAGCCAACGAGCCCGACTATGTCTGGGTGCTCAACAACGATGTTCGGCTCGATCGAGGGGCATTGCTGGCGCTACTGGCGGCTGCGCGCAATGAACCGGCTGTGCAGATATGGGGAAGCTCTGTTGTCGCGGGGACCCGGGGCCTGAACCTCGAGTGCGCCGGTGGCTGCCGTTATTCTGCGTTGACGACCCGAAATACCCCTTTGCATGCCGGTCAACCGCTCACCATGCTGGAGAAACTCGAACCTGAACCCCTGGACTATGTCTACGGTGCGGCGATGTTCTTCCCGGCGGATGTTTTCGAGTCCCTGGGCGGGCTCTGTGAGGACTATTTCCTTTACTTCGAGGAACAGGATTGCGTGAAGCGCCTGCCCCTGCCTGCGCGCCTGGGCTGGTGTCGGCACAGCCTCGTCTATCATGCCGGTGGCGCCAGCACGGGCGGCGGTGAGCAGGCACGCAGCCGTATGCAGCAGTATTACGAGAACCTCAGTACCCTGCGGTTTACCCGCAGGTACTACCCTCACCTGTTGCCGGTGGTGTTTGCTGCGCGGCTGATGCTCAAGCCGGTGCTGTTCGCGCTGCGCGGCGAATGGCAGCTGTATTCCCCGTTTGCACAGGCATTGCTCGATTTCCTTCGGGGCAAGCCTGCAGGGCCTTACTCATAGCCCGACCACATGATTTTGGGAAATTTGACCAGTGCCGTGGCCTGCGGGTTCGCTGCTGGTAGATAATGCCCGCATACGCAACACGGTAATTTCACGTGAAAGTACTTCACGTCTACAGAACCTATTTCCCTGATTCGCAGGGTGGTCTGGAAGAAGTCATTCGCCAGGTCTGCCTCAATACCCGTGAGCTGGGTGTGGAGAGCCGGGTGTTTACTCTCAGCGAAGACCCTCATCCGGCCGCTATCGAGGCGCCTGAAGGTCGGGTGGTGCGGGTCAAGCAGAGCTTTGAAATTGCTTCCTGCGGATTCACTTTCGGTGGCCTCGCCGAGTTCCGGCGCCAGGTCGAGTGGGCAGACCTGGTGCACTACCATTTTCCCTGGCCCTTTGCTGACGTCATGTACGGGCTGCACGGCCGCTCGCGGCCCTCTGTATTGACCTACCACTCGGATATCGTGCGGCAAAAGGGGCTGGCCCTGATGTACAAGCCACTCATGCGGCGGTTCCTGAATAGCATGGACCGTATTGTGGCCACCTCGCCAAACTACCTCGCCACCAGCGATGTGCTGGCGCACGTGGATAGCGAAGTGGAGATCGTGCCGATTGGCCTGTCTCGCGCTTCTTACCCGGATGATGCGCAGCTCGAGGCGGCCAGGCAGTCTGCTGCAGCGGACTATGGCGAGGGCTTCTTCCTGTTTGTTGGGGTGCTGCGCTACTACAAGGGGCTGCATATCCTGCTGGAGGCAATGCAGGGTGCAGGCTACCGCGCGGTCATCGTCGGCAAGGGGCCGGAAGAAGCCGCGCTCCGCAATCGGACCCGCGAACTGGCGCTCGATAATGTGTTGTTCACCGGCTACCTCCCCAATGAGGAGAAGATGGCCCTGCTGGAGAGCTGCCGCGCGGTGGTGTTCCCTTCCTGCCTGCGCTCGGAAGCCTTCGGGGTGACGCTGCTGGAAGGCGCGATGAGCGGCAAGCCGCTGATCTCCGCGGAGGTGGGCTCTGGTTCCAGCCACATCAACCTGCACGAGCATACCGGGCTGGTGGTCACACCGGGCGACCCCGTCTCCCTGCGGGCAGCGATGGATCGCCTGCACCAGGATAGCGAGCTGGCGGAGCTGCTCGGCAGCCGTGCCCGGGAGCGCTTCGACTCGCTGTTCACCGGCGAGGTGATGGGGGCCTCCTATGCCGGTATCTATCGCGATGTGCTGGCCGCTACTGTGCCGGGGTCACAACACAGCCGGAGCATCGCCTAGCCCGTGCGCATAGCAGTAGATGCAAAGCTGCTGGCCAACCCGGGCAGCGGGATCGGTCGTTACACCACGGCCCTGTTGTCGCACATGATTCCCATGGGCCACCAGTGGCTGCTTTACAGCGAACGACCCTTCAATACCTCCCTTGTGGATTCTCCCCGGGTGCTGGCCCGAGTGGGCGATGCTGAAGAAGGCGCGGTGCGGGGCTTGCGCTGGTCCCAGCTCGCTTACCAGCGTTGGGCGGTCAAAGATGTGGCTGACCTGTTCTGGTCGCCCCGGCATCACCTGCCGTTGCTTCTGCCCCGCGATATGCCGCGAGTGGTCACGATTCACGACATGGTATGGCGCCAGTTTCCGGAAACCATGCCGCGCCGCAGGCTATGGCTGGAGCGTGCCCTGATGGGCCCCTCCGTGCGCGGTGCTGACCGGGTGATCTGCGTGTCCAGGTTTACCGCCAGCGAGGTCTCACGCTACTACCCCAGTGCCCTGGGCAAGTGCCAGGTGATCCACGAAGCGGCGGATAAGAACGTTGCGCTCGACCGCGCGCCCGTGGGCCTCCCCGAGCGTTACAACCTGTTCGTGGGCACTTTCGAGCCACGCAAGAACCTGCCGCGCCTGCTGCGCGCCTACGCCCGGCTTAAGGACGATGACCAGGTGCCGCCGCTGGTGCTGGTGGGAGGTGCCGGCTGGGGCGATGAAGACCTGGCCGGGGAGGTCGCAGGGCACGGCTTACAGGGCAGGGTTGTGCTGCGCGGTCATGTGTCCGACTCAGAATTACAGGTCCTCTATGCCGGAGCCTACTGCCTGTTGATGCCGTCGCTGTACGAGGGCTTCGGCCTACCGGTGCTGGAGGCCATGCAACACGGCGTGCCGGCAATTGTTTCCTCTACCAGTTCGCTGCCGGAAGTGGCAGGGGATGCTGGCCTGCTGGTAAATCCCTATTCGGAGCAGGAGCTGGCCGCAGCTATCCAGCGCCTGGCGCACGAGCCAGAGCTGCGTGCTGAACTGGCCGGCCGCGCAGTGGAACGCGCCACCCATTTCTCCTGGCAGCAGGCGGCGGAGGAAACCCTGGCCCTGTTCGAAACCGCCCTGGCGGAACATACGCCTCGCGCCTACCGCCACCGGTATCTCGATGACCTCGCACGCTGAAGCCGGCACGGGATGGCGCGAGGCCATCTTCAATCGGCGCATGCTGGTGTGCGTGTTCACGGGCCTGGCATCCGGCATGCCACTCTATGTGCTGATCCAGCTGGTACCCGCCTGGCTGCGTGACCAGGGTGTGAGTCTCGCCGAGATTGGCCTGTTTGCCCTGGTCGGGATTCCCTACACCTGGAAATTCCTGTGGGCACCGCTGATGGATCGCTACGTCCCGCCTTTCCTGGGTCGTCGTCGCGGCTGGATGCTGGTGACCCAGGTGGTGTTGCTGCTGTCGATTGGTGCGCTGGGCGTGCTACAGCCGCAGCAGTCGCTGACGGCGGTGGCCACAGTGGCTTTCATTGTGGCCCTGTTCAGCGCCAGCCAGGACGTGGTGCTGGATGGCTTTCGCCGGGAGATTCTCCCTGACGAAGAGCTCGGCCTCGGCAACTCCATCCATGTCCAGGCCTACCGCATCTCCTCACTGGTGCCGGGTTCCCTGTCGCTGATCCTTGCCGACCACCTGCCGTGGTCCAGCGTGTTCTGGATTACCGGCGCCTTCATGCTGGTCGGTGTGGCGATGTGCATCGCGGTATCGGAGCCCGAATCAGATCTGCCGCCCGCTTCCGGTATTCGCCAGGCGGTGATTGCCCCATTTGCCGAGTACCTCAATCGCCGAAAGCTGGGCGGTGTGGCGCTGGTGCTGTCTTTCATGCTGTTCTACAAGCTCGGCGATAGCATGGCGACGGCTCTATCGACGCCGTTCTATATCGACATGGGCTTCTCCATGACCGAGATTGGCCTGGTGGCCAAGCATGCGGCGCTCTGGCCCTCGATTGTCGGTGGCCTGCTTGGCGGTGTGCTGATGATTCGCCTCGGCATCAATCGCGCGCTTTGGCTGTTCGGCCTGCTGCAGTTGATGAGTATCTTCGGCTTCGCCATTCTCGCCGAAGCGGGCCACGTGCTCTGGCTGCTGGCGGCAGTGATCAGCTTCGAATACCTGGGAGTGGGCATGGGTACCGCGGCGTTCACCGCATTCATTGCCAGGGAGACCAGCCGCCAGTTTGCCGCTACCCAGTTCGCCCTGTTTACCGCCATCACGGCTTTGCCGCGTACCTTTGCCAATGCGTCCACCGGGGTCATTGTCGAGGCCGTGGGCTGGACCGAGTTCTTCCTGCTTTGCGCAGGCATCGCGCTGCCCGGCATGCTGCTGCTGTTGTGGGTCGCCCCCTGGCGCGGCGAAGACGGGGCCTAGCCGGGAACTATTCGCCCGCCCACCAGAACGCTTTCGAGCTGATGCGCCCGCTCTCGTTGAAGGTAATTCCTTCCGACTGCAGCCGCTTGCGCTGCTCGCGGTAGCCCCGGGAACCTTCGGGCATGGAGATTCTGCCCTGGCTGTTGATAACCCGGAACCAGGGAATCCTGGTATCCCGGGGCAGGTGGCGCAGGGCCCAGGCGGTCTGGCGAGCACCGTTGGCAAGGCCGGCCAGCTTCGCCACCATGCCGTAGCTGCACACGCGACCCGGCGGAATGGCGTTTATCACCTGCCAGATTCGCTGGCGGCGCTCGTCTGCAGCTTTGGCCTTCTCCGCCGCGGTGAGCCTAGAGCCTGATGCCACCGTCGGTCTCGATCACCCGGCCGGTGATGTAGTCGTTCTCGAACAGGAACACGGCGGTGTGGGCAATTTCCTCGGGCTGGCCGACCCGGCCCAGCGGAATCTGGGCTTCCATCTTCGCCAGTGCCTCGGGTTTCATGCTGGCCACCATCTCGGTACCGACGAAGCCGGGGGCGATCGCTGCCGTCCGTATGCCGAAACGTGCCAGTTCCTTGGCCCAGCTCACCGCCATGGTGGCGACGCCTGATTTGGCGGCGGAGTAGTTGGTCTGGCCCATGTTGCCGGCCCGGGAGACGGAGGAGATATTGATGATAAGGCCACCGTTACCCAGTTCGATCATGTGCGAGGCCGCCTCTCGACCGCACAGGAACACGCCAGTGAGGTTGACGTCGATGACCGCCTGCCACTCGGCAAGGCTCATCTTCTTGACGATCTCGCCGTCCTTGACCTTTACCAGCAAGCCGTCGCGCAGGATGCCGGCGTTGTTCACCAGTCCGTCCAGCCGGCCCAGGTCCGCTACCACGCTGTTGAACAGGTTTACGACCTCATCTTCCGAGGCCACGTTGGCAATATAGGCGCGGCCGTCACCACCGGCCTCGCGGCACAGGGCTACGGTCTCATCGAGGCGCTCCTGGTTGAGATCCGCCAGCGCCAGAATGGCGCCGCGCGCTGCCAGGCCGGTGGCGATGGCCCGCCCCAGGCCCTGGCCACCGCCGGTGACCACGATTACCTTGTCTTTCAGATCCATGGGGGTGCTCCTGTGGCTGCTTGTGTAGCTGCGCTGGTAGCAGCATTTATCGCTCGAGGCGGGGGATGGTACACCAAAAACCGTCGCACCCGGTTGAAAGGGCCACTCTTCGGCCCCATAGTCAGTGGATGCAATGGTTTTTCCTGCTGTTTCCCTTTTTCGAGCTGTGGACCCTGATTGAGCTGGGCGCCGCCACCAGCCCCCTGCTGGCCATAGGCTGGGTGGTGCTGGGGATTGTGCTGGGTATGAGCATGATCCGCCGCCAGGGACTCAATATGATTCGCCAGGCCCAGAGGGACGCAGAGGGCGGTTTTATCACCCCGCGCTTCCTGGGTGACGATCTGGCCGTGGTAACCAGCGGTTTCCTGCTGATGGTGCCGGGCCTGGTGACTGACCTGCTGGCGCTGGTGGTACTGGTCGGTCCCCTGCGGCGCGGCCTGCTGGGCATAGCCCCTGCCCAGTATCGCAGCCAGGCCAGCTTTCACGCCGAGTATCGGTCCGACGGCGCTGGCAGTGAATCCACCACGTCGACGGACCGGGTTACCATCGAGGGCGACTTCAAGCGGGTCGAAGACCGCGATCCCCCCGCCTGAGCCCCGCGATTCGCCGCCTTGCCGCCGAATCGGGCTGCTTCAGACCCCTTGACCTGTCACGTTTCGTGACTATGATTAGCACTCCCTGAGGGAGAGTGCTAATTTTCTGTCACTTTTTTGGCACTGTCCCCCAATTAGTGCCAGTTTGGGGCTTGAATTCGTATATTCCGTCCCCACAACTGCGTGCAACCGAGAAATCTGGCGTTAAGAAGCCGAGCCTCGGCATAACAACCTGTCATTTGGAGAGCAAAACAGATGAATATCCGTCCGCTGTACGACCGTGTAGTCATCCGTCGTAAGGAAGAGGAAGAAACCACGGCCGGAGGCATCGTCCTGCCCGGTTCCGCCAAGGAAAAGCCCAACCAGGGCGAAGTCGTCGCCGTTGGCGAAGGCAAGGTACTGGATAACGGCGAAGTTCGCCCGCTGGCCGTCAAGGTCGGCGATACGGTGGTATTCGGCCAGTACGCCGGCAGCAACACCATCGAGGTGAATGGCGAAGAGCTGATCATCATGGGCGAGAGCGAAATCTACGCGGTCGTCGAGTAACCGGCGCAGCCCAAACCAAACATATCCAAACTATTTTTCGGTAAAGGAAAACAACCATGGCAGCAAAAGACGTATTTTTCGGTGACGACGCTCGCAGCCGTATGCTGAAAGGCGTGAACGTTCTCGCCGATGCCGTCAAGGCAACCCTGGGCCCCAAGGGCCGTAACGTAATCCTGGACAAGTCCTTCGGTGCACCCACCGTCACCAAGGACGGCGTATCCGTAGCCAAGGAAATCGAGCTGGACGACAAGTTCGAGAACATGGGCGCCCAGATGGTCAAGGAAGTCGCTTCCCAGGCCTCTGACCAGGCCGGTGACGGTACCACTACCGCCACGGTACTGGCCCAGTCCATCCTCAACGAAGGCCTCAAGTCGGTAGCCGCCGGCATGAACCCGATGGACCTCAAGCGCGGCATCGACAAGGCTACCGCGGCCGCTGTTGCCGAAGTCGAGAAGATGTCTACCCCCTGTGAAGACAGCAAGGCGATTGCCCAGGTCGGCACCATCTCTGCCAACGCTGACGAGTCCGTCGGTGAGATCATCGCCGAGGCGATGGAAAAAGTCGGCAAGGAAGGCGTTATCACCGTTGAAGAAGGTTCCGGTCTCGAGAACGAGCTGGACGTGGTAGAAGGCATGCAGTTCGACCGTGGTTACCTGTCTCCCTACTTCATCAACAACCAGGACAGCATGAGTGCTGACCAGGAAGCGCCGTTCATCCTGCTGGTTGACAAGAAAATCTCCAACATCCGCGAACTGCTGCCGCTGCTGGAGCAGGTGGCCAAGGCCTCCAAGCCGCTGGTCATCATCGCAGAAGACGTTGAAGGCGAAGCGCTGGCTACCCTGGTAGTCAACAACATGCGCGGCATCGTCAAAGTAGCAGCCTGTAAGGCGCCGGGCTTCGGCGATCGTCGCAAGGCCATGCTGCAGGACATCGCGATCCTCACCGGCGGTACCGTGATCTCCGAGGAAGTCGGTCTCGACCTCGAGGCTGCCTCCCTTGAGCACCTCGGCCAGGCCAAGCGCGTAACCATGGACAAGGACAACAGCACCATCATCGACGGTGCCGGTGACCACGACGCCATTACGGCGCGTGTCAACGAGATCCGCACCCAGATCGAGAACACCTCCTCCGACTATGATCGCGAGAAGCTGCAGGAGCGCGGGGCCACGCGGGCTGGCGGTGTTGCAGTGATCAAGGTTGGCGCTGCCACCGAGATCGAGATGAAAGAGAAGAAGGCCCGCGTTGAAGACGCCCTGCACGCTACCCGTGCTGCAGTGGAAGAAGGCGTGGTAGCCGGCGGTGGCGTCGCACTGGTGCGCGCTGTAGCCGCTATTGGCAAGCTCAAGGGCGACAACGAAGACCAGAACCATGGCATCGCCGCTGCAATGCGCGCCATGGAAGGTCCGCTGCGCCAGATCGTCGCCAACGCCGGTGACGAGGCCTCCGTGGTACTCGACAAGGTCCGCCAGGGCGAAGGCAACTTCGGCTACAACGCGGCCACCGCCGAGTACGGCGACATGATCGAAATGGGTATCCTCGATCCCGCCAAAGTCACCCGCACGGCCCTACAGGCTGCCGGCTCTGTCGCCGGCCTGATGATCACCACCGAGGTGATGGTTGCCGATGCGCCGGAAGACAAGGCTGCTGCCCCGGCAATGCCCGATATGGGCGGCATGGGCGGCATGGGCGGCATGATGTAAGCCACTCCCGAAACGAAAAAGCCCCGCAATTGCGGGGCTTTTTTATTGGTGCGCCAGAAGTTCTTTAGGCGCGACGGG
>JAAUXY010004332.1_pt1 | contig 12322 bp, 10 predicted proteins | sample 7278121 | NCBI WGS metagenome assembly JAAUXY01 (sample SAMN14350117, study PRJNA611818) | marine sediment metagenome | isolation source: surface marine sediment (1.8m) | place: French Polynesia: Moorea | collected 2018-08 | reverse complement strand
TCCTTGTAGGTGGTCGAGCCGATACAGCGCAGGTTGCCCGCGGCCAGGGACGGTTTCAGCAGGTTCGAGGCGTCCATCGAGCCGCCGCTGGTGGCGCCGGCGCCGATCACCGTGTGGATCTCGTCGATGAACAGGATCGCGCCCGGCTGCTGTTCCAGTTCGCGCAGCACAGCTTTGAGCCGTTCCTCGAAATCGCCGCGATACCGCGTCCCGGCCAACAGCGCGCCCATGTCCAGGGCGTAGATCACGGCGTTCGCCAGAACCTCGGGGACTTCGCCCTTCGTGATGCGCCGGGCCAGCCCTTCGGCGATGGCGGTCTTGCCGACGCCCGGGTCGCCGACGTAGAGCGGGTTGTTCTTTTGCCGGCGGCAGAGGATCTGCACCGTGCGCTCGACCTCGGCCTCGCGCCCGATGAGGGGATCGATGCGCCCCTCGCCGGCCTTGGTGTTGAGGTTGACGCAGTAGGCGTCGAGCGCCTCCTGAGCCTGCTTGACGACCGACTCGGCGCCGGCTTCCTCATCCGTGCCCTCGATCGAGCGGGTCTCGGACAGCCCCGGCCGTTTGGCGATGCCGTGCGAGATATAGTTCACCGCATCGAAGCGGGTCATGTCCTGCTCTTGCAGGAAGTAGACCGCATGCGACTCCCGCTCGGCGAACATGGCGACCAGCACGTTGGCGCCCGTCACCTCCTCGCGGCCGGACGACTGCACATGGATCGCAGCCCGCTGCAGAACCCGCTGGAAGCTCGCCGTCGGCTTGGCCTCTTCCCGGCCGTCGCCGACCAGGTTGCTGAGCTCGTTCTCCATGTACTCGCTGAGATCCTGGCGCAGGCGATCGATCTCGACGCCGCAAGCCCGCAGCACGGCGACCGCATCCTGATCCTCGGCCAGGGCGAGCAGCAGATGCTCGAGGGTACAGTATTCGTGCTTGCGGTCGTTGGCGTGGGCCAGCGCGCGGTGCAGGGTCTGTTCAAGTTTCGGCGAAAGCACGGACGATCAATCCTTTTCCAAAGAGCACTGCAGCGGGTGTTGATGCCGCCGTGCGTATTCAACGACCTGATTCACCTTGGTTTCTGCCACTTCGAACGTATAGACGCCGCAGACGCCGACGCCGCGCTGATGGACGTGCATCATGATCCGCGTGGCGTCCTCGTGGGTCTTGCCAAAGAACCGCTCGAGGACGTGGACCACGAACTCCATCGGCGTGTAGTCGTCATTGAGCATCAGCACCTTGTACATGGACGGCTTTTTCGTCCGCGTCCGCGGCTTGATCACCACGCCGGTGCCGGGCCCGTTGGGGGTGCGATCGTCCCAATCGCTCATTATTCCTCCGCCTCTTTCCTGACCGGCGCCATCTATTCGCTGACAGTTGGCCGGCAGGGGTCCGAATTCCCTTCGGATGCCTCTGATCTAGATAAGACCTGAGCCACTCAATTGAAACACCTGCGCCGGGGGCTTTGTCAATCGCCCAAAGCGAAAGGTCGATCTTCGCGCGGCTCTGTCTATAACCTGTTAAGGTTAAGCGCGAGGAAAAGGCCCGGCAGAGTGAACTGGCAGGCCATCATCCTGCCCTGCCCGCACCCTTCAACTGGAGCGAATCCCGAGCCCTTTGAGCCCCTTGGCGAGCTGTTCGCCGACCGGCTCGGCGGCCTGCTGGGCGGCGCGCAGGGTCAGCCGCGAAAGTTCGGTCGACCGGCTCATCACCTTTTCCAGGCTGTCGCGCGCAAACTCCGCCTGCACGACCGCGGCGTCCGGAACGCTCTTGGCGGCCAGCAGGGCGCGCAGCGTGTTGAGGCCGCCATTGAGGTCCTCGTGGCCGTAGGCGGCGAGTTGGCGGCCGATATCGCGGGCCCCACGGGCGGCGAGCGAGCTGGCATTCAGCATGGCGTTGAGATTGGCGCGGCTCAGGCCCGCGATCGCAGCCAGCGGCCCGGCGATGTCGGCGGCAAGCAGGCCGCCCCCGGGAGCGCGGAAGCCAAAGACCGCGGCGAACATGTCGGCCTGATCGTGCCGACCTTCTGAGGCGCCGCCCACCGCGGGCGCCACTTGGGCCGTCACCCCGACCGGCGCGGCCGCATGGCGGGCCTGACGCACGGTGGCCATTGGCGCGGGCGCCAGCGGCCGTTCCGTTGGCTCGGGCGCCGAGCCCGGCGTGCGGTCGGCAGCGGCCACCGGTTCGGTGACCGGGGATGGCCGGGCCCGACGCTTTCCGGCCGTTGCAAGCTTGACCGCCGCGTCCCGCGTCGCCTTGCTGGGCATCTTGGCCTTCTCGGCCCCGAGCTTCGTTCGCTCAACGCCGGTTGTGGATTTGGGCGCTGCCACAGGAGCGCCCTTGCCGTTCGGCTTGGCCGGCCTGTTGGTCTTCGCCGCGCCGCCGGCGTTCACCCGCGTGGCGGCCCCGGGGCTGGCAAGCGACCGCGCCGCCGGCGGGATGGCCGGCGTCGTCACGGCGCTCTTCTTCGACTTTCGGACATCGGCGCCGACGGCCTTGCGGCGTCGCTTCGACGACCCGTTGACACCCTTCTTTGACTGGCTCATCGCTCGGCCTCCCTCTGCGTCACCGCAGCGCCTGGGGGTCCTGGCCCGAGTCGGCGGCACCAAACGGCTCGGATTTTTGCGCTGCAATCATGGTTAACTACAGATTAACGTGTTGTCCTGTCAATCTGGTTGTGCGTTGCAGCATTATAAGGGCTTGAACCGGCGCGGGATTCTGCGGCGCATTGTCGCAGACAGACAGCCGGGAACGGGCTTTGACTCCCGTGTCAAGCGGATTCGCAGGGAATCCAAAAGGATATTTAAATAAATCTTAAAGGCTGACTGATACATAGACAGGACGCTCGGGGATCATTAGTATTGGTAAACCTTACCGCAATACTCGGTATCACAAAGCGCAGTGAAATGAGGATTACGGGGGAGATCACAGCGTTGTCTTTCCCGCGCTCGCTGATTCTGGCGGTCGCGGCCGCCGTCTTTGCTGTCGTTTTCCTCGTCGGCGCGCCCGCTCCGGCGATGGCGAAGTATGCCGCCATCGTGATCGATGCCGAGTCGGGCGAAGTGCTGCACGCGAAGAATGCCAACAAGCGCCGGCACCCGGCCTCGTTGACCAAGATCATGACGCTCTACCTGTTGTTCGACGAGCTCGAGCAGGGTCGCATGCGTCTCGACCAGCGGCTCAAGGTCTCGCGCCGGGCCGCTCGCCAGCCCCGCTCGAAACTTGGCCTGCGCTCCGGTCAGACCATCACGGTCGAGGACGCGCTGCAAGCGCTGGTCACCAAGTCGGCCAACGATGTCGCCGTCGTGGTGGCCGAAGCGATCAGCGGAACCGAAGCCAAGTTCGCCCGCAAGATGACGCTGAAGGCGCGCGAGTTGGGGATGCGCCGGACCACATTCCGCAATGCGTCCGGCCTCTACAATCGGGGACAGCTGACCACCGCCGCGGATCTGGCTACGCTGTCCATCGCGCTGCTGCGTAACCACGCGACCTATTACCACTACTTCTCCCGGCGCAGTTTCACCTACCGGGGCGTCGCCCATCGCAACCACAACAAGCTGCTGACCAAGTTCCACGGGACGGACGGCATCAAGACCGGCTACATCCGGGCCGCGGGCTTCAATCTGGCCGCCTCGGTGACCCGCAACAACCGGCGCCTGGTCGCCGTGGTGATGGGTGGCCGGACCGGCTGGCGCCGCGACCGGCATATGATGCGGCTCTTGGATCAGGGCTTTGCCGGCAAGCTGAACGGCAAGGGCAACACGCTCGTCGCCAGCGCCACCCCGCGCACGCGCGTGGCCAGCGCCACCCCGCGCACGCGGCTCAAGCCGGAAGCGCGCGCCCGCCTCCGCCCGGAGGCCCGTCCCGGCAGTCGGATTCTCCCGATCACCGCGGTGGCCGACATTCCGACCCCGGACTTCGAGCCCACGGATCCGGGCGCACCGCCGACCTTTCATGAGCACGACATGGCCTTCAAGGGCCACTGGGATATCCAGGTCGGCGCGTTCCGCAAGCGGCAAGAGGCGCAGAGCGCTGCGGTGACGGCGAAGGATTCCGTGCCCGGCCTGTTGAACGGCGCCCGGATCGTGGTCGAACCTGCGGGGTCGACCAGCCGCAGCCTCTATCGGGCCCGCCTGCGCGGCATGGCCTCGGATCAGGCCATCCAGGCCTGCAAGGTCCTGCAGCAGCGGGACATCCCCTGCTTCGCGATGCGGTCACCCATTTCCGACTGCGAGACCGCCCAGGGAGATACCTCCTCGGCAGCCTGCTAAGACAGTCTCCAGCCAGCTCCAGGTATCAGAGAGGCTTGCGCCGGTCCCAACAGGCGCGCGCCTCGGCGCGCTCCGTCGGCGTCGGCCCCGCCAATCCCCCGGCCAGGCGACGCAGCGCCTCGGCCTTGTGCCGCCGCCGCCAGGCCTGGAAGTCCCAGCCTCCCTCCGCAACCATGATGCCGGGCCGGGGCAGATAGACCCAGGCGGTCGCCCGCGCCCCACCCGCCCCGCGCAGGCGGCACTCGCGGATTTCGTAGTCATCGCTCTCGTACCACGTCAAGCGCAGCGCATCCGCCTCGGCCAAGCCCTGCGCCATGATGCCGCGCACGACACCGGCGGCGGCGGGCACCAGGATCGGATAGGTCCGGCCGCGCACGCCGTGGCGCCTAAACCCCGCGAGGTTCATAGGCAGGCACGCCTCTGCGGCCAGCACCCGTCCGAGCACCGTCTGCAACAGCTCCGCGTCCATCAGCGTGCCGTAAAAGAAGAACTTCATCGGGGAGCCCCTGCCCCGTCCCGTGTCAAGGGTCCCTAGTGCCAGAGAGACCTGGAAAGGTAAAGGGCGATCAGACCTTGTAGCCGATCCGCAGGCCGCCCCAGTGGCGGCCTCGAACCAGAATCGGCGCCGAGACATCCTTCATCATGGCAAAGACGCCGCCGCCCATGTCGCGCCGATAGGCCTGCAGCAGGAACGGCCCGGTATTCTGGCCGGCGGCGAGCCCGACCCGGTCGTCGAAGACGCGCCGGTTTCGGCAGTTGGCGGTGTTCCATTCCACGTCGTCGCCCTGCGGCTGGGAGAATTTCTTGTTGTGGGTCGGCAGGTAGCCGTTGCGGTCGACCGCGGCCGCGAATACCACCCGCTCGTCCAGGTCGAGCAGCCGCTCCTGCACCGGCGGCAGGGCCTCGTCGGTGAACGCGGTGAAACGCGTCAAGACCTGGCGCGGGTTGCTGCCGGGGATCTCCTGATAGTCGGTGTCGAACAGGTCATCCACGCTGAGCCGGCCGGCCGCCAGCGCGGATTCGAAAATCTCGGAGATCTTGGCGGCGTTGTCCATCGCCGCATCGATGAAGGGGCTGTCGACCGTCCGCACCCCGGTTTGCGCGGTCAGCGAAATCAACAGCTCACTTGATTTCGTGAGCCGGTTCAAGCGGTCGCGGGCACCGGCCAGATTGCCGCTGGTCTCCGCCACGCCGCGCGTCATGTCTCCCAAGGCCCCTTGAACGTCGCCGCAGCGACCGGCGATCTCGCCGGCGGCCTCCTTGATCCGGCCAGTCTCTCCGTCCATCTCGCGCACCGCCTGGCCGACCGTATCGATCACCTCGCCGATCGCCTGGGTGCCCTGCTTCACGCATTCGGCCTTGGCCATGCTGTCCGTGCCCTGATCGACCAGTCGGCCCGCCTGGTCGACCAGGTACGCGAGCGTCTCGTCGATCTCCGCGGTGGCGGACGCGGTCTGCTCGGCCAGCTGTTTGACCTCGCCGGCCACCACGGCGAACCCCTTGCCGGCATCGCCGGCGCGGGCCGCCTCGATGGTGGCGTTGAGCGCCAGCAGATTGGTCTGCTTGGCGATCGCGTTGATGCTCTTGGCCACCTCGCCGACCTTGTCGAGCGCTTGCCGCAGACCGGCCAGATGGGCTTCGATGGCGGTCACCGCCTCGACCAGGCTGCTGATATCCGCGAGCGAGGCATTCAGCGTCACGGAGGAACGCTCGACCTTGGCGGTCACCTCCGCGGCAACCTGCTGGGCCGCGCCGGCCGCGGCCGCGACGTGATCGTTGCTGCCGGCCATGGCATCGGCGGCCTGGCGCAGCCGGTCGAACATCTCGGCCTGCCGCTCCGCATAGGCGGCGAGATCGTCCACGGTGCCGGCAACATCGGCGATTTCGATGCCGAGTCCGCCAGCCTCCTCGGCGACCTTGCCGATGATGTCTCCGTGCTGTGTGGACGAACTCATGGCCAAAGCCCCCAATGTCCAAGCCAATGGCGGCGGGCGGCCCTGGTGTCACACCGCAGGCGTGAGCCGGCAGCCCGTTACGGGAGCCTTAGGTCATATGCCTTTGTGCTTAATATCGCCTTAAGCGAGATATTCGGTTCGGACTATCCGGACGAGCGCGGCCCGATCATGCTCTGGCCTCAGAAGTCGGGGGCCTCGATGCCGCTCTGATCCAGCTGGGCGATCAGCGTGCGCTTGAGCCGATCGATGCCCGCCTGGTCGCGCGCCTCGCACCGGGCCACCAGCACGTCCTGGGTATTCGAGGCCCGCAGCAGCCACCAGCCGTCCTGTGTCTTCACGCGCACCCCGTCCACGTCGCTAAGCTCGGCGCCGGCGGCCTGCAGGCGCGCGCGCACCTCCTCGACGACCGCGACCTTGCGGTCTTCGCTGCAGGGAAATCGCAGCTCCGGGGTGTTGACGGCGCCAGACAGGCGGCCGCGGAACTGGGCCAGGCTCTCGCCGCTGGCGGACAGCACGTTGAGCAGGCGGACGGCGGCATAAAGCGCGTCGTCGAAGCCGTAATAGCGGTCGGCGAAAAAGATGTGGCCGCTCATCTCGCCGGCAAGCGGCGCGCCCGTCTCTTTCATCTTGGCCTTGATCAGGGAATGGCCGGTCTTCCACATGAGCGGCGTTCCGCCCAGCCGGGCGATCTCGTCGAACAGCACCTCGCTGGCTTTGACGTCCGCGATGATGGTGGCGCCCGGGGCCTCCTCGATCACCTCCCTGGCGAGTACCGCCAAGAGCTGATCCGCCCACAGGATCTCCCCGCCGCCGTCGACCGCGCCGATCCGGTCGCCGTCCCCGTCGAAGGCGATCCCCAGATCGCAGCCCTCGGCCCGCACGGTCTCCTGCAGCTGGACCAGGTTGGCCGCCACCGTCGGGTCGGGGTGGTGGTTGGGAAAGGTGCCGTCGATGGCCTCGTTGAGCAGGATGTGCTCGCCCGGCAGGCGGCGGACCGCGGCCGCAAGCGCCTCGCCCATGGCCCCGTTGCCGGAGTCCCAGGCGACCTTCAGCTCGCCGTTGCCCCGATAGTCGCCGGTGACCCGGGCGACATAGTCGTCCAGGACCGGCCGTTCCGCCTCCGACCCGCTGCCGGTCTCGAAGTCGCCGGCCGCGGTCAGCGTGCCGATGCTCTGGATGTCGTCCCCGTAAAAGGCGGCGCCGCCCAGCATCATCTTGAAGCCGTTGTAGTCCGGCGGGTTATGCGAACCGGTCACCATGATCCCACCATCGGCATCGAGGTGGTGGACGGCGAAATAGAGCATCGGCGTCGGGCCGCGGCCGACGCGCAGCACATCGCATCCGGTGGACAGCAGTCCTTCGACCAGCGCGGCCGTCAGATCGGGGGAGCTCAGCCGCCCGTCGAAGCCGACGCAGACCTGACGCCCGCCGGCCCGGATGACCCGGCTGCCGAAGGCGCGGCCGATCGCCGTGGCATCCTCGCGCCCCAAGGTTTCCCCCACAATGCCGCGGATGTCGTATTCGCGGAGGATCGAAGGCTCGAGAGTGTGTGCCCGCATGTCTGCCCCGGTCGTGCCGATACGCCGGTCGATTTCGCCCATGTCTGAAGCTCTCTGTCCAGTGGTGGAATGAGTCTAGTCTCTGCGGGGCGGATACGGCCGCCCGATCGAACGATAGGTAAAGCCCTGCTCAACGATCTCCCGCGGCTCGTAAATATTTCGCAAATCCACAAGAATCGGGCTCTTCAACAGGCGCTTGACCCGCTCCAGGTCGAGCGCCCGGAATTCGTTCCACTCGGTGACGATGACCAGAGCATCCGCGTCCTGCATGGTCGCGTAGGCATCGTCGCCCCAGTCGACACCCGACAGCAGCTTCTTGGCCTCCTCCATGCCGACCGGATCGAAGGCCCGCACTCTGGCGCCGGCTTCGATCAGCGCCGGCACGATATCCAGGCTCGGCGCGTCGCGCATGTCGTCCGTGTTGGGCTTGAAGGTGAGGCCCAGGAGAGCGATGGTCTTGCCCGCGACCGAGCCGCCGCAGGTCTCGATGACCACGTCGGCCATGGCCCGCTTGCGCTTGGCATTGATGTCGACCACCGTCTCGATGATCCGCAGAGGCGCGCCTGCCTCCTGGGCCGTGCGCACCAGGGCCAGGGTGTCCTTGGGGAAGCAGGACCCGCCATATCCCGGCCCGGGATGCAGGAACTTGCGGCCGATCCGGCCGTCCAGCCCGATCCCCTTGGCGACGTCGTGCACATTGGCGCCGACCCGCTCGCAAAGATCCGCGACCTCGTTGATGAAGGTGATCTTGGTGGCCAGGAAGGTGTTGGCCGCGTATTTGATCAGCTCGGCGGTCTCCAATGAGGTGAAGATGATCGGCGTCTCCGCCAGATAGAGCGGACGATACAGCTCGCGCATCAGCTCCCGCGCCCGGTGGCCTTCGATCCCGATGACGACCCGGTCCGGCCGCATGAAATCGTTGATCGCCGAGCCTTCGCGCAGGAACTCCGGGTTCGAAACCACGTCGAAGTCCGCATCCGGGCGGGTGTTGGCGATGATGTGCTTGACCTCGCGGCCGGTCCCGACCGGCACGGTGGACTTGGTGACCACGACCGTGTAGCCGTCGAGCGCCTTGGCGATCTCCTCGGCGGCGGCGAAGACGTAGGACAGATCGGCGTGCCCGTCGCCGCGCCGGCTGGGTGTGCCGACCGCGATGAAGACCGCGTCCGCCTCGGCCACGGCGCCGGCCAGATCCGTGGTGAAGGACAGCCGCCCGGCCCGCCTGTTGGCCACAACCAGGTTATCGAGGCCGGGCTCGTAGATCGGGAGGCCGCCGGCTTCGAGCGTCTTGATCTTGCTCTCGTCCTTGTCGACGCAGACCACATCCACGCCGAACTCCGAGAAGCAGGCCCCGGACACCAAGCCCACATAGCCGGTCCCGATCATGGCGATGCGCATGGCTTAGGCTCCCAGGTCCTTGTGTTCGGCCAGCATGGCGCGGACCCCGTCACGCATCTCCGGGCGGGCCAGCGCGTAGGCGATGTTCGCCTCGAGGAAGCCGAGCTTGCTGCCGCAGTCGTAGCGGGTCCCGGTGAAGCGCAGGCCGTGGAACGGCGCCGCGCCGATCATGCCCGCCATGGCGTCGGTGAGCTGGATCTCCCCGCCGGCGCCGCGTCCGACCGTCTCGATCTGCGCAAACACCTCGGGCAACAGGATATAACGGCCGATGATGGAGAGCGTCGAGGGCGCCTCGTCCGGCGCCGGCTTCTCGACCAGGCCGCGCACCTCGGCGAGGCGACCGTCGTCGGCGCCGACGTCAAGAATGCCGTAGCGCGCGGTCTGCTCCCGGGGCACGTCCTCGACCGCGATCACGTTGCCGCCGGTCTCGCCATAGACCTCGGCCATCTGTTTGAGGCAGGGGGTCTCGGCCAGCACCATGTCGTCCGGCAGGATCACGGCAAAGGGCTCGTCCCCGACCAGGGCGCGGGCACAGCCGACCGCATGTCCCAGACCCAGAGGCTGCTCCTGGATGGCGTAATGGAAGCGGGCGCCCGCGGGCGTGCAGGCGCGCACGGCGGCCAGCTCGGCGGACTTGTTCTTCTCCGCGAGCTGGCGCTCCAAGCCCTCCTTGGCGGCGAAATGGTCCGCGATCGCGGGCTTGTCGGGTGCGGTGACGATGATGAACTCCTCGATGCCCGCCGCCGCGGCCTCCTCCACCGCGTATTGGATCAACGGCTTGTCGACCACCGGCAGCATTTCCTTGGCGACCGCCTTGGTGGCCGGCAGAAAGCGGGTGCCGAGGCCGGCGACGGGAAAGACCACCTTTCTCAGGGGAGCGGGCATGCGGGCTGGTCTCGTCAGGGGTAGCGCTGTCGGCGCCGAAAATGGCGCCGGAGTTGTGCCATAGGCCGCCGCCGGGGCGCAAGGTCGACCCAGGACGGTGGGGCATGAGGCTACCTGGACAGGTCCTACCAGTCCCCTAACGGGAAAAACGTCCTAGAAACACGCGCCCTGGCCCGGAGGGAGCCGCGGTGGCGATCGCTGGATTCGCGACGGTTCGGCACAGGACCCGGGGGTGCTTTCCCGCCGGCGGGCAGGAGGCCCGCTCTGAGATCATGAGCCGGCGGCGAAATCCACCAGCAGAGGCGCCATGGACGCGACCAGCAGGACCGCCATGACCACGTTGAAGACCCGGACCTTGCGCGGGTCCACCAGGATTTGGCGAAGAACCACGCCGAAAACCGCCCAGGTGCTGATGCTCGGCAGGTTCACCAGACCGAACAGCAAGGTGATCAGCAGGAGGCTCGGCAGATAGTCCGCCGGGCTCGTATAGGAGACCGTCACGATCAGCGCGACCGTCCACGCCTTGGGGTTGACCCATTGCAGCAGGCCAGCCTGCCAAAAGGTCAAAGGGCGGGCAGCGGCCTCGTCATCCTCGGCGCGCATCGGCGAACTCGTCGCGATCTTCCAGGCGAGCCAAACGACGTAGAGCACGCTCACGATCTTGAGGATCGTATAGACCGTCTCGCTCGTCTGCAGGACCTGGCCGACCCCCAGACCCACGATCAGCAGCATCGAGAGGAAGCCGAAGCTGACCCCCAGCACCACGGGCGCCGAGCGCCAGAAGCCGAAGTTCACGCCGGACGCCAGCAGGATCAGATTGCTCGGACCGGGCGTGATGGACGCAACGAAGGCAAACCCGGCCAGGGCCATGAGCACGTCGATGGTCATGACGTTACCTTTCGCAAGGGAATTCGAGTTTGAGCGCTGAGCAGGCCGCGCCGCGTTACGGGGGCGCCCCCATCTGGTGCGGCTTGAGCGCCGCGCAGACAAAGGCATTTGCCGGCGTGGCAATTTCGAGACTGCGACCCAATCGAACCACGGCGCCGGACAGCCAAGGGAGCTCGAGGCGGCGGCCTTGCTCGAGATCGACGGCCATCGACGCGCGCATTCCCTCCGGCAGATCGTCGACGAACGCCATGAGTTTGCTCAGAAGATCGTCGCCGAGGTCGACCTCCGCCGCGACGCCGACGTCCCTGGCCTCCGCCATGACCTGCTGCAGCAGCTCGCGCAGGTCCGCGTCCGCCCGCACAACGCCGATGGGGCAGCGCGTCACGGCCGTAAGCGCGCTGAGCCCCACCAGGAACACGAACTTCTCCCAGATCGCGCGCCGGATGTGCGCGCTGTGTTCAGACTCGACGCCGGCCTCCGAGAGGGCCGCCTCCAGCCTGTCCGCGCGTGCGGTGCGCGCGCCGTCCAGCTCGCCGAACCGGATGCGCGCGAAGGGGCTGAGGCGCGTGATCTGTCCCGGCGCAGCGATCGTCGACGAGATCTCGGCCACGCCCCCCAGAACCTGATCGGCGAACAGAGTCTCCAAGACCTCTGCCGACTCGACACCGTTCATCAGGGATATCAGGGTGGTGTCCGGTCCGACGAGCGGCCGGCAGGCCGTGCCGGCGCTCTCGAGGTCCCAATGCTTCACGGCGACAAGCACGAAATCGACGGGCCCGACCGCTTGCGGGTCGTCCGTCGCGACGATGGGTGCCACGGTAAATGCGCCATCGGGGCCTTCTACCCGCAAGCCGGACGTCCGCATGGCCTCCAAATGGGCCCCGCGCGCGATGAAGCTCGTCTCGTAGCCGGCCCGGGCGAGCACGGCGCCGAAGTACCCGCCGACGCCGCCGCTCCCCATGATCGCAAATCGTGGTCTCGGCTCTGCCATATGTCGGGGTCCGGATTGGGGTCGCGATGTCTTCCTGGCAGCTTGACTGATTCCAACTCATTTGTAATTCTCGGAAAATATCTATTTCTTATCAGATCGTCTGTAATTTGCAGGATTATGGATCAAAGCGACATCTTGAGCGACGTGTTTTCCACGCTCAAGCTGATGAGCGGCATCTACTTCCGAACCGATCTCACCGGCGCATTCGCGATCGAGGTGCCGACCGAACGGCGTCGCATTCGCTTTCACCTGGTGCGCCATGGCGCCTGCTGGGCGAGAGTTCAGGGCATGCGGGACTGGCGCCGCCTGACGGAAGGGGATCTGGCCATCATCCCGAACGGCGCCGCGCAGATCCTGGCCGACAGTCCTGAGAGAAAGCCGGTG
>JAAUXY010041017.1_pt1 | contig 12325 bp, 11 predicted proteins | sample 7278121 | NCBI WGS metagenome assembly JAAUXY01 (sample SAMN14350117, study PRJNA611818) | marine sediment metagenome | isolation source: surface marine sediment (1.8m) | place: French Polynesia: Moorea | collected 2018-08 | reverse complement strand
CGACTTCAAGGACGAGCGGATGGACCAGGAGAAAAATCCGATGCCATTCGACGGCAAGCGGATGATCTACGGCGGCTTCAGGCCGATCGTCGAACTGTAAAGCGAGGCGCTCTTTGAATCGAACTCGCAGCTGGCCGGGCCGGTGCCTGCCTCGAGAATCGCGCTATACTTTGGCTTTCTGACCCCAAAAAAAGTCATTCGGCAAAGACGCGATGGATGACGGCCAATAGCAATAGCGCGGTCAGAGAGATGGGGGCGCGCAACGTGAGCAATCTCGCAAACCAGCACAAGGCCGATCACCTGTTTTTTTCCGGCCTCGCGTTGCTTATCAGCGCAGTGGGTCTGTCCGGCTTCTGGTTTACCTACTTTGGGCCGATTATCGGCAAGACGTACCCTGCCGCGGGCGCGCCTCTGCATCTGCACGGTTGGAGTTTCTTTCTTTGGCTCGTGCTGTTTCCACTGCAGGCGGTATTAATCGGTCGAGGGTCGCACAAGCTGCACAGGACCCTTGGCAGACTCAGTGCGATTCTCGTGTTGGTCATGACGCTGACCGGTCTGCTTGTGTTATCCGTGCGCGCCGACGAGGCGGCGAGGGAAGGCCAGCCGCTGGTATGGCTCCTGTACGGGCCGTTGTTTCTCTCGAATCTCGTGCTGTTTGTCGCGTTCTATGCTGCCTCGATACGCAAGGCACTGACGCGTCAGTGGGATGCACACAAACGCCTGATGATCGTTGCAAGCGGTATCGGGATCGCCGCGGGCCTGAGTCGTTGGGTGATGATCGTCAGCGGGTTTCATCCGCTGTCGATACCGATCGGGGTGTTGTCGTGCAGCGTCTTCCTGGTGATGGGGGCGGCCTATGACGCAGCAACACGGCGCTCGATACACCCGGCCTACTGGGTCGGACTTGCGAGCTTTGTCGTCGTAATGATTCCTCTATTGCCCCAGGTGTCGGAAGGCAATGTGGAATGGGTCAACCAATGGTTGGCCGCACTCGGCGAACGGCTCGGGTTTCTCTACAAACCCGAGCCTACTGTCGAGTTCTGATTGGTTGACTCTGCGGGGGGCTTTCAATCTGGTGGCTGATTCCCGTTGCCGGCGGTGGGTGACCAGGGATCGAATCGGCTCAGTGCGCCTCGTCCCAGTTATCTCCGACCCCGGCGTCGACCTTCAGCGCGACGGACAGATCAGCGGCGCCGCTCATCAGCTCGATGACCCGGCCGGATACCTCATCCATCTCATCTTCCGGAACTTCGAAGACGAGTTCGTCATGGACCTGCATGATCATCCGGGTGTTTAAGTCCGAGTTTCCGAGCCAGTCATAAACGGCGAGCATTGCGCGCTTGATGATGTCGGCGGCCGTGCCCTGCATCGGCGCGTTGATCGCGCTGCGCTCGGCGTACTGGCGGCGCTGGGCATTCCTCGCATTGATCTCCGGCAGGTACAGGCGCCGCCCGAACACGGTCTCGACGTAGCCCTGCTCACTGGCCTTCTCACGGATCGTATCCATGTAGTTCTTGACGCCCGGGTAGCGGTCGAAATACAGGTCGATGTATTCCTGCGCCTCGCCGCGACTGACCGACAGTTGTTTGGCCAGGCCGAAGGCGGACATGCCGTACATCAGGCCGAAGTTGATCGCCTTCGCCGAGCGACGCTGGTCGCTGGTCACGTCATCGAGCGCTGCGCCGAAGACCTCGGCCGCCGTCGCGCGGTGAACGTCGAGCTCGTGAGCAAACGCATCCTGCAGGCCTTTGTCCCCGGACAGGTGCGCCATGATCCGGAGTTCAATCTGGGAATAGTCCGCCGCGAGCAGCTTGTGTCCATCCGGTGCGATGAAGGCCTGGCGTATTCGGCGACCTTCCTCGGTGCGAATCGGGATGTTCTGCAGGTTGGGGTCCGTGGACGACAGTCGCCCCGTTGCCGCTACGGCCTGGTGGTAGGACGTGTGAATCCTGCCTGACGCCGGCTGTATCTGCGTCGGCAGCTTGTCGGTGTACGTGCTCTTGAGCTTGCTGACGCTGCGGTAGTCGATAATGACGCGCGGCAGGTCATAGTCATGAGAGAGTTCAACCAGGACGTCTTCAGCAGTCGACGGCTGGCCCTTCGGCGTCTTGCGGATGATGGGCAGGCCCTGTTGCTCGAACAGGATCTCCTGCAGCTGCTTCGGTGAGCCCAGGTTGAACGGACCGCCGGCGAGCTTGTGCGCCTCTTCCTCGAGCGCAAGCATCTTCTCATTGAGCTCGTGGCTCTGGTCGGCCAGCATCTGCCGATCGACGAGTACGCCGTTTTCCTCCATCTCGAGCAACACCGGCACCAGCGGCTGCTCGATCTCGGTGTAGACCCGTTTCAGAGGCTCGACCTTCTGAAGCTCAGACCACAGCTTGTCGTGAAGCTGCAGCGTGATGTCCGCGTCCTCCGCCGCGTAGGGCGCCGCCGTTTCCAGGTCCACCTGGTTGAACGTCAGCTGCTTGGCGCCTTTGCCCGCCACCTCTTCATACTTGATCGTCTTGCGATCCAGGTAGTAGCTGGCCAGCGAGTCCATGTCATGCCGGGACGCGACGCTGTTCAGCACGTACGACTCGAGCATCGAGTCGAAGCGCATACCCTGCAACTGAATACCGTGGCGAGCGAGTACGTGTGCGTCGTATTTCAGGTGATGACCGAGCTTGGCCCTGTCGGGGTCTTCGAGGAACGGCCGCATCTTCTCGAGGACCTGGTCTCGCGGCAGCTGGTCCGGCGCGCCCGGGTAGTCGTGGGTGAGTGGAATGTAACAGGCCTTGCCGACTTCTACCGCAATCGACAGTCCCACGACTTCGGCCTGCATGTAGTCGAGGCTCGTCGTCTCGGTATCGAAGGCAACGATGTCCGCCGTGTCGATGGCCTTCATCCATCGATCGAACGCCTTCCAGTCGAGGACGGTCTCGTAGTCGCCACTTTCAGTTTCTTCGTCGACAGGCGTATCAACGTCTAAGGCTTCGTCGAGTTGCCGCAGCAGGTTTCTGAGTTCGAAGTGCGCATAGAGACTTCGCAGCTTGTCCATGTCGCCGTCGGTCTTCTGCAGTTCGTCGATGCGCTGCGGCAGCTCGACGTCAGTCTTGATCGTGACCAGCTCGCGGGAGAGTTTCAGCTGCTCGATGTTGTCGCGCAGGCTCTCGCCGATCTTGCCCTTGATCTCGTCGGCGTTCTCGATGATCCCGTCGACGGAGCCATACAGGTTCAGCCATTTGGCTGCCGTCTTCGCGCCGACGCGCGGTACGCCCGGAACGTTGTCCGACGTGTCACCGACGAGCGCCAGGTAGTCGACGACCTGTTCCGGGGTAACGTCGAACTTGTCTTTCACGCCGTCGCGATCCATGACGGTGTCCGTCATCGTGTTGACCAGCGTCACGTTGCCATCGACGAGCTGCGCGATGTCCTTGTCGCCGGTCGACACGAGGACGTTCAATCCCTTCTTTTGGCCTTCGCGGCACAGGGTGCCGATGACGTCGTCGGCCTCGACGCCCGGGACCCTCAACAGCGGCAGGCCCATCGCCTCGACGGCGTCGAGGATCGGCTGCACCTGCGAGCGCAGATCGTCCGGCATTGGAGGACGATTCGCCTTGTACTCGGCGAACATGTCGCTGCGGAAGGTCTTGCCCGACGCGTCGAACACGACCGCGACGTGCGACGTCGGCTGTTCGCGAACGAGCTTGTTGATCATCGACAGCACGCCGTGCAGCGCGCCTGTCGCCTCGCCCTGCGAATTCGTCAGGTTGGGTAGCGCGTGGTAGGCCCGGTACAGATACGAAGAGCCGTCGACCAGGACGACATCAGCCGCCGGTTTCTTCGTCATCTTCTTCCGATTCGGGTGGTTGCTGCGGCGGGGCGCTCATGACCTCGCTGGGATCGCCGGGCAGGTACAGGGGTCCGCTTTGCCCGCAGCCGGCGAGCACGCCACCGAGGAGCGCAAGCGCCAATAGGATTCGCAACATGATGGGTTCCTCTGGAATGGAGGATCGATTATAGAGCCGTGATACGGGCAGGCATAGTCAGGCCAGCCGGGCGCTACTTGGCATAACGGCTCGCGACCTGGCGGTAGGCCTCCCGGAACGGGATGCCTTCCTCGGTGACCAGGCGATAGGCCTCTGCCGTCGCGAAGATACCGTCGTCGAGGCGGATATTCTCGGGACGGAACTCCATGCCCGAGATCAGGAACGCCAGAATGTCGACGCTGTCGATGGTCAGGTCGATGGAGCGGAACAGCGGCGCCTTCAGGCGCTGCAGGTCGCGGTGGTAGCCCGACGGCAGCTTCGCCGTGATCATCAGCGCCTCGTCGAGGCAGGCGTGTGCCGTTGCCGACGACGCTCGCAACAGTTCGAGGACGTCCGGGTTGCGCTTCTGCGGCATGATCGACGAGCCCGTCGTGACTTCGGGCGCCAGGCGGATGTAGGCAAACTCCTGCGTGTAGAAGAGCAGCAGGTCGGACGCGATGCGGCCGATATCCATCAGCAACAGCGTTAACTCGAACAGCAGGCTGCTCTCGGCCTTGCCACGCGACAGTTGCACGGCGGTGACCGGTTCCTGTGTCGATGCGAATCCGAGTTTGTTCGTCGTCAGCGCACGGTCGAGTGGCAGGCCCGGCGTGCCGTAACCGGCCGCGCTGCCCAGCGGGTTCTTGTCCGCACGGCGCCGCGCCGCCTGCAGACCCTCGGAAGCGTCGAGAAACGCCTCGCGAAAGCCGCCGCACCACAGGCTGACCGAGGAGGGCATCGCATGCTGCATGTGCGTGTAGCCCGGCAGCTCGAACTCGCCCTGGCGGTCGGTCAGCGCGTCGAGTTCGGCGTTCAGCGCGTCAACGCGTTCGATGATGTCGGCCGCTGCGTCCTTTAAGTACAGGCGAAGCGCGGTTAGCACCTGGTCATTCCGGGAGCGTCCGAGGTGCAGTCGCCCACCGGCCGGCCCGATCGCGTCGGTCAGGCGCGTCTCCAGCGCCGTGTGCACGTCTTCATCGGCCAGCGAAATGGCCCACTCGCCCTTCTCGAATGAGCTGAGCAGGTCGTTGAGGCCCGCCGTGATGCCTTGGCAGTCCTGCTCACTGATCAGCCCGGTCGCTGCGAGCATCTCGGCATGCGCGATCGAGCCCTTTACGTCGTAGGCGACCAGGCGTTCATCCAGCAAGTGGTCTTCACCCGCCGTGTAGCGCAGCACACGTTCGTCCAAGGGCAGGCCCTTTTCCCACAGACGGCTCACGCCGTGTCGCCCTGTTCGGCGGCGGACAATGCCGCGATGTCGTTGACGACCAGCGTGCCGTTGCCCTCGTTGGTGAACACTTCCAGCAACAGGCTGTCGGGCAACTTGTAGGAGATCACGTGCACGCGCTTGACGCCGTTGGCAAGCGCGTTATCGATGGCAGCCGCCTTTGGCAGCATGCCGTCGGCCAGCTTGCCTTCGGACTTGAGTCGTTCGAGGTCGGCGCGATCGATGTAAGAGATCAGCGATTGCGGATCGTTGACGTCCTCGAGTACGCCGGCGGCGCCGGTCGCTAATATCAGCTTCTCGGCATCGAGTTCGGCTGCGATTGCGGCGGCGACCGTGTCGGCGTTGATGTTCAACAGCGTGCCGGTCTCATCGCAGGATAAGGGGCTTACGACCGGCATCAGGCCGTTGTCGAGCTGTTTTTTCAGGATGTCCGCATTGACGCCGTCGATATCGCCGACGAAACCGTAGTCCACCGGCTCGTCGTCGCCGCGGTCGACCGGGGGTCGCCGGTGTGCCTGGATCAGGCCCGCGTCGACGCCGCTGATGCCGACCGCAGGCACCTGCAGGTCGCGGCAAACCGCGAGAATGCGCGTGTTGATCTGGCCATTCAGGACCATCGTCGCGACATCGAGCGATGCGTCATCGGTCACGCGTCGCCCGTCGACGAAGGTCGTGCTAATGCCCAAGGCGCTCGCGAGTTCGGTCGACTGCGGGCCGCCGCCGTGAATGAGCACGACGCGAATGCCCACCTGGTGCAGCAGGCCGACCTGTTCGATGAAGGCGCGGGTGTGCTCCGCGTCGGCGAAGACTTCGCCGCCGACTTTCAATACAAAGACCTTGCCCTTGAACAGACGGATGTACGGCGCCGCGTGCTTCAGCGCGGATACGACGATGGCACGATCTCTCGATGTGCTCACGCGCCGGCTCCCATCATCTGGTAGAGGACCGCCATCTGCGCGAGCATTCGGTTGCGCGCCTCGTGGATGACGACGCTGCGCGGTCCATCGAGTACCGACTCGCTGACGACGACGCCTCGGCGCACCGGCAGGCAGTGCATGAAGCGACAGTCGTCAGCCGCGTTGTCGAACCACGGGTCGTCAACGCACCAGCTTTCCAGTCCGTTGCGCAGTTTCTGGTCGGCGAGTTTGTCGCCGTAGTGCGCGGTTGACGACCACGACTTGGCGTAGATCACCTGCGCACCCTCCATCGCCTCGGTCCGGTCGTCCGTCTCGACGACGGAACCGCCGGCCGCCTCGGCCGCGGACCTGGATTTTTCCATGATCGGTTCCGGCAGCTCGAAGCCCTCGGGACGCAGCACGGTCACATTCATGCCGCGCCTCGCGGCCGTGTACAACGTGGATGCCGGCACCGCGAGCGGCAGCGCCTTCGGGTGGTAGGCCCAGCTCAGGACGAATTTGCCGTTCGACGGGATCGACAGGTCGTCCATCGTCTTCCAGTCCGCGAGATTCTGGCACGGATGACCCATCGCCGATTCCATGTTGATGTACGGCGTGTCGATCAGGTCCGTCAGCGAGCTGAACTCGGTCTCCGCCATGTCGGTCTCGAGGTTCTTGCGCTCGGCGAACGCTCGAATGCCGATGGCGTCGCCGTAGGACGCGATGACCGGCACCGCTTCGCGAATATGCTCAGCGGCCGTGCCGTCCATGACGATGCCGGGGCGAGTCTCGAGGCCGTGGATCGACATGTCCGGTGAGATGACGAAAGAACCGCCGCCCAAGCGAACCATCGCCGCCTGGAACGAGGCGAGCGTTCGCAGTGACGGGCTCAAGAAGAGCAGCGACAGGACTTTGCCCTTCAGCGCCTCCGGCTCCGGATGATCGTCCAGTCGATTGGCCAGCGCGAGCAGCGCGGCGATTTCATCGTTGGAAAAGTCGGCGAGATCGTTGAATGCTTTCATTCGTGTTTCCTAGTGGTTGCCCGGCGGAATCGACGCCAGGGCCTCTGACAAGTGATTAACGTGTTCTTGGCCGATGACCAACGGCGCGAGTATCCTGAGCGAATGCGGGTCTGCGCTGGTGCCCGCGAGGACGTCGTGTTCTAAAAGCGCGTCGCGAACCTCCTTCGCCGGCCGGTCACAGATCAGGCCGAGCAGCAGGCCCATGCCCTGGATCTTCTCGACGGGGCCGGTCACGCACTGCTCGCGGATTTGCGCCTCTCGATCGCGCACGTTCTGCAGCAGGTTTTCTTTCTGGATCGTCTCGATGACCGTCGTGATCGCCGCGGCGGCCATCGGCCCGCCACCGAACGTAGTGCCGAGGTCGCCGACGCTAAACGCGGATGCAACGTCACTCGACGCCAATACGGCGCCGCAGGGTACGCCGCCACCGAGCGACTTCGCCGCGGTCAACAGGTCCGGCTCGATGCCGTGCGCCTGCACCGCGAAGAAGTGTCCCGATCTACCCATGCCGGTCTGAACTTCGTCGGCGATCATCAGGACACCGTGCTTTTCGGTTTCCTGCCGGATCGTTGTCAGGAATTCGTTCGACAGGTCATAGCCGCCGGCGACGCCCTGTATCGGTTCGACAATGACAGCGGCGACGTCGTCATCGATCATGCGTATCGCTGCATCGCAGTCGTCTCGAGGGATGAAGTCGACGTCGAAAGGCTTTTTGGGGAAGCCATACCAGCGATCGGAGTTCCACGTTACCGCCGACGCGGCCGCGGTCCGGCCGTGGAATCCATGCGTGATCGACAGAATGCGGTCGCGTCCGGTAACACGACACGCCATGCGCAACGCGTTCTCGTTGGCTTCGGCCCCTGAGTTGACGAACAGCACGCTGCCGAGCCTGTCCGGAGCGACCGACAACAGTTTTTCTGCGGCCTCGGCTCGCACGGCGAGGGCGACGGCGTTGCTCTGGAACAGCAGGTTCTCGGCCTGGCGCCTGATCGCCTCGGTCAGCGCCGGGTGACCATAACCCAGCGCGGCTACCGCGTGTCCGCCGTAGAGATCGAGGATTCGCCGTCCGTCGTCGGTGATGATGTCGCAGCCGGCCGCGCGCACCGGGACGAACGGTAGCTGTCCGTAAACGGGCATCGTCACGGCGGCTTCGCGGGGTCTCGGGTCCATGTCTGCGTTCATGCTGTTACGTCCATGCCGGCGCTGCGGCTTCGAGGCCCCGGGCATCGTCGAGGTCCCAGAGCCGGTTCATCCACTGAACGGCGCCGCCGGCGGCGCCCTTGACGAGGTTATCGATGGCGACCATCGCGACCACGGCCTCGTCGTCCACCGCTACACCGATCTCGGCGTAGTTGCTGGCGACGACATTCTTCAGTCTCGGCGTTCCGTCGACCAGCCGAATAAACGGCTGGCCGGCGTAGGCCTGCTCGAAGTGCTGCAGCATGTCGTCACGGCTGGCCGGTAAGTTGAGGCGCGCGTGAATCGTTGCGTGGATGCCGCGCGCGTACGGGCCGGAGTGCGGGACGAAGTGCAGCTTTGGCAACGTGCCGCTCGCGGCCTCTGCCATCGCCGCCACTTCCGGCGCATGCCGGTGCTCCAGGGCCTTGTAGGCGTACAGGTTGCTGTGGCGTTCCGGATGATGCGTGCCGGCCGATGCGTTGCGACCGGAGCCGGTGCTGCCCGTTATCCCTGAGATGAACAGGTGCTCGTCAACGAGGCCACTTAAAAGCAACGGTACCGCGCCGAGCAGCATCGCCGTCGCGAAGCAGCCCGGGTTGCCGATGTGCGGCGTCGGCTTTCCGGGCACGTGCTCAGGCAAGCCGGAAGAGAACTGGTCCAAGAGTTCCGGTGCGCCGTGTTCAATCGAGTAGACGGCCTTGAACGCGTCCCGGTCTGCATAGCGAAAGTCCGCCGACGCGTCGACAACGTGTGTTTCGATGTTGCGAGCGGCCGCTCGGGAGAGAGCCTCGGCAATCATCGCCGCCGACATGCCGTGCGGGGCCGCCGAGAACAGCGCCAGCGATGTGCCCGAGTCAAGCTGCTCGACCCAGTCCTCGTGCGAGGCGAACACGGCATCCGGGTAAACGCCTTTAAGATGCGGAAACGTGTCGGCGAGCGCCGTCTGCGCCCGGCTGTCGGATACGGCCGCCACGACCTCGAATTCGGGGTGGGCAGCCAGCAGTCGCAGCAGCTCACCGCCGACATAGCCGGTCGCACCGAGAACCGCGGCCTGGATCGTCATTGCGTCGCCTCCTTCAGCCCCGCGACGACGTGATCGCCGAGCGCGACGCTGTTCGACAGCGCGTTGATGGCGGGCAGCCCGGCCTTGTCGAGGATCTGGTCGACGCCGACGGCGTTGTCCGTCGCCGGTCCGGTTACAACGGACGGCTCGATGCCATAGTCGTCGCGCAGGATCTTCACGCCGCCCCAGGCTGACACCGGGTCGTTCGCGCACAGGACGACGACCGTCAGCGCTTCGCGCACCGCTTCGTCGGACAGGATCGCGTCGACGCCGTAGGCGCCCAACAGGCCGTCGCCGAGTTCGAGCACGATAACGTCCGGGTGTTTGGCCGACAGTGAGCTCAGCAACGCGCGCGTCAGGGCGGGACCATTCAGCGCCGTTGTCGTCACGATGCCGAAGTCCGAGAAGATCATGGATGAGTCGGCGCCCGCATCTTCCATCGCGAGGATGTCACGACGCAGCGACACGCCGGTCGCCTTGCAGGCAGCAACGTGCAGGCCCTGGTGGCGCAGGCGGCTGACGATCGCGCACGCGGCGGCCGTCTTGCCCGAGTCCATGCAGGTGCCTGACAGCGCGACGACGGGGACGCCGTGCATGTTCAGTTCGACGTCTTCGTCGAGAGCAGCCTCACCCACCTTTGCCGGCACGCCAATGCGTTCACCCAGGTACGGAAAGTGCAGCACCGTTCCCAGCACCTCGCAGTCGAACGGCGGCCCGACATCCGGGTTGGCGGAGTCACAGATCCCCATGACGCCGCCGATGTTCAGCAGCTGGATCGTGTCGCCGACGGACAGGCTGTCCGGCAGGTGACCGGAGTACCCGCGCAGGGCCTTGCGATGCCCCAGCGCGCCGACGATGACGTCGCCCTGGTTGACCGTCGCCATGCGCCCGGTGGTCAGCTCGAGCTGATTGTAGCGAGACTTGTTGTTCAGGACGCGCGCCGCAACGAGCACCCCTTCCTCGCAGGGAATGTCTTTCGACACGCGAAGCTCGTTGCTCAGGTTACTGTGTTGGGCAACGGACGCGATCTTGTCGACGATGACGGTTTTCATGTCTCGCCTGCCCGCGTCTGCAGCGTGCCGGTCAGCGACAGTACCTTGGCGTAGCCCAGCGTGTCGGCCGCGGTCCATTCGCCGGCGGACTCGCCGTAGACGCCCCGCGTTGCCTTAAGTAAGGAGTGCGGCGACGTGACGCCGTCGATGAAAAGCTGCCCCGGGCGCAACGTGAAGCTGACGGTGCCCGTGACCCGCTGCTGCGAGGAGCTCAAGAGCGCCTCGATGTCGCCGCAGACGAGGTCCAGCTGTTTGCCTTCGTGGACGAAGTCGCCGTAGCTTGCTGCGACGCTGTCCTTGATCCTCGACTGCAGGCCACTCAAGGTCAGCTTTTCGAGTTCGCGGTGCGCCGTGATCAGCGTAATCGCCGCGGGCGCTTCGAACGCGACTCGGCCCTTTGTGCCGAGGACCGTGTCGCCTAAGTGTATGCCGCGGCCGATGCCATAGCGACCGGCCAACACCTCGAGTGCTTCGATCAACGTCACCGGGTCCATGGCTTCGCCGTCGAGGCTTAAGGGGACGCCTGCTTTGAATTCCAGCGAATGCCGCGTCGGCTCCACGGGATCACTGAATGCGTCGGGTGACAGCACCCAGGCCGACTCGGGTATGGAGCGCTCCGACGTCAGCGTTTCCTGGCCACCGATCGTAATGCCCCACAGTCCGCGGTTAATCGAGTAAGCCGAGCCCTGCGCCGGCAGGGGGAGCCCGTGCTCTTCGAGGTAGGCGAGCTGGTTCTCCCGGACCCAGCTGTTGTCGCGCACCGGCGCGAGGATCTCGAGGTCCGGGTTCAGCGTGCGCAGAGCGACCTCGAATCGAACCTGGTCGTTGCCGGCCGCGGTGCAGCCGTGTGCGACCGTCGTCGCACCCCGCTCGGTTGCGACTTCGGCGAGCTTCTGCGCCTGCAGGCCACGCTCGGCACCGACGCACAGCGGGTAGGCATTGCCGCGCAGGACGTTGCCGTAGATCAGGTAGCGGATGACCGTATCGAAGAATTCGGACTTGGCGTCGACGATGACGTGCTCGATCGCGCCCAGTGCTTTCGCCCGGGCCTCGAGCGCCTCCGCCGCTTCGTCGTCGATGCCGCCGGTGTCCACCGTGGCCGTGATGACATCTCGTCCGTAAGTTTCTTTCAGCCACGGCACGCACAAGCTCGTGTCGAGTCCTCCGGAAAAGGCGAGAATGATGGGTGATTGATTACTCACGGTGTCTCCAGCGGGCTCAGGCGCCCATTGCACGTTCGATCTTGGCGATCAGGTTTCGCTGCCCCTGCGCGGAATCGGTGGCAACAAAGACGGTATCGTCACCGGCAATACTGCCGACGACCTCGGGCCAGGCGCTGCGGTCCAGTGCCAGCGCGACGCGCTGCGCCGCGCCTATCGCGGTCCTGACCACGAGCAGGTGACTGCCGGCCGGGCTTAAGCCGCGCAGCAACTCGGCGGCATCGTCCAGCGCCTGGTTCGCGGGGGCGTCGTCCGCTGGCAGTTCGTAACCCCGCGTGGTCTTGATTGCGCCGATCGTTCTGAGGTCGCGACTGACCGATGATTGCGTCGCTTCGAACTTTTGCGCGCGCAGCGCATCCACCAGCGACTGCTGGGTGGCGACAGGCCCCCGCTGCAGCAGGCTGCAGATGGCTTCCCTGCGAAGGGACTGTTCGACGCTGGTTGGCATGGCTGACTCGAATAAATATGCGCATAGAATGATAGAAATGCGCATACGAAGTCAAGCTAAAAATCGGCTAAACTCGCGCCGATTTCATGAGGAGCCCCCGATGACCGACCCCGTCGTCATAGAAACCGGTAGCGAACCCACCGGCAGCATCATCTGGCTGCATGGACTGGGGGCCGACGGCCACGACTTTGAGCCGATTGTCCCGGAGCT
>JAAUXY010018123.1_pt1 | contig 12326 bp, 8 predicted proteins | sample 7278121 | NCBI WGS metagenome assembly JAAUXY01 (sample SAMN14350117, study PRJNA611818) | marine sediment metagenome | isolation source: surface marine sediment (1.8m) | place: French Polynesia: Moorea | collected 2018-08 | reverse complement strand
TTGCCGAGATAGCGGACGCAGTTCACGAATTCGTCCACGTCGCTCGTGTTGACCTCGAGGTCGATGCCGTCGATGTCGGCAAAGCGCTTGAACAGGACGGCCTTGCCCTCCATCACCGGTTTCGCGCCCAAGGCGCCGAGATCGCCCAGCCCCAGCACCGCCGTACCGTTGGAGATGACCGCGACTACATTGCCCTTGGCGGTATAGTCGTAGGCAAGGGACGGATCCTTGTTGATCGCCAGGCAGGGCGCGGCGACGCCGGGCGAATAGGCCAGCGCCAAATCGCGTTGCGTGGTCAGCGGCTTGGTTGGCGCGATCGAGATCTTGCCCGGCCGTCCCGACGCGTGCATCAGCAACGCCTCTTCAAAGATGACCTTGTTGGTTTCTTCGCTCGCCATCCGTTCTCTCCCCGCGCCCCGACACGTTTGGGTGTCCCCTGTGAATTCCTACTGGAGTCGGACGCTTAGGCCAAGACCAGATGAGTCCGGCAACGTCTGCGCGGCCTCGCCCGGCTCTCGTCGCCTGTGCTAGTGTCGCGCGCCCAACTCTTGCCGATACGCGGTGATTCCCGTGTCCGTTCTTTCCTCTTCCTCCGACGAACCGCGTATAGCGCCCGAAGACAAGGGATCATCTGCGCGCCCAGCCGCCGGCGCCACCCCAGTCATGGCGCAGTATCTCAAGATCAAGGCCGAGCATCCGCGCGAGCTGCTGTTCTTCCGGATGGGCGACTTCTACGAACTGTTCTTCGAGGACGCGGTGGCTGCCGCCGAGGCGCTGGACATCGCCCTGACCCGCCGGGGCAAGCATCAGGGCGAGGACATTCCCATGTGCGGCGTCCCGGCGCACAGCGCCGAAGGCTATCTCGCCCGCCTCATCCGCCAAGGGCATCGCGTCGCCATCTGCGACCAGGTGGAGGATCCGGCTGAGGCCAAAAAGCGGGGCAGCAAGGCGGTCGTGCGACGCCAGGTCGTGCGGGTGGTGACCGCCGGCACGCTCACCGAGGATGCCCTGTTGGATGCGCGCGCACACAATTATCTCGCGGCCTTGGCCATAGCCCAGGGCGGGCTCGGCCTCGCCTGGCTCGACATGTCGACCGGCGATTTCCGGGTCGAGCCGGTCACCCCGGCACGGCTCGGCGCTGCGCTTGCCCGCCTGGAGCCCGGCGAGCTCCTGGTCTCCGATCGATTGATCGAGACGCCGGAGCATTTCGAGGTGCTGGGCGAGTGGCGCCAGGTGCTCACACCCCTGCCGGCGAGCCGGTTCAACAGCGAGAGCGGGCGCCTGCGGCTCGAGGCGGCCTTCCGGGTCAGGGCGCTCGACGCCTTCGGCGATTTCGGCCGCGCCGAGCTCGCGGCGGCGGGGGCGCTGCTCGACTATGTGGAGCTCACCCAGCAGGGCGCGGTGCCGCGGCTGTCGCCGCCCCGCCGGGTGGCCGGCGGCGCGGTCATGGAGATCGATGCCGCCACCCGCCGCAATCTCGAACTGGTCCGCACGCTTTCCGGCGAACGCAGGGGCAGCCTGCTTTCGGTTGTCGACCGTACGGTGACCGGCCCGGGGGCGCGGCTGCTGGCGGACCGGCTCGGCGCGCCGCTGACCGACCCCGAGGCGATCGGCGCGCGCCTCGATATGGTGTCCTGCCTGGTCGGGGCGGCCGGCCTGCGCGAAGACCTGCGCGGAATCTTGCGCGAGATGCCCGACATGGAACGGGCGCTCTCGCGGCTTACCGTAGGCCGCGGCGGGCCGCGCGACCTGTTGGCCGTTCGTGATGGCCTGGTCGCGGCGGGCGCCCTGCGCACGGCACTGGAGGCTTCGGACGGGCTGCCGGCGGGTCTTGTCGCCTGCCGCCGGGCGCTCGGCGAGCACGGGCCCCTGATCGATCGCCTCACACGCGCGCTGGCCCCGGATCCGCCGCTCGCCAGCCGCGACGGCGGGTTCATCGCCGCTGGCTATTCCGAGGCTCTGGACGAGCACCGCACGCTCCGCGACGAGAGCCGGCGCCTGATCGCCGGGCTCGAGGCCGACTATCGCGGCGAGACCGGAATCCCCTCGCTCAAGATCCGCCACAACAACGTACTCGGCTATTTCGTCGAGGTGACCAGCACCCACGCCGACAAGCTCTTGCCACCCGGCGGCGCGACCGACGGGCGCTTCATCCATCGCCAGACCATGGCGTCGGGCGTGCGCTTCACCACCGTCGAACTCGCCGAGCTCGAAGACAAGATCGGCCGCGCGGCGGACAAGGCGCTGGCCCTCGAGCTGGCGCTGTTCGACGACCTGGTCGCCGAGGTCGCGGCCCGGACCGAGCCAATCGCGGGCGCGGCGCAGGCGGCGGCGGCGCTCGACGTGGCGGCGGGGCTGGCCGCCCTGGCGGTCGAGCGGCGTTACGTGCGTCCCGAGATCACCGATGACCGCGCCTTCGAAATCACCGGCGGCCGGCACCCGGTGGTCGAGGTGGCGCTCGAGGACAGCCAGGCGGGCGCATTCGTCGCCAACGACTGCGACCTCGGGGAGTCGCAGCGCCTGTGGCTCGTGACCGGCCCCAACATGGCGGGCAAGAGCACCTTCCTGCGCCAGAACGCGTTGATCGCGGTGCTGGCGCAGATGGGCGCCTTCGTGCCGGCCGACGCGGCGCGGATCGGCGTGGTCGACCGCCTGTTCTCCCGGGTCGGCGCGGCGGACGACCTAGCCCGCGGGCGGTCCACTTTCATGGTCGAGATGGTCGAGACCGCGGCGATCCTCAATCAGGCGGGCGAGCGGGCCTTGGTTATCCTGGACGAGATCGGACGCGGCACAGCGACCTATGACGGGCTGTCGATCGCCTGGGCCGCGGTCGAGCATCTGCACGAGGCGAATCGCTGCCGCGCGCTCTTCGCGACCCATTATCACGAGCTCACGGCGCTGGCCGCCAAGCTCGAAGCGCTCGCCTGCCACACCATGCGGGTCAAGGAATGGCAGGGGGACGTGATCTTCCTGCACGAGGTGGCGCCGGGCGCGGCCGACCGCTCCTACGGCATCCACGTGGCCGAGCTCGCGGGTTTGCCGGCGGGCGTAATCGCGCGAGCGCAGCAGGTGCTCGAGACCCTGGAGCAGGACGAGCGCAGCGGCGAGCTCGCCAGGCTTGCCGACGACCTGCCGCTGTTCAGCGCGGCGTCCGGGCGGCCCGCCGCAGTGGCCGCGGCGCGCGAGCCCTCGGCGGCCGAGCGGCTGCTGGCCGAGGTTCATCCAGATGAGCTCACGCCCAAGGAGGCACTGGAGCTGATCTACAGGCTAAAGACGAGTCTCTCGGACCAACAGGGCGACTCCTGAGGATCGCGCAATTCGCCCCGTCCTACGGGCGATCAGGCCGGCTCGGACACAACCGCGTCGACCTCGGTCTCGAGCAACCAGTCGGGATCGATAAAGCGAGAGACCTGGGCGATCGTGTTGACGGGCCGCACGTCTGCAAAGATCTCCCCGTGCACGCGCGCGACCGCCTCCCAGTCCTCTATCCGCGTCAACAAAAAGCGCGTCCGTATGACGTCAGAAAGGCCCGCCCCGAGCTCGCGAAGGGCCGCATCCGTGATCTCGAAGCAGCGCCGCGCCTGGGCAGCCGGGTCGCCAACGCCGACAGTCTTGCCGTCCGGACCAAGCGGCGCCGTGCCGCCGATGGCGATGATCTGGCCGATGCGGACGGCGCGTGAGAAACCGACGATCGGTTCATAAGGACTGCCAGTCGAGACCGTTTGTCGATCGAGCATTTCCAGGGTCTCCGTTGTTGTCTGTCCTTGCGCGCACGCGAACGTGACGCGTCTCGCCGAAGGCGCAAGCCACCGACCGAGACGTATCCGTTCGAATTCGAACGCGACGACCTAGCTTAGAATCCGTCGACCAAGGCCTTCAGCTTGGCCCCGGCGCCGGTCAGGATCGGCTCGCCGTCGCCGACCAGGAGCGCCTCCACGTCCAGTTCCAGGAGCGCCCGCACGCTGGCCTTGAGCTGGTCCAGATCGTCGATCACCCGCTCGGGCAAGAGCTTGAGCGCACCCGGCGGGTCGCCGACCACGCAGTCGCCCACCAGCAGGAGCCGGCGATTGCGCCACAGGAACGCAATCTCTCCCGGCGACTTGCCGGGAACGCCAATCACCTCGAATGGGCCGACCTCGTCGCCCGGCTCGATTGGGTCGTCGATCTCGCCACCTTGCTCCCGGGCGTGCGCTATGTCGGCGGGGTGCATCAGGATCGGCGCGCCGGTCACCACCTTGACCTCGTTGGCGGCGCGCAAATGGTTGCGGTTGGTCAGCAGGATCACGTCCACGCCCTTGTTTTCGATCTTGTCCATCTCCCCCTCTCCGGGCGGGACAGGATCGACGCAGATGTGACAGCCGGGGTGGGCCACAAGATGGCCGTTGAACTCGTATCCGTGCGGCTCCGAAAACCAGGTCCAGCGAAAGATACCGTCGAGCAGTTCTTGCATGGCATGTCTCCAGGCAATTCTTCTGCGTTCACTAGGGTTCACGGTAACCGCAACGCGCGTGCGGCGCCAGTCGCGCAGAAGAGGTGGGGGCAACGACCCTCAAGAGACACAAAAAAGGCCCGGTGCGATCCCGCGCCGGGCCCTTTACGGTCGGATGTGCTCGTCTGCGCTTAGGCCGCCGCCTTCCGGCTGACGGTCTCGACGGTCTCGCTGATGCGGCTCGCGATCGGCGCGGCCGCGTCATTGGCCACCTTGAAGGTGAGCTCGGAGACCTTGGTGCCCTGGGTCACGGCTTCGTCGAACCCCTTGCGGGCCAGGCCGGATTGCAGCTCGACGGCTTCCTCGAGCGTCTTCACCTTGGCGAACGCCTTCAGGTTGCTGAGGCTCTCGTCGGCCAGCTTCTTATTGTAGCCGACCATCTGATCGGCCATGCTCTGCCAGCCCTTGCCCATGATCGTGGCCGCCTTCATGAAAGCGTTGAGGTTGGCTTCGGCCACCCCCTTCCACTCATCCATGCCCCACACCGCCATCGGCGAGAAGGGGGCGAACTGCGCCTTGCTCAGTGCCGCAAACTGCTCGTAGCCCTTGAGCATCGCTTCGTTCATCATCGCGTATGTCTTTTCCATCATCTCGCCCTCCTACCGGCATGCGTCTTGAAACCCTTATGTTGCACTGCAACATAACCCCAATATAATCCTTGTTTTCACAGGTTCAAGGAAAATTGTGCACTGCAACAAATTTTTTTGTGGCATCGGCCATTCGGGGCACGGGAGGCGGAGGCGAAAAGGAGCGTCTCAGTCGCCGGTTGGGCCGGACTATGGCGCGGGCAGTCCCTCGACGACCTGATCCGCGCCGATGAAGCGGCGCAACAGCAAGAGCCCCGCCGCGTGGCACTCGGGCCCGCCATGGGAGCCGCAATAGTCGGCCAGAACCACCGGCGTGACGCCGGCTTCGAACAGGTCCACGGCGGTCTTGAGCACGCAGCCGTCGGTGGCGATGCCGCAGAGATGGACCGCGGACACGTCGTCATACTCCAGGGCCGCAAGCAGGTCGTCGGTGACGCAGCTGTAGCGGGTCTTTTCGATCATGCGCGTATCGGGGCGTGGCGCAAAGGCCAGCTCTGTCTCTTCCGTGCCGGGCGCGAACCGCGCCCAATGGATCAGCTTTCGGTGCATGGAGCCTTCCGGATTGAGGAACCTGGAGGCCAGCACCAGCCGGTACGTCTCCTGCAGTGCCTCGACCAGCGCCGGAATGTGCCGGGTCGCTTCGGTCAAGAAGCCCTTTTGGACGTCCACGATCAAGAGGCAGGGGTCGGACATACGTGTCTTGCCGCGGTTGGCGATTGATTGTTGCTCAAGGGAGCAGCCGGTATCATCTCAAGGCTATGCACAGCATACCGCGTCAACGGGAAATCATCGACCGGCGGGCTCTGGTCGTCGAACTCGACCGCATCATGGCCGAAGGCGACAAGAGCGCGGAGGCCGTCCGTGGCCAGGTCCTGGCGCTGTTCAAGCGCGCGCTCGAGGACGGGCGAGCCCAGATCCGCCGTCGCTTCGACGCCGGGGCCGAGGGACTGGACATCGCGCGGACCAACGCCTTCCTGATCGACCAGATCCTGCGCCTGATCCACGACTTCGCCTTCGAGCACGTCTATCCGCTGTCCAATCCGACGGCCGGCGAGCGCCTCGCGCTGATCGCGGTGGGCGGCTACGGGCGCGGCGAGATGGCGCCGTTCTCGGACGTGGATCTCCTGTTCCTGAACTCCTACAAGGCGACCCCGCACACCGAGCAGATCGTCGAATACGCCCTCTATATGTTGTGGGATCTGGGCCTCAAGGTGGGCCACGCAACCCGGTCCGTCGACGACTGTATCCGGCTTGCCAAGTCGGACCTAACGATCCGCACCAGCCTGCTGGAATCCCGCTATCTGTGTGGCGACAACCATCTCTACGCCGAGCTCCGCCGACGGTTCCTGAACGAAGTGGCGACGGGCACCGGTCCCGACTTCGTCGAGTCCAAGCTGGCCGAGCGGGACGTGCGGCACGAACGCATGGGCGATTCCCGCTATGTGCTCGAGCCCAACATCAAGGAGGGCAAGGGCGGCCTGCGCGACCTGCACACGCTGTTTTGGATCGGCAAGTATCTCTATCGCGTGGACGAGGTGCCGAATCTGGTCGGCCAGGGCATGCTGATGAAGAGCGAAGCGGCGCGTTTCGCCAAAGCGGAAGCCTTCCTCTGGACGGTGCGCTGCCATCTGCACTACCTCGCCGACCGCGCCGAGGAGCGCTTGACCTTCGATATGCAGCCCAGGCTCGCCGCGGCGCTCGGCTACGCCGATCGGGAAGGCACGCTGGGCGTCGAGCGCTTCATGAAGCGCTACTTTCTGGTCGCCAAGGACGTGGGCGATCTGACCCGCATCTTCTGCGCCGCGCTTGAGGCGCAGCATCAGCGCAGGCCGAGGTTCAGCCTGAAGGGGCTGTTGGGCCGCAAGCGCGAGGTCGAGGGGTTCCGGGTCGAGGGCGGCTGGCTCACGGCGGAGAGCGGCGAGACCTTCACCAAGGTGCCGGTCAATCTGTTGCGCATCTTCCATGCGGCCCAGGAGCACGAGCTGGACGTGCACCCGTCCGCGCTGCGGCTGATCACGCGCTCGCTGGATCTGATCGACGGCAAGCTCCGGCGCAGCAAGGAGGGCAACCGTCTGTTCCTGGAGATGCTGACCTCGCCGAAGGACCCGGAAAAGACGCTCCGGCGCTTGAACGAGGCCGGCGTGTTCGGCCGCTTCGTGCCGGACTTCGGCCGGGTCGTGGCGCAGATGCAGTACGACATGTACCACGTCTACACGGTGGACGAGCACACCATCCGCGCCATCGGTCTGTTGCATGGAATCGAGAGCGGCAAATACAAGGACGTGCATCCGCTCTCGACCGAGATCTTCCCGAAGATCCAGTCCCGCCGCGCGCTCTATCTCGCCCTGCTGCTGCATGACATCGCCAAGGGCCGCGGCGGCCGCCATTCCGAGCTCGGTGCGGAGGTGGCCAACAAGCTGGGTCCGCGGCTCGGGCTCAGCGCCGAGGAGACCGAGACCGTCGCCTGGCTGGTGCTGCATCACCTGGCCATGAGCAACACCGCGCAGAAACGCGACATCGACGACCCCAAGACGATCGCCGATTTTGCCGAGCTGGTGCAGTCCCCGGAGCGGCTTCGGCTCTTGCTGGTGCTCACCGTAGCCGACATGCGGGCGACCGGCCCCAAGGTATGGAACGGCTGGAAGGCGGCGCTCTTGCGCGAGCTTTACTACCGCGCCGAGGAAGTGATGTCCGGCAGCTTCCAGCAGGGCGAGGGCGTGAAGGCCCGCGTCGAGGCGGCCAAGGATGCCTTGCGCCGGCGGCTCTCCGATTGGGATGCGTCCGACGTGGAGGCATTCCTGGCGCGCGGCTACACCAGCTACTGGCTCACGCTCGACACCGACACCCAGGCGCGGCATGCGGCGCTGGTGCGCGAGGCGGATACGGCGGATCAACCCCTGGCGATCGACCGTCGGGTCGACAGCTTCCGGGCGGTCACCGAGGTCACGGTCTACACCCAGGATCAGGCCGGCCTGTTCTCCAAGATCGCCGGCGCGATGGCGTTGTCCGGTGCGACTATTGTCGACGCCAAGATTTTCACGCTGACCAACGGCATGGCGCTCGACAGCTTCTGCATCCAGGATTCCGAGGGCGGCGCGTTCGAACGCCCGGACCAGCTTGCCAAGCTGTCGGCCCGTATCGAGCTGGCCTTGTCCGGCCGGCTCAGGCTGCAGGACGAGCTGGCCAGCCGACGCTCGTCGCTGCCGGCCCGGGCCCGGCGGGTGTTCAAGGCGCCGCCGCGCGTGATGATCGACAACGCCGCAAGCCGCTGGTTCACCGTGGTTGAGCTGAACGGCCGCGACCGGCCGGGTCTGTTGTACGATGTCACCCGGGCGCTGAACGAGTGCGGCCTGCGGATCGCCAGCGCCAAGATCTCCACTTTCGGCGAGCGCGTGGTCGACGTGTTCTACGTCAAGGACATCTTTGGGATGAAGGTGGATCACGAGGGCAAGATCGCCCAGATCCGCGAGCGCGTGCTCGAAGCGCTGGTCGAGCCCGAGGCCGCCGCCACGCCGCAGCCCGCCGAGACGACGGAGACCGCATCCGACCGTCTCGCCAGGGCCGGCAAGACCGATACCGGGGCTTTCGCGCCGCCCGCCGAGTGACCGTCGGCCCGAGCCGTCGGCCCCGGGCGCAGCGCCTCAGCGCATGATACGCCCGCCGTCGAGAATGACGGTCTGCCCCGTCATGAAGGCGGTCGTCTCCGAGGCAAGAAACAGGACCAGGTCCGCAACCTCCTCGAATTCGCCCATGCGGCGGACGGGGGTTTCGTCGACGATGGCCGCAAGCTGGTCGGCGCTGAAATGCTCCTCTACCAGCGCGCTGCGGACGAAGCCGAGGCCGATGGCATTGACCAGGATGTCCGGCGCCAACTCAAGGGCCGCACATTTCGTCAGCATGAGAAGACCCGCCTTCGAGCAGCAATAGTTGACTGCGTTCTTTCTGGCCTGAATGCCGGTCACGGCCGAAACGTTGACAACACGCCCGCCGGCGCCGCGACGCATGGCCGGTGCGGCCAGCTGCGTCAACAGCATCGGCCCTTTCAGGTTGACGTCCAAAACCCGGTCCCAATCCGCCTCGGTCATCTCCAGAAACGGGCCGTCGCGGTTGATCCCCGCATTGTTGACCAGAACATCGAGCCCGCCGAGGCCGTCCACCGCCGCCTCCACCGCGGCCCGGCAGCCGTCCATGGTGCCGACGTCGCCGGGCGCCGCGACGATATGGTCCTTCTCCGAGGCGGCAAGACCCGCCAGCGCGCTTTCCACCGACTCCGCGCTCTGCCCGTTGACGGCGACATGGGCACCGGACTTCAGAAACGCCGCAACGATCGTGCGGCCGATCCCACGCGTGCCGCCCGTGACCAGCACGCGCCGCCCCTCGAACTCCATGTTCGCCTCCCGCATCCCATGATGGACCCTTAGCCCGATAGCAATACACTCGAAATCCGCTGCGCCGCCTTGGGATCGCCCTCGAATAACCAGTCTGATAACATCCGCGACCCATGTCGACCGTCGTCTCCACGAAAGCTCGGTCTAAGCGCCGCCTGGCGCTCCCGACGGATTGCTTCACCCAGATTGTTCTGGCCCTCACCCTCGGCATCTTCTGCGGGCTCTTCTTCGGCGAGATCAACGCCCCCTTGAAGGAGGTGGGGGTCGCCTATGTCCGGCTGCTGCAGATGACGGTGCTGCCTTACGTTCTGGCCTCTCTCATCGCCGGTATCGGCCGACTCGAGCCGACCGGTTGCGGCTTGCTCGGCCTGCGCGCGGTCATTTTGATTGTCTTGCTGTGGGCGGTGAGCTGGCTCACGTCCTTCATGATCCCGCTATCCTATCCGGACTGGGACACCGGCTCGTTCTTCAGCACCACCCTGCCGTCCGAAGCGCCGCTCGATCTCATGAGCATGTTCATCCCAGCCAACATTTTCGAGTCTCTCAGTGAATCGATTGTGCCGGCTGTGGTGGTGTTCAGCATATCCCTGGGTCTGGCGTTGATGGCTATGCGCGAAAAGCAGACCATCCTGAATGCTCTCGAGGTGATCGAGACAGCCTTGGGACGGGTCATGTCGTTCATTGCGAGACTCGCACCCTTGGGCATTTTCGCGATGGCGGCGGCGACGGCGGGAACCATCGAGTTCGAGGAGCTGAACCGCCTGCAGATCTATCTCTGGACCTATGTGGCGGCCTGGGCGTTGCTTGGTTTTGTGACGCTCCCCGTGCTCGTCGCACTCGCGACTCCGTTCTCCTACCTGGATGTGCTGCGCCATGCCCGCACCGCCATGATCACGGCCTTCGCGGTCAACACGGTCCTGGTCGTCCTGCCGCTGATCGCCGAGGAGTGCAAAAAGCTGCTCAAGGAGGCCGAGCTGGGCACGCCGGAGACGAATTCGGCCGTCAATGTGCTCGCCCCGACGGCCTACACCGTGCCGACCGCGGGCACGCCGATCAGCCTCGCCTTCATCCTCTTTGCCGCCTGGTTCGTCGGCGCGCCCCTAACCCTGGACCAGTATCCAATGTTCGGCGTCCTCGGAATCCCGTCTTCCTTCGGGGGCATGTGGCTGGCGCTGCCCTTCCTGCTCGACTACTTCCGGCTGCCCTCGGACATGGTGCAGTTGTTCGTCGTGGGCTCCGTGATCACCAGCAACTTCTGGACCTCGCTCGCGGCCATGCACGGCGTCGTCCTTTGCCTGCTGGCGGCCTGTGCCATGACCGGCCGGCTCAATTGGATGAGACTCATCATCGGCGGGGGCGCGAGCATCGTGCTGGCGGCGGTGTTCTTCCTGGTCTTGGGCTTCGCCTTCAGGGGCATCCTGCCGGAAGAGAACATCGGAGAACAGCGCCTGCGCGCCATGCAGCTCGTCGAGGAGCCGGTGCCCATCACAGAGATAGCGGACCCTGCGCCGCTCTCTGTCGAGGCGCGCGGTCGTCCGCGGCTCACGGTTATCCGCAACCGTGGCAGCCTTCGGGTCGGCGTTCACGCGGGCCGGCTGCCTTTCGTTTTCCGGAACGGCGGCGGTGAGCTGGTCGGCCTCGACATGGAGCTGATGCATGCCCTGGCCCGGGATCTGGGCGTGGGCCTCGAGATCAGCCAGGTGAACTGGGGCGATGGGATCGAATGGCTCGATTCGGGACGTCTCGATATGATTGCCGGAGGAGTCAGTATTACGCCGACGCGCGCCCTCGATGCCGCGTTCACGCGCCCATATGTCGACGAAACGCCGGGCTTTCTTATTCGAGACGAGTCGCGCCGCGACTTCGCAACTCTCCAAACGATCAGGCAACTGCCATCGCTCAGGCTGGGGGTGATGCCTGACTATTTCCACCGGCAGATCCAGCAAGCGTTTCCGAACGCCGACTTCGTCGAGATCAGGTCGCCGAAACCGTTCCTCAGAGGCAAGTTACCGGACGTCGATGCGCTCCTCTTCTCTGCGGAGATGGGCTCCGCCTGGACGCTGATCTACCCGCAGTTCATGGCCGTGGTGCCGATCGGGTTCAAACCGACGGTGCCAGTCGGCTTTGCGCTTCCGTCCAAACAGGGCGAATTCCAGACCTTCTTGAACAACTGGCTGGGCGTTCAGATAAAGATCGGCATGGTTGAAGAATTGTATCGGCATTGGATCTTGGGCAAACCGATTACCGACAAAGCGCCGCGCTGGTCCATCATTCGCGACGTCCTGCATTGGGTCGACTGACGACGGCCATGTATTCGAGGCCAGCCGAGGCTTCTAAATGCGGGGTAATCGCGTCGCTCCGACAACTGTCACTAGTGACAGTTCCGTCATTCTGCGCTGGCGTCTAAACTCTCCCTTTGGGCATAGCGAAACAACATCAAAGCCCCAACAGACACGCCTCGCAGACTAACGAATCATGGAACGGAGAATTCCTGTCCAGTCCCGGACTTGGGACATCGACGAGTCGATCGACCAGGTCGTTCGCATCTGCGTCGAGGCCGTGCAGATCGCATCGGAGTCCGACCTGCGCCTGGAGCGGCTCTTCGGCGAGCTGGACGAAATCCTCCTGGACCTGGATGACGCGCAGATCGGCGCGGTTCGCCAGGATCCGCGCTACAGTTCCATTCGCGAGCGCTTTCACCTGATCCGTGCCGAGTATGAATACCGGCGGGAAATGGCCGTGGCGCAGACAATCGCCGACGCGGGCCGGGAGGCCGCTGCGGATCAGTTCCGCAGCGCGGACTGGTACGAGATCGCGCAGGCGTTCGAGGTCCGCTCTCTGGCGCCCTATCGGTGCAGGCGG
>JAAUXY010024866.1_pt1 | contig 12331 bp, 9 predicted proteins | sample 7278121 | NCBI WGS metagenome assembly JAAUXY01 (sample SAMN14350117, study PRJNA611818) | marine sediment metagenome | isolation source: surface marine sediment (1.8m) | place: French Polynesia: Moorea | collected 2018-08 | reverse complement strand
GTCGAGGCGAGCGCTTCCGAAGAGGTGCGCAGTTGGGTCGAGGCCGACGCGACGATCTCCACCACGTCCTTGACCTCGTCATCGAATTTGTCGGCCAGCGTGTTCAGCTTTTCCTGATAGGACTGCTCGACGGCCTCGTAGTAGACCGAGATTGCGACGTCCATGTCGATCATCGCCGCCTTGTTCAGTGCCGCAATGGTCGCAGCAGCGGCCGACCCGTTCCGCTCCGCCTTCACGATCGCATCTGCCGCATGGCCGACGATGAAGCTGTAGCCGCCGATGTACCAGCTTGGCGCCAGACCGATCCGCTCGTGGGTCCGGCCGACCCGCTGCACGTTGCTGAGAAATTCCTGGTCGAACTCCGCGCCCAGCAAGCTTTCCCAGTGGCTGTGCTGAAACTTTTTCAGCTCCGGGATCCGGTTCGTGTCGCCGATGATCGCGCGCGGCTCCGGATAATTCAGGATGTGCTCGTAGAACTTGTCCAAGACCGCCGGCACGAGGGGCATGATCCGTGCGCGCGACCGGCGCAGCACGGCGCGCGTCTCGCGATCCATGCCGTGGAACGCCAGTCGATCGACCATTTCGGGCGCGGTGTTGTTGAACGTCGTGGGTGCGGCCGCTTCGGTGTTGCCTTCCGGCGAACGCGACTTGGAAAGGATATTCATCGACGGGGTTCCTCAAATCTGCGGATGCGCAGCGCGTTCGGCGTCGACCGGCCTTGGCCAAGCCACACTTTCGCCGCGCGTTTGCCGATGTCCATAAACCATGTCGAGTTAACAGATCGCAAAAGGCAGTAAGTGCCTATGGTTGAGTGGTAAACCGAAGCTCCGCCAATGCGAGTTTCCCGCCCGCCCCGTCTGGCGGCGGCGGCCGGATCGCGCCCGGATCGGAGAAAGGCTTGGATCAGGGACTCAAGCTTCCGTCAGAAACTCTCGCAGCGATTGCGCGCACGCCCGCACCGCCGTCTGCAGCAGTTCGTCGCCATGCGCGGGTTTGGCCAGCGAGGGATCGGCGCCCATCCGGCCGTCCGGATAGTGCCGGCGGAAGTCGTCGGCGTCGTGGAAGCTCGGGCAGTTCGCGGAAATCTCGGGCAGCGCGACGTCCCGGATCTGGTCGGGAAACAAGTGCTGGGTGACCGCGATCTCACTCGGTGTGGCGTGCCGCCCTTCCCGGTTGCCGTAGAGCTTCTTGGTCAGCGCCTGCACCGGGCTGGTCAGGAACCAGCTGAGCTGACGGCAGCGCACGTCGCGCGGACTTTCGGCGTCGGCCACCCGCCGTGTCGCCCGCTGTTGCGCGTAGATCTCCTGGAACGCGGTATTGATGGTCGCGATGTTCCCGCCGTGTCCGTTGATGAAGAAGAACCGGGTGAAGCCATGCGTGGAAAGCGCAGTGACGTAGTCCCGAATGACCGCAACCAGCGTGCTTGGCATCAGGGTGATGGTGCCGGGAAACGCCATGTGGTGCTGCGCCATGCCGACCGAGATGGTCGGTGCCACGTAGACCTCTTCCGCCTCACCGACCCCCCGAGCAACCGCTTCGGCGGTCATCGCGTCGGTGCCCAGCAGGCCGCTGGGGCCATGTTGTTCGGTCGACCCGATCGGGATGATGATCGCCGTCTTGCTCTCCAGATAGGTTCCGACCTCGGGCCAGGTGGCTTGGCTCAACAGCATCGCGCGGGTCCTTTGCTTTAGATCAAGGCGTCGGAAGGACGTGGGCGGCGAGACTGGCCGAACGAGGCGCGCTTGTCAGCCCCCGCGATTCGGCTAAACTCTGCGCCAAACGCCGCAAATGGGGGGCGGCCATCCGCTGAACGCAGCGATTTAGGGAGGAACCAGTCTGATGTTCGAGGCCCACGATTTTCCTGTGCCCGGTGATTGGGCGTCCCGCGCGTACGCAAACAACGACAAGTACCTGGAGATGTACAAGCGGTCCGTGGACGACCCGGAAGGCTTCTGGGGCGAGCACGGCAAGCGCGTCGACTGGATCAAGCCGTTCACCAAAGTGAAGAACACCTCGTTCGGTCCCGGTGAGGTGTCGATCAAGTGGTTCGAGGACGGCACCCTCAACGTCTCGGCCAACTGCTTGGATCGGCATCTGGCGACCCGCGGAGACCAGGTCGCCATCATCTGGGAGGGCGACGACCCGGCCGACGACAAGAAGATCACCTACAAGGAACTGCACGCCCAGGTCTGCAAGATGGCCAATGCGATGAAGGCCAACGGCGTCAAGAAGGGCGACCGGGTGACCATCTATCTGCCGATGATCCCTGAAGCCGCCGTGGCCATGCTGGCGTGCACGCGGATCGGCGCGATCCATTCGGTCGTTTTCGGCGGCTTCTCGCCTGAGGCCTTGGCCGGCCGCATCGAGGACTGCGAATCCAGCTTCATGATCACCTCGGACGAGGGACTGCGCGGCGGCCGCAAGGTCCCGCTGAAGGCAAACGCCGACAAGGCGCTGGAGAACCCCGGCGCCGCGTGCTGCACCAAGGTGCTGGTGGTCCGGCACACTGGCGGCGACGTGGCGTGGAACGCGGACCGCGACGTCTGGTACCACGAAGCGATCGCCGGCGTTTCCGACGACTGCCCGCCCGAAGAGATGAACGCCGAAGACCCGCTGTTCATCCTCTACACGTCTGGCTCAACCGGTAAGCCGAAGGGCGTGCTGCACACGTCGGGCGGCTATCTCGTCTACGCCGCGATGACCCATCAGTACGTCTTCGACTACCACGACGGGGACATCTACTGGTGCACCGCGGACGTGGGCTGGGTGACCGGCCACAGCTACATCGTCTACGGCCCGCTGGCCAACGGCGCCACCACCCTGATGTTCGAGGGCGTGCCCAACTACCCGACCGTGGCGCGCTTCTGGGAGGTTTGCGACAAGCACCAGGTCAATATCTTCTACACCGCGCCAACCGCGATCCGTGCGCTGATGCGCGAGGGCGACGAGCCGGTGAAGAAGACCAGCCGGTCCAGCGTCCGCTTGCTCGGCACGGTGGGCGAGCCGATCAATCCGGAGGCCTGGATGTGGTATCACGAGGTGGTCGGCGACGGCCGCTGCCCGATCGTGGACACCTGGTGGCAGACCGAGACCGGCGGGATTCTGATCACGCCGTTGCCCGGTGCGACCGCGCTGAAGCCCGGCTCCGCCACCCGGCCGTTCTTCGGCGTGCAGCCGTTGATGGTCGACAACGACGGCACGCCGCTGGAGGGCGCGTGTGAAGGCAATCTGTGCATCGCCGAAAGCTGGCCGGGGCAAATGCGCACCGTCTACGGTGACCACGAGCGCTTCGTGCAGACCTATTTCGCGACCTATCCCGGACGCTACTTCACCGGCGACGGCGCGCGCCGCGACGAGGATGGCTACTACTGGATCACCGGCCGGGTGGACGACGTGATCAACGTGTCCGGTCACCGCATGGGCACGGCCGAGGTCGAGAGCGCGCTGGTCGCCCATGACAGCGTCGCCGAAGCCGCCGTCGTCGGCGCGCCGCACGACATCAAGGGCCAGGGCATCTACGCCTATGTCACCCTGAACGCCGGCTTGGAGCCGAGCGACGATCTGCGCAAGGAGCTGGTGCAATGGGTGCGCAAGGAGATCGGTCCGATCGCCTCGCCCGACTGGCTGCAATGGGCGCCGGGCCTGCCCAAGACGCGCTCCGGCAAGATCATGCGGCGCATCCTGCGCAAGATTGCGGAGAACGAGTTCGGCAATCTCGGTGACACCTCGACGCTGGCCGATCCGGGCGTGGTCAATGACCTGATCGACAATCGCATGAACCGCTGAACGGCGCGTTCCAGTCACGAACTCGTGGAAGAGCCGGTGCCCAGCGCCGGCTCTTCTGTATCAGAGCGACGCGGTCGGTTGACAACGATCGGGCATTGATGAAACACCCGCACGGACCGAACGGACCCGTCCCGCCCATGGCCGATTCCACATCCCGACTTTCGCCCGCGTCGCACGCCGACGCTCAAGGCATCTTTCCCTGCCAAGGCCTTCGCTCCCTGGTCACCGCCGGCATCGTGAGCGCGGAGCCGGAAATCGATCCCGACCAGATCCAGCCGGCCAGCTTGGACCTACGGCTGGGGCGCACCGCCTATCGGGTCCAGGCCAGCTTCCTGCCCGGCGAAAACAGCACCATCGCCGACAAGCTGCCGCGCCTGCAGATGTACGAGCTCGATCTCACTCAGCCGACGGTCCTGGAGCGCGGCTGCATCTATCTGGTGCCGCTGGCCGAGCGCCTGGCGCTGCCGCCCGACCTGTCCGGGGTTGCAACGCCCAAGAGCAGCACCGGCCGGCTCGACATCTTCACCCGGTTGATCGCCGACGGCGCCAACGACTTCGAGCGCATTCCGCTCGGCTATCAAGGCCCGCTCTACATCGAGATCTGTCCGCGCACCTTCTCGGTCCTGGTGCGCGCGGGCGATCGGCTGAACCAGATTCGCATCCGCCGCGGTGACACCGCGCGCAGCGACCGCGAGCTCGAGGCGTTGCACGCGTCCGATCCGATCGTGTTCTCGAATGGACGACCGGTCGACCCCGCTTTGGGTCACGGCCTATGGCTGTCGGTCGGCCTGGAACCGTTATCGGAGGGGGCGCCGATCGCCTATCGCGCCCGGCATCACGCCCCCCTGCTGGACATCTCCCGTGTCGGCCATTACCGGGCGCGGGACTTCTGGGAGCCACTTTACGCCGATCCCGAACAGGGCCTGATCCTGACCCCGGACGCCTTTTACATACTGGCGTCCAACGAGCAGATCCGGGTACCGCCGAACTGCACCGCGGAGATGATCCCTTACGACACCACGGTCGGCGAGTTCCGCGCACATTACGCCGGCTTCTTCGATCCCGGCTTCGGCTGCCGCACCGACGGCGCGCTCGGCAACCGCGCGGTTCTGGAGGTGCGCACCCACGAGGTCCAGTTCATGCTGGAGCACGGCCAGCGGGTCGGCCGGCTGGTCTACGAGTCGGTGACCGAACGTCCGGAGGTGCTCTATGGCGAGGAGATCGGATCGCACTACGCCAACCAGAGCCTGAGCCTGGCCAAGCAATTCATCATGGAACCCCAATAGAAGGAACGCGGGACGATGAGCAACGGAACCACCCGGGGCGCCGCGGTGATAATCGGCGCCGGCAGGGGCTTGAGCGCCAGCCTGGCCCGGCTGTGCGCGGCCGACGGCATGCCGGTGGTGCTGGCCGCCCGCAATCCGGACAAGCTGGCCGAGCTGTGCGCGGAGACCGGCGGCGTCGCCATCCGCTGCGACGCCAGCGTGCGCAACGAGGTTGACGCACTGTTCGACCAGATCGCCGACGAGCACGGCGCGCCGGAGCTGGTCGTGTTCAACCCGTCAAAGCGCGCCCGGGGGCCGATCGCCGAGTTGGACCCCGAGGAGGTCCGCGAGGCGCTGATGGTGTCATGCTATGGCGGTTTTCTGGTCGGCCGGCGCGCCGCCCAGGCCATGCAGCAGGCCGGCCGGGGGACCATTCTGTTCACCGGCGCGACCGCCAGCGTGAAGGGATTTTCGGGCTCCGCCCCGTTCGCCATGGGCAAGTTCGGCTTGCGCGGCCTGGTGCAGTCGATGGCCCGCGAACTGGGTCCGAAGAACATTCACGTCGCCCATTTCATCATCGACGGCGGCATCGGCCGCTCCAGCCCCGATGACTCCTCGCTCGATCCCGACGCGATCGCCCAGACCTACATGGCCATCCACAAGCAGCCGCGCAGCGCCTGGACCTGGGAGGTCGAGCTCAGGCCGTGGACGGAGTCGTTCTAGCGCGACTCCACACCGCCCTGCGGCGAGGCGGGAACCAGATTAGAAGTCGGTGACTCGGCCCTTGTGCTGCCAGTCGCCGAACGTGGTCGGCTCCTGGCCGTCATAGCCGCCGATCTCCTCGGCCGGCTGCTTCTTGGGCTGCGGCTGTTTCGGCTTGGACGGCTTCGGCTTGTCCACGCCGGCCGCGGCGGGCGGGTCGTCGGTTTCGCTCATGCACTGAGATATGGGGCCGACCCGCGGCGCGTCAAAGCGCGGCCGGTCAGTGACTTGATCACCGCTGCCCAAATGCCCACTTGCCATCTGGTTGGCGAAGTCCCCATCTATCCAACCTCTGAGATCGAGACCTAGATTACCGCCATGAACCAGTTCCGAACATTCGTCCTGCTCGCCGCGATGACCGCCTTGTTCCTGGCGGTCGGCTACGCGATCGGCGGCGAGATGGGGATGATCATCGCCCTGGTCATTGCCGTCGCGATGAACGGGTTCGCCTATTGGAACGCGGACAAGATGGTCTTGCGCCTGTACGGCGCCAGGGAGGTCGACGAGCGCGCGGCGCCGGAACTGGTGCGCATGGTGCGCCAGCTCGCAACGCGCGCCGAGATGCCGATGCCGCGGGTTTATGTCATCGAGTCCGACCAGCCGAACGCGTTTGCCACCGGCCGCAACCCGGAGAACGCGGCCGTCGCGGCGACCACGGGGCTGTTGCGCCGGCTTACCGCCGAGGAGATCGCCGGCGTCATGGCGCACGAGCTGGCCCATGTGAAGAACCGCGACACCCTGATCATGACCATCACCGCCACCATTGCGGGCGCGCTTTCCATGCTGGCGAACATGGCCATGTGGAGCGCGTTCCTCGGCGGCAGCGCGCGCAACAATCCGCTCGGCATCGTCGGCGTCCTGCTGATGGCGGTGCTGGCGCCGCTGGCCGCCTCGCTGGTCCAGATGGCAATCTCGCGGACCCGGGAATACGAAGCGGACCGGATCGGCGCGGAGATCTGCGGCCGGCCCCTGTGGCTGGCCTCCGCCTTGCAGAAGCTGGAGCAGTCGGCCCAGGTCATCGACAACCCGCAGGCCGAGAACAATCCGGCCACCGCGCACATGTTCATCGTCAATCCGCTGCACGCCCGCGCGGTGGACCCGCTGTTCTCGACCCATCCCAACACGGCCAATCGCATCGCGCGGCTGCGCGAGATGGCCGGCCAGTCGTCTGCACCGCAGGCGCCGCGCAACCCCTGGAGCTGAGCGCCCGCAGGCACGAAACGGCGCGGTACCTGACCGGCACGCCGAGGGGCATCCAATGACGCAGGAGCCCGATCAGGGTGAACGACTCAACGCACGCAGGCTCGCGGTGGCGCTGCTGCAAGCCGTCCTCGACCAACGCCGCACGCTCGACGACGCCTGGGACGCCACCGACGGGCTCGCCGCATTGGAGACGCGCGACCGTGCCTTCGTGCGTCTGCTGGCCGGCACCGTGCTGCGCCGGCTGGGCGAGCTGGACGCGGTCATCGACGCCTGCCTGGAGCGACCGCTGCCGGCGAAGGCGCGCCCGGTCCAGCACATCTTGCGGCTCGGCGCCGCCCAGCTCCTCCATCTCGGCACACCGGCGCACGCCGCGGTGGACACCGCGGTCGAGCTGGCCCGCAGTCACGGCAAAGGCGGCTTCGCCAAGCTGGTCAATGCGGTGCTGCGGCGGCTCGGTCGCGACGGCGCGGAGCTGGTCGAGACGGTCGCGCGGCCCGGGCTCAACGCGCCGGATTGGCTCTGGCGATCCTGGGTCGAGGCTTATGGCGCCGAAGCCGCCGCCGCGATCGCCGACGCCCATCTGACCGAACCGGGTCTCGATCTGACCGTGCCGGCCGATGCGACGGCTTGGGCGGACCGGCTCGGCGCATCGGTCCTACCCACGGGAACGCTGCGGCTGGCCAAGGCCGGCAAGATCGACGAACTCGCGGGCTATGCGGAAGGCGCGTGGTGGGTCCAGGACGCCGCGGCCGCTCTGCCGGCCAAGCTGCTGCTGGGCGGCTTGGACCAGCCGACCGGCGCGCGCATCATCGACCTCTGCGCGGCCCCCGGCGGCAAGACCGCCCAACTGTGCACCGCCGGCGCCGAAGCGATTGCGGTCGACCGCTCCGCTCCGCGCCTGCAGCGCCTGAGCGAAAATCTTCAGCGCCTTGGCCTGACCGCCACAACCAGGGTCGCCGATGCACGTTGGTGGCGACCCTCCGAGCCGGCCGCTGCGGTGTTGTTGGACGCGCCGTGCACCGCCACCGGCACTTTGCGGCGCAACCCCGACGCCGCCTGGCTCAAGCGGCCTGGCGACGTGGCGCGCATGGTCGGCGTGCAAGCCGCCCTGTTGCGCGCCGCCGCCGAAATGGTCGCCCCGGGGGGGCTGCTGATGTACTGCACCTGCTCCCTTCAGACCGCCGAATGCGACGGCCAGGTCCAGGCCTTTCTCGCGAATCCCGGGCGCGCGCAGTTCGTGCGGGCACCGATCGCCGCCGACGAGGTGGCGGGTCGGTCGGAACTGGTGGACCAACGCGGCGACCTGCGCACCTTGCCGTGCCATTTCCCCGACTCGGGTGGCATGGACGGCTTCTACGCGGCGCGCCTGCGCCGCGTTGACGGTGTGTAGAAGCCCACTCACTCGGCCGCCACACCAGCGCCTTGCAGCGCTGATATCAAGCTGATACCACGCCCCAATCGGATTGAGATGGGGGCCGACAGGGTGGCCATGCGCGTCCGGCTTCGAACGGTCGGGGCGCGCGACCGGACACCACGCACGAACGGCGGCACCGAGAGCGCGATATGAAGGCGGCGGCGACAGCACCGGAAACCGAAAACCCTCCGATCGAACCGGTCGTTTCGGCGCCCGATTCTGCGCCCGAACCGCGCCCGGCGCCTACGCGCCCGACGGCTGCGCGCCCAACGGCCGCGCGCTCGGCCCGCCCCCGCACGAACCAGCAGCCGGACAACTTGGCACAGCTCTGGCAGCGGCTGTGCAACATGGCGTTTGCCACGCCGCTATATCGTCCGTTTCTGGCCGGACCGCCGCCCCGGGCGCTGCTCTGCATTCCGCCCGATCCCTGGCCGGGCAATGCCGAGCGCGGCACGGCAGTCGTGCAGGGCCGCTTTCAGCTCAACGGCGAGGTCATTCCCTACGACCCGAGCACGCCCACGCTGCTGTGGCAGGTCGCCCCGGTCCGCGCCGCACCCGGGCTGCACGCCTTCGGCTGGCTGGCCAATCTGCGCGCGGCCGGCGGGGATCAAGCCAGACGGCGCGCCAGAGAGCTGGTCGAATCCTGGATCAATGAGCATCCGCACTGGAGGGCGCTGGCCTGGCGGCCCGACATCCTGGCGCAGCGGATCACCAGCTGGATCAGTCACTACGAGTTCTTCTGTGCATCCGCGAGCGAAGCGTTTCGCAACGCGGTGTTCGACAGTCTCGGCCGACAGGCTCGGCACCTGCATCGGGTGGCCGCCAGCCCGGCCAACGGGCTGGCCGCCCTGCACTGCGCGAAGGGGCTTCTTTATATCGGGCTGTGTCTGGAGCCGGGCCGCGGTGGCGGACTGGACCGGCTGGACGCGGCCCTGAAGCTTCTGGAGCGTCAGCTCGCTGAGTTGCTGCGTCTGGACGGGTGCTACATCAGCCGAAATCCGTCCGAGCAATTGGCCGCGATCCGGTTGCTGATCGACATGCGCGGCGCGCTTGCCGCGGCGGGGCGCGAGATCCCCCCAACCCTGGCCAACGCGATCGATGCGATGGCGCGCGGTCTACGCCAGTTGCGCCATGGCGACGGCGGGCTGGGCCTGTTCAACGGCAGCCAGGAGGAGCAGGGCTGGATCGTCGACATGGTCCTCGCGCAGGCCGGCGGTCGCGGCCGCGGGCAATTGCCGAATCCGGAGGATTTGACCGGCGGCGGCTATGTGCGTCTGTCGGCGGGGCGTCTGCTTGCGCTCATGGATGCCGGCCTGCCGCCGCCCGATCCCTATGACGAGGCTGCCCATTGCGGTTTGCTGTCCCTGGAGGTGAGCGTCGGCAAGGAGCGCCTGATCGTGAACTGCGGGTCTTCCGACGCTCCGTCCTGGCGCAACGCGCTACGGGCGACCGCGGCCCACTCCACGCTCACGGTCGAGGACACCAATTCATCCCAGCTGCTTGAGACCGGCGGCCTGGGACGCCGCGCCAGGCACATCAAGCTGCGGCGCGCGGAGGCCGACGGCAATGTCTGGGTCGACGCCAGCCACGACGGCTACAAGCCGCGCTTCAAGCTCATCCATCGCCGACGCGTATACGTCCATTCCTCGGGCAGCGATCTGCGCGGCGAAGACACCCTGTTCGGACCCAGCGGGCATGCCTTCGCGATCCGGTTTCACCTGCACCCCGACGTCGAGGTGCAGCTGTCTCGGGACGGCGCGGCGGCCCTTTTGCGATTGCCCAGCGGCAGCGGTTGGTGGTTGCGGGTCGGCGCGGGCGGTCTGATGGCGCTTGAGGAGTCGGTCTATCTCGGCGTCCCGGACACGGTGCGTCGCTCCCAACAGGTGGTCGTGCGCGGCACCACCCAGGGCTCGAAGTCGGTGTTGAAATGGGGTCTCAGGCGCGAAAGCGCGCGCTGAACCCGCAGCGGTCGGCGAGGGTCTGGTGGACGCGTTGTGGATCGAGCTGACCGCGATCGCGGGGCTGTCCGCCCTGCTGGTTTGGGCGGCCATGCCGTTGCTGCTGCGGGCCTTGCGGTCACTCGGCGCCTTGGATCGGCCGAACCAGCGGTCCAGCCACCACGCGCCGACGCCGCGCGGCGCCGGGGTTCTGCTGATGGCCGCGGTGGTGCTGATCGGCGGATTTCCGCTCGCCCTGTCCGGCACCTCGGATATCGGACCGTGGGTGGTTTTGGGCGCGGCGTTGGTGCTCGCTATCCTGTCCTTTGCCGACGATCTGGTTTCGCTGTCGGCCGGCGTGCGGCTGTCGGTGCAGGCCGCCGCGGTAGCGGTCGGCGTCGCGGTGCTGCCCGACCATGTTCTGGTGGCGCAAGGCCTTCTGCCGCTGGCGCTCGACCGGCTGGTGGCCGCCTTGGCCTGGCTGTGGTTCGTCAACCTGTTCAATTTCATGGACGGCATCGACGCGATCACCGGCGCCGAAACCATCGCCATTGCGCTCGGCTTGGCGCTTGTCTTTGCGCTGCTGCCGGCATCGGCGGTCCCGAGCCAGATGTTTGCCCTGCTGGCCGCGATCGGCGGCGCGGCATCCGGGTTCCTGATCTGGAACTGGCCGCCGGCCCGGGTGTTCCTGGGCGACGTCGGCAGCATCCCGCTCGGCTATCTGCTCGGCTGGATGCTGGTTTGGCTGGCCGGCTCGGGAGCTTGGGCCGCGGCGCTGATTCTGCCGCTGTACTATCTGGCCGACGCCAGCGTCACCCTGGTGCGTCGCCTGGCCCGCCGGGAAAAGGTGTGGCAGGCGCACCGCGAGCACTTCTATCAGCTCGCCGCGCGCGCCGGCTGGCCGCATGACCTGATCACGTTGCGCATCGCCTGGCTCAATCTCGGCCTGATCGCCTTGGCCGTGCTCAGCGTGGCCGCCGAACACGCTTGGACCCAATGGCTGTGCCTGGCCGCGGCCGGGCTGCTGTCCGGCTGGCGGCTGTACGCTTTCGCGCGAGCCGCTCCCCGGTGAACGTACGCGGGCTCGTTCTGGTCACCGGAGCCACCGGCTTCGTCGGCCGCGCCGTGTGCCCGGTGTTGAGCGCCGGCGGCTGGTCGGTTCGGGCCGCGGTCCGGCGGCAAGCGACGCTACCCAACATCGAGACGGTGCCGGTCGGGGAGGTCGGGCCCGACACCGACTGGCAGGCCGCGCTGGCCGGCTGCCGCGCGGTCGTCCATTTGGCTGCCCAAGTCCACCAGCACGGCGTCCACGCAGCCACCGCCGAGGCGGCGTTTCAGAGCATCAACGCGGCCGGAACCGAGCGTCTGGCCGTCCAGGCAGCCGCCGCCGGCGTCGAGCGCCTGGTCCTGGTCTCGACCATCAAGGTGCTCGGCGAAGCAACCACTGAATGCGCGCCGTTCACCGACCAAAGTACGCCCGATCCTCAAGACGCGTACGCCCGCTCCAAATGGGCCGCCGAGCAGGCGCTGCGGCGGGTTGCGGCGGAAGCCGGGATGGCGGCGGTGATCCTGCGCCCGCCGCTGGTCTACGGGCCGGGCGTCAAGGGCAACATGGCGGCGTTGCTGAGGCTGGCCGACTCGCCCTGGCCGCTGCCGTTCGGCGCGCTGCACAACCGGCGCAGCCTGCTGGCGCTCGAGAATTTGTGCCGGGCCATCGCGCTCGGCTTGGAGACGCCGGCGCTGAGCGGCGCTTTCGTGCTGGCCGACCGGCATGCCGTGTCGACCTGCGAGCTGGTCCGCGCGCTCCGCGCGGGACTCGGGCGCCCCGCTCGGCTGCTGCCGATGCCGCCCGGCCTGTTGCGCTGGTCGGCCGCGGCCCTGGGGCGCAGCGGCCTGGCCGAGCGGCTGGCGGGCGATCTTCTGGTTGACGCGCGCGGCTTCGCGCAGGCGACCGGCTGGGCCCC
>JAAUXY010202547.1_pt1 | contig 12336 bp, 13 predicted proteins | sample 7278121 | NCBI WGS metagenome assembly JAAUXY01 (sample SAMN14350117, study PRJNA611818) | marine sediment metagenome | isolation source: surface marine sediment (1.8m) | place: French Polynesia: Moorea | collected 2018-08 | reverse complement strand
GATACGAACACTGCTGCGCTGGGCCGGTGAAGATCCGGAACGCGAGGGTCTTCTGGACACACCGGCGCGTGTCGCCCGTGCGTACGAAGAGTTTTTCGCCGGCTACCTGGCCGACCCTGCCGAGATCCTGGCGCGGACGTTTGAGGAAACCGAGGGTTACGACGAGATCGTGCTGCTCAAAGGTGTTCGTTTCGAGAGCCATTGCGAGCATCACATGGCGCCGATCATTGGCAAGGCGCACGTCGCCTACATGCCGCACCATCGGGTCGTCGGGATTAGCAAGTTAGCGCGGGTCGTCGACACATTCGCGCGCCGCCTGCAGATCCAGGAACGTTTTACCGCGCAGATCGCCGACACCATTCAAGACGTCCTGGAGCCCCGCGGCGTCGCCGTTGTGATAGAGGCCGAACACCAATGCATGAGCACCCGGGGCGTTCATCGTCCCGGCGTGTCAATGGTGACCAGCCGCATGCTCGGCTGTTTCCGCGACGATAGGGCAACGCGACAGGAGTTCCTGTCGATGATCGGCTGAGCGGAGCGCCCATGTCCTCGACCGCCAGTGCTGCGCAGCGTCGTTTCATCCGCGATTGTATGCGTGTGCCGCTTCTCAGCGATGCCGAGGAGGGGGCATTGGCAACGGCTTGGCGGGATCGGCGTGACGAACGTGCATTGCAGCGTCTGGTCACCGCTCACGTGCGTCTGGTAATTGCCGGCGCGTACAAGTTCAAGCGGTACGGATTGATGCTCGAGGATCTGATCCAAGAGGGCAACGTCGCGCTTATGCTGGCCGCCGAACGCTTCGACCCCGATCGTGGTGTACGCTTCTCGACCTACGCGAGCTGGTGGATCCGTGCCAACATGCAGGATTTCGTTCTACGCAATTGGTCGATCGTCCGGGGCGGCACGACGACCACGCAGAAGCGTTTGTTCTTCGGTCTGCAGCGCCTACGCATCAAGATTGCCGAGAGTACAGACCAGATGCTGACCAGCACGGCGGTCGAAGACATTGCCGCCAAACTCGGTCTTCCGGCTAAGCAGGTTGCCGACATGGACGCGCGCATGTCCGGCGGCGACAAATCACTCGACGCGGCGGTGTCCGAAGACGGCGCAACCGAACTCCACGAGCTGGTGCCGGACCCGTCTCCTGGGCCGGAATCGGTAGCCATCCTCCTCAAGGATTCGAAGACGCGGTCCCGCTGGCTTAAGGAAGCGCTGCAAGAGTTACCAGACCGCGAGCAGCGAATCATTCGCGAACGGCGCTTGTCCGATCGGGTCGTCACCCTCGAAGAACTCGGCCGAGAATTCGGCATCAGCAAAGAACGCACGCGGCAGCTTGAAGTCCGCGCCCTGGCGCGCCTGCGCACCGCCCTGTCCGGGATGACGGACCGCCCGGCTGATCTTCTGCTCGAATCCTAAGTCAACTTAGTCGCCCAAGATCCTTGATCGGCAATACGGTCATAATTAACATATGAACAACTGTTCATATGTTATGAAAGAGAATGAACCCGGAGAGCGACAGGGCGGCTGAGCTTGCGGATATGTTCCGGCTGTTGGGCGATTCCAGCCGGCTACGAATCGTGATGGCGTGCCTCGACGAGGAGGTCTGCGTCAGCGACATTGCCGCGCGCCTGGGGCTTACCCCGTCTTTGGTAAGTCATCACCTGCGGCTGCTCCGGGCCGCGCGCATCTTACGCAGTGAACGCCGCGGCAAGCAGATTTACTACACCGCCGCTGATGCCCACATCCGGTGCGTCATCACCGACATGCTCGACCACATTGGCGAAACGGTGGAGGCCGCGTAGGCATGGCCCATGCATGCTGCCCCACGCCGGCCGCCGACGCCGCCCAAGATGAAATCTATCGGCGCGTCCTGTGGATCGCACTCATGGTTAACGGCGCGATGTTTGTTGTCGAGATCGTCGCCAGCTTCTTTAGCGGATCCGTATCGCTTCAGGCCGACGCGCTCGACTTCTTCGGGGATTCAGCCAACTACGGCATCAGCCTGTTCGTCTTGTCGATGAGCCTGCGCGCCCGCGCCAATGCGGCGCTGTTCAAGGCGGCTTGTATGGCCCTATTTGGCGTCTTCGTCCTTGGCCACGCTGGCTACCGGGCGGTTGCCGGTATCGTGCCCGATGCGGCGACAATGGGCGTTGTCGGCGTGCTCGCGCTGCTCGCCAATGTCGGCGTCGCGGTCATGTTGTTTCGCTTCCGGCGCGGCGACGCCAACATGCGCTCCGTGTGGCTGTGTAGCCGCAACGATGCGCTCGGCAATATCGCCGTCATTGTTGCGGCTGGCGGGGTCTTCGCGACCACGACCCGCTGGCCCGACCTCGCTGTCGCCGCGCTGGTCGCTGGCCTGGCGATCAGCGCCGCCTGGCACGTGGGTCGCGTCGCTCTACAGGAACGGCGGTACGAAGCCGCCCATCTTGCAACCGGATGAGGTACCGCGCCGGCGCCATCCAGCGCTTGGCCCAGCTCCAAAAAGGCGCGTAGACTAGAGCCCAACCAAGCAACGGCTCATTCTGGGAGCGAAGCTCAATGAACACACAAAATCTCCGGCGTCTGCTGCTTGCCTCGGCGCTAACGCCAATATTTGCCCTCGCCGCCGCGGCAGAACCCGTGCATCTGACCATTTTGCACGTGAATGACCTCGACCGCATGGAAGAGAGTGGCGGGCAGGGCGGCATGGCCCGTCTTATGGGCGTTGTGAATGCGGAGCGCGCCGCCCGCGACAATGTCATCCTGACCAATGGCGGCGACGCAATCTCGCCCTCGCTGATGTCCAGCTTCGATCAGGGCGCCCACATGATTGACCTGTACAACGCCGCCGGTTTCGACGTCATGGTCACCGGTAACCATGAATATGATTTCGGGCCGGTCATCGCGGCTGAACGCATTGCCGAAGCAAACTTCCCGATCTTGGCGTCCAACGCCATCGATGCCGACGGCGAAATCCTCGATGGGGCCGAACGCACCTGGACCACCCAGGTCGGCGATTACACGATCGGGTTCTTTGGACTCACCACGCTCGGTGCCCAGGTCAAGTCGAGCCCAGGCACCATCACCTTCGCGCCTCTTGAGCGGACCTCGACGACAATCGCGCAAGAACTGCGCGATGCCGGCGCGGATCTTGTCATCGCCATCGCCCACACCGACCTAAGCGAGGATGAAGAGCTGCGCCAACTCGCCGCGGCCGATCTCATCCTCGGCGGTGACGACCACATCCTTTCGACCTTCTACAACGGCAACGTCGCTTTCGTGGAATCCGCGTCACAGGCCGACTATGTCACCGCGATTGATCTCACCCTGGACCGGGTAGAGCGCCGCGGCCGGGAACGTTTTGTCTGGTCGCCCGGCTTCCGGCTGATCAACACCGCGACGGTGGAACCCGATGCCGAGATGGCAGCCAAGGTGCAAACCTACCTCGATCAGCTATCGACTGAGCTCGATGTCGAAATCGGTTCGACCGCGACGGAACTCGACAGTCGCCGCACATCCGTTCGCGGCGGTGAAACGGCTATCGGCAACCTGATCACTGACGCCATGCGTGAAGCGGTGGGCGCCGACGTCGCCATCACGAACGGTGGCGGTATCCGTGCTGACAAAATCTACGACCCCGGCACGACACTGACCCGCCGTGACATCCAAAGCGAACTGCCCTTCGGCAATAAGACAGTATTGCTGGAGCTCGACGGCGCGGCCATCTCGGCCGCCCTCGAAAACGGTTTCAGTGCGATCGAAGATGGCGGTGGCCGCTTCCCGCACGTGTCGGGCATGACAGTTACCTATGACCCGGACGCTGAAGTCGGCAGTCGCGTCGTCTCTGTGTCGGTAGCTGGCGAACCACTTGATCCTTCGAAGACCTACACTGTCGCCACCAACGACTTCATGGCCAATGGCGGCGACGGGTATGCGATGTTCAAAGGCGCGCCGCAGGTCATCGACCCCATGGCGGCGAAGCTGATGGCGGCGCAGGTCATCGAGTATATCGAGGCGGCGGGCACGGTCTCGCCAACAGTTGAAGGCCGCCTCGCGCTCGCCACGCAATAACAGATCAAAGCCTCAAAAACGGGCCGGCGATCGCCGGCCCGTCTCTATTTGCCCGGCATAACCACTTTTGCAACGTCACTAACGGTTGGTCCGCTCAACGCGGCCGTGCCCTCGACGATTGGCTGCGCCAAGATCCATAGGCTCAGCATCGTGTAAGCAATCATCAGCACCAGCAGCGGATACTGACTACGCCGCGCCACTTGCGCATCACCGAACACGCGCAGCGCCATAACGTGCCCCAGATAAACAGCCGCGATATGACCAACGACAATTGCGGCAATCGAAAAGAACCAAACAAACTGCGCCCCGACAATCGCAATGTCGATCTTATAGTCGGCTGTACCGAACAGGTCCCAGCCATAGCCAAACGGGTCGGAAGCCAGCGGAATGATCTGCTGTCCGAAGATCAGCAGCAGCGAGATGAAGTGGGCGAGGTGATACGCAATCGCAATCGGCACGAGCGTCAAGACGAACGCCCGCGCCACACTCAACGCCGTCCAAATGACCGGCGCGCCGTCGAACGATGATATATGGCCAGGCGGCACCAGCCGCGCCATGATCCAACAGAACGCCAGATAAAAGACGAAGAAGACGACCGGCGTTGTGATGATGCCCGCCGTCTTCAGAATGCCGCTCGCGTTGTCGAATCCGATCGCGTTAGGCAATTCGCTGATGAACGGAATGGCGATCGTCGCCTGAGATATCGATTGCCAAGCCGGTGTCTCGGCAAAGCCATCGAAGCTGACGGTGGACAGTGCCAGCAAGACAAAGAACAGCACCGATAGATGCGGTACGGTGGTTGTGAGCAGTCCGACCGTGTACGGCCGCAAACAAAGACGTCGGTCCAGTGGGTCGGCCATCCGAAACCGGCCGGCGTCGACGATCGCGCCATGGTCCGCGGACCCGCGGGAAGCCACACGTAACTCGGTCGGCGCAAACCGCGCAAACAGGCCGAATAGCACTGAGAATATCTCGCCGCGGCGCAGCCAGGGTTCGATGCCCCAGGTGTACATGCCGAGCCAAGTAACGGCGCTGTAGATCAGGATGCCGCTGGCCAAACTTGCAGGCACGGCGCGATCGGGCCACACCAGCTCAGCCCAGGCAAACCCAAGGAACAAACCGACCGCCGGCCAAACGGCGCCGTGCGTTGGGACGTCGTCGCGCCGCGCTGCGCTGGGCCAAATCCGTCTGACCCACTCCGCGGTGATGCGCCATGGATTGACCAAAGCCCACACGTCGCCGACCAGCGCGCTGACAAATGCCAGACCGACCCACCAAATAACCCAGACCGCCGTCGGTAGGATGTTGTCGAAGGCGTCATCCTGCGTCCCGAACAGGCCGGCCAAGATCAGCAGAAGGAAAGCAGTAACCGACACAATTCGGATCAGCCCGAGAACGATCGGGTGGGCGAGAAGCCGGCCGACCGGTGTCTGCAACGAATCCAACCGCGGTTCGGGCAACGTGTCCGCACGACGCCCCACGAACAGTACGACGATCACGAAGGACACGGCTACTGTTGCCCCGGCGCCGACCAGATAAAGCCAGAGCGGCAGGGGAAGGTCGTAGCGCTGCGCAAACGCGTGCGCCTGTGCCGGCCACGGCGCCGCAACGAGCGGTGCGGCGGCAATCCAGGTCCGAACGGACATTTGGCGGACTATCGCGGCAGCACCTCGAGGTACATCAAGGTCGCATCACCATGGTCTTGCCCGAAGCCATGCGCCTCAATCGCAAAGCGGCCGGTCGCGCGCGCCTCGAACGTCATCACCTGTTCCGTGCCTGGCATGAGCTCGACCTCAATATCATAGCCGTGCAGATGCACCTCGGTCTCCTCATCCGTCGTCCATCGCAGCTCGACCTGGTCGCCTTGGGTAACCCGCACGACACCTAGGCCACCGGCCACTTCCACCGCACTTCCTGTCACCGCACGACCTACGACATCCAGTTGGATCGTCCGGTCCTGTTGGGCCTGCCCGGGACCCGTTCCGATAAGCACCGTAAGAACGAGTGAAACCAGGAACCGCTGCATCTGTTACCCCTGCCAATCGGTCGGCGGCAGGACGATAGGCGATGCTTCCCGCCATTGGAATACGGCCGGTCGCTCGGGCGCGCCGGGTTGACCCATATCACGATGCGGTCGTGTACTGTTCGCCAACATGTGAACCGTTGGCGAGCTGACGCGACAATCGGCCATCTTTTGACTGCATCTCCCAACGCTAAGCTGCAGCGCAAACCGAGGAGGATAGCGCGTGAGGAAGTACGTATTTTGTTTAGTAGCAGCCCTGTTGCTGGCGGTTCCCGCGTTCGCCGTCGAGATGAAGGCGGGCGACATCAGCATCGATAAGGTTTGGTCGCGCGCCACTGCGCCGCGCGCTCCGGCCGGCGCCGTCTATATGGTTCTGACCAATACGGGCACCGAGATGGACCGGTTAGTTGCCGCTGCGACGCCGATCGCCGAGGAGGCACAACTGCATACCCATTCAATGGACGACGGCGTAATGAAGATGCGGCAGGTCGACGCCATCGAGGTCGCACCGGGCGAACCGTCAGTCCTCCAACCGGGCGGTCTCCATATCATGCTGATCGGGCTCAAACAGCCGCTGACGAAAGGCGAAATGGTGCCGATCATGCTGACTTTCGAGAACGCGGGCGACGTCGAGGTCATGTCGCATGTCCAGTCCGCCGGCGCGATGGATGCGGGCGGCACCGCCGGCCATCAGCACGGCGACGCCCCCATGACCAACTGAGTCATTTCGCGAGCCAAAATCGTTGGCCACCAGCCTGGCGGACACCGCCGTCGGGCCGGCGGGCGCGCGCTCAGGCTCCCCGCTTTGGCGGCGCCAAGGGTTGTTCCGAGGATCGGTTGACAGGACGGCACCGGCGCTTGATATTGTAATACTATAACATCCTGTTCTCGTCGCCAGTGAGGAGAGAAATGGTTTCCGTCCGCCAACGGCTACTCGCGATGTCTGTCAGTGCCACGACCTTGATGCTCCTGGGCACCGGTCCTGCCGCCGCCGCGCCGAAGGTAGTCACGACCATCCCGCCAATACACTCCCTGGTTGCCGGCGTAATGGCGGGCGTGGGTGAGCCCTCGCTGCTGTTGTCGGGCGGCGCGTCGCCCCACAGCTACACCATGCGGCCGTCCGAAGCGCGTGCCCTCAGTGAGGCGGATCTGGTCTTCTGGGTTGGTGAATCGCTGGAGACGTTTCTCAAGGACCCAGTTGAATCCCTCGGGGCGGACGCGACCATTATCGAGTTGGCGGAAGCGCCCGGTCTGACCCTTCTGCCGATCCGCGAAGGCGGCGTCTTTGACGAACATGATCATGACGATCACGCCGCGGAGGCCGATGACGATCATGATCACGACCACGCCGAGGCGGACGACGACCACGGTCATGAACACGCCGAAGAAACCGCCCGCGCCGACGACCACGGGCACGAACACGCCGAAGAAACTGCCCACGCCGACGATCACGGGCACGAACACGCCGAAGAAACTGCCCACGCCGACGATCACGGGCACGAACACGAACATGGCGCCTTCGATGGGCATGTGTGGTTAAGCATCGAAAACGCGGAGCGCATCGTTGACACGGCCGCTGCTGCTCTGTCCGCGCACGACGCGGCGAATGCGGCCGTTTACGCCGCGAACGCGGAAGCGATGCACGACAAGTTGCATGCGCTGGAAGAGACGCTTGCGGGTCTACTGGCGCCCGTGCATGAGCGGCCATACATCGTGTTTCATGACGCCTATCAATATATGGAACAGGAGCATGATTTGAGTATCGCGGGCTCCATCAGCGTCGACCCGGAGCAACGCCCCGGTGCGCGAAGGCTGGCCGAACTGCGTGACCGCGTGCAAGAACTCGAAGCCGTCTGTATCTTCAGCGAGCCTCAGTTTCCATCGGACCTCGTCGAAACCATCGCCGACGGCACCGATGCGAAAACGGGCGTCCTCGATCCGCTGGGCGCAACCCTGACGCCTGGGCCCGACCTGTATTTCGAGTTGATGGAAGGCATGGCCGCGTCACTCAACGCTTGTTTGGCGGAGACCAGCTAACACCAATCCGTGACCGGCGGCGCCGGGTTGTTATCCCGCGTGCGGACAGTGCTACGCTGCCCGCACAGCCATGGCGACCAAGACCGCGGTCAACAACGAGAACGCGCCCGACTTGCCTCCATGTTCGACTGGGGGCTGAAGGTCGAGATGACAGGTCAAGAGGTCGGCGAGCTTAACCGGCAAATCCACTACGGGCTGCGGTACTGAGCAACAGCAGTGTGCCGACGATGACCAGGAATAGGGATCCGGCGATCCCGGCCGCCCGGCCCGCCACATTCGCGAGAGCTGGGCGGTTCACCGCCAGCCGGCTGACGCTCCACCGCGCCAGAATGGCGCCGACGCCAATCCCGGAGACGGTGATAGCCACGCCTATCGCCATGACGAACGTCGCCAAGATACCGACCAGGAACATGCCGTTAGCCAATGTGAACAGTAGAATGATAATGGCGCCGGAGCAGGGCCGCACGCCAACAGCGGCGGCGAGGCTACGCGCCGGACCTTCCGGCATCCAGCGCGCAAGCCACCGATTGTGTGCGGTGTGGTCAGCGTCTGTATGGTCGTGCACCGCACAGTGATGGGGTTTTCCGCGGACGGTGCGGTATGCCATGCCCAGCCCGATGACGATGATCAGCCCATAGGAGGCGGCTTCCAGCACATTGACGCTTTCCAGCACCACGCCACTGGCAGCGCGTAACACCAGCGCGACGACACTCACTATCGCGATCGCCGACAGAGCCTGGGCGCCCGCCATGATCGCGGCCATCCCGACCCCGCGCTGGAGCCGCTCTTTGTGAGTAGCGAGGTAGGCGGCGATGACGAACTTCCCGTGTCCCGGACCAACGGCGTGAAATACGCCATAGAGAAATGCGAGCCCGAGGATAGTGGCGACGATGCCAGGGCTTGCCCCGCTTTCCAGGGTTCCTGCTCGCGCCGTCAAGGAGTCTATCAGGCCGCGCTGTGTCTGCGCTACGAAAGCAACAATATCTTGCAAAACGCCCGGCATCGTAAAGCCGGGAGACGGCGGCGGTGCCGCCTGCCCGGATCCGAAATAGTCGGTGGCTGCGCCGCTACCCGGTATCGCAGAGACCGCCGCGGACGACGCTAACGTCAGCTTGCCGCGCAATTCAGCTCGACCTTCGATGGCGTGACAAAACCGAAATAATAGGTGTTCTCAGGGTCTTCGACGAGCGTTGGGACACAACCGAGGTTCCCATCACCCAGGTAACGAACCGGATCAACCGGGTCATATGCGAAAGACACGTAGTTAGACATGTCATACACAGCAACTGAGAGTTGCTCGGGATTAACTGGCTCGTCTAGCGGGACAACAAACTCGATAACGGCGCGCCCGTCGCCTTCCCGCAACGAAACCGAAAAATCGTCGACAGACTCGATCGGCAGCTCGTCGCCAGCGTCCAGCCGGATGTGGGTGAAGAAACGTGACTCGGGCAAAACTGTCGACATGGCCTCGGCCGCTTTCGCCCGTTCGCCGGCGTCAAGCGCGTTGTTCTGGTCGGTATCGAAGTCGGCGAGGATAATGCCGGTAAACAGGGCGTCGAATGTCCATTCGAGCCTGACCGCCGCAATACTGTCCTTCTCGAAAACAAGCCCCACCACGGTATTCACCCAGACGTGCGGATGTGCGGCCGCCTGACCGGGGAGCAGAGCTGCCAGGATGATGCCGGCGATACCAAGACGTTTCATGGGCTTATAGTCCATAAGGTCACTAACCATTGTCCTAACAACCCCGGATTCGATCCGCAACCGGCCTTCAGTCACATTGCTTCGAGTATTGACACGCATGTTATAACATAACGCTATGGCCCATTCGGTATTTGCCCCGGTATCCCATGATCACACGGCCTGCGTCACCGATGCGCTGGCCCAGGCCGAGGCTTTGTGCCAGTCGCGCGGACTGCGCCTGACAGAACTGCGCCGAGCCGTCCTCGAACTGGTTTGGGGGAGCCACAAGCCGATTGGTGCCTACGACCTGCTCGAGGAGCTGAGCAAGCAGCGCGGTCGGGTCGCGCCGCCAACCGTCTACCGTACTCTTGATTTTCTGCTCACCCATGGCCTCGTGCACAGAATCGAATCACTGAACGCGTTCGTCGGCTGCACCACCGGTCCGGACCAGCCCCATAACAGCTCCTTTCTTATTTGTACGGACTGCGGCCGCGCCGCCGAACTCGATGACCCACGGATCGGCGCGGCGATCGACGAGACCATTCAGGAATCCGGTTTTCGCGTCCGGCGCCGCACGATCGAAGTCGCGGGGCGGTGCCCCGATTGTGCGGCGGCAGTCTAACGCCCGTGAGACCGGACCCTTTGATTCGCCTGTCGCAGGTCAGTGTCCGTTTTGGACCCGACACCGCCCTCGACCAGGTGGAACTATCTGTCGACAATGGACAGATAACCACTTTGATCGGCCCGAACGGCGCCGGCAAGACGACACTGCTGCGCGTTGCGCTCGGTCTCCAAGCGCCCTCGACCGGCGTAATCCGGCGGCGCCCCGGCATTCGTGTCGGCTACATGCCCCAGCGCATCGCGATCGACGAGACCCTGCCGCTCACGGTTCGGCGTTTCTTGGCGCTGGCCAATGCGCCCTCCGAGCGTACCGAGCAGGTCCTTGCGGAAACAGGGATGTCAGTAGCGCTGCTTGCCAATCCTGTGCAACACATTTCGAGCGGCGAGTTCCAGCGGGTGCTGCTGGCTCGCGCTCTGTTGCGGGAGCCGGATCTTCTAGTGTTGGATGAGCCCGCCCAAAGCCTCGACCTGACGGGCCAATCCGATTTCTACGATCTCATCGCGCGGGTGCGCGACCGTTATGGCTGCGGCGTCCTGCTCGTCACTCATGATTTGCACCTGGTCATGGCGGCCGCCGATCACGTTATTTGTCTCAACCGGCATGTTTGTTGTACCGGGTATCCGCAAGAGGTCCGGCGCAACCCGGCCTATCTGGCGCTCTTCCCGGGCGGTCGGCCCGTCGAAGGCTTGGCGCCCTACGAGCACAGCCACGACCACGCCCATACGGCGAAGGGGGAGGTCGTGGCGCTAGAAGATCGGGAACGTGCCTGACTTCCTGGTGCGCGCCGCGCTCGGCGGTATCGGGGTAGCCTTAATAGCGGGGCCCCTAGGGTCGTTCATCGTCTGGCGTCGCATGGCCTATTTTGGCGACACCTTGGCCCACTCGGCCTTGCTCGGCGTCGCGCTTGGTTTTGTACTTGGCGTGAACCTGACCGCGTCGGTTATCCTGGTTTGCACCGCAATCGCCGTTCTACTGGTGATCCTGCAGCAACAACGCTACTTGGCGAGCGACACGCTACTCGGCATTCTCGCCCATAGCTCGCTTAGCCTGGGTCTGGTGGTCGTGGCCTTCCTGGCCACCTTGCGGATCGATCTCGTCTCGCTCTTGTTCGGCGACATTCTGGCGGTCAACACCAGTGACTTGGGTTGGATCTACATGGGCGGCGCCGCCGCGCTCGGCATTCTGGCGGTGATCTGGCGGCCATTGATCGCCATGACCGTGCATGAGGATCTCGCCAGGGTCGAAGGTGTACCGGTGACCGCGGTGCGCCTGGTCTTCATGCTGCTGATCGGGCTGGTGATCGGCGTTGCGCTCAAAATCGTCGGCATCCTGTTAATCACCTCGCTGCTGATCATCCCGGCCGCGGCCGCCCGACGATTCGCGGCAACGCCGGAGCAGATGGCCGTCTTCGCTGCACTTATCGGTGTCGTCGCGGTGCTCAGCGGCCTGTCCGGATCTTGGGTCTGGGACACGCCGAGCGGCCCGTCGATTGTTGTTGCAGCTGCCGTCCTTTTTGGCCTGTCCGTGTTGATTCCCGGCCGCAGCCGGGTTGGTTCAGCACGACGATAGTTGCGTCTCAAACGCGGCCCGTTCCCTGCTGTGAATAGGCACGGCCAGATATCTTCGAATTGTCTTGGTATCTAAAGCCGGCTTGTTGAAGTCCCTTACCAGTTCCAGCACGTTGACCCGTTCGCTGCCATAAGCGGTGTAAGTCACGTCATCGCCCGCTTGCACTGAGCCTTCGCGGACGACGCGGCAATAGATGCCCGGGCGTTCCGCCGCCATGAAGCGCTTGATGAAGCGAGGATCACCCATGCGGGCGGCGAGCGTTGCGCACGGAATGCGGGGCGATGTCACCTCAAGGAGTGCTTCTCCAATCGCGAAACGATCGCCGATGCAAACTTCCGCGCTGAGCAGCCCT
>JAAUXY010024222.1_pt1 | contig 12337 bp, 13 predicted proteins | sample 7278121 | NCBI WGS metagenome assembly JAAUXY01 (sample SAMN14350117, study PRJNA611818) | marine sediment metagenome | isolation source: surface marine sediment (1.8m) | place: French Polynesia: Moorea | collected 2018-08 | reverse complement strand
GTCTCCATCATGAAGAAGATCTGGGCCAGAGAAGAACCGGTGACGCATGACGGCAAAGAGATATCTCTACCCTACACCGGTGAAGGTGCGATGGGGGTGGGTAAACCCCTCAAATCGATCCTGCACATGAACCCGGACATTCCTGTGTTCCTCGGCACGGGCATGGAAGCCACCGTACGTATGACCGCGGAGATTGCTGACGGCTGGCTACCGCTCGGTTTCGTACCGGAAACCGCGCACCTGTATGAAGGCTGGATCAACGAAGGCCTGGAGAAGGCGGGTAAAACAGCTGACCAGTTCGAACGTCAGGCCATGACCCAGGTCAAGGTGACCGATGACGTGCAGAGTGCGCTCGACGCGCTGAAGCCTGGCATCGCGCTCTACGTCGGGGGCATGGGGCACAAGAACCTCAACTTCCACAAGGAGATGATGGTCCGGCGTGGTTTCGGCGAGGCGGCTGACCGCATCCAGGAGCTGTATCTCGCCAAGCGCAAGGACGAGGCCATAGCCACCGTGCCCGACGAGTTCGTCGACAGCGGTGCGCTGATCGGTCCGAAGGCAAGAATTGCAGAGCGTTTCAAAGCCTGGGAGTCGAGCGGTGTCACCGGGCTCACCATCAGCGGCAACACCGAGGCCATACAGACCATGGCGGAGGTTGCGCGCTTGAACTTTGCCGCCGAAGGCAACTAGAACAGGGATTACAGGGGGGAAGCATGTATCCAGGCATCTGGTCTCAGCAATTTCCGGACAAAGCGGCCGTCATCGACGCGGTCACCGGCGCAGCGGTCAGCTACAGGGAGCTTGATGACCGCTCGAACCAGCTTGCGCAGCTCATGTGGGACAAGGGTCTGCGCAAGGGCGATCACTGCGCAATCTTCATGGAAAACAACCTCCGCTATTTTGAGGTCATGTGGGCGGCATTTCGCTCGGGACTCTACATCACGACCGTCAACCGCTACCTCACCGATGAGGAAGCCGGCTATATCGTCGACAACTGCGAGGCGAAGGTGCTCGTCGCTTCGGCAAAGCTTGGCGAGGTCGCCCGGGGGCTGCCTGATCACGCTCCGAACTGCCATACGTGGCTCATGGTCGACGGGGTGGTGGACGGCTTCGGCGCGTATGAGGACGCCATCGCCGCCTATCCCGCCGAGAAGCTGCCGGAAGAGCCGGCGGGCCAGATGATGCTCTACAGCTCCGGCACCACCGGCCGGCCCAAGGGCATCATACGTCCGCCTTACGAGCACAAGATCAACGAAGACGCCGGTCCGGTCGGCGCGCTGCAGAGGATGCTGTGGGGTTTCGACGAGAACTCCGTGTACCTCTCTCCCGCCCCGCTCTATCATTCCGCGCCGATCGGCTTCTGCACGGCGGTCCAGGCACTCGGCGGCACGGTGGTGATGATGCCGCGGTTCGACGAGGTGGGGGCGCTACGCGCCATCCAGGATCACAAGGTGACCCACAGCCAGTGGGTTCCGACCATGTTCACGCGCATGTTGAAGCTGCCGGAAGAAGACCGTGCCGGTTTCGACTTCTCGAGCCACAAGGTGGCCATCCATGCTGCCGCCCCCTGCCCGCGCGGCATCAAAGAGCAGATGTTCGACTGGTGGGGACCGATCATCTACGAGTACTACGGCGGCACGGAGCTGAACGGCTTCACCCACGCGAATCCCGAGGAGTGGCTTGCCCATCCCGGCACCGTCGGCAAGCCGATCCTCGGCACCATCCACATCTGCGACGACGACGGCAGCGAGCAGCCGAACGGTGAGCCGGGCATCGTCTATTTCGAGATGCCGGAGCTGCCGTTTGCCTACTTCAAGGACGAGGAGAAGACCAAAGGCGCGACACATCCCGAGCACGCCAACTGGAGCGCCCTCGGTGACGTCGGCTACGTGGACGACGACGGCTTTCTGTATCTCACGGACCGCGCCACCTTCATGATCATCTCCGGCGGTGTGAACATTTATCCGCAGGAGATCGAAGACGCGCTCATTCTCCACGACAAGGTCGCAGACGTTGCTGTGGTAGGCGTACCCAACGACGAGATGGGCGAGGAGGTCAAAGCCGTCGTCCAGGTTGCCGAAGGCGTGACCGCGGACGATGCGCTGGCGGATGAAATCCTCGAATACGCCCGCGAGCACATTGCCCACTACAAGTGCCCGAAGAGCGTCGACTTCATGGACGAGCTGCCGCGTCTGCCAACCGGCAAACTCTACAAGCGCCTGATCAAAGACGCCTACTGGGGTAAAACCGACTCACGCATCGTCTGAGAACACGTCGAGAGACGCCTCGACGCGCAGCGCCGGCAGCGGAAACGTCTGCCACAGCGCCTGCGGATCGAGCGCTTCCAGGCGCTCGCGAAAGTCAGCGACAGGCGCTGCCTTCACCGCACCGCGATGGTCGAGGAACTGCCCCCAGTTGGACATGCCCTCATAGCGAATCCCATATTTCGCTATCTGACCCGATTCGGCATAGGCGGGAGGAAAAACGCGCCGATAGGCATCCAGGTGATAAAGCCACGATATCCCGCGTAAGCGTTCAGCGGCTGGAAACTCCGCGCAAATGCTCGCAATCATGGCGCGCAGGTCCGCGCGCCGGTCGGCAAGCTTGTCCCGGTGCAGCGGACTCGTCCCGAAACGCGTGTCCACAGGATTGAAGTGAATACGCACGACACCCTCAGCGTCCGGCGGGTCGAAGTTGAAGCATCCGTACCTTGCCGAAGGCGGCCGTTCCGGCTCACACCGCGCGTACCAGTCGAGGGAATACTCGAGACGTTCGTCATCTTGTTTTCGCGCCTGCATCAGGTCGACGAACTCATGCCAGCGCGGATCGACGCCGACCTTACCGATATTGCCGTAGGCAAAACGCCGGTGCAGGTTGGTGTAGTGGGTGAGCGCTTTGTCGTAGGGCACTACGCCAGCAGCAGCCAGGCGGGCCGCAAAGCGCAGCTGAATATCGAAGTACGGCGCAAGCGTCCGCGCTTTTGCGATGCCGTTAAATGTCGAGGCGGTAACCACGCCCGGCGTAGTCGAAATCGTGCAGCTCGCGGTTTCTCGCGTCCTGCAGATAGAAGTTGTTGTGATAGGAGCGAATTTCCGCAATGAGACCGTCGCGGAATATGTACCACTCCGACCCGCGTAGAAGCTCAGGCTCACCGGTCTGAGCCGGCACCCAACGCATGCTCCACTCGATCACCGCCTCCGGCTCCTGCACCAGGGCATGATCGAGCACCCAGTTAGCGCCGGTACGCGGACCCACCTTGGCCCAGTAGCTGGCCAGACCCTCAGCACCGCTGACCGCACCGTGATCGACAAAGTAATGCACAACGTCGTCGGTAAAGGTCGACATCATGAGATTGACGTCAGCCGTGTTGCAGCCTTCGTAATAACGCTTGATCGTCTCGATGTAGGGATGGCCCGAGGTACGCGCCGGGATCACAGCTCGCGCAGCCAGATGTTGCGGAAGCTCACCGGATTGCTGTGATCCTGCAGGCGGATCGGCGCTTTGCCGTGCGCTTCATATTGGGGTTTGCCGATGAACTCCGTCGGCCCCTGTACAGCCACGTTGTTCTGCACGAGGACACCGTTGTGGAAGACCGTCAGCGTGGCCGGACGTACCACCCGGCCGTTCGCGCCGAACTCCGGCGCCATGAAAACGATATCGTAGCTCTGCCATTCACCCGGACCCCGGGAGGCGTTGACCAGCGGAATGTGCTGCTTGTAAACGCTTGCCGCCTGGCCATTGGGATAAGTTGGATTAGCAAACGAATCGAGCACCTGGACCTCATAGCGGTCCATGAAGAAGACGCCGCTATTGCCGCGCCCCTGACTTTCGCTTGCAACTTCCGCCGGGGCTCGCCACTCGATATGCAGCTGCACGCTGCCGAAACTCTGGCGGGTATAGATATTCCCCGTGCCGGCTTTGACGGTCGCGGCGCCGTCCGCCACGACCCAGCCGGCAGCGCCGCCATCTACGTTGCGCCAGGCGTCGAGACTGCTGCCGTCGAAGAGCACCAGCGCGTCGGACGGTGGCGCGTTACCCGCACCGGGCGTGACGACGGGAGGTACCGGCTCCCACACTTCGGTAATTGCGGCCCGGGCGTATATCTCTTCACGTGTCAGCGCTTGTTCCTGAGCGGCGACCGTCTGCGCCAGCACGAGGAGGAGAAGCAGGCCCGTGCGCATCACCGCCCCATGCGGGCAATCAGCTTCTCCCGCTCGCCGATCACGTCGTCGAGCGGTTGCTTGCGCCATTTGGCGACTTCAGCTTCGGTATAGGGGTTGAAGTCTTCCGGGATCTGGTCGGGTGAAATCTGCGGCAGCATCCAGTTGAGCACCTCTGCGAGCGCTGCGTCCGTAAGCGCGGCGTTGGCCGAGCCAGGCACCCGTATCAGAAATTCGCGGCCTTCCGAGACCGTGAGAAAGTTGCCGAGGAAATTTTTCATCGTCGGCACCGCACCATCCGCGGTGCCCGCGCCATCAGCACGATGACAACCCTGACAGTTCAACATGTAGTTGACCCGGGCGCGGGCGTCGTTGTCCACGCCTGGGATCTCCTGGGCAAGCGCACCGCCAGCCAGGCTCAGCAGCAGCGCGAGGACTCCGACCCGCATCACTCCACCGCCAGGCCCACGATGATGGCAGTTGAGCAGTGATACACGGCGCTGCTGGTGCCGAGACACCAGTTGATGTCGTTGCTCTTCGGCGGGTTGTACATGGGCCGGTCACCTTCGTTGGTGTTACACAGGCAGTTCCCACAGCCGGACTTGCCGCAGCAGTCGTTGTACGAGATCACGTAGTTGAGCCCATCCACCGGATTGTTACATGTGCCAATCCAGGTAATCGGCGACATTTCCGTGCCCGGCGGACAGGTATTCACGCTGCCGCCGCAGCAGGTGCACAAGAAACCGTCGATCGCGCAGTAGCGCCAATAGTCACAGCTTTGATCGTCACCGGTATCGGGCACCCCCGCCTTGGTCGGTTGCCCACCTGCAGCACGCGCAACAGGCAGCAGCGGCAGCGATGCCGCCCCGACGACGCTGGCGCCGAGGAGACCAAAGAGGCCTCGCCGCGACGTGCGCCGGGCCACACCTCGACTCAGGCGCTCACCAATCTTGTCCAAAAAATTATCCTGCATAGCTCTTACCTTGCCTGGCTATTGGTTTTTCGCCGCATCGTAGTGCAGCGACTCATCGTTCTCTGACTGACTTTCGTGTTGCTCGAGATAGTCCTGGATTGACGCCACGCCCAGACGTTCAGCTTCGAACAGACTCTCCAGATGCTCGCGTGAGTTGACGATGCCAAGCGACGCAATTACGCCACGCGCATCAATCAGCACCCCATAGGGCAGCTTGCCGACACCATAGCTGCGCCCGACAATTTCGGAAACGGCATAATCGAACTGCTGCAGGCCCTCAGCCTGCACGTACCCTTCGTGCTCCTCGGGAGTGCCGCCGTCGCTGACGAGCACAATTTCCACGCTGTCTTCCGCCCGGCGCATGGTCTTCAGAACCGGCAGCAGGCTCTTACAGATGGGACAATCCGGCGCCAGGAAAAACAGCAGCTGCCTTGGCGTGCCCACCGACCTTGCCTTTCCTGTCAACGTTTCCACTGCAATCTCAGGGGCGGCGTCCCCTACTTTCAACTGCTGGTTGATCATGAGCGCGCCCGCCGGCGCCACACGCTCGTACAACACGCCTACCTGACGGGCAAGCGCAAACACGACGACAACAAGCACGATCACAAGGATCCACAACACAACTACGGATACGATCAACAGATCCACTTAACTCACTCCCAACCACAAACGCCGATGACGGCCACGGTTCGCCAGCAGCTGATCGATGGCTGCATAGATACCGTAGGCAACTGCAGCGCCGACACCGGCAATCACAACATGGGCGCCCGCATCGCCGAGCTGAGGCAAACCACCCGCCGCCGCCACCGCGAGGCCACAAAGCGCGCAGTTGCGCACCAACAGTCCGATACCCAGCGGCGCGGGCTCATCTCCGCAGCCACAGTCGATGAAGCTGCGGCCGCGCCTGAGGTTCAACCCCATTGCAATGGCGTAGATGAGGAAAAGACCCGCCCCGGCAAGGAGCGCCAACGGCTGGGCCAGCAGGCAGCCAACCACCACCACAACCTCGGCAACGGCCAGCGCGCCTGCAACCGGGCTCACGAGCGCTTCCGGAACCAGGTCGTAGGCGGCAAAACTTGCCCGAAAGCGTATCCACGAGAGCACCTTGTGCCTCGCCGCGGCGGCAAAGATGAGCGCCACCATCCAGCAAACGAGCAGAGCAATGGTCTGATTCAGCTCGAGACCGGTCATCGCTACTGGGCGCCTTCCACCATGAACGGCGTGACGGCGCCCGTATTCAGCGTTTTTATGTACTCGCCGTCGGGCAGGCTGTACATGTCGATGGCCATGTCGGTGTTCGTCACGAACATGTAGCGCTCGTCACCCGACCCTGAATTACCCAGGGACAGACCCCAGTTTTTGAGCTCAATCCTGCCTTTGCGTTCCCCCGCAGCGAAGTCGTACACCCAGACCTCACCGCCACCGTTCTTGTGCGTGCCTTCGCCGCCCTCGGGGTGCATGAGCACATACCCCACGCCCGCGCTGTCGACCATGATGAGATTCATGCCGCCCGGCCGCCAGGTAGCGTCTTCGTCGTTCGTTGCCAGCGACCAGGTTGCGCCGGCGGAGACGGTCTCGCCGCTGACGTCGAGCGGCAGGATCTGCCCGCTGAAGGTCGGAAAGTAAGCCACGCCGTCGAGAATGGCCGGCGTCTCGAAGATCGGGTCGTTCTGCGGATCAAATAAGATGTCCGTTTTGGTCGTGTCTTTGAGCTTGCCGTCCTCGTTCAGATGACTCGTCATCAGTGAGCCGTTCGAGCAGATTGACGTGAAGCTGCGCTCGCCGTTCGGAATGACAAACCCGCAGCCGGGGGTATTAACCTCACCGACAAATTTACGCGTCTCGAGGTCGACGATGCTCACCGACTGCGCGGGGGTGAAGTTGTACACGCCGAGAAAGCGCTCACCACCGATGAGGCTATTCATCATCGACTTCGGCATGCCGGTGATCCGCTTGGCGGGAATCTCAACTTCTGCCGTCACGCTCAGCGTGGCCGGATCGTATATCGCGACAACCTCGGTCCGCTCGCCACCGCGGCCACCACGGGAGAAGAAACCCTCGATCACGTACATCTCGTTGCGACTGGCGCTGCGCACATAACCCGCGATGAAGCTCGCCGTCATCATGCCTTTGTACTGATCACCCAGCGTTTCGCCGAGCGGGTCGACGACCAGGACCTTACCTTCCAGCATGTGGAAGAACGAAAAGTCGCGCACCATGATCCAGTGCGGCGGGTAGCTGGCATCGATGTCATCCACCATACCAACCGGTTCGGGTTCAAACTCAGCCCGGGCGGGTATCCAGGCGAGCGCCAGAAGCGCAATGCAGATCGTCAGTTTTTTCATTCTGTTGCCAATCCCAGTATGACTGCCGTCGAGCAGTTGTAGACGTTGGTGGTCGTGCCGATACACCAGTCGATGTCATTGTTCGCCGCCGGACGATAGACCGGCCGGTCGTCCTCGTTGCGGTTGCAGATACAGCGACCGCAGCTGCTCTTGCCGCAGCAGTCGTTGTACGAAATCACGTAGTTGAGACCGTCCGCCGGATTGCGGCAGGTGCCGACCCAGGTGAGCGGTGACATTTCCGTGCCCGGCGGGCAGGAATTCTGCGTGCCGCCACAGCAGCTGCAGAGGAAACCGTCAATGCCGCAGTAGCGCCAGTAATCGCACTGCGTCGGATCACCGGGGTCGTTCGGATTGCCGGTGCTCTGAGGCGGTACTTCCGGTCCCGCGCCCGCTGAGCTTGCCCGCGCTACCGGCAAAAGCGGCAGACTGGCCGTGCCGGCAAGGGTTGCGCCCAGCAGACCCAGAAAGCCGCGCCGGGAGCTGCGCTGCGCAATGTTGCGGGCGCTGCGTTCGGTAAGTTTGTCCAGCCAGTTCATCGCCACCCCCTAATCTACGGCATGCACCATGTATGGAGTTTCCCCCAAGGCATGAATGCTGTGGATGTAATCGCCGCTCAAGGCGTCGTAGACGTCGAGGCTGCCGGCAATGTTCACGACCAGGAGCTTCGGTGCTTCGCCTTTGCTCACCGTGATGCTGAGCGCAGGCGTCTGCAGGGCAATGCGCCCCACGCGCTCGCGCTTTTCGACATCAAACCGCCACACTTCCGGTGCCGGGTCTTTATGGCTGCCGTTGTAGCCGTCGGGGGTCATGCCTACCCAGAGGAGACCCGCGTCGTGGCCGGCTTTGCCGTGCCAGCCTGCGGGGCGCCAGTTGTCCGCGCGCTCCGCTTCGCTCGCCAGCCACCAGCGATCTCCTAAGGCGGGTTTGTCGCCATTCGTATCTACCGGCTGAACCTCGCCGGCGTAGCTGACAAACTGCCAGACGCCGTTGATGCGGGCGCTTTTCTCCGACAGCGGGTCGTTGTCGATGTCGTTGAATGGGTCACTCGACCAGCGCGACGCTTCCTGCCCGGCATCGTCCAGCACAATGGACACCAGGCCGCCGTTGCCGCAGAGGGTAAAGAAACCGCCCTGCATGTCGGGATAGATGAGAGAACACCCCGGCGTCTGAATCTCGGAGACGATGGCGTGCTTGTCGAGGTCAATGACCGACACCGACGTTGCCGGATTCATGTTGAGCACGAGCAGATACTTATCGTCGCTGGTGATACCAGTGGCGGATTCGTTGATCACCAGGTTCATGCGCTTGGGCGGCAGCTTGATTTCCGTCACCACGTCGAGATTCTCGAAGTCGTAAACGGTGATGAGATCCTGGCGGGTACCCCGCGAGCCGTGGGAATGCAGGGTCTCCCCGACGTAGAACTCCTGGCGCGCCATGGAATGATCGACGGTGGCAAACTGCCCCGCGCTCATCATGCCTTTGAAGCGGCGCGTGGCGGTATCCACGAGCCCAAAGCTCGAATCGATGAGGCTGCCGAAGGCAAAGTCATGCACGACCGCGTAGGTCGGCGGATAAGGTACGTCGAGTTTCTCGACGTTGGGGATCGGCTCGGGTTGGAGCTCAGCAGTCGCGACAAGCGGCAGGCACGCCACTCCCAGCAACAACGCCACCCCGCGCCATTTGGATTTTTGTTCTCGCATGCGCCACGCCCCTCCCGGTCGTCTTGCCCGCTTCTGAGTAAATTACACCAAAGGCACGCCACACTCACGTGTTCGTGCAAACAAGGTTGTAATCGCAAGCGAATATAGTACGCTTGTACTAAGTCTGCAAGACGGGTCACTCGGGAGGGTGTGATTTGTCACCGGCAACACCCGCACAAATCAAACGGCATCGGCCCGGCACCGCGGCATCCGACAAAGGCCGCGCCACCGCTGCAGCGATCCTCGACGTCGCCCGCGAGGTTGTCATCGAACACGGCCTGCGCGGCCTCACCATGCGCAAGATCGCCGCGCAGGTTGGCATGTCGCCGGGCAACCTGAGCTATTACTACGCCACCAAGCGCGACCTTCTGGAAGATCTCTTCACGCTCGTCATTACCGGCTATCTGGAAGAATTCGAGCGCCTGCGCCGTATGCAGGCCGATTCGCCGGTTGCCCAGCTGCGCGCCGTGCTGGAGTTCGTCTACGACGACCTCGGTCAGCGCGAAACCACCTACTTCTTCCCCGAGCTCTGGGCGGCGGCGCTCAGAGACGACTGGGCGGAAGAGCAGATGGAGCTCTTGTACCGTCAATACCGCTCGGTGCTGATCGAGATCATTACGATCCTGCGCCCCGAGCTGGACGAGCAGGCCGTCACCGATCTGGCGCTGACCATTTCCGCCAGCATCGAGGGACACACCGTTTTCATCGGGCACAAGCGGCCGCATCGAGACCGCGAGCCCTATATAAAAGCGCTCATCATTGAGCAACTCATCAGCCTGGCCGTCGGCGGGCCCTGTGCCCGCACTGACGGCAACAGCCGCTGAATCATTGGAGTCAAAGGGGGTTACCATGACTTTAAGCCCATTCTCAAACCGACTGCTGGCGTGTTTAAGCATGCTTGCACTCAGCCTGCCGGCAACGGCGGCGGTGATCGAAGAAGTTGTCGTCACCGCGCAGAAGCGTGAGCAGAACGTGCAGGAAGTTGGCATTGCCATCAGCGCCCTGACCGGGGACCAGATGTCGCAGCTCGGCTTCACCAACGCCCAGCAGGTCACGGCCATGGCGCCCGGTGTCAGCACCGTGCAGCCGAACGGCGAGGCAAACTACTCGATCGCCATCCGCGGCGTCGCGAACAGTGACTTCACCACGAACGTGGAAAGTCCCGTGGCAGTCTATCTCGACGAGGTCTATATCTCGCAGATGTCCGGCACCGGCTTCCAGCTCTTCGACATGGAACGCGTCGAGATTCTGCGCGGCCCGCAGGGCACACTCTACGGGCGCAACGCCACCGGCGGTCTGGCCCACTTCGTATCGAAGAAGCCGACTGAAGAGTTCGAAGGCTATTTCAAGCTGACCGCAGGCAGCTACTCGCAGGTACGCGCGGAAGGCGCCATCGGCGGCGCGCTGAGCGACACCTTCATGGCGCGGCTGAGCGTGTTTGCAAACGATCACGATGGCTACGTGGACAACCGCTTCGACGGCGGGGAGCTCAACGACGGCAACGATCAGGCTTATCGTCTGCAGGCCCTGTGGGCGCCTACTGACAACATCGACGTGCTCTTCAACTTCCGCGGCTCGGACCAGGACATCGACACCGGTTTCTTTGAGCATGTCTCCGCCAATATCGAGGGCGTCGCAACGCCGGGTGAGGTCAACCAGGTACTTGGATACATCGACAACGACGGCGATCCGTTCAGGGGGTCTTACGATTCACCCGGTTTCAACGATCTCGAAACCCGCGGTTACTCGGCGACGGTCAACTGGGACTTCGAAAACTTCACGTTGACCTCAATTACCGACTTCTCCACCGTCGAGCGCGATTACATCGAGGACTCGGACGCATCACCCGTCCCACTCTTCAACTTCTTTCTGACCACCGACTCCGAGCAGTTCTCCCAGGAGATCCGCCTGACCGGTGATACCGACAACATGAACTGGGTGGCCGGGGTCTACTATCTGGACCTCGAGGTGAACGACTCCAACGGCGCGGAAACGGAGCCCTTCATCGATCCGTTGGGCGACACGCCGGCGGTATCAGGCCTCGACAATCCCTATGAGACGACCACCGAATCCTGGTCAATCTTCGGCCAGGTGGAGTTCGATCTGAGCGAGAACTGGACTGCCATCGCGGGTCTGCGCTGGATCCGCGACGAGAAGGAGCACGACTACGTGGTCAACGCCGTGGACTTCATTCCGGGCACGAAGCTCAGGAACGGCAACCCGAACATCCTCGCTACCATTGCAAGCTACAGCGGCGACCGCGAGGACACGGAGATGGCAGGACGTCTGGGCCTCAACTGGGATGTCAGCGAAGATGTGATGATGTACTTCAGCTACAACCTCGGCGTGAAAGGCGGCGGCTACAACGCTCCGGTGTTCCCGCTGAACCCGCCGCTCGACTACACCGACGATGTCATGAGCTTCGATCCGGAGAAGCTGAATGCCTATGAAGTCGGCTTCAAGTCGACGCTCATGGACGGCCTCATGATTCTGAATGGTGCCGCGTACTGGTACGACTACGATAACTACCAGGCGTTCCAGATTGTCGGCATCGACACGCTCACCACCAACGCGGACGCGGACTCACACGGCGCAGAGCTCGAGCTGCAGGTGAGCCCCACGGAAGGTCTCGACATCATCTTCGGCGCTGCCTACAACGACATCGACGTCAGCCTCGGTGGCGGCACGCCCGAGACGACCTCGGTACAGAGCCCGCAGTGGAACCTGAACGCGCTGGTACGCTACGAGTTCCCGCTCTTCGATGGCACGATGGCGTTGCAGTACGACGCCCAGCACCGCTCGCGGCACTACTTTTCGCTGACACGCCTCGATACGGTGAGAGAGGATGGCTACACGCTGTCTAACGCTGCGGCAACGTGGACCAGCAGCGATGAGACGTGGTCGGTCATGGGCCACGTGCAAAACCTCACCGACGAGGAGTACCTCGTGCAGACCTTCGACCTCTCCGGTCCGAACGTGTTTGGTCTGGTTGAGCAGTACTACGGTCGGCCGCGCTGGGCAGGTGTCACCGTGTCGTTCAACTTCTGATTCAGCCCGAAAAGCGCACACCCACGTGCGCTCATGTGTGAAACTTGCGGCCGGCCTTCCGGCCGCTTTTTTGTGGGGTCAGCGCTTTTTTTATGGGGTCAGAGTCAGGGG
>JAAUXY010056312.1_pt1 | contig 12338 bp, 11 predicted proteins | sample 7278121 | NCBI WGS metagenome assembly JAAUXY01 (sample SAMN14350117, study PRJNA611818) | marine sediment metagenome | isolation source: surface marine sediment (1.8m) | place: French Polynesia: Moorea | collected 2018-08 | reverse complement strand
GGCGATCAGGGTGCCGCCCAAGGCCAGCGATCCGATGGTCCATTTCTCCTGATCGAGGAACTTGATCTTCACGTTGACGCTGCCGGCGAACAGCATGAAGCAGAGCACGCCTTTCAGGAGCGTTTCGCCCAGATCAAGTTTGGAGACCAGTTCCCGCTGCTCGTCGAGGGCGTCAACGACGCCGAGGGCGCTGAGGATCCAGACCAGGGCGCTCATCGCCAGCGCCAGCACCATCAGCCCGATGGTCTTCTCCAGGTGGAGGAACTCCTCGTTGATGTAGCTGAAGAGCGCCGCGAGCCCCAAGAGCACGGCAACCGTTGCAAAGAGATCCATGACCCCCCCTCGATGGATTTCGCACTCGTACCGTCACTGCAGAGCGCGCGGCGCGGCGGCGACCGGCTTGCTGCTGTCCTTGCCGGCGGTGCCGGTCATGACCATGACCGAGGCCGTGGTGCCGACCCGGAGCTCGACGCCCTCGGGCAGCTTGTCGATATGGATCCGGACCGGCACGCGCTGGGCCAGCCGGATCCACTCGAAGGTCGGGCTGATCTGCGGCAAAAGGTCCTCGCCGGTGCTGCCGTCCTGCTGCGCGATGCCCCAGCCGACGCTGTCGACGCGGCCCTCGATCGGCTGATCCGGATAGCTCATCAGGGTGACGATGGCCCGGTCGCCCTTGGTGATGCCGCCGATGTAGTTCTCCCGGAAGAAGCCGTGGATCCAGAAGCTGTTGATATCGACCAACGCGAGCGCGGCCCGGTTGGTCACCGCCTGGTCGCCGAGGCGCAGACCCAGGTTGGTGACATAGCCGTCGACCGGGGCCAGGACCTTGGTGAACTCGAGGTCCAGTTCGGCCTGCTTGTGCCGACCCTCGGCGCTCAGGACCGCGGCCTCCGCCGCGCGCTGGGTGTTTTCCCGCGCGATGACCTCTTGCTCGGACATGGCGCCGGGATCCTTCTTGAAGATCGCCCGTCCGCGGTCGGCCTTGTCCTTTGCCTCGTCGAAATTCGCCTGCGCCTGGGCAAGATCTCCCTTTGATTCCTCGACTGCGGCCGCAAAGGTGCGCGGGTCGATCTCGAACAGCAAATCGCCCTGCTTGACGCGCTGGTTGTCCTCGATCGGCAGATTGACCACGGGGCCCGAGATGCGCGGCGTGATCTGGACCACCTGGGCGCGGACCTGGCCGTTGCGGGTCCAGGGATTGACCACATAATCCCAGAACTTCCAGGCGACCACGCCGGCGGCAGCCGCGACCACGACGGCGCTCAAGAGAACTCTCAGGGTCGTGCTCAATGCGCCTGTCATGGATGTCACACCGGTATGATGAAGGTGCCGATCAGGCCCGTGTAGATGACCGCCAGCGCCAGGAAGACCACGGGCGGATAATAGAAGAAACGGGATAGCCGGTAGCGGTTGAGCGCAAAGGCGGTCACGATCGCGGCCACCGTGCCGAGAATGGCGGCGAACAGCAAGGGCGGGAAATAGACGCCTGCAATGGCGACTTCGCTTGGGATCAGCGGCATAGGATCCCCTCGTCAAGCGTGCTTCCGCGGCAAAGAAGGGCAGACAAACCCGTGAGTGCGTATGCGCTGCCGGTCATGGATCCAGATTTCGTTGAGCCCCGAACCCCGATGCTATGTTCGAACGCCCGCGCTGAGAACTGTCAGAACTGACAGCATCAGAACCGCGCCTCGCGCCACTTGCCCCAGTTGATGCCGTTCGCGATGCGCACGAAATCAATGCCTGCCTCCGAGAGGCCACGGAAAGCGCCCAGCAGGCGGTAGAAGTTCTCCCGGTCCGCGGCGCTGAGCTCCCCCGCGCCCGCCTTGTCGAACGTCTCCTCGACCCGCGCTTCCAACCGGGCGAGCCGATCGATCACCCGTTTCTGAATGTCGATGTCCTGGCGCGCCGCGGCCGCCGGATCGTCGGCCCAGATTTGGATTTGTTCCTGCACCGCGAGGCGCCAGGCGCGGAGATCGGCGATCAGTTCCTGCACCAGGAACTGCGCCTGCGGGCGCTCGCGCATGTCGCCCAGCTCGATGATCCGGAAGGTGAGCGCGCCCAGGCTGGCGGTCAGCGCCTGCACCTGTTCCGGCGTGTTGTCGGGAAACTGCCGGTAGTCGATCTGCGGGCCGGTGGCCAAGAGCTTCGACGGCAGCTCCCAGAGGTCGTTCCGGTAGAACATCGTCTTCCAGCGTCCCGCGAGCCCCTTGGTCTGCTCCCAGTCGAGAGCGATCCGCGACAACAGGAAATCCGCGTGCCGGAAGAATCGGCGGAACAGGCGCAGGAACGTCTTTTCCGGCCGCGGCGAGGTCGGGATATAATTCATGATTACCACCAGCGAAATCCCCAGCAGGATCATCGCCGCGGAATTGGCGTAGCGGGCAAAGCTGTAAGTCTGCTGGTTTTCGATGGAAATCAGAACAATGAAGGGAACGATGGCACCCATCTTGGCCAAGGCCTGGCGCGGCTCAGAGAACAAATAATAGATCGCGAAGGTCGCGCCGAAGATCATCAACGCCAGCTCCCCGTAGCCCGAGAGCTGGGGCATGACGAAGACGTACAGCACGCCGGCAAAGGCACACCCCAAGGCGAACGGCAGGAGCATTGTCGATGGGCGGACCATGGACATCATTGCCGCCGCCATCCCCATGGTGCCCGCGAGCTGCACGAAAGTCTGGTGGCCCGGCGGGTCCACATAGACCCAAAGGAGGAAGGCGACCCAGAGAGTGGCCATGACCCGGATGGCGGCCGTGAGACGGTCGGGATCGATGGCGAGGCCGCGCCTCGATGCCGCCGGAGCGTGCGGCCGCCCTATAGGCACTATCGCAAAGCCCTTGATGTCCCGGATGACGTCGAAGAGCGCGCTGGTGAGGCCCACGAGGCGATCGAGCTGGGCTTTCGTCACCGCCACGGCCGCTCTGTCGAAATGGGACAGCGCGCGGGCCGCCCGGCGGTCCACCTCTGGGTCGATAGCCCGTGTCTGCCGATGCGGTGCTTCGCCATCGAGCATGCGCTCGATTTCCGCGAAACGCGCCTCGAGCTCGTCGCAGACGGCGTCGAGATTGGGCAGCAGCGTTGCGAGATCCAGATCCCGGACCTCGGGGAAACTCCGGCGCCAGCCCTCGAGCGCCTCGCCGAGGTCGGTGGCCTCGTCCCGGAACCGCCGCCACCGATGGCGCGCCTCCCAGACAGTGTAGCTGTCCGTCGTCGCCGCGCTCAGCGCCGATCCCATTTGGTGGACCAGCTGGACCTCCTGCATCCTGAGCTGCCGGGAGTCCTCCGCATTGCCCTTGCCGGCCATAAGGTCTCGATAGGTGCCGTAGAGCCGGTGCTGGACGGCGAGCAGCTTGCGGCTCGCCGCCTCGAGATCGCCCCGGCTGCTTTGCGGCCAGAGGAGCCCGGCGACAAGCGCGTAGACCAGGATCCCCATGGCGGTTTCCTGGGTGCGCTCCACCGCGATCTGAAAGGCGCTTTCGGACGTGTTGCCGGCGTCGACCACGATGATCAAACAGACGAAGGCGCTCACGAACCAGAAGTACTGTAAGCGCTTGCCCGTCAGCATGTAGGTGCAGAACCCGACATAGAGGGACAGCGCCAGCATCAGCAGCCAGCGGTCCTGCCAGAAAAAGGAAAGGATGGTAAACGCCGCGATGACCGCCACCAGGGTCCCGAACATCCGCATGGCGCCCTTGTTGAGCGACTGCCCGGCCGTGGTCAGGCTGATCATGGCGACCGCGAAGCCGGCCCAGTGGGGCTTGTCCCAGCCCATGCCGAGGGCGATCGCGAAGGCGATCGCCATGGCGAGGCCGGTCTTGATCGCTTCCTTGGCGCGGCGAGACAGCAAGAGCGGCCCCATTCTTCCAGCGGTAGCGGTCGGGCGCTCGGCTGAGATTTTAGCTGCGGGCGCGCCGCCAGCGATCATTATGCGGTCTACCGAGTCGGCAGCCAATCCCGCGGCGCGGCGCGCGCGCACGGTTGCGTGGCACTGGCCCGTCGAAACTCAGCGAACATCAAGGTCTTGTGGACCAGCGATCCGGGTCACCAACATCCGGGCTTCCGGCACGCCAGGGCGGCCATCCGCACCTTGAAGATCGGCGCAAACGCACCATCTACCGTAGGTCTTTGGCTATGGCCACAAGTGAACCGGCATACTGTATCTGGAGGGCAACAGGCGGCCAAATTCAACAATCCGCACCGGATTTGTGGAAAAGAAATCCCAATGGCCGCGTGACACTGTGCGTTTCGTCCTGTAGCTTTTGGCCCACCCGGCAGTCGAAAGAGGCGACATCACACCAGGCGGGGCCAACCGGACGCCGTACCAGCTTCCCTCCGTGAGACGAAGCACAAGAAAACACGTTATGGCGCCGGGCTTGGTGGGGGCACTTTCCGAATGGTAGAGTATGGAGGCGGTGGTCGAGATGTCGAAAATTAGGGTTGCGCTTGCGGGCGTCGGCAACTGCGCGAGTGCGCTGGTCCAAGGGCTGGAGTACTACGCGAACCGGAGCCCGAAAGACCTGATTGGCGTGATGCATCCCGAGATCGGCGGATGGACCAGCCGGGACATCGAGATCGTTGCGGCCTTCGACGTCGACGAGCGCAAGGTCGGCCGGCCTCTGCAGGAGGCGATCTTTGCCAAGCCGAACTGCGCCGAGGTGTTCCAGTCGGCCCTACCGGTCTCGAACGTGGTCGTGCAGATGGGCCCGATCCTGGACGGCGTCGCCCCCCATATGGACGACTACGACGGGGACCAGGCGTTCCGCCCTGCGTCCCTGCCGCCGGTCGACGTGGCCGAGACCCTGCGCGCCGCGGACGCGGACGTCCTGGTGTGCTATCTGCCCGTCGGATCCGAGCGGGCCGTCCGTCACTATGCCGAAGCCGCCCTGAAGGCGGGCACGGCCATGGTCAACTGCGTGCCGGTCTTCATCGCCTCGGATCCGGACTGGGCCGCGCGCTTCGAAGCCGCGGGCCTGCCGATCATCGGCGACGACATCAAGAGCCAGGTCGGCGCGACGATCGTCCACCGCACACTGAGCCGCCTGTTCAATGACCGGGGCGTGGGCGTCGACCGCACCTATCAGCTCAACACCGGCGGCAACACGGATTTCCTGAACATGCTGGAGCAGGGGCGGCTGGTCTCGAAGAAGCAGTCGAAGACCCAGTCCGTGCAGTCCCAGCTGGACGTGCCTCTGGAGAGCAAGAACATCCACATCGGTCCCTCGGACTATGTGGCTTGGCAGAAGGACAACAAGGTCTGCTTCATCCGTATCGAGGGCCGCGGTTTCGGCGATCTGCCGATCGAGCTGGAGCTGCGCCTGTCGGTTCAGGATTCGCCCAACAGCGCCGGCGTGGTGATCGATGCGGTCCGCTGCGCCAAGCTGGGCCTCAGCCGCGGGCTCGCGGGACCTCTTGAGGCGCCCTCGGCCTACTACATGAAGAGCCCGCCGGTCCAGATGCGCGATTCGGTGGCCCACGATCTGTGCGAGGCCTTCATTCAGGACCCCGAGGCCGGCGCGCGGGTTTCTACCAATCCCGCGCAGGGCGCTCGCGAGCGGGGCTGAACGTCAGCCTGGCCCCGCGGCCGCGCTTGTGGCCGACCACAGAACGACACACGCACCAGACAATCAACACTGTGCCTGGCGATCGCCCATGAGCCTTTCTGACGGAATCACATCGATTTTGTTCGATCTGGGCGGCACGCTGGATGCGGACGGGATTCCCTGGCGGCAACGGTTCCACGACCTCTACCGCCAGGAAGGCCTGGCGCTGAGCGAGGACGAATTCGCCCCGCACTTCTACGCGGCCGACGATCCGTTGGTCGGCGCCCTGCCGGCCGAAATGGGCCTTGGCGCGACCGTGGCGCGGCTGACCGAGGCTTTGGAGCAGCGCCTGCCGCCCGGCGATCCGGGGCGCGGCGAGCGCGTCGCGCAGGCGTTCTTGCGGGACGCCAACGCGCGCCTGGCGCGCAACCGTGCGGCGCTGGCGGTCCTGGCGGACCGCTTCCGGCTCGGCATCGTCTCCAACTTCTACGGCAACCTCGAAGGCGTGTGCGCCGAAGCCAGTCTCTTGGATCTGGTCGACGTGGCGATCGACAGCGCGGTGATCGGCGTCGAGAAGCCTGATCGGAAAATTTTCCTGGCAGCACTCGAGGCCATGGAGGCGACGCCGGAGCGCTGCCTCTTCGTCGGCGATTCGCTGCGGCGGGACAAGGCTGGCGCGGACGCACTCGGAATGAGGTTCGTTTGGGTGGCGCCCGAGGAGGCGCAGCGGGCGGCGCCGGAGAACGGATTTCCGGTCATCGCAGCGGTGCCGGAACTCTGCGATCTGTTGGCGGCATGATGGCCACCGCGGCATTGACCCAGGGCGGCATCATCGCGGCGGGCCAGGGAGAGCGCCTGCAGACCGGCGGCATCTCGCTGCCCAAACCGCTGGTGCCGGTTGCCGGCCGTCCCCTGATCGGCCACGCGATCGACCGGCTGCTTGCCGCCGGAATCGAGCGGATCGTCATCATCGTGAGCGAGGCGGGCGTCGCCGCGGCGGACTGGATCAAGGGCGCGTTCCCGGACCCGGCCATCGAGCTGATCGTCCGGACCACGGCCTCTTCCTTCGAGAGCTTCTGTCTGGTGGCTGACCGGCTCGCCGGCGCGCGGTCCGTGGTGACGACCGTGGACGGCTGGTTCCCCGAAGGCGGCTTCGACAGCTTCGTGCGGACTGCGGCCGACCTGCCCGAAGACGCCTTCGGCCTCGGTGTCACCCGGCATGTCGACGACGAAAAGCCGCTCTGGGTGACCATGCCTGCGGACGGCGGACGGATCGAGCGGCTGGGTGGACCCCACGGCACCCATGTGACGGCCGGACTGTACGCGCTCCCGCCCGCACCGCCCAACCTGACGCCTGCGGCCTTCGCTCGGCTGCGGGACTATTTGACGTGGCTGGTGCGCCAGGAGACGCCCGTGCATGGCATTGTGCTGCCGAAAGTCCTTGACGTGGACCGTCCGCAGGATCTCCATGCCGCCGAGCGTACGGTCGCCGCAATGGGAGAACTGAACCAATGATGCCAGACCGCCCTGTGCTCGGGATCTATCGCGAGCTCGCGCATTCCCCGGGCCGCGAACAGGATGACGCGCGGATCCTGCGTGAGGTCGGCGACCGGCTCGGCGATGTCGGCTATACGGTGGTGCTGTGCGGTGCGGAAGAGGCGGCGGACGCGGTGACCGCCGATGTCGGCGGCATCTTCGCCATGTGCGAACAAGCCGGTGCGCTGGACGTGCTGAAGCGTGCGCACGCGTCCGGCACCGCCATCGTGAACACGCCAGCGGCGATCGAGAACACCTATCGCTACCGGACCGTCCGGCTCCTCCAGGGCCAGCCGGTGCCGTTCCCGACGAGCTGGATCCTGACCACCGGCGAGGAGACGCCGCCGCCGATGCTGCCGGTCTGGATCAAGCGCTACGATTTTCACGCGACTCAGCCGGACGACGTGGTGTTCGCCGAAGACGAGACGAGCTGGCGGAGTGGACTGGCTGAATTCCGCCGCAGAGGCATGGCGCGGATCGTGGCGCAGGCGCATTTCCCCGGCGATCTGATCAAGTTCTACGGGGTCGGCCACGCAGCCGGCGGTCCCTTTGCGAACCAATGGTTCACATGGTTCTATCACAAGGACCAGACCCTTGCCGGCCATGCTTTCGACGAGCGGTTGCTCAAGGAGGCGGCCTCTGCCGCGGCCAAGACGCTCGGCGTCGAGATCTTCGGCGGCGACGCCATCGTGGGCGCGGACGGCAAGCCCATCGTCATCGACCTCAACGCCTGGCCCAGCTTCGCCCTTTACCGCGAAGAGGCGGCGGCGCATATATGCGAGTACCTGACGGCCCGCTTCCAAGCGATCGCGGACGCCGCCGTCGGATAGCCAGAACAACCGAGATCAAGATGCCCAGAGATTCCCAACCAACCGTCGACATTCCCGGCCCGAAGTCCAAGGAGATCTTCGCCCGCGAGCAGGAGGTCATGGCCTCCGGGCTGCAGTCCATCGCCCTCTTTTCCGAGCTCGTGATGGATCGCGGCGAGGGCTGCTTTCTCTATGACGTGGACGGGCGCAAATACCTCGATTTCGTCGCCGGGGTCGCCATCGGCAGCGTCGGCCATGCGCATCCCCACCAAGTTCGTCGGCTCAAGGAACAGCTCGACAAGATCACGTTCGGGAGTTTCGCGACGGAAGCCCGCGCGAACTTCCTGGAGCTCCTGGCCTCGGTCCTGCCCGAGGGGCTGCGGCGGGTGCAGCTCTATACCGGCGGCGCGGAGGCGGTCGAATCCGCCTTCCGGCTCGCCAAGTCGGCCACCAAGAAGTGGGAGTTCGTCGGTTTCTGGGGCGGCTATCACGGCAAGACGGCCGGCGTGATCGGGCTCTTGAGCGGGTCCTACCGCTATCACCAGGGGCCGTTCCCGCCGGGCATGCATATGACGCCGTTCGCCAGCTGCTATCGCTGCCCCTGGAAGCTCAACTATCCCGACTGCGGTCTTGCCTGCGCCGAACACCTGCGCAACGTGATCAAGAACGAGACCCAGAACGAGGTCGCGGCCATCGTTCTCGAGCCGATGCAGGGCACCGCCGGCAACCTCGTGCCGCCGGACGATTTCATCGCCGCGGTGGCGGATATCGCCAAGGAGTTCGACGCGCTCTTGATCGCCGACGAGATCCTCACCGGCTTTGGCCGCACCGGCAAGATGTGGGCGTCCGACCACTTCGGTCTCGAGCCCGACGTCATGACCATCGGCAAGGGCATGGGGGGCGGCTTTCCGCTCAGCGGTCTGGCCTCCAGCGAGCGGCTGACCCGGGCCGAGCCGTTCGGCGCGCCGAGCGGCAGCTCATCGAGCTATGGCGGCAATCCACTGGGCGCCGCGGCGGGTCTGGGTGCGCTCGAGGTCATTCTCGACGAGAAACTGGTCGAGAACGCCGAGCGCGTCGGCGGGATCATGCTGGCCGAGCTGCGCAAGCTGATGGACAAGTACCCCTTCATCGGCGACGTCCGCGGGCGCGGGCTGATGATCGGCGTCGAGATGGTCCGTGACCGGGTCAGCAAGGAACCGCTCGACAAGCACATCACACGCCAGCTGTTCCACGAGGCGCTCAAGCGCGGCCTGGTGACCATGTCATACTCGCATGTCATCCGGATCAATCCGCCCCTGGTCATCACCGAGGACGAGGCGCGCCAGGGCGTCGCCATCCTGGACGAGGCCTTCGCCGCGATCGCGGCCGAACACAACCTCTGCTGACGCCGTGTTGCGCGGGGCGTTCCTCGGATTCGGCAACGTCGCCGCGAACGGCCACGCCCCGGGCTGGCAGGCCCGCCCGGATGTGAGGATCGTCGCCGCCGTGGACGCGGACCCGGACCGGCAGGGACCGTTCCGAGAGCGCTTTCCCGATGCGGCCTGGTATGCCGAGCCCGACGCGCTGCTCGCCGGGCAGGCCCTGGATTTCGTCGACATCTGCACGCCGCCGGGTCAGCACGCAGCGCAGATCGCCTGGGCGCTGGACGCGGGCCTGCATGTGCTCTGCGAGAAACCCCTGGTGACCCGCCTCGACCAGCTCGAGCCGATCCTGAGCAAGGCCAAATCGGCCGGACGGGTGGTGGCGCCCGTGCACAACTGGGCCCAGGCGCCGATTCTCCGGGCCGTCGCGGCGCAACTGCAGCAGGGCGTCGTCGGCGACGTGCGTCGGATCGAGTGGCAGACCCTCAGGACCAAGCCCGCGGTGACGGTCGGCGAAGACGGCGGCGACAACTGGCGGCTCGATCCCGAGGCCGCGGGCGGCGGCATTCTGTTCGACCACGGCTGGCACGCGCTCTACTGCGTCTGCCGGTTGATGGGACGCCCGCCGCAGGCTGCGCGGGGCCGGCTCGAACAGCGCAAGTACACGGCGCTCGCGCTCGAGGACACCGCGGATGTCGAGCTGGCGTTCGACGGCGCCTCGGCCCGGATCTTCCTGACCTGGGCGGCCGACCGGCGGGAGAACAGCCTGGTCGTCGAGGGCGCGGAAGGACGGCTCTGGATCGACGGCGCTGCCTTGAACGTCGAGAACGGTACCGGCGTGACAACCAGCCAGCACCCGCCCAGCCTGTCGGAGGGCTCCCATCACGCGGACTGGTTCGGCGGCGTGGCCGACGCCTTCGTCGAGGCGATCACGGCAGAGCCCGCTGGACAGGACGGTCTGGCCGAAGCGGCGCTGTGCGCCCGCCTGATCGCAGCGGCCCAGGAGTCGGATCGAACCGGGGGCGGGTCGGTCAGCGTGCCTGACCCCGTCTAATCCCAGCCTCTCGAGGGCGGAACCGGTGTTTCAGGACTGCTGTTGACCGCTGACGCGCGAGCCCTGCGCCAGCCTGTCGCGTGCCGCGATCAGCAGGATCAGGAGCACGAACAGGGGCGTCCCGATTCCGGCCGCCAACAGAAACCAGTGCGCGGCGCCGAACAGGGACAGCGCCACGATCAAGTAGATAAAATCGCGCCGCGACAGCTCGTCCAGAAGCCGGGTGAGGCCGCGGGACGGGGCGACCGAGACCGAGGTGTAGAGCGGGCCCGCCGCCGTCGCCCGCCGCATCACATGGAAATAGATGATCACGCTCGCGGCGATCGTGCCGAGCACCGCGCCGCTGCCCAGGATCGCGGGCCAATGGGACCCGGTGGCCCAGGTCCAGCCCACGCCCATGCAGGCAAACACGGCGACATGAACCAGGTTGTCGCCCCAGAAGTCGAGCAGCCCGCCCCATCGCGATTCCTTGAACTTCAGCCGTGCGAGCTCTCCGTCGCAGCCGTCCACGACCGAGTGGAACCAGAACAGGATGGCGCCGACGATCTGCCAGTAGGCCAGGTCCGACAAAAAGAACGGCGCGCTCACGAGGCCGATCACCGTCGCCACGAGGGTCATCTGATTGGGCGTGATCGGCGTAGCCGCCAGGCGGCGGGATATGGCCAATGAGATCGGCCGGTCGACATGCCGCGCCATGAAGCCGTCCGTATCCTTGACCAGGCTCCGCATCAGCCGCTGTTCCGCCACCGGCCGATCGCCCTGATCGCGCAGGCGCATGGGTTGCGGGGTCAGCGCAAGCGGGGTCGGCGGACCCGCCTTCTCGGTTAACGTGGCGGCCAGGGCCGCCATATCTCCCGAGCCTCGCAGAACCTCAAGAAAGATCTCGGTCCGAGCCGCGCCTACGAGGATGACGCCCTCGGCCGGACGCGCCCATTGATCGCTGCCGATCTCGAGCGTGGCTGCGGCCTTGAGCCACTCGACCTCACCCAGACAGTCGCCCGCCAGCCACATGAGCCCATGTCCGGCCGGTGGGGGGATCTCAGCCGGCGTCGACGAAACGTCGATGCCGCAGGCGCGCAAGGCCGTGGCCGCCGGAGAGGACTCGGTCGCCAAAGCGTGGACAGGTCCGTTCCCCGCGCGCCTTGCGGCGAGAGCCAGCCGTTGCGCGACCGGTAAACCCAGTATCCGTTCGTCCGGCGAAATGCCGCCGCTGGGCAGATCGCGGAAGTCGACGACAACGCTGCGCCGATGGCCAGGTGCCTCGGCCCCCTTGCTCATTTCTGGCTCGCCCTGCTTCTGGAAAGGCTGATACGCGGCTGCAAGAGAGAAACTAGTCGATTTTCGGCCATGATCATATCGGTGCGGCCCGCCGCAGCGAGGCGCCAATTGGTGCGTCGTTCGACGCTTAGGTAAGGAGGCGTCGCCATCCCTACAAGCGCACCAGGGTCACAATCCCGTGCGGGCAAAACCGCCCTGCGAACAGGCCCGAACCGGACCGCCGGTCAAGACTCGCTGTCCATGTCCTGCAGCGCCTTGCGCGCCACGCGGAACGATTCGACGCCCGCGGGAATGCCGCAATAGACGGCAATTTGCGTCAGCACGGCCTTGAGTTCGTCCCGGCTGAGCCCGTTCTTGATCGCGCCGCGGAAGTGGAGTTCGAACTCGTGCATGCGGCCGAGCGCCGCGATCATGCCGAGATTGAGAATGCTGCGTTCGCGCCGGCTGAGCGTGTCGTCACCCCAGCACAGCCCCCAGCAATAGGTGCTGACCAGCTCCTGGAACTCCCGATTGAAATCATCCGCGCTCGACATGGCCCGGTCGACATAGTCGTCGCCCAGGACGGCGCGTCGGGCCTCCATGCCCTTCTCGAACAGATCCTCGTCCATCGCCTCACCTCCGAGATCGCTATCCGCGCACGCATCGTGCGCGCAGGATGCTACCCGGTCTCGGGGCTCGGCGACAGTCTGCCGCCAGGGCAGACGTGACGCGGTCAGCGACGCTGGATCAGGTCAGTTCTTTCCCGGCCCCGTGCCGAGAATGC
>JAAUXY010002371.1_pt1 | contig 12340 bp, 13 predicted proteins | sample 7278121 | NCBI WGS metagenome assembly JAAUXY01 (sample SAMN14350117, study PRJNA611818) | marine sediment metagenome | isolation source: surface marine sediment (1.8m) | place: French Polynesia: Moorea | collected 2018-08 | reverse complement strand
TGAGCCACTGACTCGCGAAAGATTTGCGCCGTATGGCGACGTTATCGAGTCGTCTCAGCAAGCCGCGAACGCCATGAACGAGGCGCGCTTCGAGCGATTCAACGACCTGTGTAACGTCAATATCGAAGGCGACGTGGCGATCAGCGTTACGCGATGCCGTACGCCGACCGGTCTGCCGCTGCGCGTCGACATGGTCGAGCGTCATCCGCATGGTAGCCAGGCATTTGTGCCGCTCACACCGTGTCGCATGGTCGTGGTCGTCGCTCCACCCGGTGAAAGTGTCAACGCAGAAGATCTGCGAGCTTTCGTGACCAACGGCAAGCAGGGGATCAACTACCACCGCGGGACCTGGCACATGCCGCTCATTGCATTCGATGCCGGTCAGGAGTTCCTCATTGTCGATCGCGGCGGGAATGAACCGAACTGCGAGGAGCACATGCTCGACGTGACCGTGATGCTGGAGAGTGTGTAGTGCGGGCGCTGCGAGCATCGGTGCTTCACTGCCTGGCCGACCCGGGTGAGGAATCCAATCCCGAGGCGTTTGAGTACTTCGAAGACGGCCTGCTGATCATCGCTGATGGCCACGTTGCGGAAGTCGGTCCGGCGGGGGCGCTGCTGGGCAAGCTGCCAGCGGACGCGGAGGTGCTCGATTACACGGGCAAGCTGATTGTCCCTGGTTTCATCGACTGCCACGTGCATTTTCCGCAGCTCGACATTATCGGCTCGTATGGCGCGCAGCTGCTCGACTGGCTAAACCAATACGCTTACCCGGCGGAGATGAAATTCGCGGATCCTGGTCACGCGCGAGAAGTCGCGCAGGCTTTCGTCGACGAGCTGCTGCGCAACGGCACAACGACGGCGCTCGTATTTGGCACCGTGCACGCGCATTCGGCCGATGCGATCTTTGAAGCCGCCAGCGCGAAGGGCATGCGCCTGATTGCGGGCAAGGTGCTGATGGACAGCAATTGTCCAGACGAGCTGCGGGACGATCCGGAGACCGGCTATGCGGAAAGCAAAGCGCTGATCGAGCGCTGGCATGGCAAAGGCAGGCTCGGCTACGCGATCACGCCACGCTTCGCGCTGACCTCATCTGCGGAGCAACTTGCGACGGCCGGCCGGCTCGCTGCCGAGTATCCGGATGTCTGGATCCATACCCATCTCGCTGAAAACCACGACGAAATCGAGGAAATCGCGCGGCAGTTCCCGGATAGCCGCAGCTATCTCGACGTTTACGACCAGTTCGAACTGCTTCGCGAGCGCGCCGTATTCGCGCATTGCCTGTATATGGACGATACGGATCGTGCCACGATGTCGAAGAAAGGCGGTGCGGCGGCGTTTTGTCCGACGTCCAACCTGTTTCTCGGCAGTGGCCTGTTTGACTTGCCGGCGATGCGCGCGGCCGGCATTCGCTGCGGACTTGGCACCGACATCGGCGGAGGAACGAGCTTGTCGTTACTCGCGACGGCGAGTGAGGCGTACAAGGTGCTGCACCTGCAAGAACACGCACTACCAGCGATGCGTGCTCTTTACCTCGCGACGCTGGGGGCCGCGGAGGCGCTCTATCTCGACGACAAGATTGGCAATTTCGTGTCCGGCAAGGAAGCGGACTTCACGGTGCTCGATTTCGCGGGCTCCGCGCTGACGGCACGGCGCACGGCTGCTGCCGGTTCGATCGAAGAAAAACTGTTCGCGTTAATGACGTTGGCCGACGATCGTAACGTCGCAAGTACCTGGGTCCTGGGTGATGAAGCACATCGTTAGATGCCCGATGTCTGCGGCTGACGTCATCAGTGCGCTGGACGGCATGCCCAAGGAGCGCGGGTCCGGATTCATGTCCGGGCGCATCGCCGCGAGCTCCGTCAATCGGACTTACACGCGGGTAGACGGGGACCAGTTCCAGGTTTCGAAATCGGCAGGGATGGGGTCGCCTGTCGTCGTGTCCGGCAAAGTGACTGATGACGACAACGGCGGTGCCGTCGTTTTCACGACAACCAGTTTCGGCCTATGGCCGCTCGGTGCGCTTCTTGCAGCCGGGATGTTGCTCTGGGCAGTGGGGGTCTATTTCCTCAATGCCCGGGTATTCACCGCAGCTGCTACGAGTTTTGTCTTGTCCGGTTTTCCGATCGGTATGTTCATTGGCAATCTCCGCGATGCCAGATTCCTGAGGTCGGAGATCTCGAAACACCTCGGCGGTATTGAATGGGAACCGCAAAAGTAGGAGTGAAAGTGCATTTCATGAATCGTCTGTCGATGTGGGGCGCTCTTGCTCTGCTTTGTTTTCCGATCCTCGTTTGGGCCAGCGAGGATGCGTCGCAAACCGAAGAAGACCGGGTGATCTTCATTCAGTACGCGATCTATTTGCTGCCCGGCTACGAAGGCGACCCGGTTGCTACCGCGACGGCACTGATCAACAGCAAGTACCCGCAGTACTCGATCATCGAATCGCTGGATGAGCCACCCGAAACACCGGTAATCGGCCTGTTCATGATCAATGATGTGAAACAACAGTACGCAGTGCCTGACATGCAGTCGATTGGCTACTTTGGGCGCGGTGTATCGCGCGAGCAGGCGCTGGCCGTGCAGGAAACGGACGACGCACTCGTCATCAACTTTGCCTATCCGATTCGCTTTGGGGCGACTGCGTTCTATGACGCGATGGAGCTCATGGAGGGACTGGCGTTGCAGCATTCGAGCCTCATCTGGGACGAAGCGACCCGCCAGATCTTCAGTCACGAGGCGTGGCGGGAAATGCGTCTCGACACGTGGAACGATGGCGTTTTCTCAGTACAGGATCACGTGACGATTCATGTCTACAAGAACGGCGACTTCGTTCGCGGCATAACGCTCGGTATGGAGAAATTCGGACTGCCGGATATCGTCGTGAACGATTTTGTCTGGTCTCTGAATCGCCCTATGGGCAACCTTGTTAACCTCGTGACGCAAACTCTGTTGGAGGGCGGGGAGTTCGGCGACGATTTCTCGCTGGTCGTCGATATCAGCAAGATCAGGCATGAGGCAACCCGGAAGGAACTGGAGGCGTCGCAGTTCGAAAACGCGAACGGCAGACTCACGCTCTTCTTGAGGCCAACCGTTCCGGAGGAAGGTGATCCCGCCAACTACCTGCTTGAGATCCGCTTCGACAATGTGGAAGGCCTCACGGTCCAGGAGCAGCAGGGCGAACTTCTCGGCAGCATCTTTGGCTGGGAAGACGGTATTGTCTACGTGGACCACAACCGCAGAATTCTCGAAGCCAGTGAGCGCGCCCGAGAGAAGTTGCCCCAACTGCGGCGCGACTTTAACGCCGGTCTAGAGCCGGGCGAATTCATCCACGTCAAAGCGCCGTTCGATACGCCCGATGGCGGCAGCGAGTGGATGTGGGTCGAGGTCATTGAGTGGGATGGCGACCGAATTCGTGGTCTGCTCAGGAACGAGCCCTTCAATATCCCTGATCTGCGCGGCGGCTCAGAAGTTGTTGTCAGCGAGGATGATCTGTTCGACTACATCCGGTTCTTCGCGGACGGAACCGAAGAGGGCAACGAGACTGGCGCGCTGATTCTCGAAGCGCAGCAACAATAGTTGTCATCTGCGCGCCACTTTTCGCGCAGGCGATTGCCATATTGAAGTCGGACACTCGAAGGTGACACTCGTGAGGAGAACGCAATGAACTGGGATCTGCTCGACATTCTGACGTTTGGCACGATGGTGACCGTCGTTCTGGCAATCGTTGTGCTGGCAAGACGACGCACACGCAGCCGCGCATACCGCGGGGCCGCCGTGATCGCAGTGCTCGGCGCATTTTTCCTTGTCTGGGTGAACGGTGCGGTCGGCATCATCGGTAACGAGGAAGACGAGGCAAATCTCCTGTTCTTCGGGGTGCTGGCTGTTGCTGCCCTCGGTTCGCTGATCGCGCGTTTTCGTGCGAAGGGAATGGCGCTGACCTTTTACGCTACGGCCTTAGCCCAGGTGGCCGTGGCCGCGTTTGCTATCACTTTGGATCTTGGTGCCGCAGGGCCTATCTGGCCGCGCGATATCCTCGTGATGACCGCGATTTTCTCGGTGTTCTGGCTGCTGTCCGGTTGGCTGTTCAGTCGAGCCGCAAGACACGAGCGGCGCCTATTCACGGACTCGCCTTTCCTGAACTGAGTTCCTGCGGTGACCGCGCTACTCCGGCGAGTCGGCTTCCAGTAGACGCTCGACCGATGCGACGAAATCGGGTCCGTACAACCCTGAGGACTTGAGCGCCTTTTGATACGAAGCCTCTGCGGCAGCAGGGCTTCCGGCAGCTTGCAGTAAGTTGCCCATGTGCCGGAAACCGTAAGCGAAGCGCTCGTCGAGAAGCAGGCCTCGGCTCAGGCTTGCGATGGCTTCCTCTGTGCGGCCTAGCGTGTGAAGCACATGTGCCTGCGTGTCCCAGGAACTTGGATTCGCCGGATCCGCCGCGACAAACTCCGCAACTACGCGCAACGCCTCGTCGTGTTTCCCCGTGCTGAGCAACGCGTACGCCAGGTGGTTCTTGGCCGGAAAGTAATCAGGATGCGTTCGGAGGAGGTCTGCAAGGACCACGGCGCCTTGCTCCTGTTTCCCCTGGTCGATCAGTGTAAAGCCGAGGACATGGGCAGCGTACTGATCATTAGGGGCCGACTCGAGGTGGCGTCGCAGATCGACTTCGGCTTCCTCCAATTGCCCTTGGGCGAAGCTCGCTAGTGCACGCACAAACGGGTCATCGCCGGTGGCTGCGCCAACGTGCTCTGAGTTATCCCTGTAGAGCAGCATATCGACAATCGCCGAATACGCGTGTGCCAGCGAGTCGCTCGGACAATCGGCCAGGTACGCGGCGAACTGGGCATCGGCCTCTTCGAACCACGTGCGATGGAATGTCCATCGAGCCGCCGCCAGTCGATCTTGCATGCAGGCCGGCGAAGCGGATGTCTGAGCGTGAGTGGTCGCCGGTATCAAAGCCAGCGCGACAAGGAATGCTGCCAATCTCATGCGCTCTGCTCCTCTATGGCGCTGTTGATCCACGCCACCATGTCATCGATCTGCCGACGCTGCTCAGGCTTGAGCATGCCGCGAAACGGACCAGTGAACAGCACGAGCAGGATCAGCGGTACGAACAGCAGCGGCCCGAAAAGCCCAAACAGGTAGAAACCGCCAATCAGGATGATCGCGAGAACGAAGCGGGGCAGCGACACGAGCCAGCCAATCAGTCCGGCCCAGTTGACCGTCTCGACCGACTGGTCGTCGGTTGTGACCAGCGTCTGCGGCGCCGATCGCGGACGATGATGCTCTTGCTGGGAAATATGACGATGGGAGTCGCCAGGTCGCGGAGCGTGATGCTGCGCCTCCGTAATATGCTGGTGCTGCTTTGTCAGCAGCGACGTATACGCCTCTTCGCCAAGGCGCATTAGTATTGCATGCGCTTCCGCAGCCTCCGTGGTCCCCGGGTACTTGCGCAGAATTTTGTGGCACAGACGTGTGGCGCGTCGCCTGTTGCGCTTGTTGTCCGGCGTCTCGCCATAGCTGATGTTGCTAAACGCGAAGTACGCTTCGTGCAGCAGTTTTTCCGCAGTCGCCATCGGCGCCTACGATACCAGCATGGGCTGGGCTCAGTCTCCAACAATTACGCTGGCATCGAGATGCGACTCGGCCTTCATGGAGTTGGTGATGAGGCAGTACTTTTCCGCCTTTTGCAGAATCGTTGCTGCTTTCTTCTCGTTGGTTCCTGGAGGCACGGTCAGTTCGGCCGTCACTTTGAACTCGGTGAATTGGGTTATGCCGTCGAGCTTGTCGAGCGTGCCGTCCGCTCTGCACTCGAGTGTCAACCAGTCGAGTTTCGCCGTGCGGGCGATGCCCCGGAAGGTCAGGACAAAACAATCGGCAACAGCAGCCACGAGCAGGCCTTCCGGCGACCAGACGTCGCCAGGGCCGCCAAATTCGGGAGGTCCCGCCGATTCGATATCGACAACCCCGGCGCTGGAGAGAATGACGTTATTGCTGCCAGCGGCGCTGGCAGTGACGGTGTAAAGATGCGGTAGATCCTGCATGACATGCCTCGTCTGGCGGTTTTGTACGTATGTTCCCGACTAGATGGAGGCGTTGCAATGAATTCATAGTCTCGGATTACCGAAATGGAAGTGACAATGCGAGATCAGTCCATCGATCGAATCATGACACCCGACCCGGTTGTCATCGGGCACGGGGAAAGTGTTGCCGACGCGCGTAAGTTGTTCGCGTTAAAGAAAATTCACCATTTGCCCGTGGTTGATGAGGACAAGCTGGTCGGCATACTGTCATCGGCTGACCTGCACAAACTCTATCTGCTTCAGGACCATGCGACCGCAACGTTGAGCACGACGGTCGGCGAAATCATGCACAAACGGCCTGTCGTGATCGACATCAGTGCGAATCTGCGCGACGCGGCCGAGATTCTCTATGGCAGCGGCTTCCATGCCTTGCCGGTCGTGCAGGGTGATCGTGAGATTGTCGGAATTGTTACGTCGAGCGACCTGATCGATGCGCTGCTGAAGACCCTACCGGTCGGCGACGGCAGCATTATTGAAGGACCTGAAGAGGGAATCAGTTCGCTGGTGGAGGACAATCGCCGACTGCAGGCCGTCTGCGACGCCGCAGAACGCTATATCCGCAGTGGCATGGCCGACCGCGAGCACACGGTGCTGATCAAAGCCCTCGAAGAAGTCCGCAAAGGCGGCGGCTCGGTATCGCTCTAACCCTCTGAACGCACGAGAATCGCGCGAAAGTCGTTGACGTTCGTGCGCGTCGGTCCGGTCATCACGAGATCGCCGAGACGATCGAAGAACGCATAGCTGTCATTGTTCGCCTGCATGGCGCGGGCATCGTCCGCCGTGCGTGCGAGCGTGTCCGGCAACACGAACACTCCTGCGTTATCGCCAGCACCGTCGATGCCGTCGGTGTCGCATGCGATCGCGGAAATCCGCGGATGGCCGTCCAGGGCCAGAGTCAGCGCCAGCCCGTATTCGCTATTGCGGCCGCCCCTGCCGGTACCAGTGACATGCACCGTCGTTTCCCCGCCTGAGAGTATTACGCAAGGCGCTTCGACAGGCCCCTTTCCGGCGGCGATGTCCAGGGCGAGTTTTGCATGTTCCTCGGCGAGTTTCCGGGCGTCGCCGGCGAGGTCACCGAGCAGATAGGGGTTGATGTCTGTTTCGAGTGCGCGCAACGCTGCGGCTTGCAACGCATCATCGCTTGTCGCAAGAATACGCACGTCGGCGTCGCGCGCGCTAACCGCATCCACGATGGTTGGTCCCGACGCAACGACCGACGGATCGTTGCCCGGCACGTCCGAAATGATCAGCGTAATCACGTTGGCCGGCTCGCAGGCTTTCGCCAGCTTGCCGCCTTTCACAGCCGAGAGCTCACGGCGCCTGGCGTTAATCTCGTGAATCGCTGCGCCGCTCTTTAGGAGCGCCTTCGTCTCGGCCTGTTTCTCCTCGAGCGTAATGCCATCAGCGGGCGCACACAGTAGCGACGAGCCACCACCGGAGAGCAGGCAGAGAACGGTGTCTTCGTCGCCGAGGTCGGTTACGAGCTCAAGGATGCGTCGAGTCGCCGCCACGCCGTTGTCGTCCGGTACCGGATGAGCTGCCTCGACGACTTCGATCTGGTCGCATTCCGCACCGTGACCATAAGGAACGATGACCAGCCCAGAAAGTGGCGCGGCCCACTGCTGTTCAACGATTGCCGCCATACTCGCCGCGGCCTTGCCGGCGCCGACAACGACGACGTTGCCCTTCGGCCGTTCTTCGAGCCAGAGCGGCATGCACGCGGCCGGACTCGCGGCAACGACTGCCGCATCGAACAGGAAACGCAGGAACTCGCGGTTTTCGCTCATCCGACGGGCAGATCGTCCTTGTTGCGGACGTGCGGCGCGAGACGCTTGAACAGACCGGCCATCTCCGGTCGATTGTCGCGGAGTTCTGCGATTGAGAAGCCGGACATTTCGTAGGGCAGTACCAGCCAGTCATTGGTCTCGTGCACAAAATACTCCGGTGTACGCAAGGTCTTGTCGGACGGCCGGTACCAGACGGTGCCGATGCGGATATCGTGCGGCAGGTTGCGGCGCGTCTTTCGCGTCAGTTGCTGGATCACGGCATTGACGCTGGACCCGGTGCTGTAAACATCGTCGACGATCAGCATTGAATGGTGCGAACAGAGATTCTCGAGCAGGTATTGCAGGCCATGAACGCGAATCGAGTCCGCTTTGCTGACCATCTGCGAGTAGCCCGGGGCCCCGGTATACGACGTGCGAATCGCAATATGGTCGGTCTTGACGCCAAAATAGTCGAGCCCTTCCTGCACGGCGATGCCGACGGCGCTGCCACCGCGCCACAGGCCAACCAGGAAATCAGGCTTGAAGCCCGCCTCGTAGATGTTGGCTGCCAGTTGGAAGGAATCCCGGAGCAGGTCATCGGCCGCGATAAATCGCTCATTCATTGTTCTTGTTCCCGGGGCGTGCTGCGCTAGAATGTGGGTGGCCATTATAGATAACAAAAATGCACAAGACCGTAATTTCCGCGCAAGACCTCCTCGAAGACTCCATTGAACTCGGGATCCAGATTCTCGAGAGTGGTTTCGACCCAACGCTGATCATCGCGATCTGGCGTGGCGGGACCCCGGTGGGGATGGCGCTGCAGGAGACGCTGGCCTACTGTGGCGTAGAGTCTGATCATATTGCGATCCGCACGTCGTCATACACAGGGGTCGACCAGCGTGGTCACGTGGCCGTGCACGGCCTTAACTACATCATTAAGAAGATTAACTACGACGATCGCGTCCTGATCGTCGATGATGTCTTCGACACGGGCAACACGATCAAGGCCGTCATCGACGAACTCAGGAAACGGGCGCGTGACAACACGCCCGATGATGTTCGCGTCGCGGTACCGTGGTTCAAACCCAGCCGCAATGAGACCGACCTCACGCCGGACTATTTCTTGCGTGAAACCGAGGAATGGCTGGTCTTTCCGCACGAGCTCGATGCGCTCTCTCCCGAAGAGCTTCAGGAGCACCGTCCCGAAATTGCCGAGATTGTGCATCGCGTGAAGTCGCCAAAGAAGTCGGCCTGAGCGATGCGCCGGGTCTGCGTTTACTGCGGCTCGAATACGGGTAGGCGGCCCGACTATGCTGATGCTGCGCGCGAACTGGCCGACGTGCTGGTTCGGCACGAGCTCGAGCTTGTCTACGGCGGCGCCGACAAAGGCATCATGGGCATCATTGCCGATACGGTATTGGAGCTTGGTGGCAAGGTGCATGGTGTCATCCCGAAGATGCTCACCGACAAGGAACTTGCCCACCAGGGGCTCACGGAACTGCATGTCGTAGCGTCGATGCATGAGCGCAAGACCATGATGGCGGCTCTGTCGGACGCGTTCGTAGCGATGCCCGGTGGCTACGGCACGCTTGAGGAGATCATTGAGATCATCACGTGGGGCCAGCTACGCTTTCACGACAAGCCCTGCGGCTTGCTGAACACTGACGGTTACTTCGACCACCTGCTGGCCTATCTCGATCACGCGAACAGGGAAGGGTTCCTGCGCCGCGAGAATCGCGAGATGCTGTTGGTCGATAGTGATCCTGCCGGGCTGATCCAGCAGTTCGAGCGCTACACAGCGCCGCACGTCGAGAAATGGACCGCCTGAGCTAGAGGAACTTCAGCTTCAACTGTCCCGAGACTGGCGCCCGCAGGTTTTGCGCGTTAAGCGCATAGTTCATGCGGCAACGTTGTCCCGCGAGCTCCGAAGCGACGCAAACCCTGAGTGGCATTGACAGCACCTCGACCGGCTCGCCAGCCGGGATATTGCCGATCTTGCAATTGACCTCGAACTTGTTGTCGCGGACGGCAACCGACGGGTAGGTAGCGATCTCATCCGGGGAGCGTTCAACGAACTGCCCGTTCTTGGGCCGCATCGGTAATTCGGTCGCAACGTAGAGTGATTGGTGGTTCGGCAATGTCAGGGTCAACGATGCGTCACGGATCTCCTCACCGCCTTGATGAAAGACTACGACGCGTACGGGCTGAGCTTGCTGCTCGAAAAGGAAGAAATTGTCCTCGTGCTGGTACTTGTGGCGGATCTGTTCGAGTTCAGCGATGAGTTCTGCAGGTGTGCGCGCGACGTAGGGATCGTCAGACCCGTACAGGCGCGCATGCGTTAGGCGCACGAGCGTCGTCGTCGCGCCTGAGTTAGCCGCACCATCACGAATGTCGAGCATCTGTTCAAGCTTTGTCGAGGCTTGCGCTGATGGCATCTGCGACAGATCGCACGTCGGTACGTCGAGCACTTTGTGGATGATCTCACCGGGAAAGCCAACCTCGATGTCGCCCGCGGACACAGAGTCGCGAAACTTGCGTTCGAACAGCTCCTGCAGCTGCCGACGGCCCATCTTGACGATCGTCTGTTTGATGCGTGTGTAGGCATCACCACGACGCAGCTTCTCCGAGTGATCGATGCGCATCATGTAAGGACGATCCTGGCAGTCGCCGATTTCGAAGACGCCGACCTGGGTACCATCGATCGAGACCGGCTTGTAGCGCAGGCGAATTGGAGGCTCGATAAACTCGTTGGCGAGCGCCTGATACGAGGGCTTGCCAGAGAAATCGCTCTTGTCTATCTCAAAGTTGCGCCGAGTCCCGTTGGCGTCGAAGTCGACGCCGACAACGATGTAGCGATGACCCTCGACGGACGCATTGGCGAGAGCCAGGACGTCGCGCAGAAACTCGCCGATGCCGGCGTTCCCGTAGGCGTCTTTGCGGAAGCGGATGCCGGATTGCGGCGTCGCACCCCTGGCTATTTTGAGCAAGCGATCCATAGCAGCGTAATTCTCGCGTAATTATGTTCAAGAGTACGCGACGCAATCGACACTTCCGCCACGAAACGCCGGCAAGACGTTTGCGGTACGATGATCGGAAGTCCACGGATTTCAAGCTATCGAAGCTACTTGGGGGAAATCTATGAGCATCAAGTACTGCCTGTACGGACTCAGTTGTGCCTTGCTCTTGAGCGGCTGCGGGTCCGGGTCAGGGGACGACGCGGAAACCGCAGTCGCCAACGTCGATCACGCTCGGATCATCGCCGCAGAGCCCGATAACTGGCTATCGCACGGCCGCGACTATTCGGAGATGCGATTTAGCCCGCTCGAGTCGATCACCTCCGAAAACGTTGGCGAGCTCGGTCTTGCGTGGTACTTCGATGTTCCAACCCAGCGCGGCATGGAAGCAACGCCGATCGTCGTGGATGGCCGCATGTATGTGACCGGTTCGTGGAGCATGGTCTACGCGCTGGATGCAGCCACCGGCGCTTTGCTGTGGCGCTACGACCCGGAGGTGCCGAAATCCTGGGCGCAGTATGCGTGCTGCGACGTTGTCAATCGTGGTGTGGCCGTGTGGGGCGACAGCGTATTTGTCGGCACCCTCGATGGTTATCTCGTCTCGCTCGATGCGAACACAGGCAAGGTTAACTGGAGGGTCGATACGATCAACCGCCAGACGCCGTATACGATCACCGGCGCACCGCGCGTGATCAAAGGCAACGTCATCATCGGTAACGGCGGCGCCGACCTTGGCGTGCGCGGCTACGTCAGCGCCTATGCTGCGGACACGGGAGAGATGTCCTGGCGCTTCTACACGGTGCCTGGAAATCCGGAAGACGGTTTCGAGACTGCTGCGCTTGAGAAAGCGGCTGCGACGTGGACCGGCACCTGGTGGGAGCATGGCGGCGGCGGCACGGTCTGGGATTCGATGGCCTACGATCCGGAGCTGGACCTCATGTACATCGGCGTCGGCAACGGCTCGCCGTGGAATCAGCGACTGCGCAGTCCTGATGGCGGCGATAACCTTTTCCTGTCGTCGATCGTTGCGCTACGCCCCGACACTGGCGAATACGTCTGGCACTACCAGACGACACCGGGTGACACGTGGGACTTCACTGCAACACAACATATCGTGCTCGCCGATCTCGAGATTGGTGGCGAGTCACGGAAGGCGCTCATGCAGGCACCGAAAAACGGTTTCTTCTATGTCCTCGATCGGACAGACGGCAGCATGATTTCCGCCGAGCCATACGTCACGGTCACGTGGGCTGAGCAAATCGACAAGAACACCGGACGACCGGTTGAAGCGGCCGGTGCTCGCTATGCCGAAGCGCCGTTCCTTATTATCCCGTCAGGCCTTGGCGGTCATAATTGGCACCCGATGTCGTTCAACCCGGAGACGGGACTCGTCTATCTGCCGTCCCAGGATCTTCCGGCCCTGGCTCTCGAGGATGCCGGCTTTGAGTTCGCTGAGGGATTCTGGAACACGGGAATG
>JAAUXY010191414.1_pt1 | contig 12342 bp, 6 predicted proteins | sample 7278121 | NCBI WGS metagenome assembly JAAUXY01 (sample SAMN14350117, study PRJNA611818) | marine sediment metagenome | isolation source: surface marine sediment (1.8m) | place: French Polynesia: Moorea | collected 2018-08 | reverse complement strand
CGCCACCGGCTTCGAGATCTGGCGGCAGCGCTACGACCGGCAACCGGCAGAGATCCTCGCCTTGCAGTCAGAAATCTCCGAGACCCTGCTCGGCGCCTTGCACTTGGGGATCGAAGAGGCTGAGGTGGAGCGCATCCGGCATGAGCCGACGGACGACCTGAGCGCTTATGAGGCCTTTGTGCGCGGCCGATTTCATTATTTCCAGGACTCTCCAGAATCGACCGTGGAGGCGCGCCGATGGCTCGAGAAGGCGCTCGAGCTCGATCCGCAGCTGGCCAAGGCCCACGCCCTTCTCGGCCAGACCTACGGCTACGAGCACATGATGATGTGGAACCTGAGCGCCGATTCGCTGGAACGTCTGGGAACCTCGAGCCGGAAAGCTCTCACTCTCGACCCGCTCGATCCCGAGGTCCTGGTGGCGATGACCTTTCACCATCTCCTGGAGGAACGATTCCAGGAGGCGCTGGACTATGCGGATCGAGCGATCGAGCGCAATCCCAGTCTCAGCCGTCTCCACTTGATCCGCGGAGCCTGTCTGACCAGTCTCGGCGAACCCTTCGAAGGGCTGCGTGCGGTGCGCCGCGCCCTGCGCCTCAATCCGCGCGCGATGTCCGCGGCCACGGCTGCTCTGGCGTGGACTCAGGAGGCCCTCGGCCGCAGGGAGGAGGCGATGGAGATCTGGCAGCGGATCAGAGAAGCCAAACCCTACTCCGTCAGGTCCCGCATGAAGCTTGCGATCTTCCACGAGAGCGCGGGACGGCATGCCGAAGCGCGGCAGATGGCCCGCGAGATCTTGCGCATCAATCCAAATCTCACGGCGGAGATCGTTGTTCGAGCTGTCTTCGGCCTGGAGGAAGACGCCCAGCGACGAATTCAGCTTCTCCAAAGAGCCGGCCTGCCTTGAGGCCTGAGCTGCTTTCAGAGCAGCTCATGATCTACGGTCTCAACACCTCGGCGAGCCGTGCAGCGCGGTCGCGGCGGCCTTCGTCCCGAGCGTACTTCGCGACGAAACGCTCCACGATGTCACCCGATCCATCGGCTACCGACAGCTCCGGCTCCAGCCTGGCGACGAGAAAGGGTCGGATGGCATCGAGGGTTGGATCGATGAGCTGCCGAGCCATCAATGCGAACGGCTCCTCGGATCGGCGGGAACGCTGGAGCAAGCCCAGAGCATTTGCCAGCTTGCGCCGAACTTCGGCATCTCCGGGTTCCTGCCGAAACTGGTCCAGGAGCTCGACGACCAGGTCGTAGCGGCCCAGCAAAAGCAGGTAGTGGTCGCGCCGCGCCTCCACGAGCCGCAGCCGGCGCAGGCCGTAGGTCTTGATCGATTCCTCAACCCTGCGTTGATCGAGCGCTTCGATCCCTGAGCGTGCCTTGATCACGCCCTCATCCGTAAATTCAATCCACTTCTCGGGATGATCGCGGCAGGGATCCAGCAATAGACATACTTCTCGCCGCTCTTCGCCCGGCGCTCTCGCTCGCTCCTGCTCGGCCAGGATCGGGAAGAGGTTCTCCTTGCCTGAGCCCTTCTCGACGTCGCCGGCGAACTCTTGAGTTCGCTTACGGTTGCAGTCAATGCACGACGGAAGAAGATTCGACCACGTCGCCGCCAGCCACCAATAACCGGGCTTCTGAAGCTCTCCGGCGACGACGTAGCCTCCCTTGGGGCGAAAATGCTCGACGTCCCCGGGCTGATTTTGCAGATACTTGCTCTCGCAGTAGGCGCATTTACCGTGGAATAGCTGTTCCAGGGCCTTCTTGACTTCGCGATGCCGATAAACCTTGAAGTCGAACTTCTTCTTGGCATTGGCCGGATCTGCGAAGAAAGCGTTGACTCGGCGCGATTCCTTCGCTGCCAGTGAATCGTCACCGACCAGAGGTGCCGGCGCCGGCGTGCGATCGACGTGGATCATTGCGGATCCGCGGAGAGGATTTGCTGGAGCTTCAGATCCAGGGCTTGCTTGCGGGTGCCGGTTCCTCGGCTACCCAAGGCCTCGGCTTCCCTCGCCAGGTGTTGGTCGATCGCCTCCAGCATCAGCCGTTCGCGACGGCTCTGGCCCATGAGCGAGAGCCCGTCGAGCCGTTCACGTAACTCCTGGAGCCTGGGATCGTCTTTCGTGACGCCGTCGTCGGCGAGCAGATCGTAATACTCGTCGAAAAGCCGGGCCGAGTCCGGATCGTGGACGCTCGACAGCCCGAAGTGCTCGGAGGTAAGCAACTGATCGACCCGCAGAGCCTTGACCGGCGGCAGGTCTCGGACCCGCACCACTTCGTTGCGGGCATTGCGCCGCATCACCACCACCTCATCATCCTCGAGGCCGCGCAGGCATAGCGGGTCGTGGGTCGTGAGCAGGAACTGCACCGCCGGAAAGGCTCGGCGCAGGCTGCTGACGATCTGCATCTTCCACTTGGGATGGAGGTGGGCGCCGATTTCGTCGACCAGCACAATGCCTTCCGCCGCTGCCATGTCCTGCCAGCGATCGAGGAGCACCGACATGATCTCGGCCACCAGGGCGATCACTGTCTGGTAGCCGTCGCTCAGCTCCTCGAGCGGCACGGTGCTGTCGAAGAGAGTGACGTCGAGGCGACCTTCGCCGTGGTTCTGAGCCAGATCGTCGTCGGACCCGAGGTTGAGCAGCTCTTTGAGCGACGGTTTGAGACGCTCGAAGGTCTCCGGCGCGAGCTCCAACAGCCAACGGCGAGCGTCTTCCAATGGGATGAACGGGTCGAAGAGATTCTCCACGCGCGCGTACCTTGTCCCGGTCGTCGCCGCCGTTACGCGGGGCAGGAGCCGGGTCGCACCGTAGGCGAGGAGCAGCACCTTGGCTTCGTCCGCACCGTAGAAGTCCTCGCTGTGCCGATCGAAACGCAACACGATCTCGTGGCGCAAGCCGCTGAGCTTGATCCGAACGGAGCCGTCCTCCTGCCCGTAGCGAACGAATTTCCGGGCGTCGAGAGCGAGGCGTGACCGATAGGTCTCACCCATGAGGGCCAGCGCCACGGCCTGAAGAACCGATGATTTGCCGCAACCGTTCTCGCCCAGCAGCATGGTCCACGGGCCCTGGCGTCGCGGCATCTTGAGCTTCAGGTGGCCGATGGCGCGAAAATTGCGGAGCTCGACGCGCTCGATCGTACGGTTCTGCAGATAGAAGGCTCCCGCCTCCCCCTCGACGTCAGCCTCGAGCGAAAAGCTCTCGAGGGCCGCTTCGTACTCCTCGAAGTCCCGCGATGTCGAAGCCTGTTCAGCTGGCGAAACGTAACGCGTGGACCTCATCCGTTCGAAACCACGCCACACCCGAGGCGGCCAGTCGTCATCTGTCCCGCGCCCCGTGGAGGTCCCGCGCCCGGTGGAGGTCCCGCGCCCGGTAGTAGCACCGGAGGTCCCGCGCCCGGTGGAGGTCCCACGCCCGGTGGAGGTCCCGCGCCCGGTGGAGGTCCCGCGCCCGGTGGAGGTCCCACGCCGGATAGTGACACCGAGAGTCTTGGAAACGGGCGAATCCATCTCGGACCCTCCGTCGCCGGAGGACGTCGCTGGCTCGTCCGCCGGAAAGGCGAAACCTCCTTTGATCCCAAGAGACTCGTCATCATCCTCGTCTTCGAACGCGCGGGGCGGCCCGGGGAGGTCGTCGTCGACCGGCCGTTCGAAAAAACGGCGCGCGAACTGACGGCACAGACCCGCGTATTCGCCAGGGTCTTGGATGAATTCGTCCAACCGACTCTGGTTCTGTTCCAGAATGAGCTGGCCGACCGGGCTCTTCCAATCTTCCGTCCCCAGAGACTCGAGCACCGGCGTCAGCCTTAGCAACCGCCGGTGGCGCGCCTCGACCAGGGCCGGTCGGTTGAGATCGAAAAGCTCGATGGTGACGCGACCTCGCTCGGTGTCGCTGGTGACCTCCGCGTCGTTGGCGTAGATCAGGTGCTCCTCCGGGTTGTCGAGGCAAGGATCGAGCATCAGCGGGCTCTCGCCAGCGAGCTCGGCAAGATCCGCCTCGAGCGAGGCTCGCTCTCCGGCGATCGGGAAGCGATTGCGTTTGGCGACCAGGCATTCAGCGCAGGCCGGGTAGAGATTCGTCCAGTCGGTGCCGAGCCACCAGTAGTGGCGCGGAAAGTGCCGCCCTTCCTGATCAACGCAGTTCTGAGGCGGCCTGAAGTGCGCTACCTCGTGGGGGGACCTGTCCGGCAAGATGGCAAACGGTTGAGACAGCCGGGTCTCGCAAAACGCGCACTTGTCGTGGAATAGGTCCGTGAGGGCGCTGCCGGCAGCCCTGGTGTAGGGGCTGAAATCGAAGCGCCTATGCCCGCTCTGCCCGGCCTTGGAAGCGAAGAAGTCCGCCGCGGCAGCGCGTCCTTCGGCCAGCTGTTCGCCCAGCTCAGCAGGGCAGTCCGAACGTTCGATGAAAATCATGGCATGCGTCCCCTCTGACGATCGCCAACATGAAAAGACAGAAGATATGACTCGGTCTACATTTTAACGCGGCCTGCCGGATAAGATCGCTCGGGATGGATATCCTCCTGACCCACGGCTACTTCCTGGAAGAAGACGAGCACGAGCGCCAGATTATGCGGCCGTACCCGCCGCTCGGTCTGCTCTACATCTCGTCGTACCTCAAGTCGCGCGATTTCGCGGTCGAAGTCTTTGACTCGACGCTCGAGAGCCGGCAGGCTTTCAACGAGTACATCGAGCGTGAACGACCGGCGGTGGTCGGCATCTACGTCAACCTAATCACCCGAGCCAGCGCGCTGCGCATGATCCAGCGGCTCAAACGCCTGGGGGCGACAGTGATCCTCGGTGGGCCGGAGCCGGCCAACTACCCGCGGGAATACCTGACTCGGGGAGCCGACGTGGTGGTCGTCGGCGAGGGCGAGCTGACGCTCGAGGAGCTGCTGCCTCACCTCGCCCGCCACGGCACCGAACGCCTCGGCGAGATCGCCGGCGTCTTCTATATGGATGCCGACGGCGAGCTCGCCGAGGGACCGCCGCGAACGCAGATCCCGGTGCTCGACGCCCTGCCGTTCCCCGACCGCGAGGCGATCGACACCGAAGCCTATGTCGACATCTGGCGCCGCCATCACGGCAAGGGCTCGGTGTCTTTGATCACTGCCCGCGGCTGTCCCTACAAGTGCCACTGGTGCAGCCACGCGGTCTTCGGGTATAGCCACCGTCGCCGCTCGCCGGAGAACGTCGTCGCCGAAGTCGAGCACATCGTCGAGCGGTACGATCCCGACATGCTGTGGTATGCCGACGACGTCTTCACCATCCACCATCGTTGGCTCTATAGCTACGCTAATGAGCTCAAGCGTCGAGGCTTGTCCCTGCCGTTCGAGACCATCACCCGCGAGGACCGACTCAACGAGAAGGTGGTCAAGACTCTGGCCGACATGGCCTGTTACCGCATCTGGATCGGCGCGGAGTCGGGCTCCCAGCGCATTCTCGACCACATGGAGCGGCGTACCAACGCCGAACGCGTGGTCGAGATGGTCAAGCTGCTCCAGCGTCACGGCATCGAGGCCGGAATGTTCATCATGCTCGGCTACGACGGCGAAGAGATGAAGGACCTGGAAGAGACCGTCGACCGGCTCAAGGCCGCCCTACCGGACGTCTTCCTGACCACCGTCGCGTATCCGATCAAGGGTACGAAGTATTTCGAAAACGTCGCCGATCGGATCGTCCCCCTGGCCGATTCTTGGGAGAAGGGCACCGATCGTCTGCAAACCGTCGCCGGCAGGCGCTCGCGACGTTTCTATCGCCACGCCACTCGCTGGATGGTCAGTGAGGTTGCCCTCCACCGACAGCGCACCCTGGCTCAAGGGAGCTTCGCAAGCCAGGCCAAAACCTTCTTGAATGCCCGCCTCGGGCGTCTGGGCATGTACTTGACGCGCCACGAAGTCGAACCGGGTATCGCCACACCTTGACCCGAGTCCTACGGCGGCGGACGGCCCGACTCGCGCCCGCCGGCAGTTCATGGCCTCGTGAAGGTCCGCTATCAAGCGGCGACGAATGAGTCTTCCATCTCGCGCATGCGACTCTCTGGGTCGCTGGCGAGCAGGTGGAGACAACTCACCAAGGCAACGCTAGGCCGGCTTGCCCCGGAACGAATCTTCGAAAGATATCCATGAGAAAGACCGAGGGTTTCCTCGAGCCGGCGTTGGGTCACGTGACATGCGGCGAGCCTGTCGAGATTTGCGATGGCGAGCCGCCGCAAACGATTCTGGTACTCGTCTTCAAGAGCTGCATCCAGAGCGGTCGCCGTTGCACGATCAATCCATTCTTCACCGCATTCGGCACACGTCGGAACCGCTAGATCCTCAGGCAGCGGCAAAGCCGCCATGTTCTTGTAACGGGCCGTGCGGCCCGCACGGGCGGCAGGAAAGATCTCCCCCTTCCCACATGCCGGGCAAGGGATTGGCCAAGCCGGCGTATCGGTCGTCGACCGCTTCGAGATTTCTCTGTTTTGGGTCATGGCTCGATCTCTCCCAATCGGGTCATGAGCGGATACTCCACGGGGTGACAAGAGATCACCAAAACCAGTTTCCCATGTGCATCACTATCCACTGTGAGCTTGATGTACCAACCGCAGTTATCCACGACGACACCATAGACGTCGGCGAGGTGAGCCCTGAGCTCGACCGAATGCGCAAAGTCCACTGCGCGGAGCTCGGCAATGACTCCATGAATCCAATCGAGGGCCTCTGTCCGAGTCGGGAAATAGTCACAAGCGGCATGAGTAAGGAGCAAACGCTCTTGTGCAGCAAGCGACCGGATCTCTGCGAGAGACCAATGCGGTCGCTTCGTCATTTGAATATCTTAGATTGGACTCAGTCCAATCTCAAGAGCGAAAATCCTCTGGATCAATCCCCAACCGCCGCAGCTTCTTCTGCAGATTCTGGCGATGCATTCCCGCTTCCCGCGCGGCACGGGAGACATTGCCGCGGTGACGATCGAGCGCCTCGGTGAGGAAACGGCACTCGAAACTTTCAATGGCGGCGGTCTTGGCGGCCTGGAAATCGACGACCGGCATCACGGCCTCGGTATCCGGGGTCGCCACTGACGCTGGCACGCCGCCGCGAATCTCCGCCGGTAGATGCTCGGGGCGAACGGCGCCGCGACAGAAGATGGCGGCGCGCTCCATGGCGTTGCGTAGCTCGCGAACGTTGCCGGGCCAGGGATGGCCGGAAAGCGCGCGCTCAGCCTCGAGGGTCAGATCACAGCCTCGACTGCCGGAAAGCGCCAGGAAATGCCGCGCCAGGAGCAGGACGTCGGCACCGCGCTCGGCGAGCGTCGGCACCGCCAGCTCGACCACCCGCAGGCGGTAGTAGAGATCCTCACGAAAATGCTGTTGGCGAGTCAGCTCGATCAGATCGTGGTGAGTGGCGGCCAACACCCGGACGTCGACTTGGACCGGCTTGCCGCCGCCCAGGGGCTCGACCACCCGCTCCTGGAGCACCCGCAACAGCTTGGCCTGGGCCGCGAGCGGCATGTCGCCGATCTCGTCGAGAAAGAGCGTACCGCGATGGGCTTCGCGAAACCGACCCACGCGGTCGCGATCGGCACCGGTGAAGGCTCCCTTTCGATGACCGAAAAGCTCACTCTCGAGCAGGCTCTCGGGCACCGCCGCGCAGTTGAGCGCGACGAACGGCCCACGCGCACCGCTCAGTTGATGAATGCGGCGCGCCACCAGTTCTTTGCCGGTACCGGTCTGACCACGGATCAAGACGCTGGCCGTCGTCGGGGCAACGGTCTCGATCTCGGTGAACAGGCGACGCATCGCCGGCGACTCACCGAGCAACTCGCCGGAACCGCCGAGGCGCCGGACCTCGGCCCGCAGCTGGCGGTTCTCGCGCTCCAGCAGACCGCTCGCGAGCGTGCGCTCGACGATCAACCGCAACTCGTCGATCTCGTAGGGTTTGGCCAAGAAATCCGCCGCGCCAGCCTTGACCGCGTCGATTGCGGTGCGCAGGCTGGAGTCGGCCGTCACCACCACCACCGGCGGCGGCTGTTCACGCTCGAGAATTCGCTCGAGCGTCGCCCGGCCGTCGAGGCCCGGCATGCGCAGATCGAGCAACACCAGATCGGCAGGGGTCGTCTCGAGCAGGTCCAGACACTCGACGCCGCTCCCGACCTCGAAGAACCGATACCGGCGGCCCAGGGCCCGCACGATGCCGCGCCGGGCCGCGGGCTCGTCGTCGCACACCACCAGACGCGGCGACGCCTGCAGTTCGCTCATCTCACCTCCTCGCTCTCGGTGCAGGACGGGGCCTCGACCCGAAAGACGACCAGACCGTCCTGGCACCGGACATCGATCGAGCCACCGATCTCTCGAACCCTGCGTGCCACCAAGGCCAATCCCAGTCCAGTGCCGCCGGAACTGACGAAAGGCTCGAAGATCCGTCGCCTGGCGTCGTCGGAAAGTGGCTCACCGGGATTTGAGGTCTCGAAGATGACGCCGTCATCATCGCTTAACAGTCGCACCTCGGCCCGCTCCCCGGCAGGGGTATGCTCGACCGCATTGAGGATCAAGTTGAAGGTAATCGTCTGCCAAGCGGCGGCCGAACCACGAACCCGCGGCATCTCGCTGGAGGCGGCGACGTCAACGCCTAGATCGACGCCACGCTTCCGGGACTCGGCCTGGAGCACGTAGAGGGCGCTCTTGACCAGAGCGACGAGGTCCGCCGGCTCGCCGGAGCCAGGCCGTGCCAAGCCGAGAATCTCGCGAGTGGTCTGATGCAGACGGTCGATCTGCTCGACAATGACGTCGAGATCGGCGACGCCGTCCGACGCGCCTTCAGCGGCGAGATCTTCACGCAGGGTCTGAGCCAGAGCCTTCATCGACGACAGGGGATTCTTGATCTCATGGGCCAACGACGCCGACACCAGCCCGAGCATACCGAGCCGCTCCTGCTCCACCATGCGTCGTTCCTCGGCGATCCGCGACTCGACCAGCCGGCGCAGCGCCAGCGTGCCGGCGAGCTGGCGAATCGCCAGCCGAACCGCCTCCAACTCACCGCTCGAATAGCCACCTCCGGTGGCGCTCACCGCCAGCCCCAGAACACCCTCGAGCTCGCCCTCGACGCGCAGTGGGAAAACCGCGTGCAAACGCTCGCGGGCCAGCAGCGTCGCCAGCTGTGAGCTCGGCGGTTTGAGCCGATGGACGACACCCGCCGCGGGTGACGCGAAGTGGGCCCAGAACGGACCACTTTCGGGTCGCTCTTCAGGCGGCGGCAAGAAAGCGGCCTCTGAGCCCAACCAGCGCCCGACCTCGGCGGCCGTCCGCTCGAGCGCTTCTCCTTCGCTCAATTCCAGGCTCTGAATGCTGTCCATCAAACGGTCGAGCTCCCGCGGTGAGAGGTTTTTGCCCAAGAAGCGCCGCAGCCGCGCCGAACGCCGGAGTGCCAATTCCAGGAGCGGCGTATACGCGGTCCCCAGGAATAAAGCCAATAGCAAGCCCCATGCCACCAAACGCCGCAACAGCTGGACGTCGGCGCCGCCGAGCGCCGGTCCCGCGGCGATAGTCAGCAGGACCAGCAGGAGAACTCCCAGAAAATGGCGCAGCGTGCTGCGGGATAGCGACAGTCGCAGCAGGTTGTAGCGCTGCACATAAAAAGCGAACAGCGCTCCGGGCAGCAGCAACCCCCCGAGCAGCAGGGTGCGAAGCAGGCGATCGAGACCGACGGCCTGCTCAGACCAAGGCTCGAAGTAACCGCCGACCAGCAACAGGGCCAAAAGCGCGGTCAAAATGATCGCCAGCGCGCGCAGAAACCCCAGCAATCGGTGGTCTTCGATCCGACGCGACACGCGCAGGGTGAGGATCGCCGCCAAGGTTAGAGACACCACGGCGTGCAGTACGATCCGTGAATAGGCGTAAGGAATCGCCTCTCCAAGGTCCGGCGCGGCGGATCGCGCGAATTCCAGCGCCGGCATGACGAAGAGCCCAAGGGTCAGATAGGCGGGAAAAGGCAACCAGCGCCAGCCATGTGGCGGGCCGCCTTCGGCCGCGAGGATCCTTTCGAGGGTATGGACCAGGAGCGGCAGGCTGAGCAGCCAGGCAAAGGCACGAAGAAGATCGAGACCGACGGTGGCGACGGGAAAGGCCGTCGACTCGCCACCGAGCAGCATGTCCAGGGTTTGATCGAGCAGCGTGCCGCCAAACCATACGGTGAGGCTCACCACCAGCAGGCGCACCGGCAGGTTACCGGGCAGCACCTCACGTCGACGCAGTAGCTCGCGGGATAAGAAGCCGTAGAGCAGGGTGCCGATCAGGAAGATCAGCTGCTCGATATAGAGATAGAGCTCGTTGTATGGATTGGCCATATACCCGACACGTCTTGAAACGGGGCAAAACCCATTTCACGGGGCTGAAGCCCCGTGCTACCGAGGACAAGCCCGCTAAAGCGGACTCGAGCCCCTGAACCGAGTCTAGCGAAGAGCCAGCCCCCTTGAGGGGCTTCCCCTTGGTAGCACGGGGCTTCAGCCCCGTGCTGCACGGGCGTTGATCGGCATGCAGCTCCAAAGCTGCACCGCAGCCTCAAGGCTGCATCTCGCGGGCTGCACTCAAGCTACTCCACACCCCCGCGATGCCCGGAAATCAACGCTCTCGGAGCTCCAGTCGGCTGGCACGCGGTTTGATGAGTAGAGGGTTATCGGCTTGACGCCTTGACTCACAAGGAGACCTTCGATGAGCACATTGACAACAAACCCGACGCCCGCGACCGACCGGGACCCGGTCGACAGCGGGCTTCGCTCGGCGCAGGGCATCCGCTGGTTGCTGCTGGCCGGCGGCCTGGTGGTCGCTGTCTCGGTGATCCGCCTGGTCGCGGCTGAATGGGGCATGCTGCCTACCGCGGCACGCTTCCTGACTCTGACGGCCGGCGCGCTCGCCGTCTTCGCTGCCGGCGACGTCGCCCGGCACCGTCTGGCCCTGCCGGTGGCGGGCGCGGCACTGCTGTGCCTGGGCACTGCCCTGGTGCCGCTCCTGGCCTGGGGCGCCGCCTACCTGCATCTGCTCGAAGCGCCCTTCGGCTGGCTCAGCCTGATCGTGGGTCTAGGAGCTCTGCTCGCCGCGGCCGATCGCGCGCTGCGGAACATCACCGCCTACCGCGGCGCCGCCTACACCCTGGCCTCGGGCATCATGCTGTTTGCTCTGCCGATCTTGCCCTTCCTCGAAGCCCACTGGTCCTGGAGCCCGAAGAGCTTCTTCCTGGCGACCGCGGCAGCACTTGGATTGTTGCTGCGCGGCGCCAGCCGGCACATCAATCGTTTCTTCTTCCACCGCGATCGGCTGAGTGGCCTCGAACGGCCCGTGCACTGGCTGCCGTTCGCTCTGCTGATCCTGCTCTATGGCGCTGGCATGAGCTTGCTGTCGGCGTTTGCCACCCACCTGGCCGTGCCCCTGGTCTTCGTCGCCATCGCCCTGATCGATGCCGGCGAGGAGTACTACCGAGCCCTGATTCGAGCGAGCGGCGAGAGGCCTTCGCGGTGGCCCAGGCGTTCGCTCGCTCTCCTGGCCCTGGGTTTCACCGCGCTGGTGGCCTCGATGGCCACCGCGCCCCTCGACGCCGGGCATCATAGTTTGGCACTGGTCGCTACCCTCGCGTCGCTGCGCCTGTTCGCCTGGGCCTGGCGTTACGGCCATCTATCCGGTTCATCCGGCTCTGGTGGGACCGCCGCCCATACCGCCGGACTGCTGTCGAGCATCGTTGCCTACCACACGATCCCGGCACTGGTTCCAGACGCCGTCCGCGAGCTCTTCCAGCGGATGCTTCTCGCCCTGGGTATTGGCCCGGGAGGTCTTGGAGCCCTGAGCCTCGGCGACCTGGGTTTGGTCGCCCTATTGATGGGCATCGCCTGGTTCCTGCGACGCCTGGACTCCGGACGGCGCTTCACGCCGGCGATGCAGCAGGTTCATGCGGCGATCACCGCGTTCTGCACTTCGCTGTTGCTGCTCGTCAGCCTCACCGATCCTGCTGCCGCCAGAGTGGTCGCTCCGACAGCCGCGGCGCTGCTCGCTATCGGCGTCTTCGGCTTTCGCTGGAAGGCCGCGATTCCCGCGTTTTATCAGGCTCTGGTGACTTCGGCCTTGGCCTGGGCGTGGAGCCCGGCGTCACCCACCGTGTTGCTGAGCAACCGAGCGGTGGTGTGGCTCGCAGTCGTCCACCTGATCTTCCTGGGCGCCGGATTTCTGATGTTGCGTCGTCTCCAGGAAGCTGCACCAGGGGATCGGGCACAGGTCGATCGAATCGCGCGAATCATGACCTGGCCACCACTCGGCGTCGCCTTCGGCCTGCTGCTCCGGGCGTTCGCCATCAGCGGCGGCGACCCGGGTGCTGCCGGCGTCCTGACCCTGT
>JAAUXY010128322.1_pt1 | contig 12342 bp, 10 predicted proteins | sample 7278121 | NCBI WGS metagenome assembly JAAUXY01 (sample SAMN14350117, study PRJNA611818) | marine sediment metagenome | isolation source: surface marine sediment (1.8m) | place: French Polynesia: Moorea | collected 2018-08 | reverse complement strand
TCGGCGGTCCGGGCGGCGGCGAATCGCCGATCGCCGGCATGTCGCAACAGGAGATCGAAGAGCGTACGCCGGACGACGTGCCGGCCCTCGTCGATGACGACATCATTGCGCGGCAGCTGCGTGAGGCTGCGCTGGTCGAGGACGATCCGGAACTCCGCGAGCGGCTCTGGGCGGAATACCGCAAGTACAAGGGAATAACGGCAGCTAACTAGTGATGACGATCAGATACCTCGTAGTAACGCTGCTCGGCGCATTGGCGCTCGGCGGATGCACGGTAAACGAAGTAATCAATGCGGAGGAGACCGAGCTCGTCGTCTCCCAGGTTGAGAAAGAAGAGTCGCAACTGCTCGACGTCGGGGTCATCGAGTTTGACGCTGGCATCCCCGAGGGCAACAAGCCCGAGAGCAGCGGCGTCTACGAAGAGATTCGCGAAGCCGAGGCTCGTTATCTTGCGTATCACCTGAAGAGCACGATGCAGAGCACCGGACACTGGGGTGCGGTTCGTGTATTGCCGTCGGCGGATGCGTTTACTGACGTGATCGTACGTGGCCGAATCGGCAAGTCCGACGGCGAATTCGTCGAGCTCGAGATCTCGGTTTCCGACACGAGCGGCCGCGCCTGGTACGAGAAGACCTACGAGACCCAGACCGGCGTGTCGTCGTACTCCGAGAAGCGCGACCGGCGCCAGGATCCCTACCAGAAGGTCTTCAACGACATTGCGAACGATCTGCACGCACATGCGTTGACGCTTCCGCCCGACTATGTCGCCAACCTGCAGCACATCTCGGAGCTCAGGTTCTTCGGCGACATGTCGCCGGTGTCCTTCGGCGAGCACCTGGGCGTGGACGAGGAGGGTTACGCGACAATCCAGCGTCTGCCGGCGGACAACGATCCGGCCGCGGATCGGCTGCGGCAGATTCGCGAGCGTGACCGGCTCGTCGTCGACATGCTCAACGAGCACTATGCAAACTTCTATTACGGCATCGCGATCCCGTATCACGCGTACCGCAAGGCGTCTCGCGAAGAATCCGTCAACTACCGGCAGGTCAAACGCTCCGCCGCGCTGCAGACGCTCATGGGCGTCGTCGTCGTAGCGGCGTCGATGAGCATGGACACCAGTGACTCGAGCCGTTCGCGATCGAACATGAAGCGCGGCCTGCAGAATATCGGTATCGGTGAAGGCCTCAACACGATCATGTCCGGTATCTCCCGGAATTCGGAAGCGGCGATTCACGTCGAGGCCATCGAGGAGCTCGCGGAGTCCTTCGGCTCCGAGGCGGCGCCGATGGTCGTCAACATCGAGGGTCAGGCGCGCCGTCTGACGGGCACCGCGGCAGCGCAGTACGAGTCATGGCGCAAATTGCTGCGCGAGATCTACGAGGCTGAGACGGGCTTTTCGAGCGAAATCGAAGTCGGCACACCGGTAAGGGCGCCCGAACCGACCACCTAGGGCGCGAGCGTCAATGCGTGAACTAAAGAGCGGGGCGCAACTCGCGAGTCGTTACTCCCTCGTGCGCAAGCTTGCCAGCGGCGGCATGGCCGACACCTGGTTGGCGGATGACCGCATGACCGGGTCCGCCGTCGCGCTGAAGATCCTCGTCGACGAATCGATTGCGGCCGACACCCTGAAGCGCGAATGGCAGCTCAGCATCCGGCTGATGCATGCCCACATCGTGCGCGTGTTCGAGTTCCACGAAGACGATGCAAGCTTCTACTCGCTGCAGTACGTCGACGGGCCCGATATCGGCGTGCTTTCGGGTGCACCGGCCGAAGACGTACTCGCGCCGATCGCACTGATCGCGGATGCGCTTCGCTACGCGCATGGCAAGGACGTCGTTCATCGGGACATCAAGGCGGCCAACGTTCTGCTGGACCACAACGGCGCGCCCTATCTGATCGATTTCGGCGTTGCCTCGGTGGCGTCGCGCGACGTTGGTGGCGGCTCGCTGATCGCCGCGACGCCTGCCTCGCTCGACGGCCAGCCACCGTCGCCGGCCGATGATGTATTCGCGCTCGGCGGACTCGTTTACGAACTCATTAGTGGACGTTCGCCGTACCGCTCCGAGTCGACGGCTGACGACATCCGTAATCGCAAGCCCGATCCACTCATGACGTCTGATGGCCGCCCGGTCAGCGCCGAACTGGCATCGCTGGTGTCAGCGATGCTCGCCAAGGACGCTGCCGCGAGGCCGAGCGCCGAGGAAGTTGTCGACGCGATTCGAGCGCTGGGCATAAACCCGGCGCCAGCGCCGAGCCGGTACGTCAGCGAAGTCGCCGCACCGCGCGACGAACGGATCGATACAGGCGAGGTTGTCCGGCCGCAGCGGCAGAAGACCGCGCCGCCTCCCGTGGTCGAATCCACGGGCGGGGGCTTAAGTCCTCGCACGGTCGGGATCAGCCTTGCGGCGTTGATCCTGCTGCTGGTCGGTGTCGTGTTCCTGTTGCCGAAGACGGTCACCGATCCAGAGACCGATTCGCAAACGCCGGCGGTCGCCGATGTGCCGGCCGAGGAAGAGTCCGCCGAAACCGAAGAGCCGGAACCCGAGGACACGCCGCAGCGCGATGAGCGTGTCCTGGAGCGCGAGGCCGTGGACGAGACGCTCGGTCGCCTGCTCGCGAAAACGCGCACGCTCGAGGCGCGCGCTGTGGATCGCTGGGGCGGCCTGCCGTGGAAGCAGGCGGGCGATGCGTATGCGGCAGGCGACGAAGCCTACCTTGACCGTGACTACAACACGGCCGAGGAGAAATACCAGGAAGCGATAGCGCTGGTCGACCCGCTCCTGGACCGTGTTGACGTGGTTTTCGAGCAGACCGTGAGCGATGCCGAGGCGGCGCTCGAGAATGCCGATTCGGCCGAGGCGCTCCGACTGTACGAACTCGCTGTCGCAATCAGTCCCAGCCACGGCCCGTCACGGGCCGGCCTTGCTCGCGCGAAGAACCTCGATACGGTCCTGTCCCTGGTAGACCAGGGGCTCGAGTTCGAACGTAATCTCGAACTCGACGCCGCGGCGCAGAACTTCGAACAAGCGATTGATCTGGATCCCGAGTGGCAGCCGGCGATTGACGGGCTCGAACGTGTCCGCGGTACCGCGACACGCATGTCCTTCGACGCGCGAATGTCCGAGGGATTGAATGCGCTCGCGGTGGGTGACTACCTGGCCGCACGGGCGGCGTTCCGGATGGCCCAGGAACTGAAACCGGGTTCGCCCGAGCCTGCCGACGGACTATTGCAGGTCGAGCAGGGCATTCGTCTCGACAACATCACGGCGCTGGAACAGGGTGCGGCCAATCACGAGGCCGGGGAACGCTGGCAGGAGGCGATCGACGACTACAAGCGCCTGCTGGAGCTGGACTCGGCACTTGCCTTCGCGCAGGAAGGGCTCACGCGCGCCGAGCGCATGCGGGCGCTGCACGACCAGCTCGATGGCTACATCGAGAACCCGGACAGCCTGAGCTCGCCGCGAACGATGCAGGTTGCCACCAACCTGGTGGTCGACATCACGCGAATGGGCGATATCGGCCCGCGTCTTGCCGACCAGCGCGACGAACTGTCGAGATTGCTGAAGCGCGCGGCCACGCCGCTGACGGTCGAGCTGGTCAGCGACAACCTTACGGATGTATCGATCTACAAGGTTGGTAAACTCGGCTCCTTTGCGTCGACCCAGCTGTCGCTCCGGCCCGGTACCTACGTTGCCGTTGGCAGTCGTCCCGGCTACCGCGACGTGCGCCTCGAGTTTCGCGTTGCGCCCGAGATCGACATGCAGCCGGTCGTGGTTCGCTGCGAGGAGAGGATTTGAATTTCGACCAACTGTTCCTCAGAGATGTCGACGGTGAACGACGTCTCGGCACCGAGGATTTGCCGCTCAAGATCGGCACCGGAAGCGACAGCGACCTGCGGCTTCCCGGTCCGGGCGGCGGTCCCGTCCTGCTGCTCGACATTCTCGATGGACAACCCTTCATTCAGCCCGTCGGCCGCGACGCCGGGGCAAGCATCAATGGCGATGCACTGACCGCGAGTCGCCGTCTCGTCGACGGCGACGAGATCGGCTTCTACGGCAGCCGTCTGACGCTGTCGGTCGGCGACCGGCTTGCCGTCGACGTGCGTCTCGAAGACAGCGCCTACGTTACCAAGCCGCCCGAACTTGAAGAGGCGGGAGACGCGCCAGCCGAAGAAGCCATCGCGCCGACGGCTTTCCGCAGGGCTGCCGAGACCAGGGCCGTCGAGGTGGATACGGGGCCGAGCCGGCTGCGCGGCATCCTGATCGCAGGGCTGGCAATACTGGGCGCCGTGTCGTTCCTGTTATTTACGTCGAAGTCGATCCAGGTGTCCGTCGAGCCCGCCGACCCGGACCGGATTTCGATCAGCGGCGGCGGGTTCCAGCTGCCGCTCGGCGACCGTATCCTGCTGCGCAAGGGCGAGCATACGCTGAAGGTAGAGAAGCGCGGCTACTACGACGTCAGCCAGGCTTTCGTCGTGGACGACGAGCCGAGCAAGACGATTTCGGTCGAAATGCGCAAGCTGCCCGGCCGCCTCGCCGTTGCCGTGACGCCATCGGCCGAGGCGACTGTGTCGATCGATGACGTGCACATCGGGCCGGCGCCGCTCGGTCCCGTCGAGCTGGAGCCCGGCGCGCACAGCATCAGCATCCGCTCGGAACGCTTCCTGCCGTACTCCGGGATCGTCGACTTTGCAGGGCTCGGCCGCGAGGAAGTCGTTACGGTGCAGCTCGTGCCGCGCTGGGCCGACGTCACCGTGACGTCGGAGCCCGAAGGGGCCGTCATCTATGCCGGCGATGAACGCGTCGGCGAGACCCCCGGTGTCATCGAGCTGTTCGAAGGCACGCACCAGCTGAGCATCGTGCGGGAAGGCTTCAAGGCGTGGGACGGCAGCGTGACCGTCGAACCGAACGAGGCGCAGGAGTTGCCCCTGATCCGGCTCGAAGAGGCCGATGCGCGCCTGCTCGTCAATTCCATTCCACGCGGCGCCAACGTTCTGGTCAACGGCCGTTACCGTGGGCAGTCGCCGATCACGCTGGACCTGTCGCCCGACGTGGACTACCAGATCGGCCTGTCGAAAGCCGGCTACGGGTCGACGACCCGCTCAGTCCGGCTGCCGTCGGCGGCACGCGAGACGATTATGGTCGACCTGACCGCGCGCACCGGCACCGTAACGGTCAACGTGTCGCCGGCGGATGCCACCGTCATCGTCGACGGGCGCTCGCGCGGCCGGGGTACGACGACGCTCAGGCTGGCATCGACGGCGCACCGCATCGAAGTGCGCCGGGACGGCTATGAAAGCTGGACCCGCACCGTTACGCCGCGCCCCGGTTACACGCAGACGCTGACGGCGCGCCTGCGGTCGAACGAGGCGGTAGAGCGGGCGAAAATCCAGACGACGCTCGAGACTGCCGACGGCAAGCCGATGCGGCGCGTGGAGCCGGGCACCTTCGTCATGGGGGCGTCCCGAAGCGTGCAGGGGCGCCGCGCCAACGAGGTGCTCGTCCCGGTGACCATTTCCAAGCCGTTCTTCATCAGTACCCACGAGGTCACCAACCGCGAGTTCGCGCTGTTCCGCGCCGAACACGATTCGGGCGGCACGACGCACGCGTCGCTTGCCGGTGACAACAATCCCGTGGCGAAGGTCACCTGGAACCAGGCGGCCGAGTACTGCAACTACCTGAGCAGCCGCGAGGGTCTCACTCCTGTCTACGAGGAGCGCTTCGGCCAGTACGAGACGATACTGCCGCTGCCGAACGGCTACCGGTTGCCGACCGAGGCCGAATGGGCGTGGGCCATGCGCTACGCGGGCCAGAAGCGGGCCCCGAAATTCAGCTGGGGCGATAACTGGCCGCCGCGCGGTGATGCCGGCAACTACGCCGATCGTTCGGCCGCCGAACTCATGGTTACCGTCATCACGTCCTACGACGACGGGTATGCGTCCACCGCGCCCGTTGGCTCGTTCCCGGCCAACGCACTCGGCCTCCACGACGCCGGCGGCAACGTCGCCGAATGGGTCAACGACTACTACACGGTGCCGACCCCGGGCCGGACCGAGCCGATCGTCGACCCGACGGGCCCCGAGGCGGGCACGACCCGCGTGATTCGTGGTTCGAGCTGGCGTCACGCCGGGATGACCGAAATCAGGCTCAGCTATCGTGACTACGGCGATGACGCCCGCGACGACGTCGGTTTTCGAATCGTACGCAGCGCGCCCGAGTGAAAAATCGCCGAATTTGATGCGACAATTGGCCGATTACGCGGTCCAAATGCCTGCTGGTTATAAGAGAGGTCCCGCCATGCGAGATTTACGACGATTCCTGGCCCTGCTGGGCTTAGGCCTCATGGTCGGCGCCGCGTCCTGGGCGCAGGAAAGCGAGGCCCCTGACGAGGAGGCCGCCGAGACCGAGCCTGCGGCCGAGATCGACGAGGAATCCTACCTCGATATCGACGAGGAGGATTTCCGGCCCAGCGAAGAGATTGGTGCCGACCAGTCCATCCCATTCCCCACCGACATCTAGACCGACCCCACGGCAGACTATGCGCAAGAAAAACATCCCCGTTGAATTCGTCTTCCAGCTGTTCGCACTGATCATCGCGGTGATCATCGTGCACGCGTTTTACGTGTCGGTCGTTCGGCCTAACGCGGAGCAGGTGATTGAGGAGCAGAACGCCGCGGCAGCCGCTGATCCGGACTACGTACGGGAGCGATCGGTCTGGGTGCTCATCAAAGACCTGGAACAGGAAGCCTGTTTCATCCTGATGTTCTGGGCGCTTGCAATCATGGGCTACAAGGCGGTCAAGATCGTGAACGAGCGGCGCCTGCTCGATACCGACCTCGTGCCGGTCGCCGAGGGCATGCGAATACTGCCCGAGGACACACGTGAATTTGCGCGCCAGTTGCAGGCGCTGCCGGAAGACCGGCAGCGGATGCTGCTGCCGCGGGCGCTATTGAATGCGCTCCGGCGCTTCAACTCGACCCGCAACATCCAGGACGTGTCGAGCACGACCAATAAGATCTGCGAATCGGAGGCGGACCGTCTCGAGTCGGAGCTGTCGATGATTCGCTACATCTCGTGGGCCATCCCGTCGATCGGCTTTATCGGGACGGTTCGCGGCATCGGCGAGGCGCTCGCGCAGGCCGACAAGGCCGTGCAGGGCGACATCGCCGGCGTTACCCAGAGCCTCGGCGTGGCGTTTAACTCGACATTTATCGCGCTCCTGATCAGCATTTTTCTTATGTTCCTGGTGCACCAGCTGCAGCTGTTGCAGGAACGGTTCGTGTTCGACAGTGAGTCGTATTGCAACGACAAACTCATTCGGCACATGAAGGCGGACTGAGGCCGGAGACCATCGAGTGGCACTGCTTGCAGCAGACATCAACGACGCCGGCATCACGGTACTGAGTGACGACTCGGTCATCTACCGTGAGCCCGGCTTCGCGCTGCTCGAGGACGACGGCCTGACGACCGGCAACGCGGCGTACGTAAACGCACGCATCAAGCCGCGCCGCATTCACGATCACTATTGGTCGAACCTGAGTACCGACGCGCTGCCGGACCAGCGCTTTCGGCACCTGAGTTCGGCGGACCTCGTCAGCCGGCAGATCGAGCAGCTCTGGGACGCGGCAAGGGCACACGGCGACCGGCTCGTCGTTGCGGTACCGTCGTACATGCAGTCGGCGAACCTCGGCCTGTTTCTCGGTATCTGCAACGAGATCGGGGTGCCCGTAGTCGCACTGGTGGATGCGGCCGTAGCGGCAACCCGCCGCGAGTATGCAAACGCGACGCCGGTGCACGTCGACATGAGCCTGCATTCGGCACTCCTGACGCGCATGGCGCAACCCGGTCAGGCGCAGGTCGACAAGACGGCCGTCGTCGAGGACAACGGGCTCGCTGCGCTGTACCAATCATGGATCAGCACGCTCGCCGAGACGTTCGTGCAGCAGTCACGCTTCGACCCGCTGCACACCGCCGAGACCGAGCAGATGCTGCTGGACCGCATCCCCCGCTGGCTGTCGGCGGCGGCCGGTGGCGGCACGATCGGTATCGACGTCGAGTACCGCGGCATCTCCCATCACGCAGAGATCGATTCGCTGACGCTTGTCTCGGCGGCGGCACCCGTCTACCAGCGCATCGTCAGCCAGCTACGTGCCCTGTGTCGTGCCGACGAGACGCCGGCCATCCAGCTGACCGATCGCGCGGCGCGTATGCCGGGACTGGCCGACATGCTAAAGGCGCGCGTGGGTGGCGAAGTATTTCTGCTCGAATCCGCCGCGACCGCGCGCGGGCTGCTGAATCGCTGCCGGGATATGCAGCGCGGCGGCGACGTCAGCCTGATCCGCAAGCTGCCGTGGGACCAGTCGACGGTCGAACTCTCGGTCGAAGCGCAGGATTCGGCCGGCGGTCGGCCGACACATATACTTTACGGCAACACGGCCTACGCGCTCAACGGCGAGGCGCTCAGTCTCGGCTCGCAGGCGGTTGCCGGGGAACGCTGGATCGACTTCCGGGACTCAATGCCGGGACTGTCGCGCAAGCATTGCACGCTTTCGGTCGAGAACGGCCAGTGCGTTGTCCGCGACTACAGCCGCTATGGCACGTTCCTGAACGGCCATCGCCTCGACGGTTCCGCGGTGCTGCAGGTTGGTGACCTGATAAGGCTGGGCACACCCGGCTTCGAACTCAGGCTGATTACGACGGAGGTCCAGGATGGCGCGTAAACGTCGTGCAACCGAGGTTTTCAGCATGTCGTTCCTCGACTGCATGAGCTGTGGTTTCGGCGCCGTGATCCTGTTCTTCATGATCATCAACGCGCAGGTGCAGGAAACGACGGAGCAGGACCCGTCGAGCCTGATGGCCGAGACGACGAAGCTCGAGCGTGAAATTCTCGAGGGGCGCAAAAACCTGGTGCTCGCGCGCAACACGATCGAGGACCTCGAGGAAGAGCAGCAGACGGCCGAGGGCCAGATTGCACAGATCATCCAGCTTATCGAGCAGCTGCGTGCGGAGCTGTCGAAATACGATCAGGACACGATCGCGAAGATCGAGGCCGTCGAGCAGCTGCAGGCCGACATCAAGACGCTCGAGGAAGAGGTCGCGCGCCTGATCCAGCTCGCCGCGGAGCAGGAGACCGAGGGCGCCCGCATTCGCCAGTTCGACCAGGAAGGTCAGGGCTCTCGTCAGTACCTGACCGGGCTAAAGCTCGACGGTCAGCGCACGCTGATCCTCGTTGACGTTTCCGCGAGCATGCTCGACGACACGATCGTCAATATCATTCGCCGCCGCAACATGTCGGATACCGAGAAACTGCGCTCGGTGAAATGGCGGCAAACGGTTGCGACCGTGGACTGGCTGACCGCACAGGTCCGACCCGGCACGGACTTCCAGATCTACATGTACAACAACACGACCGAACCGGCGATCAAGGGCAGCAAGGGCACCTGGCTGACGGCGGACGACAACACCCAGCTCGACGAGGCGGTGGATACGCTGCGGCGCACGATACCGACGGCCGGCACGAACCTGAGAGGTGCGTTCGAGGCGGCGCGCGAGTTGGAGCCACGTCCCGACAACATCATCCTGCTCGCAGACGGGCTGCCGACGATGGATGCCGAAAGCACAAATCGCCGCACCGTGACCGGCCGTCAGCGACTGAACATGTTCCGTGATGCAATCCGCGAAATCCCGCGCGGCATCCCGGTCAACGTTTTCCTGTATCCGCTCGAAGGCGACTATGAAGCACCGATCGCCTACTGGGCGCTTTCCTTCGAAACCGGCGGCTCGATGATCAGCGTCAGCCGCGACTGGCCATAGGAGAGGGACGATGAGACGCAAACGCCGTAATGTCGAAGCCTTCAGCCTGTCGTTTCTCGACTGCATTTGCTGCGGTTTCGGCGCCGTAATCCTGCTGCTCGTACTCTCGAAGATCTACGAGCCCGTGATCATCGAGAAGACCCAGGACGACCTGGAGGCGCTGATCGCGATCCTGCAGCAGGAGCTGTTCGATATTCGCGGCGAGACCGCGGTGCTCAATCGCGACCTCGAGTCGGTGCGCTCGCAAACCTCGGAGTCGAAGATCCGCCTCGCAACGCTGCAGGGCGAGCTCGAGACGGTTCGCGGCCAGTACACGCTGTCGCAGCAGGAATCGGAGAGTCTCGCCGATGAAGGCGAGCTCCGGCGCGCCAAGCAGCGCCTGACCGAGGAAATGATTCGCCTGCAGCCGTACTACCGCGCGGCGGATGACGACGCGATTGCCGGTATCCCGGTCGACAGCGAGTACGTCATCTTCATTGTCGATACGTCCGGCAGTATGCAGCAGTTCAACTGGGGCCGGGCGATGCAGAAGATTGAGGAGACCCTGGATGTCTACCCGGAGGTGAAGGGCATCCAGATCCTGAACGACAACGGCAAGTACATGTTCCAGCAGTACGCCGGCAAGTGGATTCCGGATACGCCGGGACGGCGTCAGGCGATCATCAATACGATGCGGACCTGGCGGCCCTTCAGTGACTCCAATCCGGCTGACGGCATCATCTACGCGATCAACACGTTCTGGGCGCCGGATCGCAAGATCTCGATCTACGTCTTCGGCGACGAATTCACGGGCAACTCGGTCGAAAATGTTGTTCGGCAAATCGAGACTGTGAATCGTGCGTCAGCGTCGGGTGAGCAGCTGGTCCGCATTCACGCCGTTGGATTCCCGCTGCTGGACGTCGGTGGCGGCATCCCGCCCTCAGCGCGCCAGTTCGCGCAGCTGATGCGCGTACTCTGCGATCAGAACGGCGGAACCTTCGTCGCGCTGAATCGCAGGAACTAAGCCTGAAAAAGAAAAGCGTCCCGGAAATCTCCGTGCAGGACCTGAGTTCCTGGCCGACCAAGCGCCTGCTCGGCCGGCTCAACGCCCTGCGCAGGCTCGTTGAGTCGCCCTCACAATCCGATCTCGAGCCGAGTGAGATCCGCCGTGGAGCGGAAATCCAGTTCAAGTCCGACCCGCGTTGGTCAAATGCGTACAAGGACCTGAAATCCATCCTGGACAAGCGCGAGAACGTTCGTTCCGGTCGCGCGGATCGCCTCGCACGCATCAAGGAGGGCCGGCGGTAGTCGGTCGTTGTTTTTCCTTGATGCGAGTGCGCGCAGAGAAGAAAACCGACGAGGAAATGCGCGAGGCGTACCCGATCGCCGACCGGCACCCCGGCTGGTATTTTCGGATGACCGAGGTCTCGAACGGTGCGTGGCTGGTCGAAGGCAGCGACGCATGGGGCCGGACGGTTTCGCGACAGGGTGTGGACCCGGAGCAGCTGCTGGCGGAGTGCATCGATTCCGCGACGAATGTCGACTCGCGCTGAATCGATCGAATGCGCGAGCGGCCGTGGAGGAAACTGTGACGCGAAAAACTCCTTCTATTTATGGCGCCGTCGTATTTCCTTGCCTGGCTGCACTGTTCGCAGGTGGCTGTGTCACGCAAACGGGCTCGGTAGACGCATCCAGCAATGGATTCAGCGGAATGGCAATGATTGACGACACGCACTATTTGGCGGTCCATGACGAACTATCACACGAACCTGGCGCACGAATAAGCGTTGTCGAAGTGATCGCTGACCAGAACGTCGTCGTCACGCCAGTGAGTCCTGCAGAGTGGGAACATGAAGACGGCAGGTCCAATGATCTCGAGGGCGTGTGCTCGATTCCCGAGCGTGACGGAGAATTCCTGCTTGTGGAGGCCGGGCACTACGATGGCAGTTTTGGCCGGATGTTTCACGTAAAGGTCGACATCGCGAAGATCCCGTACCAGCTCGAGGTTCTGTATACATTCGAGTTGCCTGAATTCGATCCTAAAGGTCGGCTCGATCCCGCCGGCGACGAAATCGAGGGCATTGCCTGTGCCGCAAGGAGCGATGGCAGTACCCTGGTGATTCTTGGCGAGCGCGGCGGCTCATCGGTTTACGCCGCCGGATTGCTGCGTTGGCTTGTAATCGATTTGGACGCACCGGGAGACCTGCGGTTCTCAGCCGCGGGCATAGCGGGCAAGACTGTAGATGCTCCCGGATCCTGGAGTGATCCCGCCAGCAACAGGGACATATCCGCGTTGCACCTGGATTCGGAAAACAATCTGTGGGCGGCTGCATCGGAGGATCTCGGCGACTCCGGCCCGTTCAAGAGCATCGTGTACCAAGTTGCAGTGGTTATGGCTGACGATCCCGATCCGGTTCAGATCGTCGATTCGTTCTCTGTGTCGCACACTGTCGACGGCTTCAAGATCGAGGCATTGGCCGCCCCTACGACGCAGGCTGAGGGGAGCGTACTTGCGATCGGAACCGAAGATGAAGCGTTCGGTGGCGTCTGG